>Ga0247782_1000044_pt1 | contig 182369 bp, 133 predicted proteins | sample UWRJL019104C5_FD_179928 | JGI IMG/M metagenome (GOLD analysis project Ga0247782, IMG submission 179928) | Plant litter microbial communities from Arlington Agricultural Research Station in Wisconsin, United States - UWRJ-L019-104C-5 | ecosystem: Environmental > Terrestrial > Plant litter >... | reverse complement strand
GTTGGGTTTGAGGTGCCCTTGGTGGTCTTTTTTTTTTTTTTCCCCGTGAAGGTAGAGGTAATTAGAGAGAGAAAGGGAGGGGATGAAGGAATAAGAATAACGGTCTGCCTACCGGTATAGAGGGGGTAGAGAGTCATGGGCTCGAAGCCCTCGTGCCTTCGCAGCGGTGAGCTTGTCCATTCCCACACGCCTCCCAGCTCGGACTGGCCGGCCGGCCGGTCGCGGTGCGCCGTCACGGGGACGGGGTGCCAGTTCTGGAAGCCGACGTTGGCACCCGCGAGGTCGATGAAGAGATCGTCGGCGTCATCATGGCGGTCGTGCTCACCATCTTGGGGACATGGAGGCCATGAAGAGGCATCTTCTTCTCCTTCTTCTTCTTCTTCATCGACGAGGGATGAGGTGTCAGGTGGCGACGGTGGCGTCTCCTCTACGCCGTCGTTGACGAGATGTCTGTGCCAAGTCATCCGTTAATTAGCTCTATTGGGTTTGTACGTTTTTGACAAGTATAGCAGTGTCCCATCATGGTGCTAATGTTCTCCCTTGACAAGTACCACGTGATAATGAGTGTGCAAGTCCGTGAAAGGGGAGGGGTGTTTGCAAATAAAGGGGGGGCGGGGAGAGGGGGAGAGTGGAAGGGGAGAATTGTATCGAACTTACCCGTTTACTGCCGGGACGGTTGCCCCGAGTTGGTTTTCGACCTGCTTGGTCTTCATGAACTCGGCGTATGTATAAATGCTGCGAGCCTCCTCGAGGGTCGGGATTCGCCCACCCATCCACGCCGCGCAGCTGTTGAGTTCGTCATATGAGGCAAAAACGGGCCAGTCAAGGGCGTACTTGAGGGGCACGAGACCGTATACTGTGCGTACGAACTTGCCTTGTAAGAAGGATGCTGGCAGGCCGCCCGAGCCGTCATTGGCGGTGGACCCATGTCCTTGACCTTGTTCATGTCTGTCGGCTCCGCTGCCGTTATGTTGTGGCACAATCTGGTCCGCCATAGTAGCCCATGACGCTGGCACCTTATCCGTCTGGGTTTCATATAGGTAGCATGCATACTTTTACCCCCTGGGCGTCAGCAGGGGTGCTCTTCCGTTCTGTGAACATGTAAATTATAAATTCCTGCTGTCTTACCTCTTCATTCGTAATCGGTCTCCCCTTAGCCTGGAAGCTGTGGACGTGCACACGTCGTTGCGGCTTCTCGTTGTCCCTAATAGCCCAACATCAGTCAGTTTACCGTTTCCAGATCGGCGGTGGGACAGAGACTATATCATTGCTTACCACCCAAAGTGCGTGTTCGAATCCTCGACGTTCTCGGGATCTTCCATGCCCAGGATGACGTCTTGTTCCGGGATGTCGAACCATTTGTTCTCGACCCTCGACAGCTTCGCATCTCGTGCTAGGATTTGGAAATCGGGGGCCGGCACGTTGGGTGGCGGGAGTGTCTTGTCGCTCTGCAGTAGTATGTAGAGCAGAGTCTCCATGTGCATGACCTCATGCTCAAAGCCGACCCAGATAGCCCGGGCAACGTTCCTCGGGATGTTCTCGATCCCATTGTCGTACAGACTATTCAACCTGGCCCTGACCCGGCTCTGGTATGCCAAGATGTCAACGACTGGGGGCCATTCGTCCGGGATCTCCGAGTGCGCGTGACAGTGCTCGGGGTTGTCGACGTCTGGGTCTATGCCCCTCTCGAAGATCGAGTGATAATAGCGAGGCGGAGTTGAGCCGTCGCCGGTGGTCTTGGTCAACTGGATGTCCAAAAACGCCGGAATATGGCCCAGGTAGAATATGCAGGCGTTCCGAAGCTTGATGGGCTTGTCCAGCAGTCCCTCGTTGGGCAGCATCTGTCGGGTGATGGTGTCCCAGACGGCCCAGAGGCTCTTCCAGTCGCTCGTCTGGGGGACGCGGTCCCGCGCGTATTCCACCGGGTTTAGGCTGAAGGACAAGGGGTTCTTGATCAGCAGGTGCAAGCCTGTTGCATTGTCAGTTGACTTGACCCGATTACAAGGTTACAGAAGACAGTCCAGGGCCTGGATAGCGCCCTGGATAGTGCCTGGGTAGCACGCAAAACGCCCGCCCCCGCAAAATGTAACCAACAGAGGAGCATGGAAAAATATTAATAGGCACATCGCAACGAAGCCTTTACAGGCCGGCCCCTAAGTGGGCCAAGGTATGACCAAAGTTGGGGTGAGTTTCGTAGCGGCCTGCCTATTCGCGGAAACGGCGCCGACAGAATTTCGGAGAGAGGTAGGTCTTCATGTACGTTGCCATGTACGTTTCCATGTAGGTTTATACGTACAGTAGCTTCATGCAGGAGGGCAATGTCATGCCGCGAGATGGGGCTTTGGGGCTTAGGGGCTTGGGGGCTTGGGCTTGGACTTGGGGCCAGCTTACCATAGTCCTCGTCGTCCGTCATCCATCTGTCCGCTTCTAGAAGACCTGCCGATCTCCACAGACGGTCGCAACCCTCTTTAGAGTATTTGAAGCTCTGCTCGACTTGAATTCGCTCGTGGGCCCTGATGGTCTCTCCCATGACGACCGTGTCACGCACGGGCGAGTAGAAGGCCTGATGACGCCCGCCCTGGATGTCGTACACATACTCGCCAATGACCTTCCAGTCCGCCAGATCAAAAACAGGCTCTCCCAACACCTCATTGGCGTGCTTGAGGCCATTCAGAATGAACCTGAACCGGTTAGCACAACCGCGAAAGGGCCGGTCGTTAAAATGCGTTTTAAATGAACTGGTATCCACCTACTCATGCGTGATGCCCTCCTGGTCTACAGTATGGAGCGAGAGAGCGTGGGAACCATCAGCAAAAGCCCCCCCCGGAGGTGGATATATGTCAGGTTTACTAACCGTTGTATGCATGGCTGTATGCGCATCATCCGTGTTAGCTGCTATAGATCGTGCCACCGAACCAATCACATGCCAAAAATATGCCAGACAATAAACGAGGCAGAAATAATAACGGCTCTGTACTTACTATACTTTGGCTGGGTTGGTGCACGAGTCCACGCCGAGGAGCACGCCGTCTTGAGGCTGGAGAACATCAGTGAAGCTTCGCAAGAAAAGGGCCGCCTCGGACGGCGAAAAGTTGCCTAGTTGAGCCCGTCAGTTTCATCCATCCCTGGATGACCCGACCGCCTTATGATTGGAAAGCTGGAGTGTTACCGATGCTCGAGCCCATGTGTAGGACACACCTGCGCTTAGCCGAGATGGATGGAGAGGTCAGCCACTCTCGCCCATCCTCATAGGTCCCGAGTAAGCCATGGCATCTAACGTGTTGAAATATTGGGAGCTGAGCCAGCGTCCGAGAGAGCTCCTGCTCCGACAGGTCAAGTGCGTAGTAGTCTATCTCCTTCCCTGCATCCTCAAAGGCCTGTAGAAGAAGTTTGACCTTTCTCAGGTTACTGGCATGCGTCAATTGTGGCCCCTAGCGTGATCTTCGGGACGACAAAGAGCACAGAATGACGTACCCGCTACCCAGTTCGAGCATCACAGTTCCAGAGGGTATGTTCGTAGCAATGGCCGCGGCTGAGCGCTGCAAAACCTGAATCTCGGCATTGGTGAGGTAGTATTCTTCGAGGTATGTGATCTTGAAGGCCCAAGTCAGCTTCGGATTTTCAACTCCCGTAAAAAAGGGAGGCAGTAGACCGACCTTTTCGAACAGCTGAAGCCCCATCTCATCGTAAAGCAGCAGGGTGGGAAGCTTCCTGGGGCCCGTGTGGGGATAAAAGAGGCTATGAATCTCTTCCTTAAGGCTAGCCTCGACCGTGTTCCGGCGGATATCAATGATATTCACGTGGGTTGTTCCTGCTGCTACTGCGGCTGCTGCTTTGTCCTGTGGCTTATATGCTCCCCTTGCCGGCTTCCCGGTAGCCAGGGATTCGAAGAAGGAATGGACGAGTGAAGGCATTGGTGCTAGAAGACTGGAGGATTGTGACAGCTAAGACCATTCAGCAGTTTCTGCAAGGCTCCAAGCGTGTAGGAGCCTGTGAACGAGAGAAGGTTGGATGTCAACCGAGCTTTATATATAAAGATGTATATATAAGTACGTGTTATATGAAAGTGCGGAAATGTCGGTAACAAAGGAAGGGGGGACAGTCGCAAGAGAGAAAAATAGACAGGTCACTCCACATACAATTAATGAGTGGAAAGACTCGGGGAGATATGTGTAACTGCGCGCGCGTATATACTTTGTACATAATTGAGACACACTTCTACATGGATTCCTGTCCTGTAGGCTTATACAGGCACAGGCCTATACCAGTACCGTGTACGTCCCATCGTGAATCGAACGAATGATGATGTCAGCCAGGGGTGGGAACTTGAAGCTGGTCTAGTCGATACACTATTCCTTCTGTGTACTACCGTGGTGGTGCAGCACGCAAGGAGCTGGAGGGGGAGAGGCTAGCAAGCTATAGCCTACCCGCTTGCCGTTAATAAAGATTAGTTTAAGGCGGCGGCGACGTAAGTGTGCATCGCTAGAGGGGAACAGGTAGATCTAGCTAAGAGGATGTAGGCAGTCTAGGTGGTAGTAGGTAGTATATGTGTGGTATGCGTCAGTGAAGCCTCGGAAAAGCACAAGCTGGACTTCGGAGATCTCCTACTTGGAATTTGGTATACGAACCAAGGCTGGGTAGATATCCCGTTCCGCCCTTTGCAGAGAGTGAGGAAGAGAAGCATTTCGCTCTCGAGACCTACCTACTGCCAGCACCACATACCTTTGACAACACGCATTGTCATCTTCGCTGTTGTTACTCAGCTTGCTGCCGTTTGCCGGTCTACCTACTCGTTAACAAGGACTAGCATATAATAGGTAGTCTTGTATCTTAGTCTCGTAGACTAGTGTCGTATGCTAGTTTTGCCCGCAGTAAGCAGGTGAGACAGGTGGTGAGACCGAAAAGAATGCCCGAAAAATTACAGAAGAGGTCTCCCTTTGTCATGTTCGCTCGAGTTTCTGCGCTATAAGCGCGATGTTCCCCGGCATACCTACTTAGTAGGTAGGACTAAGTAGGTTGTAATTCAAGCAAATAACAAGCGCCAGGCACAGGTACGGCCGGCTTTTGGGTTGCCAAGGCCCATTAAACTCAAGGCAAGTGACTCCATTAATCAATGCAAAAAGCTCGAAAGGTCCAGGAGACGAAATCATGCTGTCATAACGTGCAGGGTCCGTTGGGTGCAGGCCGAGAGGGCGCGCGCGGGATGTTTCCTATAGCATACCGTAGATGATGGGATTAGCAGGTAGCAAATCAGGGGCTCGCATCTTGGCGGAATATGCAGGTAAGGCAGGTAAGGCAGGTTAAGGTAGGCGAGTAGTCCGGGTTTGTATCCTGGTTACTAAGTGCGTATGGCATGTATGGCATGTACGTATGCAAGGAGTTTGACCACGCGAAACCCCCCAAACCCCGCAGTCTGGATGCCTCCCTCTTGCAGGGCAGCGGAGCAGGGTCGTCCTCGAGGAGCAGGGCTGGGGAATACCGTAGCTGGGGAGGACCCAATGTGCTGCGGCCGCTCTGGAGAACCCTTGTCCGAGACGCTGTCTAGTATGCCGTGCGTATATGTTGTACGATGCAGTATATGCAGCATTGGCAGTACAGGCTCTACATACGAGGTACAGGCTCAAACGGTAATACGTCAACAGGAACGGGCAGCTGGGAAGTATCGTTAGGTAGTTGAACAAGAGCCGGGTCCCTAGTGCCACGAAGGACGTTATGCATAGATGCCCGAGCATCAGAGCATCACATTCCAGCTCTCAATTTTTCGAGCAATATTGCTGGATCCTGAAAGTCGCCTTGCGCTGGGGCGAAGATCAGTCCCTGCCAGGATCCTGCCATGACCCTGTGGACCATTCATGGTCTGTCACGCGATCTACGACGCACAGGAACTGCCATGTTCGGGTGTGTCCAGGGTGCAGTATTTGGAAACATGGGTGAGATCGGGAAATGGGTTTGGGAAATAAGGGTAGGCAAATTTTCTTGAGCCGCGTTGAATCCCGAACATCGTGTTACCTACAGTCAGTAGACCCTAGACGCCAGAACAGAGATTTGCCTCCTCCGTAGTGCTGGTAAGCAATCATTCGAGCTGCTCTTCTTCACTGTTGGTTTTCACTTTCTCATCCGGAAGGACGGCCCCACTAGATAAGGTGGTTAGAGTAGCAGCTTCGTGGGAGACAATCGTGTCGTGTTTCCAGAGACCCATTGACCAGTCGTGATGGTGCTGTAGGCACGCTCTGCCTCTAATGTATGCTGTACATATTACATATACATAAATTCATGACCCAGATCTACAATACAGTACAGATGTATGTACGTTAAAAATGTGCCTCGTACTGAATGCTCGCTTCGGGTTGGTTACTTAATAATTACAACACGGTAGCTGTATACCGGCTGCTTTCCACCCACCCGGAAACAACGGTTAGTGGGGTGTCCCATCACACCCAGTAGGTAGTGCCTACCTCTTTTTTCAGTTCCGGGTATAGGACAAGCAAGTACGGTTGCAGGATACAAGTGCGGACGTACCTACCTGTAGGTGTCATTCAACTTGTTTCCAGAACAAACTTCTGATGGAACAATATGCAGAGTCCTACCTGTATACAGTACAATTACTAGTAGCATCTGCCCATAGATTTCTTATTCCTTATTTCGGGTTGCAGCGCACCTAATATACTAGTTTTCACTAATGCTTGCTACGTCACTTATACATGATCATGTGAATTCTCGAGTTTTTTTCTTCATCCTCTTATGTGTCTCTCTATACTTTCATTTTATTTTTTTCCTTTTCCATCGGGCCTCATTGTTCCACTTCCTGTTGCTGCCCCTGCCTGATTCACCGTGCATCTTCGATACGATGCATACCCCGCTTTTTACATCATACTGCTTAGTGGCATGAGCAACACCCCGCTTGTCTGCTTGTATGCCCGACGAAGAGAATACCTATTTCATCAACCCACTGTAACATGCCGGATCATTGGAGCTTTCTGGCATACAAATCGGATTGTAAATCATTTAAAGGTGCCAATTCTCGCAAATGGCCACAGCCTTGTTCCGACACTTTGCGTTATCGCGTATCGAAGGATTCTCCCAATTTATACCAGCCGGCTACCTTAAGTGTTCGCCCTCTCCTGCAGCCGCGTTACGACTAATAGGTAGTACATCTTTCTCTCCCCCTTCATCCCACGTTCTACTGCAACTGTGGCATAGAATGTTCCGCAGATATACTTACTGGCCAGCCAATACACCCAACCGGAAAAATTACCGATCATCTACCGCCGCTTATCTCACCTCCTTGTCTCCTGATCTTCTTCCTGCAGATCCGATAGGCATGCCGAGCAAATCAGGTGACAACCGACACCAACGTTGAGCCAACTTCACGATGGCGTTTGGCGTTTTTCTCACCGCCGGCCATTCCCAACTCGTGGCGCCACTGGCCCACTGAAACTATCGAGACTAAGAAGCGGCACGAGGCTCAGATGAGATTTCGTACTCCTGAAAAGGTTACGTAGGTATGACTACCTACCCGAACAAGGGCCGCGGTTCATGTACCTGGACAATGTTACCCCCACGCCTCCGCGCAGACCTAGAAATATCATCCCTGTATAGTCTGCGGGCGTGTTCCTATAGGTGGCAGGCCATAGGTAAGGTAACTGCTCCACATACATTAATTAACTGGGGATCTGGAGTATCGTGTAGCTATGTAAGCTGAGTCTGTTTTCGTTGAGAAAGGCGCATAGCGAAGGGTCAGGCCTCGTAGACTCCTGTTGGATACGACGTCCTCGTTTGCTGTAACTTTCAATGAGCCTCTTCACATGCTGGGCGGCGGATATATTCTCCGTGAATACTTCCCATGGACATAATAATGGCATTTCCGAAATCAAAGATGTTCTTTGAATGCATAGTATTTACCTACGACGCCTAACCAACATGACCACCTACCTACACATCTTTACATGAGAATAGTCGATTTACTGCCTATATCCATTCAGCCATAGGATCAGGTATCACTCTGAGGTGTCTGTTCATTCTTTCACCGCGGAATCATGAGACAATCACCTTTACTATAAGTATTCTACAGAGCGCGCCCCACGGTCGTCGGTGGGATATTAGTTGTCGAGAAAACCTGTAGAACCAGAAAACAAAAGCCGCCTGTCTATGAACACAAGTATACGAGCTCAACAACCACTATAGGCGTGCTGTATAACTCGAAACGAGCAACCGAGTGGTTATATACCCGGAATCTCCGGTGCGTAGCCGGGTCCTAGTACTACGGTACAGTGTTGTCAAGCCGAGTTATGGGTATGTAACATAACTTCGCTGCGACATAAAGTAAGAAGTAGGTATGAAACACGGCTACCTTTGCTTCTGTGCAGAATGATCTCTTCGTTCTTAGTATAAGTGGAAATGAAGCCATCACGAAGCCTGCAGTAGTCATCCACACCACTGTAGTAGCCCGAGTGTCATGATATAGCCTGGCATCATGATATGTAGGCTGTACTTATTAACAGCCTTGGCTGTCAGTATAAAAGGCGTCCTCCCTGTTAAAAGAGAGGTTCGAGAAACAATGGAATCGAATGTTCTTCAGGTTATTTCTATAATAACAACAACATTACTTCGTATTCTAATACTTACAGTCTAGTTTGTTGGCATCATGTCACGGGTTCTGGCCCAGGATACCGCGAGCTACAGCGCAAGAATACTACGTGAATACCAACTATCCTTACATACGCAGACCCAAGGAAAATCTCTGCATCATGAAGAGATCTCTCTTTCTTGTGCAATGATATTAAATCGTTCCCGAAACCTACAGGCAGTTTAAACTATGACATATTTTCACTTTTCGGCGCAAACAACTCTCGCACAAGTAGTGGAGAGGGAGAGATGCTGATTCAAGTAGCTTTTTTTCAGCTAGAGTTGGAAATTATTATTTCTCAAACAGTTGGCTACGACTTGGAGTTTCCTTGATAGGTCAATGGTTAGGATATAACCGTTAAGCATGACTCATAAAGGCTTCCCGCTCATGCTGGCAACACAACTATAACTATTTCCAATGATGTTTTAATGACTTAGTAAATATGTGAGATTGTCACTATCCAACCTACAAGCTATGCCAAACGTCCAGAAAGACGTAGATAGACTCTAATCGCCTCACAGGAGACGATAAACAGAAGTCTTAAAGTATATCTCATGTATTAAAAACAAAGACTACGGCACGGTACAGTCTCCGATTACTCCATTTTTAGTAAGGTAAGATGAGTAAATTTTTTGTATTAAAAACCCGCTACCTTTTGAGAGAAGAAGAGGGCAGCGAAGGTTTCAGAACAACTATACTACTTACCTATGTTACGCTATCGGAAGATAGATATAGCAATAATAGTTGCCTGTCTCGTACCTCAGGATCAAAGTAGGTAGATAAAGGCGAAGAACAGTCCTGTATAGTAGACTAATACATGGCAATACGTCTGTCTACATATATACAAATAGGAAAGGGCTAGTTAAGTGTCTCACATGCCTAGCCAACCTCCCTTTCCAACATACACCGCAGATGATGTTTCACTTTTTATCTATCAACCGTTCCCAGTTTCGAGGCAGACTTCCTTACTATCCATCCATCTATCCATACATCCCACATATGGCTGACCGACCAGAGAAGTCACATTCCCGCCCACTGACCAAGCCAGATAGATGAGATAGTCTAGCTTTTGCTATTGCTATTACCCCTTACACTCAATACACATAAGCTTGGCTCCCTCACTCATGGCCGCTTTCTTACTAGGCCTATCAAGACGAAAATGTACGCAAAGACTACCTCATACTACCACTCCTACCGATGTGTATTTACCTCTGTAGTCCAGTAGCTAAGTCAATTACTCAAATTCATCGTGTCGAGAGCGTGCCTATCTATCCAGTCTTATATATATCGAGACCAAAGGGCCGCCTTAGGAGGAAAAGGGGAAGATAAAATATATAATTTCCAAGGTAAAATGCAGCAAGCTCTATAAAAGTCACCGGGAACAAACAACACTCGCATTGTCGAGGTTAGTGAATAACCCATATATAGGTACATACAAGCGGGTATTCACTTTACTATACAAGTTTCCCTTCCTTCGATTCATATGCCGTTTCAACAGATCAATTTTATAAAAATTGCAGGGGCATCGGCATCGCATTGTCTTCATAAAAAAGCTACATTACTTCAATCCCCATCTTGGAAAGCCGTTCCGTTATGGTTCGTATGATCTCAGCTTGAGATCTGTATGAGGTAGGGTATCAGAGTAAACATGAAAAGGGGGTTAGCTAGACTATGAAGCCCACCGGTTGTTTTCGTGGCGGAGCTCCTGGCATATAACTGATTGTTTTGAACTGATATGCCAGTTGTCAAGTTACGTTCCCTTATACTATGTCTTGAGCTCATAGATAGATCCAAAACGAATAAGTCGGCTCCACGGTATACACTAAGCAGTGTATCTGGACCTGTCTAAGCCGGTCGTCCTCTCAAATGGTTGGGCAGAAAAGTCCTGGGCAGATGCCTGCGATGTCTTCGGACTTTCCCCCTTGGCTTATGCTTGTTTAGGTTCTATCTATGTTGCCCATTACGGCTGGGCTTCGCTATAAATACAACTGCAGCTCAATTGTCATACAGAAGACCGGCAGCGTATTCGACATTGCCGTCGGTTGCCTGTAAAGCGTTGATTGCTGCCTGTCGATCAACACCTAGTGCTAGCAGCGTATTGATATCGCTTTCTGGGAACGTCCGTTGAGCTGCAGCGGCGGGTGCACGTGCAGGCACTGGTGGTGCCACAGGCTGTGGACCGGGGTTTGCAGCAGCCGAAGAACCAGAGGGGTTGGACGTGGAGGTAGAGGGCGCAGTAACGGCACCGGAGCGAGCGCCGATAGTGGTTCCTCCTGGGCCTGGCACTGTCGGTTCGTCGTGGAGAGCATCTTCGGCTTCTTTGGGGATATCCGATTCTCCAAGAAATTCCACCTCTTCGCCCTGAATAATAAGTTTGTTCCGTGCTAAATCGATGGTCGCCTGGTGGCCCTTAAGGATGTCTAGACCTAATAGTAGATCTACGGCTTTCCCCTCCATGACAGTCAACGCGCAATGGAGATGTTTTGATCCTACCTGAAGAATGGTGGAATGTACGCGGCCGATGATCTTGGCTGTGCCTACACCCCTCGCGACGCCTGCGAACCGTTTGTCAACAAGACGCATAATGTTGCACTGTTCCGCGCATGCCGGCGACATGATGGTGGCTTGAGCACCAGAGTCGACCAAAGCCTTCACCCTACATCCATTGATCTTAACGTCAATGTATAATAGGTGTACCCGGCCGAATGCTATTAATTATTAGCACGAGAGGGAGAGAGAAGGGAAATAAATTTGGGAGGGGAGGGGGGGTATGGTGGTGTGCGTGCGTGCGTGCGTGCGAACATTTGCGTGATTGAGCAGATTTGATATCGGTAAACAGGGGTTCTGATGACGTACATTCGGGATTGTGTTCCATTGCATTCTGTAGATTTTCCCTCACGCTTTCTTCGCGAATCATATCTTCGATTTTCGCTTGGGCCTCAGGATTGAACTCGTCAGCATTTAAAGCCTCAATCTCACGTATCCGGGCTAAGCGGGCTTGTTCCTGTTGATTTGCACTTTGTTGGTAGAACTGGGCAAAACGCTGGGGGTCTTCGATTACAGCAGCAAGACCGGGGTTCAGTCTCTCCAGTTGGCGCCTCTGCGCGGGGTCACCCAGAATATGCAACCGGATGACTTCGGGGTCTTGTGCTAGAGGCCCTGCTGCTCCCGCACCCGCTCCCGCGCCTGCGTTTGCCCCTCCCGAAGCTGACGCTCTCTGAGCGCCCTGGCCCTGATTATGGCTAGGGGCCATGTTGGTGCCTCTCATATCTCGAACATGTAGGGCAAGCATGTCGCCATCGACAATCTGAAGTTCCTGTAGCGTCTTGGCGTTATCGGTGATAAGTTGGCCGTTATGGTAGAGATGCTGGGTGGGTGCCGGTATGCCTTCGGCCTCGATGGAACTTCGTAGCACTTCTATCGTCATTTCAGGATAGACGCCCAGAGTGATGAGCCTCAAGTCCTGCTCTTCCAGGTCCGGATTATTGACACTGATTGTGATATGCCTATAGGTGGTAATAAGCATTAGCGATCGGATGGAGACGGAGTGCGTCCGAGACGACGTAGGACTCCAGAAGCTTACATCTCGAATGTTGCGGGCGAATCTCGCGGTGTTCGGCGTTGATGGGCTGGAGGCTGTATCGAGCGGGAAACAAAGGTGCAAAGGTGTTTGGGTAATGGGCAAGCAGGTGGTAGAATGGTGGAACGGTGGAACGGCGGATGCTGGAAAGATGGTCAGAGAAGTTGGTGGAAGCGGGAGGGTGCTTGGTTATATACCGGTTAAGAGAGGTATGTATGCGGTAAGATATGAAGTCATGCGGATGAGACGGACAACTTCACAACCTTAACAAGCAATCAAGGGCCCAATCAGACGGAGCGGTGGCTTTGGGAATGTGAATCGTAATACTGAAGGTGAAGTTGCCTAAAGTGCTACGACCTAGAAGTTTTCTCTGGCAGATATCGCGAGGTAAGGTGGTAATACATCTGATACAGGGCTACCTACGTAGTTCTATGGTTACCTAGGTATGTGGGTAGGTGGGTAGGTGGGTAGGTGGGTAGGTAGGTAGATAATAGGTAATTGACAACTCCTAGCACCAACCTACGACATCATTCTCCCACCTAATGTACTTACATGTAGGTAGTATGCTGTACCCCTACCTTATTTCCCCCACCAGGGTGCCCCTCCAAGAAACTGTTTGGATTGCCCGAAGCCTTACCCCACAGCGCTACAAAACTTCTATCCTTTAAGCTCCTTTTGACACATCCGCAGGTCCTAGCCTGGCACCTAAACTTTGAATGAGTATATGAAGTCTAGTAGAGATGTCTATACTCATATAAAGCATAGCTATATGTATTATATCGTTCGTTTGATCGCCTTGGTATTGGCAGTCGGGCATATACATATGCTAGAACTACGTACCTAGCTATTCACAAGCGCCTATCTCCAAGAGGATGTGATGCCATGACCATGGAAATTTAGGCGCTAATAAAAGTTCTAGCGAGTTGAAGTTTGTGCTACTTAGGTACTCATAATAAGATCTGCAGATTTGTCCACATTCGGCAGTAGGCACATACTCAGCGGGTAGGTAGTCTAGGTTAGATGCTAGGGAGCGCACTCATTCACGTAAAGTAGGGAGGCGGAGCCTCAGACCGGGCTTAGATCGGTAGGTACTTGCATACATTAATCGGGGTTTTAATGCCTACCCCAAGAAATGTATAGTAGTAGGTAGGTATTACCTACCTAAGTTATGTAGTACATAGAGGGTAGCGTCCTTACGGACTAAGCAAGTGGGTGCGTAATTAGATAGGGCTACGGGTGATGATATTTTAACAGATTTCAAGTTTAATATTCTAAGGGCAAGTCATTCTGCCCATGGAAAAACCTCAACTGGATCATTAAATCATACTTCTCTTCTAAGCATGTCGATGTATTTTAGTTGGAAGTGAAGAGAGAGGTTTTAAGTCCACGGCAAAACGGGCATGCGGGTGAGGTTAGCGTATCTGTTGGAGACCAGGTGGGGACGTTTGATTTGAGATCACAAGACTGTCTACTGCACCGGATCTGCTCGCCGATGCTGCATCATCGTACGAGCTATCGTATCTTGTAGACCGAAGGCTTCAAGATCTTGCTTTCGTCTACTACATCCTGTTCTTCATTGTCAATGAATTTGACACCCCCCTTCTTCCCGGCTCGTCCCGACTCCTTCGCCTCCGCAACCCCTTTCCCAACAGTTGGCTGTGCGGCCTTGATAAAATGCATTTTCACAAACATCTTGTTTCGCATGTTGATAGCCGTTTTTGTATCGCCTTGCAAAACGAACCCCCTTCGTCGTAATGCCTCAACGAACGCTGTCACGTCTGTTTCCTGGCGTTTATCTTCGACGCCGTCGACTTCGATTACGAGCTCTGCTTTAAGATCTTCCTCTTCTTCCGCCGTATCTTTACCCTTGCCCTTTACTTTCTTCTCTTGGGCCTTCCTTCGGTTGCCTACACTATGATTGACTGGTGCATTTTTGCTCTTGTTGCTCACGTGGCCAAACCGACTCTTGATTTCGGCTACCCATAGTTCGCCCTTCCAATGTAAGATCCTGTAAGCCTCTTCGATGAAATCGAGCCAATTTGTGCCCATAAGAGCCAGACAGAAGATAACCACATCGACACTGCCATCTGCCAGAGGCAAGTTGGCAATATCAGCCTTAGTGACTAGGGGGCTGGGGCTTTGTAAGTCGTAGCTCAAAATATTGAGGTTCAGCTTCTTCTCGGACTGTAGTGCCGTTGCTAGCTTGGCGTCGCCACAGCCTAGATCGGCAATGGTGCAGACGCGATTTGTCCGTGGAAGAGGAGACACGCCGGGTGTGGGAGCAGATCTGGCTTGGCCGGGCTTGGACTTTTGCGGTGGCCTTTGCTGGCCGCGTAGTTTGATATCCTCAACATAGCCATCTACCGGATTCTCAGGCCACACATTGACCTGACGACGGAACCCCTCATGGTATTCCTGAAACATCTCTGGGGAGGTTTGAAACAAGTGAAATGCTTCGGCCGATGGCTTTGTATAAAGCGTCTCATTAAGATGGCGAAACCGGGCGGATACAAGCTTCTCTCTCATCGCGGCTTGTAAAGGAGTAAGTTTGGGAGTCAGAGGAGCACTATGCGTCTTCACTTGTGACTTTTCTGGTGAAGTTTCCACTTGTTCGGCTTTTACATCACCATTTTGACCATCCTGACGGTCTTTGGCTTTCTTGTCCTTTTTCCGCCCTCTTTTCGTTTCATTAGAGACGTCATCGCCTTTAGAGGTAGCTTCACCCTGGGCCACATTTTCAGCAGCGCCCTGGCCGTCTTTTTGCTTCTTCAATCTCTTCTTGTCTTTCAATGTCAAACGTGGGGTCCCATCCGGATTCAAGCCCTTCTTGCTGTTGTTGATATTTGCTGTAGATCCGGCTTGACTGGCTTTGGCCTTCTTGACTTCTCTCCCCTCGATAACTTGCTCCCATAGATCGGCCACATTGGCGGGGTTTACATTTCCGGGCGCAGACAGCCTCTTTCGCTTCTTGGCGTTAGATTCTGTAGGGCCTTGGGGTGCATTTTCTGCTTTGAGATTGTCTGCAGAGAGAGCCCAACCGGGGACTGCAAACATTGTGTAACTGCGATTGCGGCGATATGTGCAGGTCCAATGAAGGGCCAACGTTTTTGCCCTATATCAAATGAAGTTGAATTATATTGTGTTTACTGCTTCATGCACTTATCTTTCTCCTGATGGACGTAGTAGGTGGGAAGGTGGTCGAAATTTTTTATTTGTTTTTTTGATCTTGTCAATTTGAAACCCCATAATTATCTTTCACCATCCAATCAACGACTGCAAAGAAGAGGTACCTTATCTGGAGTAGGTCTACCGCTACCTACCTGTACTAACAGGTACCTAGGTAGCCTAAGTTATAGCACACTAGTCCCATTGACTAGGACACTTGAGTTTGCGATTTCCCACTAGATGCTACTAAGTAGACACGAGGTACCTAATCCACTATTATTCAACATCTCTTCGAAATCTGGTTGTAATAACACAATCGGTGGATAGATAGTATACAATGGGCGAAAAATGGGTTGGCCTGGACGGCCTGGATATGGTATGCTTGGACTTCTTGGCAACTGGGGAACTGAAGGCCCATACGTTGCTTACCAGTTTAGTATACATAAATGGAGCGTTAGGCCTACTTACAAGCCATACGGAATCCGAGACACAAACAGCGCGTCAGTGCTCCCTGCTCCCCGCTCCCCGCTCCCCCCTCGTACACTGCCTGTGATACGGCCGGACACGGCACTGAAGACAATGTCCCGAACCCCTTCCGTTCAATTACTTGCAAACACAGATGAATACGATATCTGTTTTGACGCCTCCGTGCCCTTGGTTTGCCACCAGTGCCGTGAGGGTGGCAATCTCGACGTTGGTCCTATACACGTCATAGTGATTTCTGCCCAGCGCCTTCTGCTTCCATCACTCTTTCTCGTAGCGCCGCCGTGTAGGATATTATACCAGCCTGCCAAACCTCGACAGGGGTTAGGCAATACTTGGTATCTGTGGTCGCTCTCGCTACCATATATATTAGTAGTAATAAGCACGCTCTGATTGTTATCTATGAGTTTAAGGCGTCAGATCGTGATCTTGTAAATCAGGCAGGTACCCTACTCGTTTCAACGCATTATCGAGAGCTGGTGGTAGAGGAGCGTAGAATACTAGCATAGCTCAGTCCTGCAAGATATTCTTCCGGATCCCTAGAAAACCAGACATAAATGCTCTTTGTTGTGGGTAGCGGCCCCGTACTATGCGTAACTGCATCGAAGCGCGCACGGGGCTTGCACGCGCTCTTCCCGAAACCTGTAGCAAGTGACCTCTTTGAAGTCATATCCCCTCGAGAGGCTCCGTCTCTTACAACCCGACTAAGAAATACGAAAAAAAGAAAAGAAAAGAAAGGCCGAAGAGGGTATACTAAGTATCGCTTTCCGTCTCATGTCGAACCTGGGCCTGTCAGGTTTCCAGTTTGAGTAGCTACATACCTACCTACGTACCTAAATCGGGAACCAGAATATTCCTTATTTTTCATAACCGCTTCTTCTCGGCTTGGCTTTGATTGGCTCCGGGACGGTCTCTAATGCTTAAGAACACTTGGTCTGCTTGGTAGCGCACAGAGCTTGTCACACCGTGGTTTCCACTCTGCCAGTATGATTAGAAACCCCGTTCTCCGCAGACTGCCAGGGAAGAAAAAAGGACAAAGAGTTTGTGTAGGACGAAAGCTCCCTAATGCAGAGGGAATAAGTGTAGTGCCGACATCAAACAGTATCTGTCACTGGGGGTATTGCGGCCATATTCTCGGCCATAAGATAGATAGCTGGTTTCTGCTTGCTGGGCTTGCGTAATTCGATCCGCCATGCGCTCAGATGCATTTGGAATTAACTTTCCCAATATGTCCAACCAGCGGCCCGCCATTCATTCTATGGCGGCGTCGCCAACAGCTGCGTCCGATGCCGTCACGCAAATCGAAGGCTCCCGTGTTGTTGTCCGGTAAGGCGGGGAGAAAGGGGTGAGCTATGAAGGTCATGCGCTGTGCGTCTCTGCCCGCACCTTCTTAATCCTTTACGCCTGGGCTCAACAGGGGTCCGGGTTAAACAGTGTCTCTATGTGGTTCGGTGTATGCTAGTGGCAGGTTTCCGTGTTGGCAAATGTGTCGCCGCGTGGTCCATGAGTACCGGCCTTCAAGTTGTTGGTTCTTCAATAACTCGTGAGTCTTTAAGTTAATTGACAATACCCAGCCAAATCTTCTGGCTAGAGACGGCGCTTCCCTAGTTTCCTGCTACTATAGTATGTAGTATGGTCCTCATCACCCTTGCATGGTACAAGAGACCAGTATTCCTTTTGCTTTTTATTTCGTTTTTCAACCATTACCGCCGAACTTTATGCAGGGTCCCGGAGGAATTGACGGGCTGCGTGGTCGCAGCCCCAGTTGATACAGCCGTGTCGTTCTCTTCTTGTCTTTGTGGAGTCTCCAGTCAAGGTGTAGCAAGGTGAGAGGGGAAGGACTGGTCGAGGAGAAGGCCGCGACAAATAGGCATTTAAATACTGCTGTACCCTGCACTAACACCCCCCCAGTTGCCCCAGACTATTGCCCCAGATCACGAACGAGACAACTCCTGTGTATGTACGCCGTAAGTACCTAACCTAGGTTACATGATATCGAGACCGATAAGCTGGGTGACTCTGAAACGAGACGGAGACCGGGCACAGAGCCATCTGTATTAGCCTGTTATTAGTGGCCGATCGGATCGTTTGTTCCCGTCTTACTGACCTTCCACCGATACCCCACCATTCCCACCCATCTGGCACGTCGCCCACGCCGCCAAGTTGTTAGCGCTGGGGCCGTCTGGAGCCGCTACCATTCGTCAATTCCCGTTAGAGGATCGGGGGAGGGATTGAGGAGATCTGGAGGAGGTCCCAGCCTCAGGGGTCGCGACCTGCACATCTCCTGCACATCTCTTTCTCGCGCTCTGCACCGTTGGCCGGCCTCAGTTCCTTGTCTTACAGTCGCTGAAAACATTCTGACATTTTGGCCGTCCGCTGGCAAGCATACCTGGGCAAGCATACCTGGGCAAGGTCTTCTGTCACACGGCCAGGTTTCCGACTCGCGTGATTCCAGATACAGGCCCGGGCCTGCTCGGGTCTCACCGCTGAAGAGCCATCAGACACGTCGTGGTCCCATCGTAGCCCCGTCGCGGTTGCTCACTCTGGTGCTGTTCTATCTCTAGTTTCAAGTGCTGCCGGCCTGTAAGGGTTACCATTCGTCAAAGCACCAGTTGCATAGCTCTTCATAGCACCGATTAGGAAGCGTTCGGACCTTAGAGGGGCACCCGTGCTTCGTTTGTTTGGAAGTGCCCGTCCGGGTTAAGCCACACCAACTGCGAGGTGTGGATACCTACACGCCATTACACTACCGGCACCATTGGCACCCTTAGCCAGTAGCAAGAGGTTGACCCAGACTGGTGATATAGTAATGAGTCTCGCGAAGACTGTTTATCTGCGGTAGACTATGACAAGACGCCTACAATCGCCCAGTGGTATTTTTGAGTATGGAGTCGTCAGGCTTGGTGTCAACCGATCTCCCCCCCACATCTCAGCTACAGCGGTCTTCCTCGCCAGATGCGAACGAGGATGAGGACCCCTCTCAGAAGAAGGGCCCCGTACGGAAACGAACGAAAACAGGGTGCCTTAGTATGTCAATATAAACTCTCTCACTCATTTACCCCGCAAGTCGATGTAGAACTCACATACTGAGAATGATGCAGCTTGCAGGAAGCGGCGCATTAAGTGCGACGAGGGAAAGCCAACCTGCAACAACTGCCTGAAATCCAAGCGGCAGTGTGAAGGATATAATCAGCGTGTGGTTTTCAAAGACCCCATCGGTGCATACTCTAGTACCGCGTACGGGCCGATTCAATATCCAGCTGCCTCATCTCAGGTTCTGTTGAGGGAACAACAGCTGGCGGCAGCACAACAACGGTCCTCATCTCAGTCCCTCCAAATCATCGCCCCTAAACCACCAATCGTCGGTTACCACCAACTTGCTACACATCAGTTTAGTCATTACTATCCTGGGCAGGCTGGGCCTGTTGCGCCACAGCCGCCCATACACTTGTCATCAAATCAATTCCTACCACAACCTCAACCTCATCCTCAGCCGCAGCCGTCTAAATATACCTTCTTCCCCCCTACTACTGTTCATGGGTATTCTCAAGGGCAATGGCGACAAGATGCAACTAGCAGCGGTAGTAGCCAATTCCCGGCTCGCGCCGCTCAGGATGCTATAGCCAGGGGGCCGGCTGCACCCCCTGCGTACCCTCATCGGCAGTCCCAGGGCAGTGGGAGCTTCGTGGTTGTTGAACCACAACAGCGGATGACTGACGAGCAATTGGAAGACTGGGAGTACGATTTCGACGATGAGGACGATTCGATGGGTAGATCGGACGATGAGTCCGTGGCTGGGCGGCCGGGCTCCCGATTAGGCCTCGATGAACCTGGTGTCATCACATCACAGAGGTTTGATCACCAATATCACATGTTGGGAACCCATACGAGGACTTTCTCGACACACGGAGCGGAAACCGTGCTTGCAACCTATGATCCTTCCCCGGTCAACTCCCCACTTACAGACAAGCACATTGCAGCAGTCTTCTGGCACTTCATCAATGTCACCGGCCCTAGCATGTCGCTTTACGAAAGACATCCGCTTGATCCTTCTAATATGTTTCCAGGGCAGGCCTCAAAAACGAAACAGCACCAATGGACCTGTGGGTGTCACGCCGTTTCCTTCTTGCTGATCTGTCTTTTTAGGATTATATGACGCTAATTAGTTCTAGATGCTTTTCCGATCATGTCGTTTAATCATCCAGCGCTGCTACAAGCTATGCTTGCATTAGGCAGCCTACAAATCGCCAAACTTCAAAAAGTACCGCCAACCGCGTCCCTTAAACACTATCATTTAGCACTCAGAAGAATCGCGAAGAATGTAACGCGCCCAGCGAGACGTACTCAGACGGCTAACTTGGCAGCCACTTTGATTCTCGCATTCTATGAAGTTTGGAACTCGGACCATGACAAATGGTGCAGGCACCTGTTAGGAGCCCGCTGGATTATTAAAGAAATCCCGCTCTCCGAAATGACACGGGCCATTATGGCCCTTAAGATGCAGAAAAGGCAGGCCGAGCTCGAGCAGGCCCAGTTTTTTGGGTCCCATGGCGAGTACCCTTCGTCGGAAGACCCCGGCTTTCTTTACAAGGACTGGGATCTACTTGACGTGTCGCTATTAAGCACTATCATGGGTCGCAATGTTTCCTATGATGAGCTCGGAATGCTACCGGAAGAGATGAGTTCACATCCAAAGCCCAAATACATATACACGAATAAAGATATCGAGAGGTATGAACAGCTTAGCGATCTCTTTTGGTGGTATTGTAAGATGGATGTGTATCAGAGTATCTTAGGTGGGACTCGTCCATTGTAAGTATCCTGCTCCCTCGCCTGGCAGGATTCCCATACTAATGAGATCAGCCTACAATATAATACCTGGATGCAATGCCCCCCAAGGGCGCCAATGGGTCGACTAGACGCTATGTGAGTAACAATGATAAAAATATAACGAGTATAATCCGTGGTTATGGAGATCTGATGACCCTTAGATACGGCACTTACGACTATCTCATCCTCCTCTTAGGCCGGCTCGCTAACTTTGTTTCGCGTGATCTATCGAGGAAACGAGAAGAACTGTCACGGAAGAACTCAGGCTCTGGCGGTTTGCCGCCGGGTATGTTCACCGGGATGATGCCCGCTTCGGAAAAAGTGACACCGCCGATGGGATTCAGTCCTCCACGGGAGGATCCCTCTTCGCCGCCAAGCGCCGCCCCTAAGCATCACGGTGACCTGGATAATAGAACTGTCGAAGCGCTTCAGGAATGGGAGAGTATCCTGTTAGCCTTCGAAGAGATTAAAAACCACTTCGGTCCGGACTTTGAGCCGTTGGGGGCCGACCTTTACCCAACGCAGCCCACCCCTTTTGGTGCCGCAACTCACTATAGGACGTACTCGATCGCCGGTATCTGGATGAATTACTATATGGGCCTCATCGTCCTTCACAGAGCTCACCCCTATATGCCGCCGGTGGCCATGCTCGCCGCTGGTTTGGCCGCCAAAACCACCATGCCTTGGGCATTTGAGCTTGGTCGGATCGCTGCGGGCCTCGAGGAAAATATTGCGCAGTTGAAAGCTGTCAGCACGCTGATGAGTGCTGCGCTGATGGAATCGGCGTTTCCCCTTTTCGTGGCTGGTGTACAGGTAAGCATAGGTGAACTGTCTCTTTTGCGGCTTTCGCCTTTTTCTATGGAGCTACGTGCGCCACCACATTCAAACCCCTGGAGAACTGCTTAGTTCTTTTCGTCCATGCTTACTTTCTACCATGTGAACACTGCTGATCATGTCGTGATGCCGAAATAGTTCCAAAATGAAGAGGAGCGATATTGGTTGATCCGCCGTCTACGCGACATCGCCCGCCTGACGGGGTGGCAGTCCGCGCACCAGATCGCTGATGGCTGCGAGTCAGCCTGGTCGAAGGCAGCGCAGTACGGGCGCGGACCTCCGTACAGGCCGGCGCCGGAGTACGAAGAAGAAGACGACGCGAAGGATGTGCGGAACCGCCATGAAGCCAAGAAGCGACAGGCCGCGCATGCTGAAGCCGGACCGCCCGGTATGTCCTGGATCTGGGGCAACCCCCGCCGACTCGACCGGCGCATCCTCGAGGAGGACGGGGCCGCCGCGGCAAGGGCAGCGGCGGCGGCAGCTGGCGGCGCTGAAATCGTGCCCCCGGACAACAGAAAGATCGTCCTTGCCAAGGGCGAGAAGGCTTTCTATGCCATGGGCCTACTCACCGTTGAACAGGACCTTGAGAAGTTGGACTTAGATTCCGGGGATCGCGAGAAGTAAGGAGAGTAAAGATAACAAACCCTTTGTGAAGATCGATCGAAAGGAAAAGCGTTGGCCTTCTATGATTATGGATATAAGATATAAGTATAAGTATGGGCTGGAACTGAGACATAGTGCGGTGGTCACAGGTAACTTCTAAAGACATATTCTCTCTCATTTGGTCTATGGGGAAGCGGGTTTAGAGGCACTAGGGACATGTTTTGCTCCTCTTGGGATTATGGTGTAAGTCAGGGTGGCAAGGGATTAGAGGGTTTACAGCTCTTTAAGCAATTTGGCATTGGATTAAAAGGACGATAGGGTTGGCTTCAAGATCTTCATCGCTTCAGCACATGGGACAGCGGTTCTCATCGCATGGTATGTATGCTATTGATACAACAAAATTCCAAACGCTGGTGGTGGTCGGTTTTGAGTCTGTTGTGATTCGACTTTGCATCTTCACAAGTAAGCTAGAGATGTATGTTCGTCTCTTGCCTATTGGCCCGATATGTTTCTTCAATCCAGGGCGACCCTAAGGTTCGTGCTCTATTCGTAGCTTTTTGTTAATTTGCAGGTAGGCGCTCAACAATGGCGGCCATTTCTTCATCGCTGTATATTCTAAAGCCCTTCTCTTTGGTGACGCTCGCTAGTTGCACGTTCTTCGCATCCAATTTCTCCTCCATCACCTGCTTCAGCGTCTTCAAGACAAGCAGTTCGGCATCCGCGATTGTCAGGGACTGATGATTAAGTAAGCCAAATGCGCATGGAAATCATATCAAAGGGGTTTGCCGGCATCGACGTGTAAGGGGCATTACTTTGTGATATTCATTCTGAAGCTCAGCCTGAGCTCCTTCACTTCCAGATCCAATAGCCTTTGCGTCGTATCGGTAAAAGGTGCCGCTAGGCTCGGCGTGGTATAGCTGGGGGCCGTCCTCGTCATAACCGGCAATGAGCAAAGCAACGCCGAAAGGACGGCTCATGATGCTCTCCTCGCCGTCGGCGCTCTCGCCAAAACGTAGGGCCAGGTCGCAGATGGCCTGGGTGCAGCTCTCGACGCGTAGGTTCTCGTTGTAATTAAAGGCGTGCGACTGGCACTCAACACGGGCGTGCTCAACCATGCTGCGCGCATCAGCCTGCAGACCAGACATGGCGCATCCGATGTGACGGTCAATCTCGACAATCTTCTCCACTGACGAAGTCTCTAGCAATGTCGATGTCACCCGCTTCTCTACACCTAATACTACGCCCTCTGATGTTGCTACGCCGATGGCTGTCGATCCGAGCTTAATAGCCTCTAAGGAGTATTCTACCTGGAATAGACGACCCTCAGGCGAGAAGGTGCTGTGCGCGGATAGTATGATTAGTTATGACAAATATTCGGCGGTAGCAGAACGTTAGGAGGGAGCTTGCGAGGAGTTGCTCAGGTCCCGGATTAGGTTCCGACATACTTGATACCACGATCTGTTCACGACAGTTTATTAGCAATAGTCACAACTCTAGGGATCATATGAGTTATAAGTATCTTCTAGACATGCACGACCAAGGGCGACATAATCGCTTACCATATTCAGATCTTGCCATAAACATCTTGACGGCTGTTTAGAGGGTACTGCCGGTGAGGCTGTTATCGGTCAAGCGAGTTTGTAGGTGTTTTGAATGGAGATTGTACTTGCTACCTTTTGCAGGACAAGTTCGCGTTGTGTCGGGGAGAAGAAGGAAAAGTCGGATCGATTGGTTTGTAGTAGTATGAATGGAGATGAAGCTCTGCAGTATGAAGCTCAAGGCTGCTATGGCGTTTACGAAGCTCCGACCCCAACTCAGCCCAGGTGGTTGGCACTGTATAGCGCCCAACAGGTACCACTGCCAATGTAGCGCCCCCAAGGTATCGGGTACCTTTTCCGGCTGATACCTTAGGTGTCTACCAGCATGGGTATAGGGCTCAAGATACCCCACTCAGTCAGTAAGATATGTATCTGGGTACTTGAATCTATAGGTCGGCTCAGGTAGCTCTATGTGAGCAAGAAGTACCTGCATACTATTAGGGTGAGTAGGTACTGTTGGAGGTACTGCTGGACCTGGAGGGATCGCTACAGACCCTCACCCAGGATCTTGAACAAGAGAATTGTACCTTACGCAGCCTATTACGACCTTGTAGGTACCAACGAACGCGTATAATAGCACTTATTTGGAAGTAGGTACGCGACGTGTTATCGTTTGCTTAGAGCACATGAGGTTATCACGGACAAGCAGCTTTCAGTATTCCACTACTCAATCCTAACATTTGCATTCCAACGGAGAATGCCACCTCAAAATACGATAATGTAGAAGTCGCAGCCTTTTTCTCGTCACCAAAATGTCTTCCAGGCTCTCCAGCTATACAGAGAGGCGGACAAATGGCACCACCGATAGTGATGGAAACCAGAGACAGCGCGCTGGCGCCAGTTCACGGGCTGCCCAAGCTTCTACCGATTCACGAGATTCACGGAGCGGTCGCTCACCACAGCCTAATTTCACCAACCCACCACATAAACGATCAGCGTCGGGGAATCCTCGCCCTGCGAGTCGGACAGTCGACGAGCGGAGAATCGAGCGGTTGACCGTGACAACCAGGGAAAAGTTAATTACCCGAACAAGAAGCCCCGAGCGGCACTCAAAGGAGACAAACTCACCAGAAAAGGATAAATGGCGGCCCAAGGACCTTTCCAAGCGGCAACCGTCCGAGGGAAAGTCGAGAGAAGCGAAAGCCGAGGCATTGACGAGTATGGACTGCCCCCCTTCTCTGAAAGACTCTGATGTTAACTGTATGCGCCGGCAGCCACTTGGGATCCGATAGCAACACTTATACCGCATTCCACCGCGCCTCTCGCGATCCGTGTATCGGCGCCGCCTTTAGCCTCCGAGGCCCCGTCCTCTCAACAGCCTCAGCCTCTCCACGAGTTATCCCTAGAGGAGCAGGAGGCAGCTATGATAGAAGATCTACTTTTCGTCTTCATGGGTTATGAGGGACAGTATGTTCGCTACTCATCTGGCTACCACCCTAGCGACGAGAGAGACCGTTTGCAGGGCCCAATTTTTAAGATATTGCCGGGACTCGACCCAAGCTTACAAGATTTGACGTTATCCATGCTTCAAATGGCCACTCATCATTCCGCCCTCGAGATGTTCGTCAATGTGCAGAGTCGGGAAGAGTTCGGCATCGTCAATCATGCACTTTGCGCCGCAATACAGAGTTTTTTACAGGAATATCTCGTCATGGTTGCCCAACTCGAAACTCAGTTCCTGACAAACGAGGCCTTTACTTTGCATCTTCTTCATGTTCATACTCTGCCTAAAAGTCAGATGATGTCTCAACTCTATGCCCTGGCCTCAGATCTTCTCAAGCGAAACGCGCTGTTGGATGACGAGAGCGAAGAAGAATCGGATGTCGAGGATTTTGACAACATCATAGAAAACCTGAAGCGAGGCGGCGATCTCGTGCCAGGTAATATGACCGGAAAGAAAATCTGCAAGGGCGGTGTAGTCATCGATCTCATAACGAAGAGGTTGGAGTCTATGTCCGGAGACCCAGCGGCGCGAGCATTACTCACTTCACTTTTACGAGACGCCAGCCGGCCCTATATGGCTATGCTTAACGAATGGCTCCATCATGGCGAGATCAAGGATCCACATTCGGAGTTTCTAATCAAAGAGCAGAAGAGTATACGGCGTGACATGCTGGAACAGGACTATACAGACGATTACTGGGAAAGAAGATACATGATACAGAAGCAGAATATCCCCCCGCAGCTACAGGGTGTCAAAGACAAGGTCCTCCTAGCTGGCAAATACCTTAACGTTGTTCGAGAATGCGGCGGGGTTGATGTTAGCAAGGTGACCCAAGACGTGCCCACGTCGTTCGATGACCCCCGGTTTTTGGACAATGTCAACAATGCCTATGCCTATGCAAACGAGTCGCTTATGAAACTCCTGCTGACTACACACGCGCTTCCAGCGAGGCTACGATCCTTAAAGCACTATTTCTTCCTCGATCCATCTGATTACTTTACATATTTTATGGAGCTCAGTGCGTCGGAACTGCGCAAACCGCTCAAATCGGTCAACAGTGTCAAGTTACAGTCTCTCCTTGACCTTGTCCTGCACCAGCCAGGCAGCATTGTATATCTAGATCCGTTCAAAGAAGATGTCCAGGTAGAAATGAACGAAGTCAGCTTGATAAAGATGTTGCAAAGGGTTGTAAACATCACTGGAATCGAACAAGGAGAGTCCTTGCAACCCCTCAGCAACCAACCTCTCGAAAATGACAAGAACGCAGTAGGCTTCACCTCGTTACAGTTGAACTATCGCGTGCCGTTTCCCGTATCTCTTGTTATCAGTCGGAAAACTGTCTGGCGATATCAAGCACTCTTTCGCTACTTGTTGTCGCTGAAGTATCTCGAGTCCCAATTATCCACGACTTGGCAGACTCACAACACCGGCATCGTGTGGAATCACAAGTCCTCAGTGAGGAAACTGGAGATTTGGAAAAGGCGGGTCTGGACGCTCAGGGCAAGGATGGTTGTCTTTGTCCAGCAGCTCCTCTACTTCTGTACCCTGGAAGTCATCGAGCCGAACTGGCAGTCTCTTATGTCGAGACTAAAAGCCAAGGATGGCAGCTCGGATGGTTCCGGCAAGCCGGACCGTACAGTCGATGAGCTCATGCAAGATCATGTGGATTTCTTGGATACTTGCCTCAAGGGTTGCATGCTAACCAACGGCAAGCTAATAAGGGTATGCCTTCTGTCGCCTTTCCACAAGTTTGTTCCCAAATCACTGACCATCTGCAGATCCACTCCAAGTTAATGCAAACATGCACTGTGTTCGCGGCTTATACGAATTGGTTGTCTCGAGAGCTGGAAAAGGCTGATCCGGACCTCATCGGCCCTATCAAGCCACCAAACATGTCAGAAAAGCAGTGGAAGCGATTCCAAAACGCCAAGTCCCAGAAGTCGGCAAACGATAGCGGCTTGAATAGCCAGCTACAAGATGAGGAGGGACGCATCAATAATCTTTTCGAAATTATCAAGAAGTGGGAGACCAACTTCAGCCGACATCTGCAAATCCTGTTGGATGCTTTGAACCACTATGCGGCCACGGAAACGGTGGTGCTTCTAAGCTTATGCGCTAGGTTGGCGACGGCGAATCAAGGGACTGAGTATGCCGGTCTACGGCATGAGGAGGACATTGCCGCTTAATCGGGGACGCTGACTTCCTCTTTTCAACGTGTCTGCAATAATGCATTGTCTCCGGTATGATATTTCAGGGCTATATGTATTTGTATTGACACAGAGTCGCCATAGCCAAGGAGTCTAACGGGCTTGCGGGTTGTTATGACGATAGCATTATACCTTGATTACATGCATGCGGGGTGGATATATACAATCCATCTTCAACATGCCTGTTCGTTTGTGAAATTCATGACAAATCTCAGTTTATTTGTGTCTCTAGAGTATAACGCCAACGCAGGAAGAGATAAAATTTGAGAGCGAAGACCGTTATCTTTAGCTAATTTTTTGCGCATCCCGAATTCTTCGAGCGCATTGTAGTGTTAAACTCCTTTCCCATGCAGTACCATCAGATAGTGATTTGTCGTTTAGTACAGAATAATGTACATATCTAGTTAGTATTACAGCAAATGTTGTAGATAATACATTCTTCGTTGCTCTCATAATGCGATGGCATGGTGACGGCAATATGCGACAAGCCGGGTATCTCCTTTCAAGACCCGTGCATCACCACACCAGACTTTTTTTCGTTTTTTTTCTCCCCCAATAGGTAACCCGAATATTATCATGAAAGTCTCTATGCACTCGTAAGGTTCTTCACTGTGCGCGCCAGCTCCGCCTTCTCAACATTCCGGCCGTCAAGCGGGCCGCCGGGCGCCAGAAGAACCTTCATGACATCGCCCATCCTAGGTTTCTCGTCTCCCATAGAAGCGACAGTATCCCGCACGATAGCGGCGACCTTCTCAGCATCAAGCTCCTCGACGCCGCTCCCGGCGACGTACTCGTCCAGCACGCTAATCTGGGCGTCTTCCTTCGCGGCTAGGTCGTCGCGGCCGGCGCTGGCGAACTCGGAGCGAGCCTCGGCGCAGCCCCGGGCGTGCTTGCGGAGCAGCGCCACGAGCGCCGCGTCCGTCGTGATGGGCGAGGAAGTCTTGGATGCGTTCAGCGTTGCGGATAGCACCCCGCGCAGCACAGACAGCCGCGCCGCGTCCTTGGCGCGCATCGCCGTCTTCAGGTCGGCTTTGAGCTTCTGGAGGAGCGGCGGCGTCGGCGCGTCGCTGTAGCCGCGGCGTGCGAACGCGGATGCGTAGCTGCCGGCCGGTGTGCCGGGTAATAGGGATTTGCTGGCCCTAGGCCGCAGGAGGTTCGATGCTATCCGCATGCCAGGTTGGAGAGACATTGTGAAGATTTGGTAGGGAAGGAAGACGGGTTTCTTTTTTCGCGGCGAGGAAATAAGGCGTTTTTTCGGCTACTCTACTCTTTCGCTGGTTCGGCAGGTTATGATGGGGAAATATAGCACAATATAGTCTGCAGGAGAGCTAGAATAGTTCAAATGTCAGTATAGCTGTATGAAATTTGTTGAGACGTACATAGGTAGAATACACTATAAGTTATCGAAAGTCTGGAGCTTGAACAGAGTTGAAGCTCACAAGGTTATAGAATTAAAGAAATTCAAGCCCAGCTCCAAATTGACCAATCAAAAGCTGTGAATTATTTTAGCAGATGTCCCAAGGAGGTAAGCCGATGGTGTATATTATTTAAAACACCCCTGAAATAATTTATAATTTGTTTTGCGTCGGTACTGACTCCTATCTCAAGGTTTACCTACCTAGTATTAACCAACACAGGCGCTGCCTACATAGTTATTCCCTCCTTTAAGTTTCACTTACTCTGACTATATATATCAGCCTGCGCTTAAAATAAGTATACCAGGTTCCAGAGCATATCTGCTCGATTGTGTAACGGACAGCATAGGTAGGCTATCACAATTGGTGGCAGAGACAAGCGACTGTTCTCTGGCTCGTTATATTTCTTTGCTGGTTTGAGCCAATTGACTAGTATGATTCGTCCATTTGACTCCAATTAAGCTTTGGGGGAGTGGATGCCACTTCTCTTGTACCACACCCAGGAGGGTACTACGTCGATGCCCAAGGGTTACCTAATAAAAGGTAGGCATGTACGGTCAGTACTAGGCAGATACGTGGGTAAGAGATACATGTATGTAGTAAAAAGGTAGGTACGTCCGCACATGAGGGAAGGTGGGCAGGTCCAATTAATATCCTCGCGTGACGCTGCTACCGTGGTTGGTTCATCCTACCCGTTCCACTTGATATTCTACCACATCCGTTACGTGTTCTGGCTCTTCTGTGTAAGACGAGACGAAGGCTTCCCGAGAGATAGAGATGTTACCTATTCTACCTTTCAGAGCTCGTATATCGAGAGGCGTCAGTTCACGATAACATCACTTCAAGGGACCAAAAGGAAATTACCCTGTCACCTAATCGAGAGACCCGGCAACCTATACCGTCACGGCAAGGGTCGGGATGCGACTGTACTTCCGCGGTTGGCCCACATAGACAAGTTTCCATCTTAACTACGAGCCAACGGCTGTCACTGTGGTCTGGGGTTTAATTTCATCGGGGTTGCCTCGGCGGCCACCTTGGGTTACACGGTAACACTCACCGCGAGGACTACAGACAGTAGGATAACTCCTGTCTCTCATCAACGGTGCCTTGGGCATGGAGCAGCGAAGAACTACAAGCCATGTTCTATAGGAGGCATGGCCCAGGCGGCGTACCAGCACAATTGACAATTGCCCAGGAACCCACAGCGATGCCACAGTCGGAACATGGAGATATGTGTAATACAGCAACATCCCATGGGGAGACGTAGGCTGGGCATCCTAGGAGTCAAACCGGACGGGCAAGGATATACTGATCCAGAGGAACAGAATTCCCAACCCCGATTAGCTAGCAACCACTTCCTATCCACTGCTTGATTGATGTGTAGAATATGGGGGATGTTAACGACCCAGCCAGCTGGGACCGGTCTCATGGATGGTCACATCAGTGGAGGAGTTCAACCGCGTTTAATGCTTTTGATTCGTTACCTTACCCTCGGGACAGTTAATTTAACTTTGGTCAAAACCTTAAGCCAACCTCGTCTCTATTATCCTCTTGTCCCTGCTTGCTGCAACCCACTGTCTTTGCGGACAAACACCCGACTCCTTGTGTTACCAACCCCTCTGGAACCCCCGGCGGTTCGTTGGCGGGATTTACGAGGGTAACGGTTGCCGCCGACTACTTTGGGGTTGCTTTAGGCGCCGATTTCTGCAGCAGAATGCATGCGCAGCATGTTTAATTACCGCAGCACGCTTCTACACCGGTTCGGTTTCGTTCTTCTGGCCCGGTTTCCAGGCATGCCCACATGCTCTTCAAAGCAGACGACGAGATATTGGCAGCATAACACCAACATTCGTTTGAGATACGATCTGTCACGGCGCAAATCGCGTTCCTCGAGCATTTCTGTCTACCTGCGTGGCTTTTTTCCTACGCAGATATATCTTCATTCCTTATTAGATTCATTGCTACACCGCCAGACCTATATGTTCAAAGGGATAGTACTCACAATGGAAAGTAGGGCTGATTTAAGACCAAGCTACTAGTCAGTCCAGTCTACTCTTCACATGCTGAACTATATGGGGAACAAATCGGCTCACATACTTTGAGTGCTGGGTTAGCAGCCTCAGCCCGCGCTTGCGCTACCAAAACGTGAAACTCGGTGACAGACAGACTGCCAGTTTCGTTAACTCTCATCTTTCAGACTCCTTCCGGATCTGCATGCCCAGGGCAGAACTTACTTGAGGTACTGCGTAAAAGGGTACAACGCTATTGACGATAGCAACATTCGGACGTTCTCCTTGTTTGCGGCTCCAATATCACGTTCCCTTTGATCTGTGGTGGGTATCCCTGTTAATACCTGGGCTTGACATCTAACCAACCAATTTTCTCTTCTTACTTTGCGGCCAGTCGCACATTGGCAGGGGGATCATTCGCTCGTCTATGTCGGTGAAACCAGCATTTCTCAACCAACCTCCGAGACGTCGTGGAGCTCTTGGGTTCTTGTACCGTTCCATCGCAGAGAGATATGCCTGGGACCACTGCCGAAGGGCTGAGCCTACATCAGTCGTATATAAGCACAGATCCGCAAACTGCAAGCATGCGAGGGGGCCTACTGTCCGTTAAAGCCCCGTTGTCTGATTGAGCATTATAGTCTATTTCAACCATTTGAACCCAGCCGCCCGGCCGGAGGCATCGATATATGTCACGGAAGTATCCTGTCCACCGGCTGCTGTTGATGCCACCAGCCAGCAGTCTACTGTTGACGAGATCGAAATGATTTTGTGGGAATTGAAACCTGACATTCTGTCAGGTACGTCCATTCGAGGATTTTGGTAAGCTTACGACATATTAAGATCGTCGACATCGAGATACAGATTCTCTAAGCCTTCGTCGGGGTTATGGTGGTGTGGTGCGACGTCAATGCCCCTAACCTGAAGATCCATCAGCAAGACAGCAATTTAAGTGGCGGAACAACATAGCTCCAGCACTGCAATCTTCATGGCAGTTCTTTTATGAAGGTCTCGTGCGCAACTCGGCATGTTTCGATCGCCTGGCGGGTGTCTTAATGGGCAATCGAGGGCGGGCTCAGCGATTCAGTACAGGACTCCCATCAGCCATCTGCGAGTATCTTGCGAAGGCAGCAGACTAGAAATCTAGAAATAATACCTTCGAGACGGCTTCGAAAGAAAGATACACCTACGTACCTCGCATGTGGAATGTTCCCAGGCCACCTGGAGAGCCCACTATCGCAGACGTTAGCGTTTGCAGTCGGATTGAGGCTAAAAAAGACACAATCGAGTAAAAGGGGTCGGTTCCGAGTCGATACCGGTAACAACGCTCTGTGGCAAATGCGTCTACCAAGGCTTAAATTAGTTGGGGGTTCACGATGAAATGATTCCCTCACCTCTCCCGTTCCAAACCCGCAATCGAGAACTCGTCTCGGATGAGGAATTGGAGGGAAAATCAATCTGTTGTCGAACATCATTGCCAAGACGCCGTGCTGAATGCGCAACCGAAGAGTCTCATCCTAGGACGGTGTTCAATATTAGCGCTACTATTCATTATTCCTGTCCCGGTCCCTCCCGGGTACGGCCAGTGACCAACACACCTCGTCAACCGGTGCGAAATAGGTGTTATGGTCGACGGCATATCGTTGAAATACTCGGTTATGAAGAACGAAGGTCTCTCGGACCTCCTCGGTGAGTTCCACGGTATCGGGTTGGCTGCTGACGGGTTAGCAGGTCAACAAATCCTCAAAGCTGGGAACAACTACTCAGCCATCTCTTAGAATCTAGTCCTTTCTTGAACAAGTATATTGTGTGGATCTGCGTCTTTTATCCTATTTTTTCAATTCCGAATGAAAATTTTCCTCTATTGTCGAGCATGTGCGGTGCGTATGATTGTCGCTGTTGCACACAGAGACGTCCAAGGTCGCTGCAATTATCTGTCTAATACGCTTACCCAGCCTGGGCCTTAGTTATGTTCTCACCCCACGAACCAGCAAGAGGGCTTCCGAAATTGCTTCCTGTTGCTATACAATGCTTGGGCCATAGCTGGTATCTGTAAGTCGCAAGATCTATGTACTTCAGACTTGGACTTATGTGGAGCTAATGGGTTAATATGACCTGGTCGCCAGAATCACTGCATAATGGTCACCCACGCGGAGCAACTCGCACCCCACGATACTGTTGGCGTACAGTATTGCCGATCGGGGTCATTGCATCTACTCCAACACAATACCTAGAATATTCTCCAGTGCTCCTACAGGTCGACCTTTGAATTCTATATCAAGCCGAGACTTCCCCTTCATTGTTGACATAGCTGCGATTCTAGAAAGAAGATACGCAAGGAAAATCCCTGGGACAAGGAAACATACCTACGCAAGAAACACAATGTATATGGCACGGCTCCGTGGTAGTCATGTTTCACCAGCTGACGGAAAGATACCATGCCTGGGAGGTACCATGCCTCATTCCACCTTGTCCCTATGGAACGGGTGCCTGGTCCTGATAGACGGACCCTGTCTACTACTACTCAGGCAACGCAAGCATTTTGGGTAGTAACGACCTTTTTGTGTGGCCAGGTAGGATCAAGGACCACTCATAAGGGCCGGGCACGCCAGAACAACGCTCATACTACCTAATAGAACTAGTCTAGTCTACTACTTCTTGCCCTGGTCCATCTCTACACGCAAGTCGCCCGGTATATCCACTTGTCCCTCTCACCTGCAGGTCGTGATCCAACCGACCAGAGCACCCTTGAGCAAACGCCCCAGGACTGGAATTATTTACCTAGCTTAGGAGCGGAGCCTTCTCAGTCAATGAGGCGAATGAGGCTTTATTCCGGTACCGAACATGGCTTGAACCTTGAAGTCTTGCGTCGTTTCGATAATGTGGACCAACTTCCGCCAAATATCCCGAGCGGCACCCATCCGCATTGTCCAAGGATGCTCAGCTATTGGTCAAGCCGGGTAACTAACGCCTTCTGTACACCGCAAATACCTATACCTAATCCACTACCAACCCAGACACCTGGGTTCACCAGTACATAGGTATGGGGTCCATGTTCTTGTACCTAAGCCCGTGATTTGCGACTATCCCCTGCTATAACGCCAAATATATGCTATAGAAGTACCTAAATGGCCTTGGAACCCGTCACTGCGCCAGCAAGGGTACTACTAAAAGGTTTATATGCGCCACATGCAGGGCCCAACGCGACGGGGCTGTGGCCTTTTGGTTTCCCTCCCCATGTCCACCGGCGAGTCACAAGAGGACAACTTTCTAGCCGCTTTCTAGGTCCCTTTGTGGGCCGCTATGTGTTGACAGGGATGGGGAAAGCGGCAAAACCCCTACTGGGTATCGACAATCCTGCTATACCGGAGGGGTGGCCCAGGGTTGAGAGGCACAATAAGGACGATAAAACACCGTTATAGCGTTGTTTATGCACAAACAGGCTAGACCATCTGATGACACGCTAAGGTGGGAGGAACCTACATGCAAACAACTGGAGGAACTTGAGTTTCGCGATGAATGCCCCCTTTTCGATTAGCGGACTGCAAGGTCATCTCTAACCTCACCTCACCGCCACGTCGTCCTGGGACATCTGGTCATCCTTGGGGGCCTGGTGAGTAGGCTTATACGAAGTCTCCAGGTTTTTAAACCCACGCCTTTGCTCTTCTGTATAAAATAAAAGGTTAGGTTAGCCCCGTCGAGAGCCTACAAAGAAGGTTGCAGCCAGAGGAGCAAATTCTTATCCCGGGCACCGCAGTATCAAGCAAGCGACGGCAAAGATACCCTAGCGAAATCATTACCGTATTAGATGGAATGTTCCACAGGACCAGTACATACATAGGTAACTGTACGAAATCCGAAGGATAGCGGGCCACCATGGTGGAGTTGGCCCTTGGACGGAAGCGCCACAGCATTTAGGGAGGGTGGGATCGGAGAATCAGTCAAGGTCCCCTGGGCCGCATATACAAGTCTAGAGACGACCCATTTACCCGTCTCTTGACCGAAATTTTTATACTGTTACGGCAAAGGATGATTCCACGTGGAGTTTATCTTCCGTACCCAGCTGCTACCTATGAATGTAAGGCCTATGGCTGTCTTCAGCTGCTACGATTCACCCACGTGAATCATGCCAAGGCATGGCCGAGATACTCGCAGATTATACACGACGGTCTTGTGTCAAGGCGCGATTAAAGACAGTCTATCTGCCACCCCCTTCCCCCTTTCTTTGCTTTTCTCCCGTTCCGAGGGGGCACCGAGAGCTATAAACGAGTGCTTATACAGCAATAGCTGGTTTGGATCTCCGCGGGCTACATAGATCCCCCGTCCCCTGTCAGAAAGACGGCTCTGCTTAGCTGATTTTGACAACTTCTCGCAAGGCTAAGTTGGTTAATTAGCAAAGCTCTGGAATCACCGGGATTCCAGGAGCACATAATTTTCCCTGCCACTTCCCACGAGAAATTACTTTAACGGCCAAGGACCGAATTGCTGGGAATTGGCCCACAGAAATGACTGGAATCAGTGGCAGGCTAACTAGGAGTGGCATACCTAGTAAGTATGTATATCTGGCGGTAGTGAAGTAGTACATACTGTATTATGTAACTCCGTATTTGCTTCCTGAGTGGCGAAATGGGATGCAAGGGGAAATGGAGCAAAGCTGGATGCTCGTGGCATATGGCAAAGGTAGAAGGGCAATGTGTTGTTGAGCGCATCCATATTCTACTTACTTACTCACTGAATAATACATAATTCGGACGCACAAGAGGAATGAAGAAATAGACAGGATACCTTGGGTACTGCTTGTGAAAGTCGCCGCATGACAAAGACGAGACGGCATGGTTCCCTGGACCATTCCTTCATCCTTCAAGATGTCTTACCTTATTTTTGGTGAGCATGCATTAGCGTGTACCAGAGTATCGGGTCAGACCGGTTTGTAAAGTTTTGGGGTGTGATTGTATCCTTATCGAATTATTGGCTGGTGTGGTACGGCCACTAAGAACCAAGAACCCTAACCTTAGGCAGGCACCTGAGGTAGGTACCTTCCACTTTTGTAGGTAGTGACCACGTTGACTAAAGTCCATGTTAGACAATCTGCATTTATGTATTTTTATCTTATGCATTACATTTTGGCCTTTCAGACTATCTAAGCATTGCTTGCTTAGCCTAGACCTGCTGTTGAGCATGGTAGGATAGTTCAGGGCAGATCTTTAGAAGATACTTGCGTTTTGCTTTCTCCCCTTTGCCCCGTCCCCTCTTTCTTCGACTAGGTATAGATGTATCTGGTATCTGGCAAGACCACCACTTCGATCTTTCCTTCTCAGCCTCAAAAGTTTCACGCTAGTTCCTTCTCGCTCTCTTTCAGCCAGGTGACGTCGTTGAAATAAAACGAAGATCGCAGGACGCCTTACCTACTTACTACCTACTACTCCTAGTATGGGATAGGTTATGAACAAGTATTGAAAACTCTGTGCATTGCACTTTGTTAGCTTGCTCGTACGCATGCATTCCTGGGCAAATCATAGAAACACGATATAGTACACGTACTGTGGATTTGACGGGATTACGGCATATTACCGAGTATGCTGTACAAAATTATGAGAGATCCTTTAAGTCCCAGTCAGGTCGGTGCCGGTCTGGCCGTGTTATTTGACGCTGGGGAGGGAAAGCAAAAGGCGGAGCACATTCGAGCAATAGCACAGTCAATCTGAAGCCCAGCCCAATCCAGTTGCGTACCTAGCTACGTAAGTTAACCCGACAACACGGGTCCTCTGCAGGCTTGTCTTGGTTTCACCGGATCCGCGAACCTGGCACGAGGAACTGTCAAAGCTGTCAGCGTGAGGCCAAGAAATGAGCGGAATCGAAACCGATCCAGTTTCTGCAAGCCACTCCTGTACCATGGCCTGTCTGGGAGATGGCAAAGGACGGCACGAGATAACGTGCATGCTGAGGTATGTAGTGGCTGTGTCTGTGGTGTGTTCGGTTAGACTTTTGTGTCATCACTATACGTATTTGACAGCCATTTGACGTGAGAAAACAGCTCAGCTTAAGGTATATCGGCCCTCCTTGGTGTAGAGGCTCGGTTCTCCAAAGCTCACAGCGGAAATATGACAAATATGACTAGCTACGAGAAGGAATGTGTCTGCTTACCGCACATCCGGTTCTTATTAGTCAATAGATCCCAGAAAACTCGACGAACAGGTATGACCGAATGGTCGAAGCCCACGACGGTAGCCTGGCCAGCCTCCCGAGTTACTGTCCCGGCTAAATGTTGCCTCAACCCGAGAGGTCCATATTGCAAGAGGGCGACCGCATGCGTTAGGCCCACACATGCATCGGCAAATCCCTTGCAACGATACAACCTCCCCCTCCTCCCCGGGGCCTCGCACCCGGCCTCCTCTCAGCAGTTCTGACGTGTCCTTGCATCACGCACAAATCGATCCAAATGTGCTACAACACTCCTCTAGATCACCCAACTCCGTGGCCCTGGAATGGACCCAAACGTCTTTGTTTGGATACATTCTTGGTATGCATTTCTAGTAAGGCGCTAGATAGCGCTCCGAGGCAAACAGGCCTGTATGTCAGACACATGCCTACCTAACTTTTATTTGATGCAGACAAACGAACAGCCGAACAGCCGACCGACCGACCAACCAACCAACCAGACAAGCCGAGCCGACGACTAGAATCCCGTCCGCTCTCTTTTCGATACTTCCAGCTCGGCGGTACTTTCCAACGGCCGTAATAGAATATTGCATTCGTTACCTTGTCACCAGACCGAATACGATCTTCATGCGTTACTTGTCATGCAATGCAAACAAGTTGCCATCAAGTCTACTTTTCAGCTCCGCCCATTGTAAAGAAACGGAGCAGAGAGAGACACACACACACAGAGAGAGAGAGAGAAATTTTTTCTGATACCCCTTTTAGGTTTTCCCGTCCCTTTCTTCACGTATCCCAGAGTACTATGCAAGACGCTTGCTACACTCATCCCAGGTAGTCCTACCTAATCTGAGCACGGTTTATTAGACCGAGAATACATCATTCCACACACGCTGGCACTTCCGGCTGTCAACACAGCAGGCTACTGCACCCCGATTTTAACAACTGACCCGGGATGATCCGACGTCGTGATACCCACACCGAGCACCAGGATACTCGCTTGTCAGTCTCGTACACTACCACAGTTGTACGGGGTTGCAAGCAGTGCGAGGCTCGAAATAAAGGCCTACTTGGTGCTCCTGTTTATAAAGCACTGAGCGATATCGAACGGGCAGGGTTACTTAATGATAGCGAGGAGGTGCGTTATGATAATTCACTCGGTCCTTCGGTTCGACCAGATCAACTACTATGTCACGGGTTCGTGAGAGGCTCGTGCACTCCTCCCGGTTCATGCCTGTCCCCCCAGCTTGCCCCCTTCACATCCGGACTAACCCGGATACGTGAATGCCGTCTTGAACCCTTGGCTTTCGAGCACCGGTGATCCAACAAGTGAGGTATTACGGTTGCGAGGCAACAAAACAGCTCGTGCCACGCAGCTACAGTGGCACTGCATATCTGTAATATGCCTACGTCTACCGTACTGGGCGCGCGTATATGGCAACAGAGGCACCACCACCAGCAACAGCAGCAGCAGTAGAAGTCAGAGAATGCCACCAAATGGCATACCGTATGCACGTGCACGGTATTTATGCAACATAGCAATGCTACAAACCCCACCTCGCCTACGTCCCTTCCCTTCAATGATACCCAAAATACCAATAAAATGGAGAGGGAGGGGAAAGTACCAGACAGAGTTCCATACATACATATTACCTAGTGCTACTACATGCATACTCACGGATACTCATGCGCACCGAGAAGGCAGCAATCTGCAAAGCGGACAGGTGAACGGATAGACAGAGACCGCGCAGCGAGCCAAGGGCTACCAGTCTAGTAGTTCAGCTGTGGTCGCAGACTTATTATGCAGAACAGACATGTCCCCATCACGGTTTCTGGAGATAAGCTAAGCCTCGTCTGCAGGATAGCTCGTCTATCAAAGGCTTTCTCACCTGCCAGATTCGGTACATCGACACCGTTACTTACTCTGTTCAGGTGCATGGTGTACAGATTATAGGTATCTTGCTTGGTTATCCAGTAGCTAAGAACATGCGAAGCTGGATCGGCAAAAACAACGTGCTCACCTACATAGAGTGCTACCCTCTTCCAGTCCCCGTTCTTGCAGACCTCGCGATTAAATCAAACCCCGATGCAGCTGAGCCCAACCTCTCTACCTTAGCTAGCTTTCCCTCGCCCTCCTCCACTCTCCACCCCGCGTTTTGTTGAAGAATAGTGGGCGCCAGGGAGGGTGGGGGATGGAGGGTAGTATAAAGGTATACATGTATGAAATCATCAACCACAGTTCGGAACCACAAGTCGAGACCAGAAGAATAATGAAACATATACTAGATTAGGGTTGGGTAAACGAGATTTCTGCAGCTATGTTGAGAATACCTACCTAACTAGATATACTTAGCTACATCCGTAGTCATGTATGTATATGTATGTATGTGTTTTCCTGCGGGCCGGCCATCCTCTCGGCCCACGGTCACCGTCATGACCCACAACCACGGCCGAGAAATGGGCCACAACGACCACGACCACGACCACGACCGTGGCCACAAAAGCTCGTACTCGCACTCACCACGAATGGGTTATGGGTGCTTCCTCCAATCCCTCTTCTCTTCTGCTCTCTTCTCTTCTCCCCTCCCCCCCATAGAAAAATATGATCTCGAAGTCAACCTTATCAAACAAGGTACCAAAAGAACGGCCCGGTCATATCCGTCTGTCCTCTTCCATCCTTAGACTCCTTTTCCTCCCCTTATTTTTTCTGCCTAGTATGCACAGGTTCCTCCCCCGGTTCTGCATGCATTCTTACACAGATACATGCATGCCCACCTAATCAGACTTATCTACCTACCTGAATGAGGAAGTCTACTTACATCTGCATTCTCTTTCGCTTCCAACCTAGATAGGCGGATTGGGCGAGCACAGTGCAATAAAAATGAAAGGTTAGAACGGCACACAAAGGGGAACCCGAAAAAGTCTCCGGATATACTTTCGGCTCCTCATCGTCGATCACCCGGGTTAGACATACAGATAGGTAGGTATGTATATGAGTACAGACACAAGGTAAATGTATACGAATGATACTATGTATGCTTGACGTCGAACTCTGCTCACTATTCAACACCGAGCACGGGCATACACCGGAAGTTTATTAATTAGATATCCACCTTGCCAATGCTTGGTAAGTCAGCACATTTGCCACTTATTTACGTGATTAGTTCCTACAAGCTGCCGTATGCACATAGGTACCTATATACCGACAAAAGAAGGAAAAGAACTGCATAGGAAGAAAAGAAGCAGAGGCTTTCTTCTGGAACTTCTACCTGACTATTGACTAGACCCTTCATCGTAGGCATACTTAGGTGCAGGTATGTGATTTCAAATTCTCTCCCGTCTGTCTGGTTGAAGTTCACTAAACCCGATGCAGAACCACTTACATACTTAGCCAAGGCTACATAAATACCTAGGTGTTAGGTATTATTTGCTGCTGTGACACTAACAATACCGTGCGGTGGTGATAGGGGTGTACGTAGTATATGCCTCGATAGAGGCATCCGTTATAATGTGTGCTGTACGGTGTACCGTATACATTGAAGGAATGGATTGTGTTTTGTATGTACATAGCATGCTAGATCGAAATCGATCCCATCACATCATCGTTCTGACAAATATGATCTGTCACTTTCTTTGATTTTCAGCTCCTACCTAATCCTCAGCTGGACAAGTAGGTACAGTACCTGCAAATGCTTGCTTACATACTCCTACGATCTTTTCCTATCATTTATAATCCAGGTTAGATATGTACTTTTGATCTTCGCATCCCTTACTGCATCTGCTCACGTTCTGCCCAGGCAGAAGAACATTAATTATAAGTTAGTCAGTTAAAGATACTGCAAGGTATCCTGTTCCTTTGTATGAGTTGATAGATCCTATACCCAGAACCAATTCCAAGTGAGACGCCACAACTGTCAAATAAACCTACCTACATATGTGACGATCTGATCTACTCAGGTACAGCATATATAGGGGAACAGATTAGTGATCACCGGTGGAAATAAATGATTGTTAAAAAGTACACGAGACGGGTATTCCTCTTGGCTTTCTTTTCACATTCGTGGTTTTCTAACCAATAATAGGCCCCATGTGGTGCGAACCTACCCTTGCATACCTAGGTCTACTTAATCTAGTTGTCTACTATGAGTATGTACCTACATAGATCCGTTCACTCCCTCTCAACTTATCAACCTAAACTAGCTACCGTTCGATACCTAGAGTCTTGAGCCGACGGTTTGTTCTCCCTGGGTATCTCGACACACGTGCTTCCAACTGTGTGGAAATTCTGAGGCTTTCAGCTACACGAGAACGCACCTAGCGTAGGGCAGATCCACGAAAATATAGGAGTCAGCTCTTCTTCTTTTATTCCTTCTTGTCTGTCTCTCCTTCAGTATTTTTTTTTTGAATCGGACCGAGTTAGGATTACGCAAGGAAGTAGAGCATATTTCAAGTCTTAAGGCGAGGGAGACGTGAATTCAATTCCCCCTGAAGCTATCTATAAAGAGAAGCCGGCAGGTACGGATGAGATTGGACTATACTTAATCAAGTATTTGACCTATGTAACTTGTTGAGGAGACTAAGAATGGTGACTTCCAACCGTTTATCACCCCTAGGGTTAGTATATTATCAACCTAGGTAGGTAGGTAGCCAGTTACGATGCTCACTTGATAAACCTGAGGGGAAAGGTCACGTAAGATCTTGTTATTATTCTAACTACTTTGTAAGCCTCATATCGAGAATCACAAAGTTTCATATAGCATTAAAGGGGGACAGAAGAGCAATGAAGAATTCGGGGATCCCACATATCAGATTTACTATTCCGTGTAGCATACGTGACGAGCCCTCAAGGTCTACGACAGCGAGCTACGGATCCTAGGCCTAGAGAGTGTGGAATCGAAGCCTATCCGCGAGCAATATCCAATATTGAATTATTTTCATTCTATCCAAAGCCTTGTATTGGGAAGAAGAAAGGAGGAAAAAAAAGAAAAAAAAAAAAAAAAAAAAAAAAAAAAAAGTGCGGGAAAGGAAGAGAGGGAGAAAATGAAATATAATAGTTTTACCAAGTTGCTTCCACGACCATCCCATACCATTGTGCTCTAAGACGAGGAGGCCCAGCAGATGGCTAAGAGAACAAATTCAAAAGTTCAGTAACTCGCTGGCTTAGATTTTCCACTTGATGCAGATGAGTCATGATCACTGTACACAGGCAGATCAAACAGGTGTCCCCTTTTATAGGCGGATGTGTTCTTCACTAACAAACAGTGCCTGCTTACTCACTTACTCCCGAGGTCCAAAGCCTCCCTACACAAACGAACCTAGCCAATGGTCAACAAGAAAAACTTACTTACATCTGTAATCCCAACGATAAAAACCCAAGCAGGATAAAAGGCTCGTTGTCGGTAGCAGGCTAGCTATATTGTATCTTGATAAAAATCTAACTATCAAAACTAATCAAGATACAGGCAGACAGACTAGCTAGTTATTACAAATACATTAATATCTACCTACATAGACTCATCTACACGAAAAGAACGAAAATGCTCAGGTTACCTAGCTAATGTTTTGCGAGGTAGAAATAAGAGACCCATAGGCTATCACCAATAATTTGCTCACCGGGCTAGAGTTCTATCTAGACGCCACTTCACCAGGTTATCTAAGATATTTACTACCAAGCCCCCAACATTGTCGTATCTACTACGCCTCGTGTAGGTGCTGGGGGATGGATACTCTCTAATTTATCTCCCATTAGAGAGGAATTAGACATACATATATATATATATATATACCTATATCTGATTCACAGAACCACAATCTCTATCTGGTGTCATCGGATAACAAACAATACATCCTGCTGAGAAGATAGAACGAGTAGGGAAGCAAGGATATCATTCTCATTTCTGTCTAGACAAGGTCAATCTATTGGAACCATCCAATTAATATTATATAATCAACTATTCATATGCGTATAGTACATAGTGCTAGATAGGATGTCTCTCTAGCCTTGGAAAAGTGCAATGCCTGGCAACGTCTACGGCCTGTATAGAACAAGTCCCATAAGCCAAAGGAAAAGACTGGCCATCTCTATTATTACAACCGGCCAATGCACCTTTTTCTATCCACCCATGAATGTAGTTCCAGTCTGCCAGTGTCCTTTACGCCATCGCCAAAACTATAAGAATAAAAAAATCACGACAAGGGATTCATTCCAGTCCTGAATCCGATGTTGGGATCATCGTACAGAGGCTGAAGCCATAAACACCCCCCTTCCTCCCGAAAAGGAGAAAATAACACGAGGAACAGTTTTAACACCAGGTAAATACTGGGTTCTTTGCTTTTACCGTCTCCAGCCGTTCGACGATGACCTTCCGTCTATTACCCTCCATGCCTTCAGCTACGGCATAGCCTAAGTCACCCTCTACATCGTCTTCGGCAGCTTCATCGTAGCTGTATCTTTCTCCGTCGCCATGGATTCGTTGCGCAATGGAATTGCTCTGCCTTCGCACGGTAGCAAATGAGAAACGTCGGTGTTTCTGCAGTGAGTCTGCCCGGAATTCCGACCTTGTTGGCCCCTGGTAGCTTGACCTTGGCCCGGCCTGGCCTATCAAGGGACGCGAGTGGTTTTCTACTAATAGCCCGTTGCTTGAGCCATCCTCACGCCCTTCTGGTGACTGAGCCCTAGGACTTGTAGCCAGATCGAAACGACCAGGGTGCGGGAGGGGACTGGGAAATCCAAGCAGATCATCCCCTTGATTGGCGGGACGTGCTGTTGAGTTGGCTGCTCCAATGTCCATCTCCTCCTGGATAACCTCCTGGCGCCCAGGTTCCGCTTTACGACGCATCTCGGAGGAAGTCATACGCATCGGCACGGCAACCGGGACATCTACTAGATCGTCCCATACGCAAACCCTTGCCCGGCGCGTGAGTTCCAATGGCCCGTGATCTGGCGTCTTCAATGTCTCAACCACGTTCCAGGCTTGGCCCTTCATAACAGCCATTTGCCGTGAGAACATCTTCTCCTGAAAATCGGGATCGAGCTGGAAAACTTTCCGTAATTCGTGACAAGTTTGACTCCACCATACCGTTGAAGTTAAGAGAGGAAGGAAATGGTCTCGTGTCTTCTGTGAGAAAGGTCGTCCGATCAAGTCCACAGGCAAGAAGAGCCAACCGAATGGAAAACTATGAGTTGGGTCAGTATGCTCCGCCTACGCAACAGGAAAGCCTAAAGAAAAAAAATACCTTCGCCAAGCATCCGGATGCTTCCAGGGCCAGGAAAGGGAGTTGTCAATCGCTCCGATTGAAATCTTGGCGGTTGGGACGTTCCCGAAATCCCCTGCTTTCATGGGCTTCTGCACCCTGTATGGATGTGATTGCGGACTAGTCGACCGCGTCCCTTGCGGCAGGCTGACAGGCCTAGGTCCAGGTTCGCTTTCATCTCCGTCCATCAGGTCCATATTGAGATGCGCTGGCTCAGACGCTATGGAGACCTGCTGCGTCTCCCAGTCCACTTTCACCATCCAGTTATCTAACCCCCGATCAGTGTTTCGCATGATATAATCTAATATGACCAGCTTTTCTAGCTCCTCTCGGAACGATTGTTTCAAAGATTCGGTCCACATGAAATTGTCCGGCCCAAGTGGACGCTGTCCCTCGGAATCGCGCTCGTCATCACTCTCAAAGTCCTCAGAGGCAGTTCGACTGGACGGTCGACATTGCGTAGTCCACCGTTTGCGCCTATTCCTGTGGGTATCATTTGAACGGAATCCGGACCAGTACTGGTCTGGCCACGGGTTCTCCCTCAAGAATATGTTTGCGTCTTTGTAGCCTTTGAGGAACACTTGGAAGCTACCAGGTTTGGCAGGGAAGGGCTTCTTTTTCCTATAAAAGCTTCGACGATCCCAGTAAGGATAATGGAACGACTTGGAGGATAACCATACTACATCCGTGTACGGAACCATGTTTGTTCGAAGTTGGCAATCTAATGCATAGGCCGCTGCTTCACTGACGTAGGAGAGATTGGGGATCAAACTGGTGGCCATGTTAGCGCTGGTGGTCCCGGAAACTTCGGACTGCCCGTTTAGTACCTACCATGATCTTCCAAAAAAGCAGGGGAACAAGTTCCTGTGAATCCACTTGTTCCACTTGGGGTTTCCAGCTGCGTAGGGTTCCTCGTCCTTTGGTTTAAATACACCCACAATCTTGCCATCGGTATTGCGTGCAAAGTAGCTGCCAGAGCTACCTTGGGTAATCATGCTTGGGTGCATTCCCTGGTCAATGGCTATCCTTACGCTCTTTACGATCTTATCAAACTCGGCCTTGGACATAGCAGGCGGGGGCATAGCCGCCAGGGTCTCGGCGGTTGCGGGTTGAATGCCTTCGACTGGGTGGAAAACGCTGTAATGTATCTCCAGACGCTCTTCTTCTCCAGGCTGTTTCCCCTTTGTCCTTTTGAACTTGGATGCAATCTCCTCGGCCCAACGTTCCAAGCGTGCGTTTATAGCCTTCAGATCTACGCCCGAGTTACTCCTACCATGTCTTAGGTGGTTCCGCTTCCTGGCAAGCGACTTGGGAGAGGCCATGCCAGAATGCGGTCGAGGCTGAGTGACGGGTGCATAGCGAGGGACGGATTGAGGTTGGAGCGAGGCAGAGCTCTGGGCTAGGAACTCATCGTCGGATTCATCGCTGAATTGGTCGGCCTGCGCCAGACGCTCATAGCCCGTAGTAGTAGGGCGGCTGCGAGACATGGCGGCCGGTCAAACGGAGTCGCAAATCTGGGAATTGACAACAAAGAGGCCAGAAATGGAAAAGGTGCGACTACTTAGAGGAAGTCGGGAAGTGATGAACGGGCGGAATCCTGCGTTGAATGATTATGTCATTCTGTCTCGAAGAAATGTATATAGTTTTAACAAAGGGCAAGCCGCCCAATCGAAGCTGCTTTGCTTTCTCGGAAAATGGCAAGATCGAATGGCCTAGGGTTTAACGGAGGATAGAGAATGAGAAGTTCAATAGAACTTCAATGTAAGATTCAGCTGTTGTACAAATTGAAGAATGAATATCGATGTTGTAACAAATGTATGCACCGTGGTTTCACTCTGGTTAGGAGCCAAGATTAATCTCAGCCTGGTAGGTAGTTAGGTAGGTACTGCGTAAAGCGTGGCAGGAATTCGTAGGCGGTATTAGGAGAATTACTAGTACTAAGCAGCAACCTGGAGTAATTACAATCCTTGGTACCATTTAAGTATTTTATTGGTATAATTGCTGGAGAAGACGTTGACATTCTACCTAGCTAGGTACACACTCACATGTTTATATGCATGTCCAATTAGCGACCTACAAAGCACAGGCAAACTTACCCAAATCGGTCTTAGACAAAACTGGACTACATATTCTGTACCGTTCCTAACTAAAATAGTACGGAAGCGCTAAGGTGCAGACCCCGCCATTTTCAAGGAGTAGAAAAGCTACCAGCCAACCTACCCGATAGGTAGACCTCAGCAAGGGATAGCTTGTAGCATACAGGTACTTGAAGTGATTCACATCTATGACATGATATGACATACTACCCTATCAATGTTTCTTCTAGTTAGTATCATGGGCTTATAGTTAGCACGATTATCTGGGAGGAAACTTCTCTTACTAGGTTTTAGGTCTTTCTTCTCTCTCTGGAACTTTTGTAGGCATTATTATGCAAGCATGCGTCAGGCAGACGCCCGATAACAGCACAGCTAGAGCAAGAGATCGAACCGGTATCTAGGCAGGTCCGGGGTAGCTAGCAAAGCTGTCGTAGGAGGTTTAAATCATTGCTATGCGGTGCGACGGAGCCATCGTTGCGTTGGCCAGTATCATAAACCGAAAATTCGGGGTGCCGTCCTGTACAATCCCATGCCAACCATGTCATGTAAGCTTTTGCATCAAACTTTAAGCAGGACCATATCGCGAGACTATCAGTGAATCCTACAAGAGTTCACCGGTCATCACGCGATCACGTACATAAGGTCCGTCTCGCCGGGAATGCCATAGGCTGAACCATCCGAGCAAACATGCAGCCCCAGCGTGGACGGCTCTCTTGGCACTGCTAATGGCCCTCCATCTTTACATAGCTTGCCCTCCTTTCGTGCAGTCCATCACAGACCGGGCATCACAGATTTAGCCTCACTTCATCTCTATCAGCACACTACACTGTGGACATTACTCGGATGTAGAAAGACATAAGGATGCGATCGCGAATTCGGCATCAGAGACGCTAAGCTTGGAGCGAATACCGGACTTCTGCACTATAGCGACAGAGTTTTACGTCGTCCAGCAATAGAGTTCGTATTGACAGAGTCCGGAGACATCTGATCTAGCCAATCGTACTTATAGCTCTGACCTCAGACATCCACCGTCCGCAGTACACGACCACCGTACTTGCAACATAGACTCCCGCGTAGACGGCAATCGATCGCCACCCATTATCTCTGTTATTAAGGCCATCTAGTTCCCCTGCCGGACCTGTGACGACTAAGTCAGGCATTGGTATTTGACTAACAATAGGACTGTTCTCCTAGGTTAGGGTGCTTGCCGTCGTCACACCCCTAAGGGCGGCGTGTGGAATTCTCATGAGCATTATTGGATTATTGGATTCCCGCCTTGTATATAATTGAATGAACCCCGGCTTTCTCCCTTCAGCCCCATCCCTTTCTAGACGGTATCGCATTCTGTCTGTCTCTACATAAAACGCCCTGGCCAGATTACCGGTAGACGAGAACTATTTATCTGTGATAGGGTCCTCGTGTCAGAAGCTTATCATGCCCACTTGAACATATTGTGGATTGATCTAATTGCACCCCAAGTTCCTCCGACAAGGTCTGCACTGGCAAAAACACCAAAAACGCATTTTATCCGTCCAAATGACTACCGAGGGCTTAGTCGATATAACTATAAGGTCGCTGTCCTCACCGGAGCCGGATATTCAACGGGGCCGCAAGCGGCGCCGGGATGTTATCGAAGTAAGCGCCAGCAGGTCGACGATCAAGTCAAGCGAATCCGCTACCTTTCGCGGACGCTGTCGATACCGCAGTACTTCGAGATACCTAGATGTGTCGTCATTATCACGACCGACATCGAGGCACAGGTTGCTACAGGGCCATCATCGCAACACATCCGATTCCCCCTCGCCCTCGCGCCGCAAGTTGCTCCGCATTATGCAGCTGACCGAGACCCGCCATCGTAGTCAGTCGCCCTCACGGTCCCGGTCACCGCTTACTGCCCACGCAAGCAGTGCAATTGCGCAAGATACCCCAAAGCGCAGGCGGCAGAGGACACGGAGCCGGAGCAGACCACATCATACGAGCATGTCGGTTAGCTTTGATGTGATATCGCCCAGAGACGACGTGAAGGTTACAGCAATCGAGGCGGTCGTACATGCTCCTCCAGCATGTGAATTAGTGGTGCCCAACAAGCTGTCAGCGACCAAGCAAGATCACGAGCAGGGGTAACAGGCAACTGATGAATTGTGATATCGATATCGGCTGAGGGAACATCTGAATGATAGTTATTTGGCGGGATATCAAATCTGCCAATGATGCATACGTTTTTTGCTGGCTGGTAGTCTCGTCTAGTAGTAGGGCTTCGTGGTGCAGGGTCATCACCATACACGTTGTTAATAGGGCATGGAATATACCGTTTGGAATGGAGTATCAGGTCATCAAATCACATTAGAGCTAATAAGCGCTCTCGCATGGCAAGAACACGGGCCATCATGTCGGCATGCGGGCCAAACGGGTTTAGGGTATTGGAGCGGCGTTTAAGCATTGGATTAATGAGTTGTGCTAGGAAATGTTTCCCCCGGAACCGTAATTTTGGGATACTTGGATTCATTGGCTCCCTCCTTATCTCTCTTTTAATGATACTGTCCTTGTGCAGCAGGTCGTGTAAGAATATTGCGCTTTGGAATTTATGCTTGAGAAAAGGTTCCTATATATATCCCAACACATTCTTGATAATATTGGCTGTATTTCATACACTGGTAGGTAGCCTGATTGACAAATGTGTGTACTGAACTTGTTCATCTTCCCGTGGTCCTCTAAGGGCCCTCTCGGGCCTCTCCGATAGGCCTCTGGATTCCTCGACCTACAGAACAACAGTTTGTTCCTTAGCTCCCTTCACTCAGCCAACCTTAACATGCAAATAGTGCTTCGCGCGGTGCCCAAAACCAATCTAGAACGTACCATGAAGGCGTGTACAAAGACGACGACTGTGTCTCTTTCAACTAAAGTGCCGTCGCAGGCACACCCATGAGAAATATGAACAAGATTGCGAGGACAGGCATCGCGAGATTACCGGGATCGACACCGGGCGCATCCAAGATTTTCATGCCTGCCACGATACCCTGGGTGAGATTGCGGTCGGCCTCGGTGACGGCCAGGGCGCTCAGGTTGCCACACTGCTGGTTGAGGTTCACATCGAACATGAGGGTCATCAATTTGGGCTTCTCGGCGTCGAGAATGTGCGCCGCCGGAAAGGTGCCCAAGGGCGAGGATCGCAGGAAAGCGCCCCGCAGCGTCGAGTTCAGCGCGATGGTCGAGAGATTTGCAATTCGGCTGTAGTCGGCGCAGGACACGGTCGTGGCGGCTGGACTCTGCCTCGGGGCGAGAACTGTTCGGAATTGAACCGCGGCCCCGCTCACGAGGGAGATGTGCAGGAGAAGAGAGAATAATAACACCAGTGAGGTGAACGGGCCGAGGAACGCTCTGTAGGCCATTTTTTGACGCTTTCTCTCTGTATCGTAGTACTGCTGTGTCTTCTTTCTTTTCTTCCGTCTTTCCCGTTTGTTCCTTCTTCACCTTTGGTGATCGGCCCTTATACCTCAAACACGAAGCGGCGGAGAGGAAACGATGGCGATATTAAAGAGAGCAAGTAACAAGAGGCAAAAGATGTGGCCGGCCACGAAAATAGAACTGATTGTGCAGAAGCGAAGTGGACGAAATGAACGACAGACGAAAGGAAAACAACAGGTCAAGCTGGTAACCAAGGGACCAAGAAATGAAGAACGAGAAGTAGAGAAGAGACGAACAAATAGAAGATGGAGAGAAAAGCCTTAGACCTACGTTGCATACATATTACATATTCACCAAGTTCACCTTAGTTCAGCTAAACTAATCAGTCTCAGGAACAAGGCCCTCAAACTAGGGCGGAGTATCGGTTGAGGCTCATGTTTCGAAATTACCCTGGGCTATAAGCCTCTTCCGTGTTCCGAATTGCTATTGTTGCAGCGGCGATGCCGCATTTGGTGATGTTCTGAAGCAGCGATCAGACAAGATGCGGGCCCCCCCTTGCCCCCTTGTCGCATCAAGCTCCCAACCCCCTGTCCACGCGATTGGAGCTCCGCGCTTCGTGGTGCCCGCAACGTTTAGAAGCTACCCCCTCTCTCTAGTCACAGGTATTATTTATTAAGTAAAGGGGGCGTTTATGGAACAGACGTAATCAAGGGAAATACCTAACCTAGGTGAAAACTAAGATAAAAGAGACATCTGAAAGACAGACCTTAATACGTGACAGCTCATTTTCCAGCAGTTTACTAGGTTAGTACAGATGTATGAACATATCGTATCTTGGCCTACACCGAGACAACCCTGAGCTCTGATTCTTTGTGCATCACATGTTCCGGTGGCCTGCAGAAGCCACTCAATTGCCGAGCTGCCCGTTTGCTTTCTCAAAATCGGAATGAAACCGACATATTCGAAGTAGATGGTTTGGTTATTTGCAAAGCACGCAACATTTGTTACTACAAACTGAATTTCAAGCCTGATATTGAGACAAGATACCTCTCTTCTGGGATTGGGCAATATGCGGAGGACTGAAGCTCTAGTTTAAATGAGGATATTTTCTATCCTGACATAGTTATTCACGTGATTATAATGAGTATCCTGCTTAAAAGATAAAGATAAAAATGATATACCATGCTAACATTGTGCTTGCTGTCTCATTTTCTCCGCCTTTTCTTGTTCTTTTCTTCAAAGACATGTCCCATGCATACCTCTAGTACCGTACAACGTAGGGCAAAGCAAACTGAGTTGTGAGAGACTGCGTTGCTGGCGCGCGATAATCGAAGACTACACATCCTCAAGCATGTTGGGCTAATAATACATGCAGGTCTCCAGTAGATAGGCATAATACATCTGTAGTTGAGGACATTTTGCAACGTGCTTGCAGACCAGCCCCCATCTGTATCTGAGACACATACTATGTAGACTAAACAACTTTTTTGATAATACTTCTGTACACATGAGTTTATTACCAAATAATATTAACGATGAATGGAGCGTTGCCCGGATCTGCATGGGCACGTGGCCTTGCGAAGACCATATTGAGTAAGAGCCTTGGAGGCGTTAGTAGGTCAGCAGACCAACAGCTGTTCCATTGAGCAGGCAGACAATTCCATACCTCCTCCTAAGCCTGTACTTGGATAGGGAAACCTCATGTCACTAATAGCAATCAGCGGCAGTTTATCACTTTCTACCATGCGTTGTATGTAAGCAGACATTGTGTACCTACCCATGTCGGTCTAAGTCTTTATTATTATTGGGACGCTAATATTGTCAAGACTATCAAAGGCAAGACTGTTGAGGGTGATAACATAGTAGGTACGCGGCAACTAGTAGTGGTTATTGGGTAACGATAATAAGGCGGAACTGGGAAGTACCTGGGTAGGTGCGAGTTGCAATGAGCAAAGCTAGAATCGCTAGATACTGCGAGACCTCAGATCGGGGCTATCCCTTCAGCCTATCATGGGCGCCGATAGGGATATGCGGGGACCTGTAACCTTGACATCTTCAATTTGATGGTGGGGTGGTTTATTACCAACATCAGATTTACACACTCTGAATATACACATACATTCGGCAGACTTGAAGGAGATACGTACTACCTACCTACCTACTTTAATCTTTAATGAAGATCAAGCCTCAATCCAGGTATGCTTCGTATCTATTGGAGCCTTTTTCTTCTGTAGCAGTATTTCTACCTAATCTACTTGCGTTTACCCTCGAGCACATCATATTGCCTTGCACCTCCTGTTCAAGTGTATTGAATAGGTAGGCGCCTTTAGTAGCGTAGATCAATAAGGACATTGGAGCCCCTCAGTGTAGGTAGGTACCTATATGTCCCAGATGTCCGACGTTACTGCCTGCTGTACTCCATCAAATTCCCATTTCCATGCTGAATGCAGCAACAAACCCATATCCCTCGGCTGCAACTAGAAATGTCCTCGTGACTCCAGGCATGGTCGCAACATTCAAGGTTACCAACAGTTGCCAACGTTCATGACTCGAGTCTATGATTTCCCTCCCATATATTCCAGCCTACCACGCCATAGAGTTGACTACTTTTAAGTGCATTCCTCTCCTTTGGCGATTAATATATTACTTTTCAAACCCACCTTCCCCCCCCCCGCGAACGCAAACGCGCATCGGCTTTGACCCGAATCTTACATCGCCTTGCGTTGCCTGCCTTGCGTTGCCTCACTTACTTGGCCTTGCCTTGTAGGTAGGTAGCTGGTTTTGCGCTTTTTTCCTTCCCGCTTCGCGTTGTACGCCTCAAAATAACCAACAGTGACCTACTGAAGCCACTGTGGTCCATTCTTTTGTTGCGACAGTCGGCAACAGTGGGCAACCTGTACTCTATCGAGCTGCAACCCTTTACCGACCCCCAATAACTCTCTTATACACATGTGCGCCTCGTCAACTCTACGCATCTCTGGAGCCTCTGGCATACAGGTTTTTGTGGGAGAAGCCCCGAAGTACAAAGTGTACATCTGTGCGCAAACGACCGGTTGTGCCAATTCCTACACTAGATACTAGTCCTGTCTTTGTCGCAGGGCGACAAGCCACGACTGGTTCTTGCAAACATGGCCTCAAACGCGTCATCTCAAGGTAATCGCTGATCTGCCCATTCTCCTAGCATTTGCAAGCTTCATATGTATCGCTTGGATTTCTTGTCTTATCATGCAAAACATTTGACAACCCTAGCACAAGCTTTCGCCGACACCCCGTTAGCATGCATTTTTGTGATATCATGTGACTGACCTTGATCTTTTAACCCTGTTAGGCTATACGCAGAACAACGATTCGAATGACGCATCCGCTACCACGGTTCCATCCTATAACCCCGCTGCCCTCCTCAATCCTCGTGGCTTCAATGGGGTAGCTTCGAATAATGCCGCCTCGAACCCTTATTTTGGCTCCTCAGGTAGCTCTACCCCAATTTCGTTCAGCTTCTCGAGCCCTAACGAGCAGCTCGACCTACCATTGCACCAAGCATCATACTCTCACCCCCCAAACGGGTTCAGTGGCATGATCGAGCGCGTAAACAATGTTGACGATCGAATGTTTGTGCCTCAGCAAAAGCGCCGAAGAGTGGAGCCCGAAGGCAATACCAAGCAGAATGCTAGCTTTGGAATGAACGGAAGTGGCATGATGAGTCAGCACATCAAGGACAAAAGAGAAGGAGGACCTGCGCAGAATGGGGTCACGAACTACGAGACCGTGGACTTAACAGATGGAGGCGAGCGAGTCCTGTTCCTGGAAGTTGTGCGAATCCTTGCTAACTCTGTACAGGAGATGATGCAGATGTCATTATGATCCAGGCCCCGAAGGAAGAGGAGGTTTGCTACGGCATGGTCCAAGATGCCAGGCTGAACTGCCATCTTGTGCCTAGCCCCAAACCTGGCGCAATCACTATTATGGGATCAAGCCACTGGCCTATTGTCAAAATCGTGTTGAGGAGGAAAATCGGCGACGCGACCCACAGGATATATGCTTACGACCATACCAGAAAGATTGTCGGCGCCGTTGACCCCAACACATCCGCAGGTCTTGCGCCGTTACTCGACTCCCCGCGCTTGCAGATTCGAACGAATTGCAGAATAAACGCAAGACGGAAAGAAGTTGGCGAAGAGGTTGGTAGTCCCATCTCTAAGAGTTACACTCTGGATCTAGTTCTATACGGCCCGAGGAAAGCTGCCAAGACTGTTGGTAAATACCTTTCGCAGAAGGGTGTCTGGCTTAGAAAGCCGTTTGTATACGATAATGGCATACGATATGAGAACCCTCAAGAGATCGAGGGGCCCAGGCCTCCACCTCCCCAGGCTTTGAGACCGCAGCCTGCTTTCCCCCTGCCTCCTCAGGTTGCTAGATCGGTCGAGGAGATTCGTTCCGAGGTTATGAACGTTTTTGATACTATTACTAAGAGCGAGGACCTCCCTGGAATGGAGCCAACTCCCATTGTAAAGACCGAACTGCTACGACATCAGAAACAAGGACTCTACTTCATGACCAAAAAGGAGCTCCCACGCCAGTTTGCTCCGATTGGCAACACGCCTGATTCTTTCTGGCAACTGCAGCAAGGCGCTGGCGGGGCGCGGCTCTACCGTAATGTGATTACCGGCCAAGTACACAATCAAGAGCCTCCTGAGACGCTCGGTGGCATCCTAGCCGATATGATGGGCCTGGGAAAAACCTTGAGCATTCTGTCCCTTGTCGCCTCCAGTCTTGCTGAGGCCCGTACCTGGTCCGTCCAAGAGCCGATTCAACCCCAGCCTCCACCGGCTCGGAAAAAGGGAGAGGCATCGCGCCAGTTTAATGTACCGGCGCCCCCGCCTCTTGAGCTCACGCGTCTTAAGCATAATAGTAGAGCTACGCTTTTGGTTTGTCCACTGAGTACCATAACCAACTGGGAGGACCAAATCAAAACGCACATAATGCCGGGCGAACTGACTTACTACATTTACCATGGCTCTAACCGCATCAAGGATGCCAGGAAACTTGCGGAATACGACATTGTGATGACCACGTACGGCTCGGTGGCCAGCGAAGTGACTGCACGCAGTAAGGGCAAATCTGGACCGTGGCCGCTCGAGGAGATAGGCTGGTTTCGCATTGTGCTCGACGAGGCGCATATGATCCGAGAGCAATCAACGCTGCAATTCAAAGCTATCTGCCGGCTACAAGCCAGCCGCCGGTGGGCTGTTACTGGCACTCCGGTCCAGAACAAGCTGGATGATCTTGCTGCTCTGCTGGCCTTCTTGCGACTGACCCCGTTCGATGAAAAGGGTAAATTTACCCAGTTTATCACCGTGCCTTTCAAGATGTGCGACCCGGAAATCGTACCAAAGCTTCGAATTCTTGTCGATAGCATCACCCTCCGACGGTTGAAGGACAAGATTAACCTGCCTCCGAGAACGGATCAGCTCGTCAAGCTCGATTTCTCTCCGAGCGAGCGTAAACTCTATCAGCTCTTCGAACAGAATGCGCAAGACAAGGTGCAGGTGCTTTCTGCGGACAGAGAGCGGATGGTTGGCGGCAGAGTGTACATTCACATCTTGCAGTCCATTTTGCGACTTCGGTTGATCTGTGCTCACGGCAGAGACCTCCTGAACGAGAACGATCTTAAGTTAGTACAAGGCATGACGGCTGACTCGGCAATCGACATCGATAGTGACGATGAGGATACTAAGCCAGCGGTAGCTGAATCGCGGTCCTACGAGGCATTTGCACTAATGGAGGAGACTAATAATGACGTCTGCCTGATATGCAAGCGCGGAATTGGCGCCAACGACGAGGCCGACATTGCATCAGATCGGGAGGAAGACGTTATCGGCTATATGACGGCCTGCTTCCATCTTCTGTGCCCGAGATGCATCAAGTCTTGGCGAGAAGAAACCAGCGGCCAGGAGTCGGGCAATTGTGGTTTCTGCGGCGCATTTATCCGCTTCCAGTGCAACGAAATCCGCAAGTCTAAGCTCGAAGCGGAGCACGAGGGTCGACAAGCGGCCAAGCACGATAACAAGGAAGGCTTCGAAGACAGCTTATCCGATTACTCGGGCCCCCATACTAAAACCCGCGCCTTGATTGAGGATCTGCTCAAGTCGGAAGCTGAGAGCGCGGCCCGGCCTGATGAGCCGCCGTTCAAATCTGTCATCTTCTCGGCTTGGACATCTCACCTCGATCTTATTGAGATCGCTTTACAGCAGGCGAGAATCAGCTTCACCCGCCTTGATGGGAAAATGAGCCGGACAGCTCGAAGCTTGGCAATGGCCACATTTCAAACCGATGACTCTGTGCACGTTATCCTTGTGTCCATTTCTGCTGGCGGCCTTGGCCTCAATCTCGTGACGGGCAACACAGTTTATATGATGGAACCTCAGTACAACCCAGCAGCAGAAGCCCAAGCCATTGACCGTGTCCACCGGCTTGGTCAGAAACGGCCTGTCCGCACCGTTCGTTACGTGATGCGGAACAGTATCGAGGAGAAAATGCTCGATCTCCAGGAGAAGAAGAAAAAGCTCGCCAGCCTTAGCATGGACCGGAACCGTGTCATGGATAAAGCTGAAGCCGCGAAACAGAAACTCATGGACTTGAGAGAGCTTTTCAAATGAGCTGGTCGTCTTTGGCTACATGCATGGCTCCGTCTTCTTCACTTTCCCCCTCCAGCCAAATTGAAAGGGTGGGGGGGGGGGGGGGGGGGGTTCTACGTATCCCGCCATGCTTCGTATCTCTTTTCATTTACCCCATATTTGGTGCATTGCGACGGTGTTCTCCTTGTATCTGGTATGAAGAAGGCCTTGATTTGCTCGGCATAGTCTTGGAGTTCTGTTTTCCCCTAGATGGACTCAGGGGCTGTGTCATGCATAGCCTTTGGTCCTCGAGGCCGAATTGCATTCAGAAGGTATCGCATAGCAAGTCCAGTATTTTGCATGGTCAGGCATATGAAGAGCACATCCACACGGTCTGCCTTACTGCCCACCCCAACCTAGAGAACAGGTTGGGCATGGAACAAATAAGGATGAATGGAGTTTGGCTCACAGGAATTTAGTCGGCACGCTTTTAGACTTGGCTTTTGTTTTTTTTTTTGGCAGCTAAAGCGGGAGAGAGTGTCCCGTTTTGCGACACATCTGAGATATACCCCGGACTTGCCGGCGTTTAAGAGAGAGAGAGATGAACGGAATGGATGGACACATGAACAAACAGACATGCCTTGAGGTTCTGTTCTTCCCCTTTTTTCAATTATTTTTGCCCTTTCAAATGAAACGGATCTTGTACATCGTCTTCACTCATGAGCTGGCTCACCCACCCAGTATTCACACCTCTGCTGCGCATGCTACGGTGCCCATACGGTAGATATTAGCTTAGCTGGCTTTGATATTTGCTTATCACGATAGATTCACGGAAAGGATTAATGAGATCATGTCCTGATGAAACAATCATTTACACCTCTACATACGTGATGCTTGTTTCTTCAATACAGTTGCCTCCCCGGTGAAATGAGAGCACTTTCTGCTTTATGTGGTAGATATCTCAAAGTTGGTCTCTGAATTTAATCGCCTGGCTAGGTCACTTGGCTACTTAGGTAAGCTTAGAGGTATGTCTAAATATTAAGTCGGTGTGACAATCAAAGAAATTTCGGATGCATCATTTGCTAGAGGTATAATTCATTATATATACCAACATGATTTATAGACTCCATTCACGCCTTTAGAGTACAATACTGTCAGACAGGCAGATAAACCGCATATTTTTCGTCACGGTACAATCTGCTAGAGCAATATCGCACGCTCCAAGTCGAGAATATTCTGAGAAAAGAAGTTGAAGATTTTAATGCTATTCTATCAAAGCCCTCAAACTAATGTACTAAAAGGCATTCATTTGGTCATGATTCAATGTCGTTAACCCCCGATAAACGCCTCTGTAGTCCGAAAACTTTCCCATTAACGCCACAAAATACGATTTTCGTCTAGCGCAACTTTTTCGGCCTTTGCAGGGTAGGAAGTGATGTACTGCCCACATCTTTATTTTCATACATGTACATGACATCCTCTGTCGTCGCAGTGTCTGTAACTCTTGAAGAGAATGGGACAACTGGCATAACGCTCTTCAGTCTGTGCCACAGGCAGGACGACGCGAGATGTCGTGCTGAGCCTGGCACCCAATGTCCAGAATAGGGCTCGAGGTATTTTGTTATTAGAGTTTCGGGCGCAGACTCGCGCCTTATAAATCTCCCTGGAGAATAATTTAGGCATTTAGGCCGCATCAGCACTTGCGGTGGGTTGTACCACCTTGGTGACCTGATCACCGGCACGCAGGATTCGCTTGCCTGAGGAATCGAAGAGCATAGAGACGTCCTTGTTCTCGGCCTGAGCCCGTTTCCAAATCTCTACCTCGCAACCACCCCGCAAAACACCCACACGCATGGTGGAGAGCAGGTTGTGAGCCGCGTTGGAGTGGAGGTAGACACCGCCGTTGAAAATGGCCGTGGCATCCTTGCCGATGGCGGACGAGATGAGTGCTTTTCCACCAGGATGATCCTTGATGAAGTCGGTTACATCGTGAATGACACCAGCAATCGAGACGAGTGCCTTTCCGTTCTTCGACTCAGTGACGAAATCATCCCAGCTAATGACAGGGAGTTGCTCAAGGGGAGTACCCCAGTCAAGGGTGGCTCGCTTCTGGTCGAGCTTCTTCTGAAGTTGCTGGACGCGGCCTTTCTCGATCTCATTTTGACGGAACTGCTTCAAATCATAGGCCAAACCAAGCTTCTTGCAAGTCCAGATGAACCACTTGGTAGGATCGCATTGCCACCACTCAATCGCATTTCGGTAGTCAGATGGGAATTCGTGATGGAACTGCGACACAGATTAGCTATTTGATTTCCAATACGAATATAATGTAAACCTACGTTGTGATAGCCCTCGCCGAGCGTGACCAACGCAGTGAAAACATGGTCTCTGGGAGAGTTACGGTCGTCGAAGGGCTGGTCGCCAAGCCAATGGGCAAGCGAGTTGACACAGAAAGTTGCTTGTTGAACAAAGAAAATTCGAAGGATTCCGGCATAGATAAAGCCACCCAGCCAGTCACCCCAGCCGAGGCCGCAGACAAACGTGGGCATGATGAGGGACATGATCAAGACACACTTGATATCTATTGCCTGTTAGTGATAAGTTCCAATTTGGATCGAGTATAGCTACGACGTACAGTGCTTGTGCTGCCAGACAACGACAGGGTCATCGTTCAGATCCGAGATGTCGGTTCTTCCGATACGCTTGGGGTTCTGCTTCATTACCATCCAGCCGATGTGGGAGTAGAGGAGACCCTTGCGGACACTGTAGGGATCCTTCTCGGTACTGTGATTCATCAGATTAGTCTATGTTATTCTGTGATCCAAGATCAGGTCATGCTGAGAACTCACTCGGTATATCTGTGATGAGCACGATGATCTCTCGACCACCATCTGGCTGAGCCTTCGACACTTGCAGAGCCCATGGCGGCAAGGTAGATTTTCAGCGGCAAGGAGGCCTTATATGAAGTGTGAGCCCAGAGTCGATGGTAACCGGCGGTAATGCCCAGGCCGGAGTTGAAGTAGTAGAAGACAGCGAAGGCGGCGGTCTTGAAGCTGAGCGGCGTCAAATAGGCACCGACGCAACCCATCAGAGGGACGAAGATGATGAAATAGGTATTCAACCAGTTGACGTGTTTGTACCAGTTGCCCCATGTTATGGGATATTCGGTGATGTGAGGCTTCTTTAAGTCGTACTGCTTGCCTCTCAATGGCTTGTAATCATTGGTGCCGTCGGGGAAGTGGGCAGGCTCAGCTACGCCCACATCCTTGGGCATGCTGGAGGCGGTTGCCATGACGAGCTGTTGAGCAAGGTCTTCGTCGATAACGGCAGCAGGTCCTCGATTTCTCGTTACGTCCTATCGGCGCCCGGGTCAGCTGGCTCGACGGCAGGCGGCAGACGGGGGACGGGGGACGGGGGACGAAGTAATGGCGGTTGGAAAATGAAGGGAGTGCGAGAAGAGAAGGGGAGGGAGGATGCGAGTAGGGGTTGATATTTATTCAACTTGACGTGGATAAGGTGAGTCTAGGTTTGCCATGTACCAATACTGTGTACTACCGCAGGGTGGTTGGTGGGACCTCGCCCAAAAAAAAACCACCCAGTACTTCGCAGTACCTATGTAGGTACTTCGTATAGGCAGGGCTGGGCAGGGTATGCGTGGCGTGTGGGTATTAAACTTGAAAAGGGGAAGGCTACTTATTGCAGATAGAGTTTGACACTGTCTCGATACTCGCGTGTTCCAGAAGCTCCGAAACTGCCTAGTATCACAGTAGATATCGGTCTAGGTAGGTAGAAATAGAAAGGGGGATTTGGGAAAGGTCTGGAGCGATAAACATGCAACGTAATCAGAGGCAAAAAGACAAACAATTGGTCAATCACAAGAAGCCGAGGTTTGCTAATTGGATAGCTGCTTTGACTGCTGTTGTTCTGGTCCAAGAATCAGTCACTTGCCAAAGACGCCGAAGCTCCCATCCTCAGCGTGTTATCTCAACTTCAGCAAGGTGAACTTTTCAAGGTTTCGGCTGGTCACAGTTTATGTGCACTGTACTTGCCCTATCATATCCATCGGGAAATAGGTGCAAAAGCATTGCCATTGTTGCGTGTCGTACAGTCCACAGAGCTCCCCATAATTCTGTCTACACTATACTGGGCTGCAATTCGGTTCGTATTTTATGTACATATGTACATAGGTATCTTGCAGATCTGAAATTTGTTGAATTGTTGGGGAAAGGGTCCAATGTGGCGGAACAGGGGGACAGGGGCATGCACCAATAGTAGGTTAGCTCTCAACACAGACCTTTCCTTCTCTGGAGCCTGGAACAACGTCCATCCCAAAAGTGCTACAACAAGCCCTTTGAGTCTCTGCTAACTCTTCAATTGACTTCGAAACTGCAGGTGCTGAACACTCTGCCGTACAACGAAAAATCCGACCTCGTGTTTAGAGACCCAGTTTAGCAGGTAGATAGTGTATGAGTGCTTGTCTGATCGTGTTATAAACTGCATCAGGCCATCATGAGATGTCTAAGTCTGGACATGAAACTCCATATGGGCTGACCTACGAAACTATTATATTTACCAGGTGCCTGTATGTACAATTTATTAGGCACGTAGAGCCATTACTAGAAGGTATGAGCAAGACAAGCCTTAGTTTCATTGAATTTTTCTAGGCAGTTGACATTGCACCCAATATCAACTACCCAGTTCTTTTCAATACTACTTCGCACCACTGCCTTGTGATATTTTGACATCACAACAACTCGAAACATCGTCATTGCAGCATTAGGAAGCTCGCAATCCCGTCCTTAGCAAGCAATGAATAGCAACTTCAGATGCATTTGACGTCTGTATTGACGTTGAAAGCTCATTGTTGTTACGTCACTCGTTCCCCCCAGATGGAGGACTCTCGGCATTGTCGAAGGAGAGAATAGCAAACGCACCCCAGAATACCTTATTTTGCGCCGACTTTTAACTGATTGCTCTAAAAAGCCTGGCTGCTTTTTGCTTCGGGGAAGCCCGGGTTCCAGACAGACCTGCCAATTGTGATCTGCCCATCACCAGGCGAAAAAAGACACGCCATCCGGAATTTTTGTTGCGGACTCTTTTTCTGAAAGCTACAACGTTTGTGGGACGTCATTGTACCACAGTAGTGAGTACGGTAAGGTATCCACCTTCTACGGCTATACCCCCTGTCTACCCCTTCTCTGTCCCAACAAACGGGCGAGCGGGGCCGTTGTCGGGGAGCTATCTAAACTAATAAGAGGTAACATATACCTACTTCAGCCTTGAGCCCCACAAGCCACAGCAACTTAAGTGGGCCGTTCTGGAAAGATTCCTGAGGTCTTTACCCATCTGCTGGGCGTACTATACAGCCACGCAGACTTATCGATAAATTTGAAACGCCACCTGACCCACACCACCCCGTGCGCAGGTTTGCCACCACATCCATCGTTCAGCAAACGACCCCTATCTACCTATATCGGTACTGCTCAATCACAAGGCAACAAAATCGTCAGAATAAGCAAAAGAAGACATTATCGCACTCCATTACTTACGTATCGACAGCTTAAACGAATCGCCTAAAATATTCCTCTTCTAGAGACTCCGGCAGAATGAGTTTTGAGTAGGTAATACATTGCATATCATCTCAACCCTACGGCAGTACTTTTAGTGATTCTCACACCACTTGAACCCCTCTCTTTCCTTATAACATTCCTAGTTAATCCACTTACCACATATAGACTCCCAAATATTTAATCATTTACTTAGTAAGAGCCCTCAAGACTTAAAGACCTGGAGTTCTGCATTAGAAGCCCGTCACGTGCCAAGCACAGGAACCACGCTTTACAGTATGTAACGTGAGATATTTATGCCTGCATCCTAAGCAATCAGGCACAAAGGTACCAACCAGACAAGGCTACAAATTACACATAATGTGCATGTGTGAGAAGATAATGGTGTTTCTAGAAGTTAGTACTTATGCGATTTTCCATTGGTTGTGCTATATGTTCCCCTCTTCATGTCGATTCCACACCCCAGTTGATCATGCTACTGCTAATTAAATATAGGTAGGTATCTAGTTTGAGATAAATCGTACAAAGTCGATATTTGCCGCCTTATCTCTATGCTGTAAACTCGTAAACCAATGAAATGAATCCACTGATCATTGGTGCTTCATAGACATTGTAAACTGAAATACCGCCCCTGACTTTGTTGTCTGCAACAGAGTGCGCTGTATGAATCAAGAACAAAAAAGAAAAGAAGTTTAATGACGGAGCCACCCACAGAGCACCAACAACCATGTGCTTCCCGTTGCACGATAACTGGCCGTACAGGCGAAAGGCACTGGAGTCCCCGCTCTTCTCAGGCGGTAGCTCCAATGTCCTTCACGGTGTGGGTGCGGTATCGTGGGCAACACAGGTATTCGACTAAGTGGGGAGGTACGGTACCCTTGGGGTGGCCTTCCCCCTCGCCTAGTCAGCTGCGCCAATAGCTGTTGGCTCTGGTAGGTTTGTAGATGGGATGTCTTTTTGAGATAACATTGCTGAATCAGAAATTGCTGGAATCCTTGCTTCTGCAAGTCGCGTAGTTACGTGCTTAGTTCGAAATTCTTCACTGTCGTATGTATAAGCTGCACCCAGATCATCATTATGCAAGTCGTCGCTTTTCATGGGTTCCACCACACTCGTAGTATCCGCCTTGGCCTTAGGACCCGGGAGTTCATCGGCAACAGTCTGACCTCTCTCCACGGGGTTCACAACGTGAACACCATCATCGACCTGCCCCTCCGCAGCGTCTGCATTTCTCTGTGCTGTTTTCGTAGGCAGCGCTGCAGAGCCATTAGGTTGTGGTATTTCCGCAACTGGCGTATCGTCTGAATTTCCATTTGATGTCGAATCATCTGTGGGCGTGAGCACATTGGCCTCGTCCTCAACTAGTAATATGTCCTTCTCGTCTTGGCCACCATCCATTGCAAGTGGATCAGCCACAGCTACTTCTACCGAAATGTCCTGCGCCTGGCTATTACCGCCAGTCGGCTGAGTCTGTTCATTTTCCAGACCAGCATCAGCTCGGAGTTCTGCCTCGATCTGTTCGAGCTCTTCCTCCAAGGACATTTCGTTCGTGAAAATAGCTGTGGCTTCAAGATCTCCTGGGTTCCCAGCCCTTGTCTCTTCCACAGTGGGACTATCGTGCCCAACTGTAACATCATGCGGTACCGCCCACATTGCATTTCTGTCATTGTAGGGCGGGTTGTATAAATCACGATGTCTCGGCCAAGGGCTGGGAGGAGAGCGACCACGCGGTGGATAGGATGGCTCGTCCGAGAAGCTAGGCGAAGTCGCCTGCGTATCACTAGCCGTGGAGTAAAGCCAGCTGCTTTTAGGCTCGACGGTCTTCGTTTTTGGAGGTTCGTAACTTTCGTCCGTTGCGTAGACATCGAACGAAGTGCTGTCATTCACAAAGATCGATAGAGGTACCCGTTCCTCGCACGCGTCGTTGCACGCCATCTTGGGGAACATGGCGAGCAGTGCGACAGCATGCATCCTTTCCCGTGGGTTTTCGTGCAAGCAAGTCTCGACAATCCTACGATACCACAAAGGCACATCCAAGTCGTGTTTCAAACGAAGCGGGCGACGACGCGCTTCAGGTTCGTCATCGGTCGTAGCGAGAGCCCACAGCACCATTCCCAGCTGATAAAGGTCGGATTTGACGCCAATATACATGGTAACTCGCTGGCCGCCGTCGATGAGTGGAATTATCTCTGGAGGTTCCCAGCCGACAGGACAACCTCGCCTATTGATGTCTATAATCTTAGCATCACCAAACTCGTCAATAACAATATTAGAAAGAGTGAAATCCCCCTGGACAAATCCAGCCTCGTGAAGGTCTGAAAGTCCTTGCACAATCTGCCTTGCCCATCTCTCTCGAACGTCCCACGGGAGCTCCGGTTCGTCAGTTTCCCGCGAGTCGTAGATGATGTCAACGAGAGCTCCTTTCTCGGCAAAACTGATGAGGAGTCCTTTAACAACCTGGTTGGCATCATCAACGACTACCCCGTAAAATCCAATGATACTCTTCGAATGCCGCATCGAGTGAAGGGCAGTAACTTCGTAAAGAAACTCATCTATCGTTTCCGGCCCTGGTATCTCCTTCTTGATGAGCGTCAGTCCGTTCACCCGGACCTTGTACACGAACCCTGACATGTGGGAGTCGAATTCGATGTCGCTCTCCCGAACACGCCGGCAGCCCAAATGCTGGACCGTACGGATAGATGGGTATGTAATGATTTCCTTGATGGGTTTAATCAGTTCCAGCATAATTTCGCTGAGGATAAGCCAACCTACATTCACATCCTCAACTACATGTACATGAAGTCTACCATCGGCGGTCTGTAACTTCAAGTTTGTGACTGAATCATAAAACTGAATATCCTGAAGGCTCTCGCGGATCGCCTCGTATATCTTCGCACTCTTCTGCCTTTGAAACTTGATGCTGAGAAGATCCTTCTCCAGAGAATCCTCAGGGGCATCCCGGTAGTCGATGGAGATAGTCACTCGTCTCCAAACCGAGTGCGTCTCTCGAAAAGTCACAAAGAATTTCTCCCGTTTCGACTTATCGCGGAAATGCATGCTGAGGTTAAGAATCCATTTATTTTCTAGTTCATCACGTATCATAGTATCGTACTGAGAAGTGTCCACTGAGTGGCCATCGACTGCTGAAGGTGCCTCGGGATAGACATTTATAGGCATCTGCTCATCCGTAAGATCCTCATCTTCGGCTATATTCGTAGCACTAATGTTGTTGAGATTCAGAAACTGCTTCTCATCAACAGGGCTTTGGGGGGCTGATATGGACTGCGAAAGGGCATCGATCTTGTTCGTTGCTAATTCAACATCATCGAAGAATTCAGGTGCGCTCGTGCGTGGTAAAAACTGGCTCGAGCGAGAAGTCGCACGCTGAAGGTGCAATCGCCTATCGACCGAGGCGGCTCTGCGCTCGTCCGCAGTGGGTTGGACGGCTTCCAGCTTGTCTCTATCCTCAGACTGCTGCCTTTTAAAGGTCTTCGCTCTCGGCAGGTTAGGAACAACCTTCCGCGAGACTCTTCGAATTAAGCCCGAACTACGCGAAGAGGCTCGGGACAACCCCGGCTCGGAGCAAGTGGCTGGCGGTGAAGCCGCCTTGTGGCCCTTGCCAGTCACCCTTTTCCAAAGTGCGGACAGGCGATTGCTACTGCTATCCGAGAAGGACGGAGACGAAGCTTCTGTCGATGCGGCCATGGCGCTCTCTCAACGATATTGGTACTGTGGGTTCCCAATACTATGGACTCATCCAGTCAATAGTCGGTGTCATGCAGAAGAGAAAGAATAAGCCGAAGAAGCATGTATCAAGACGGTGTGTTGCTGTTATGTTGGATCCGCAGTGCTAACTACGGAGACACGCAGACGCACAAGGGAACAGTTCAGGCAGGCGGACAGACGCAGATGGAGCAGATGATGAAACGCACCCCCCTCGGACGTGGTCGAGGCTTGAGGCGATCGTGGGTTAGATACCAACGAAGACAGCAGGTATTTGAGCCAATGCTTGCTTGGGCCGATGCTTGACCGGCTTGGGCATAGATGACTTAGCGCTTTGGGGGCGGGGGACACGATAGCACAAGTAAAATTCGGCTATCGAACAGCCCGGACCAGGTATCTTGTTACGGTATAAGCAGGCTGAGGATGCTAGATACTATTGGGCGATCGGATTGGGGAGTGGTGAGGTTGGGCTGAGCATGGCTACCTAGGCATGCATACTGGTAGGTCTGGGGGAATGACGTGTAAGGGAGGATTGTGGAGGGGGATGGGAAAGGCAAGAAAAGAGAGAGGAAGGGTGAGAGGGTGAGAGAGAGAGAGAGGGAGGGAGGCAGAAGCAGGAATAAGAAGTGAGGCTTCGGGCTGCTATTGGCAAACGGTGACGATGGCTGGCCTGGGGCGGAGATAATGCGTTGGCGGCGTTGGCGGTCAACAGACCACAATAAATGAGATCCGACAGGCGCGACTAATGAGTTGCCCCAGAATGAAAACAAGAGGGAGAAAAACACAACTAATCACCACACAGAATCAAAAAAAGCAGGAGCAATCACCAAGAAAAATATGCAGGTGGACTCAAAGTGGGCGAGAGCTGGATGGGTAGGAACGAGCAACCTATCATTCAACGGTCCAGTCGATGCGCCAATGCCTGCCTGCAACCTATAGCAAGCAAGGGGGCCGTAAAATGCAGTAGAGTGGTTTTCTGGGTGCATATACTACGTAGTTGACCTCGAATCCCATTGGCGATGGGCGGATGGCAGCTCGATGCAACGATGGTCTGAGCTGCCCCGAAGTTGCGAGTTGTGCACAGAGTGGGAGGATATAGAGCTGCGAACAGGCACAATCCCGACCATTCCGGCTCTGTACTAGTGGTTTCGGCTAGCAAGCATAGGGCGCCTAATTCGTGCAGTAGGTAAACATATGTACACAGGTACCCGACAGTACTCGAGGACATGTAGACAAGCAGCTATAGAAAGTGGAAAAACCCATCAACAGCTGGTTTTTCATGTTGCTAATTGTATTTATACCAATATCCGATCTGCTGTTTTACCCAAAAAGCGGTAAATATTGCAAGACCGATGTACGTAAAGTACCTACCCGTGCATTGCCCACCTTGAGACCGTAAATATTTACTGAACTTGCGACATTACTTTAGGTGCCCAGTATTTATGCGTCGAGTTTAGTCAGTGCCATTAAAACAGATTTAAAAAAAATAAAAATAAAAAAAAAACCCTTAACAAAACAGTCGAGACCACAGCCAGTGCTTATATGTCGAGGTGATAGATAAGTGAAGACAACGAAACGCCAGCGAGACGTTGATTTTGCCCGTGAGTGGGGTTGATGCTTAGTGCGGGGGTTCGACGGTGGCTCCTATTTGACAATTTGTTTTTTGAAGTGTCAAGGGTCTACACATGCCCATGCCACCTAGAATACCAATCAGACGCTAGCGTGGGCAGCACAGAATAAAAAAGGGGATGAATACTGCGAATACCCTATCTACCCTGAGTACATTGGAGAATTCTATCCAGTCTAGTCCTACCCAGCTGGTTTGTATAGTATTATGTGTTGTACAAGAGCAAAGTACCAAGTAAACAGGGCTAGTTGCGAGTGGTCGATCTCACACAAAAAAGTTTTTTATAGGAGGTTATAGGTACTGAGCGATATTACACGACACTTCAAGATCTACCTATTGTACTGTACATAGGCATGTTTTAGTTTCCTCCAGCACACGCTCGGAATGCTCTTTTCTCCCCTCTTGCTCTTCTTTCCTCTTCCGATCGAAAAGGCCAAAGGCCTCACCAATGAGCCAATATTATATGAAAATTCATTCTCCGGCCTTGCCCCTCGTTTCCATACGCAGATTCTTGAATAGAATGAAACTCGGTTCGGTTTTGGTGACAACAACGCGAAGAGCAACCCCTCCCCAAGCCGAACCACGTCTCTAAACGGCAAGTCAATGCGACAAGGGTCAGGACAACTCATCGACATGGGACTTAGTAGATGACGCTTTTCCTCTTCTGTTCTAAGTCTTGCCCAGTTCGTTCTTACGAAACAAACCTCTCCTGCAGTAAGTAGATGCATGTCTGAGTAATGCAAAGACCGCTTCTAACCACGGGATGATATAGACAATGCGCTTGATCTGATGCGCCGAAACACTTTCAACTGAGCACGAGTAGGAGCTCGCTCGACTAGAGTCACTCGGTTCAGGGGCCGGTTATTATCGACGAGATTTTTATTCAGTACCTGCCCTGTAGTAAACCTACAGTACCGTACTTGGTTTTGCTGTGATCGTCATCCACTTATTTTTAGTTCCCGCCCGCTTTCTCCAAAGACTTCCCAAGTTGCCGGCCTTTGACAGGCTACCACTTACATATGCCTCCATACAGGTATTCGCTCCCCCAGGCCACACGCCACCCAAGAATGTTCTGTGTAACCAGGCACGGCTGGACCACCGAATCGGTACCAGAGGTGGCGGGAGAAGAGCGTGCGCGCAACTTTGCCCCTTGAGCTGCTACTGAGCTACTACAACTGTATTCGTGCAGGTTGCAGACGAAAAAGTGACCATAAGGCAGACTCGTACAGTCAGGTGGACAAGCCAACACGTAGGACACTACATATCAGCCTGCGCCAAATGACGTGGGATCCGAGCCGATCTGACTGACTATAGATACAGGAGTAACATATCATCTAACACCACGCATAACACACCATGTTTATATAACGTGACTTACGTTATGTTGGATTTACATAGTGCTCCGATCCCTCTAGCCCCCGGCACACAGCTAGGTAGGGCTCAGCAATATATGTAAGGGATACATAATACATATAAGTTTTGGTAGAGGACTTACTCTACCCTATGTTTTCCTATATCCCTATCTAGTAATGGATACATCCGGTGATGAGGTGCGAACGGCACGAGTAGACAGATACTGGCAAGATTGGTCATTATGATTTGGAGAGGATTGCAGGCGGGTTCCTACGTTATGTACGAAGGTAAGTATGGAGGTAGCACCTAGTGGTTGATACCTGACAAACAACACACCTAAAAATGCTCGGATCATCTGTTTTTATGTACTAAGATGGTGATGTAATGCAAAGATGGTCCGATAGGCTAGCAGTGTGTCCCCCTTACACTATCTAGCCACAAATACCCACGTACGCACATGAATATCTCCCGTTCCGATGCGCCACGGCCTTACTTGGCCCCTTTATCCAATGAGCTGAACAGCCAGCTGTATGACCAACTGCACAGCCAACCAACACGCCTCCTTCCTGTTGCTCTCTGCTTATATCGGCTCTGGAGTTACTGGAGATGATTGTTGAAAGTAGGCAGGTAGGTATGTTGATATTGGGCAGCCATACGTCTTTGGCGTCAGGTCTAACTTCCCCTCGCCTGCCCTTCTCTCCTGTCTTTCATTTATTTCATCCGGAATCTATTTCCTCTTTGAAATGAAAGTGCAGGAAGCGCGGGAAGTGCACCAGGCCGTACAGGAAAGCCTCGTCTGGACTCAGCAACGGCATTATAACATGAAAGAGAGTGAATTGACGGTGCATAGACAGGAGTAATAACATAGTAAATCCGAATTGAGGCTGATGCAATAGAAACAATCGGTATCAGATCTTCTCGAGTTTTTCCATATGTCCGCAAATGGGACAGGGGCAGGGACATGTGCCTCTTACCCATGCCTGCCATGCCATGCCGCGCCCACTAGTATGCAAGACCGTGCCTTCACCTGAATAACGTGCATTTGGGGACCATTCGAATATTTGGTTCCGGCAACCCTACCTACAAACTCTTATTCTTCATTAGCCCAGAAGTAAAATGCACGAGAGAGGTACACGCAGGAAGCAACCCCAACCGGGATGGTCCGAACAAAGGGAACGTGTGAGCTACAAGTAGCAGCACCTCTTAACTCCCTCACTACCCTGCCGGCAACCAACATATTAGAATGTATGGATGGTCCGTTCCCTTTCCTCCCTGCCTGCATGTACACTACGGCATCACCTGTGCATGACATTACCTATTGTGCCCTTTAGGAGCGAGTAAAGGGCAAAAACAAGGGGCCTAGAAACTAGAAAGGAATAAAGATTGGGAGAAAATATTTATGTCATCCGTCCGACCACCTCGAAGTGCCATACATGCATGCTTATATGCATCAGCGGGTCACCAAGCCGTACCGAACAAAAGCAGAAGCAGAAGCAGAAGCAAAAACCCGCGGGCTCGAACCACCACCTGCACCCTATCTCCAACTACTCTTCGAAGAAAAACTTATAAGTATCACTTCTTAGAAGGAAGAGAAGATGAAGGTGAATGTGGGGGCTAGGCACAAACGAGCCACACCAACCACAACCCAAGCCCAAACCTAAACCTAAACCAAAACGTCCATGCATGCATGCATGCATCTATCCCCAACATTTCGTATACTTATTTGCTTACCTGTCAAGCAAGTTCGGTAATCGCTATAGTAAGTAAGTAAGTAAGCAAAGCGATTTTCTCCCACCTACATCTGTACCTCACGTGCCTTACTTTCTTACTAGATTAGCTAGTTCCCAAGTCAGCAAACACTTCAGCTATATTGCGCACCTGGCTTCCAAAAAGTTCCAATGGTTAATAATCCGTTTCATGATTCAAATCTCATCAGAACACAACCCCCACAAGTACCTACCTTCTTCTACCGCTCTCCTCACGGACACGATTACTTGGCTACTTAGATAGGGAACTGGTCGTCGTGATATTCTATCGTACACCATAATTATATAGCAAGCATCTTTTTTGTAACTCGCAGCCGGCACCACGGCGCGAGCTCGCTCCTGGTTACCTAGATACGGAATACGAAAGGGCAATTTGGAGCACTTAACCTAGATGAGTACTTGCCGAGTGAGTCACTACATACTGCTTCATATCATATCGTATGGTATTCTATCGCGCACACAGTCACCTAGATAGGCTATATCGTTATGTAGTTCCTGGGACTCATACCATCCCTGGTGGAAATGAGGGGTGTCATGACCTTACTGCCTTACGATCTCACTAACCTAGTGACATGCCTACCTAGTTGCGATTTTGCCTATCTAGATATCTTCACTCTAAGAACTTCTGTTAGCGAGTAAGCCAAACTATTCAGCATAGATACTCTTACAGCTGGCTACCCTATTCTCGTGGACCACCTTACCTTAGGTCAAAGACGCACGATGGTAGTAAGGGGAACGGAGACCCCAAATTCCCGCCCAGGCTCGCGCGGCTATCGTGGCTGTTACTGGTAGTAGGTATACGGCATGCCTAACACAGCATAGCATCGCATAACCTCCTCTTTAGCTAATCTAGTCTAACCTAACCTATTCATGCTTGAAGGTCGTCTAGTAAGAAGGTAACTAACTAACTCCTCCCAGGTCAGGTAAGTACGCGCATATATACATACCTACCTACATATCCAAGAAATTCAGATAGAAATATCTTTGTCGGGTCAAGTTAGGTTAAGCATCCATCCAATCCAATCCAATCCAATCCAATCCAATCCCGTAAAATATCACTCTAAACGCGCGAGAAGGGACTAACAACGCATTACCCCATCACTCACACATACACATACACATATGCACACTTACACACATAACTGAAAATATAAATTCTGCTTTGTGCGGTCCAATCTAATAAAAAACACAGCACGCAAGTTTAGATAGACAGAGGCATGAGTTTTAGATTAGATACGTTAGTAGATACGACCATGTATATGTGTATGTATGTTTCCATGTTACAAATATATATATACATATATATGTTAAGAAAAATAAATAAATAAATAAAAATTAAAAAGAAACCTGCTTGCTTGCGTACACTTTTGCAAAGCCAGCCAACCAGCGCCACACAGTTCCCTATGGCTAACAGTCAAAAATAAATAAATACGAAAATCCAAAAACAAAAAAAAAAAAAAAAAAAATTGCACACATGCACGTATGTATGTATGTATGTATGTATGTATGTATGCATGCATGCAGTGCGGGAAGCTGTCATATTTCAAACCAAGAGATAACAAGAAGGAAACAGTATGAAAACATGGGGGAGTGAAGTCAGTTTAGTAGATAGATAGCCTTCCGACACATCACAAAACAAAGAGCATGATAGATTCAGTCATCAAGTCGAAGTTGAAGTTCATGTCAATTTAGTATATAGGATTCAGGTAAGTAGAGATGAGAATTTTTTCTATTCGTGTAATCAAGTAGGTACTGGCAGTAGGTAAAGTACCTATGGATGTATGCATGTAAGTAATAGAGGGAGGATATAACGCATACAACGGTACAACATATGTAAAGTACAGTACAGTCAGTACATACATACAGCCAGCCAAGTCTAGCTTTTCCCGCCTTTTTGATCGCCATCCTCCTTTATTTACTGTGATCGGTAAACAAGAAACCCGAAAACGTTCTTTTCAACGTTTGTTCTATGCTGTCCCAAGCCCATCGCGCGCGCTCTCTCTCCCTGCGTCTTGTATGTCGGCGCGATTTTCGGTTGTCGTCTGTGTGGTACCCAAAGCAAAGCAAGGCAAGGCAAGGCAAGGCAAGGCAAGGCGGGTAGATAGGTAGGTATGCTCGCGTCGGTGTCGATAATGGTTGGTTGGTCAGTTGGTGGATGATGGGATGATGATAGGATGGGATGCATTGATGCATGGCCGCCTAAACGCCCAAATCGAAAAAGAAACAGAGTATGCTGAGCCTAGCCTTCTTCCCTTCCTTTATCTCTTTCCCATGAACGAAGTTCTAAAACACTTTGGATGCGATGTCTCAAGGTAGTATGTGGTAATATACAGTGTACACTTTTGCTTGCATGCATAAACAGACACAGGCCACTCCCAAGATTGGCGTTAGGCCTTCTGGATGGAGCCTAGCCGTCGCAATGATCATGACGACGACGACGACGACGACGACGACGGCGATGATGGTAATACACGCCGGAATGTTTCCGATCCATTTCATGAAGCTTGGCCCCGCTTCCCTTTCGGCTTCTAGTCATCTTTGTCACTCTCACTGCTGGATGAACCGTGTTCCTTCTTCCACTTGCAGATCTTGCACGTCTTTGCTTTCTCTCTGTCGAGGTTAGAGAAGACCAGTGGGAAGATATCCTTGTACCAGCTGGCTGGGCGGCCCTCGATGCCCTCTTTGATGTTCTGCGGACCCGTCAGTATGTCTCCAAGACCAAGTAATTGGGTTTGCATCGTTCGTCATGCAGGCAAACGTACCTCGGGAAGCTCTAGCCAGTCAGACAAGTTGTCTTCCGGGAAAATAATCATCTTGCATCCGGCGCGGCGCGCAGCCACCGTCTTCTCCCTCAGGCCGCCTATTCTGAGCACCTTACCAGTTAAGGTCAATTCACCCGTCATGGCAATGGTGGGATCCACCGGGGTGTCCAAGGCCAGCGATAGAAGTGAAGTGGCCATGGTGACACCGGCCGACGGCCCATCTTTCTGCACGGCCCCTTCGGGCACGTGTACATGGATCTTGGCCTTGTCGAAGAAGTGGTTGTCGGCAAACTCGTTGGCCATGTAGGCCTTGGCAAAGGAGTAGGCGATCGTAGATGATTCCTTCATGACCGTCTTCAGGTTGCCAGTGATTTCGAGGCCGGCCCGGCTACTAGGCCGTAGAGCTGACTGGAGAATAGATTCAATGTACATGGCAGAGCCACCTAGCTGGGTCCAGGCAAGACCCATAGCAACGCCAGGAGGCGTCACATCGTAGAGGCGATCCGATGTGAAGATCGGAGGACCGACGTAATCCTTCAGGTTCTCCTTATCAATCACGACGCTGACCGAGTCGGGCACCTTGAGAGCAACCCGGGGTTTCTCCGTGGTCTCTGTCTCTGCCGCCTCTGAATTGGCGGGTTCGTTTTCCTTCGCTTTCTCTGACTCCTCTAACGCTGCCTTTCCCTCTTCTGTCAATGCTTCGGACTCTGGCAGGACTTCCTCACCAAGTTCTTGCACGATCTTCAAAGCCGACTTCCGGTAGACCTTCTCGATCTGCTTCTTCAGGTTTCGAACGCCAGATTCCCGGCAGTACGACTTGATAAGCTCCTCGATAGCATCGTCCGAAAGTGACACGTCCACATCCTTGAGGCCGGCAAGTTCCTTGGCAGCAGGCCCCAGATATCGATCCGCAATCGCTTTCTTCTCGTCCGAAACGTAGCCAGACAGACGAATAACCTCCATACGATCAAGCAAGGGTCTGGGTATCGTGTCGGTCATGTTTGCTGTGCAGACAAATAAGACCTTAGAGAGGTCAACAGGGACGTCCATATAGTGATCCAAGAAGGAGCTGTTTTGCTCCGGATCCAGAAGTTCCAGAAGTGCGGACGAGGGATCTCCCTGGTAACCACGTCCAATCTTGTCGATCTCGTCAATGAGAATGAGAGGGTTTTCAGTTTGACATTTCTTCAGGGCTTGAATGACACGTCCTGGTAGAGCACCAACGTAGGTGCGCCGGTGACCCTTAATTTCTGCCACATCCGTAAGACCACCGACGCTAAAGCGGTAGTATTGTCGGTTTAAGGCCCTAGCAATTGACTTGCCAATGCTTGTTTTGCCAACACCAGGAGGTCCGACGAAACACAGGATCTTGCCCTCAACTGTACCTCGGAGTTTGCCGACTGCGATAAACTCCAAGATGCGATCTTTTACATCTTTTAGGCCGTAGTGATCCTCGTCTAGGACCTTCATAGCGTTCTGGATGCCGAAATTCTCTGGACTCCGTTGGCCCCAGGGGATCTGCGTCAACCAGTCCAGGTAGTTCCGCGTAACATTGAATTCGGATGCTGCGGGTTCTAGGTGAGCAAGCTTGTTAATCTCATCATCGAACACCTTCCGAACCGCCTCAGGCATGGCCAGTTTGTCGGCCTTCTGTTTGAACTTTTCCACCAGCTTGTCCTTGCCGTCTGACTCGATTCCAAGTTCCCGACGGATTCCCTTCATCTGTTCCATCAGCCAGTACTCTCGTTGGCGCTTCGTGATCTTTTGTTCAACGTCTTTCGTGATTTTAGACTGCAACTGTGCGTTCATGAGTTCCTTCTTCAGCACAACAAGAGCCTTTTGCATCCGATCCTCGACATTGAGACTTGCGAGGACTTCCTGTAATTCAGCAGGTTCTCCCGCTGATACAGCCGCAGCAAAATCTGCGAGCTTGGCAGGTTCCGCAGTGACATTCCCTGTTGACTGGCTCATGGAGAAGGTAGATATCTGGTCTCGGAACAAACTGTTCATAGTGGCCACCTCCTTGAATACGTTGACGATCTCGTTTGTCACGGCCCGTATAACCGGGCTCTTCGGGTCGAAAGGCTCCTCGACAAGGTTTTCACAGTTGACCAAGCTAACGGGATATTTGCGCAAGAACGATGTCGGCTCATACTTTTCAACGGTCGCTTCTGCCCTATTCGTCAAGGTACCTTCTTCAAAGCTTGCAACCACGTCGCCCTTTTTCTCTTGAGAGGTGTCTTCTTCGGATTTTGGAGGTATTGGCTCGGGGATCTCCTCAGGTTCGGATTCGGACTTTTTCTGTTCTGGGGCGGTTGGCGGTATCAAAGTCGACAGTTTGATCCTGCGGTGCGGATAGAGGATGGCGGTGAGACTGTTCTGCTCGCCATGAACGGGAAAGGCACTCGTAATCTGGGCGAAGACGCCGGTATCGTATACGTCGGCTGGATCACGTATTACATCCTCGTCCGCATTCTCATCTTTGAACAAAAACGCGCCGACGTAGGGCTGCCCTCTCTTAATCATTTCTTGTATAGCAGCAGATACATTCGGATCTTTGATCGTAATCGCCTTGTAGAAGCCGGGGAACAGAGGTCGCTTTGCGATAGGGATTGCCATAACCTGGGGGTACACCTCGGGAATCTCAGGCTTTTGCAGTGCTCTGTTAGCAATCCTTCCGCCAGGTTTTCGACTGCCATCGCCGGGTCCATCGCTGCCGGAGCCCGATGACGTGCCACCAGCTGTACTTCCAGCTTTTCCGTCCTGAGAGTCGCCCTCGTTTTGGTTGTTGTTTGGTGGAGTTGAGTGTGATTCCGCGCTCGAGCCCTTAGATTCGCTCACATCTTTTTCAGGCTTCTCCGACTGCTTTTCAACATCCTTCTGGGTATCTTCATCGACAACAGGTTTATCGGGCAAGCCATCTTTCTTTTCTTTCAGCTTCGTAGTCGATGTCGAAAAATGCGATCTGGGTAGAAGCCTATTGCGTGCCGTTATCGAAGACCGGAGGAAGGCGACCTGGGCTTCACTCGGCCTATCGCGAGCGTTTATAGAATATAATCTGCTTGGGCGGCTTAAACGGGATGTGAGGGCAGAGCGGTACGATGTCCGTACGGCAATCTGCCGTGACACGTGTTGGCGGCACAACATCGTGGAGGCGTTCGTACGTGAAAAATTCGATGAGACGGCGAAGCTCGGGATATGTAGCCGAGCAGGGGGTCTGCGGAAATCGGCGACTGGACTGAGAAAATTAAAACAGAAAGAGATTTGATCTGCAATAAATATTACAAGGCAGGTAAATTATCGAAGTATTGAGAGAGACACGGGAATGTGCCATGCCCTCGGTCGAGTGAAGTTCCAAAAGTTACCTCAAAAGCGAACTGGAGTTTCGGGAGAGATTATCTAATAAATTCAGAATACATCATCATCAAATTGCTGTAGCGTGCTTGAACAAGTAGGTACGTACTCGTCGGCCTGCATAAGTTGCTGTAAAGTAATATTTAACCTTGCCTATTTGAGACACCGACCCACTCCTGCGATACCGGTCAACCCTGGCGCTATTTGCAAGCTCTTCCACAGCAACACAAACATCTCTTGTGTGTTGGTCTCAACGTTCGTTGGGTGCGTTTTCTCGCGTTATGTATTGCTATTTACCTATGGCAATGACATATCTTGTATTCGTTCATTCCATCCCCATTTTTCTTCATGAGTACAGAGGTCTATCTAGCCACTCGTCTTGTAGGTATGAAAAGACAGCAATCTTAAGGAGCGAGAATGATCTAAACGGCGGGATGATCCTCCTACACTCCCTGTCCCTAAAATCTGAACTTGTGACAAACATTTTCCCTTTTACCTCGAGAAACATCCGCCTGTGGCTCTCAATGATCTTTACATGTACAAGAATTGGTTATATGCTGTGGTCAAGCATCCAGAATTTGTCCAAGACCAGCGCAAGCTTAGTCTAAATCTCTTCGGATTTTTGAGCTGGCAGCCTTGTCTTCTCAGTAGCCAACGGAATGCGCGGCTGAGGTTCATATCGAGGAGCACTGTAGCTTTCTGAAGAGAGTTCGTGGCTCGCAATCTTCTGTATCGCGGTCTTGAACTTATCTCGCGCTCTTTTGAGCTGATCACGCTTCTGTGAAGTACTCTCGTCTTCTTCCATGAGCCTGTTGTATTTATCTCTAGCTTTATGCCTGTCAGTGTCAATGACTAGTACTAAGAACGGCCTCACTTACTTGGGCATGGAGATAGGCCGAGCTTCTGCTCGAGATAATTTTCCAGTGCTCCTTCCCGGAGAGACCGGAACAGGTGAGAATTGATGTCCATCGAAACAGCGTCGGTGAATCGAGTTGCCGCAACGAGATAATAGCTTCTCACTGTAGCGGCGACATCAATCTCTCGCTTAAACTCATCTTCGGGCAATTGTGACAGCCATCTCGTAAAAAGCTTGGATTCTTCTAGTTTCTCCTCTGGGGTGAGTGTTTCGAGATCCCTAAAGTCCCGATCATCCTCGACAAGCTCTGCTGCCTTGGCTCGTCTAATGAGCCGGAACCGCTCCAGTCCCGCCTTTTCTTTAGCTTTATGGTTATGCAGACCCTGTTCGTTGATCGTCACGACCCTGTACTTCTCATTGTTATATATCTCCTCGAGTCTCGTGGTTTGTTCTATCCCTTTTTCTCTGAGGAATGTCGTTAGGTATTCCTCCGACTCCTTGAATATGAGTCGTCTAGAAAAATCCCCAAGAGATTCCCCGAGGGCTTTGGTAACCGTGGCTATCAAAATTTCGTTGGCTTTACTGATATACAACATAAGCGGTGTCTCCCATTCCGCTACCGCTCTGAGACAGAGGCCCTCATGAACTTCAAGTGGTACGATATGGCTAAAACCTCCTCTGGTCGTGCGCTTGATCTGCTGTTGTATCTGAAGCAGACTCAGTTTAAAGTGAGACATACGCGGGAAGACATGTCCAGTAGAAACCATAGGAGAATAGAACACACTTGGTGTTGCCGGTGACTGGAACCCAACCCTACCAGAGGGTGTCGTTGCTGTCTCTGCCTTGATAGGCATCGCATATGACCTGCTAAGCCTTCGCCTTTTTGGCGTTGTGGCGATTGGCGTATCCTTTGATGACGGACGCTTGGTCTTGTTCGGCTCATCGTCAGAAGTGTCGGATATAGCAATGACTGTCTCTGGCGCTTGATTGACTTGTCTTGGCTCTGTCACCATGTTGCACTTTGGCTTCAATTGGATAAGGCAACGATAAAAGTCCTCAGTGTGCTCCTTCAATTTCTGTTCGAAAGCTTGCTCGCTTACTGCGGATTTTACGGAGGCATTGAAATTCTTCAGGCTCATGCGAACCTTGTGCTCGACGTTCCCGGGCAACTCAGGTAGCTCTCGCAGCTCGCATTCAATCGCATGAAGACGAAACCCCAGCTTCTCTTTAGTCTCGGGGAGGCTATATAATGTTAGATCTGCTATAAACTGCCGGGGTTGAGATTGTCGCTGTCATACCTAGAAGTAAATGCTTCTCCTAACTGCTTTCTGACGTGAACCCGTAGCTCATCTACGCCACACCGGTTTACGAACTCGTCAAAGGCACGCGGCCATTGAGCTCCAGTTCGGAAAAACGACTCCTCATACGCCTTTAAGGCCTGAGGTTCAACGTTGGGTGGGAGAGACGTGGTGAAAAACCCGTGTCCCACGGTCTGCCTTTTACCTTGCAGGACTGTAAGCCAATATGCAACTTTATCCTGCAGGTCGAGATCGACCCTGTCTGCCTTGGTTAGAATGCCAATCGTTCGATCCTCGGCATTCGAGTCTCGGATAATGCGCAGAGCTCTGGAATTGTCAATATCGTGATCCATAGGCAGAGCCAACATTATTATGGCCTTCTCGTGATTGACGTATTTGCGTGTCAAGTTCTCAACGACGTCGACGAGGTAGTCGTCGCCTTTCATCTCGGCAATAGCAAATATACCGGGCAAGTCGTAAAACGACAATGGCGGGAAATCGGGCCCTTTCATCTCCAGAAAGACGACGTTTGGGCTGAACCTGGCTTCAGTTGCTTGAGCTGCAGATTCAAGGTCTGTCTCCTTTGCATAACTTCCTTCGCCGGGGACAAAATGTTGGGGGTCTCGACTTGGGTTGAGAGTTGCGATTTGCGCCCATCTGAGAATTTCATCGATTCCGATCGAATCTTGCTCATATACTGTTTTGAAGGTGGTTGTCTCTACCGTTGGTTTCTGGATCCAGGGCGCAAATGGACTGTTCCTTGTCACATCAGACCGTCTAATCGGACGGTTCAGATCCGGGCGATACAGATACTCTTGCTGTATAGAGACCGTGCACTGGGGTCACCTAAGTCAGTGATTCTCGTCTTGATCTCGTACTTTTAGAAATTCATAGAGCACGCAAATGCCTCTCAAACAACGATCTTGGCTTGACACAATACTATCGTCGAAAATAATCAAAATAACGGAAAGCCGTTGTTGCATGTTACTTACAGACCAATGAGAGTCCCTGCTAGGTCTCATATGGATGTGGAAGGGGCACCTCGTACAGATGCCACTAGATGTGGGGAGATTAAGACGTGCCAGAGCCGACATGAGGCTGGATTTGCCCGATGATTGGTCTCCGACAAGAACCAGCTCAGGCAGGGGCACATCATGGGAGACCCCGAGTAACTGTAGGTCGCCCAGGGTGTCATTAACTTCTTTCATCATAATCCCGATATCTGTAAAATCCGGGTGTGGAAAGTTCCTCGCGGTTGGACCCTGCGACTGAGATCGGGACGAGGACGCTGTAGCGAATCATTAGTAAGGGAAGTAGAACAGCCATTCAAGTTACTCACCATCCTCAGATGCGGAAGAAGCCACCTCAGCTGATGGCATAGTTGTGCTGGCTGCGGTGGCTGGCTCTTGTTGGGTTGACGGGCAAGGTGTGATAGTGGCTGAAGAAGAGGAGGGTGGTGATGATACGCTTTCAGGCGGGTTTGGGGCCATCGTGCCTCTTCTCCACGATTTGCGCATGATAGGATAAACACCTTGGACTACCAGCCGTAAGATGTGTGTCCGGAGAAATTAGACTCGTTGGCGCAAGTAATGAGAACCCAGATACTGCACAATGTATGTATGTAGAATGAGGAAGAAGAAGGATAGTTGGTGAAAATCCAAGGGAGATGGTAAATTGTACGTAGGCAGGTGTATATGGAGAGCAAAGCTAGTAAGATAGCCAGACTTGTATGGCCTTACTTCACGACCTACTACTACTGCAACATGAGACCTCTGCTTGGGTATTGCCTCTTAGGTAGTAAGAAAAGCGTTAAGAGAAAACAAAGGTGGGCAAACGGTTACAGGAACGAAACCTGACTGTGCGATGCCAGAGAGGAGATGCACCTAGTATGTGCGGGAAGGGGCGGATGGGGGTTACCTGGGCGGTAAGGTTGTGTTTGAGTTGGGAGCATGTTTGGGATGTTTGGGATGTGACAGATATATATACATGTACGTGCCTTATCATGTGATAGCACGTACCTTCCTAATGACACAAGAGAGACAGGTGAATTACCTGGGTAGTACCTGCCACATATGTGTAGTTAGAAACATGGCTGGTCAAGTTAAGTGGTCAAGTTAGGTAGGGTAGGTGCGGCTTGAAGTGGGTAGCGATATGGCAGACGTCAACGCTGATGGGGGAGAACCTTAACATAGATCCTTCCCTTTCATGCCACGTAGAGGTACTGACAAGGTCAGAAGATTAGTGTAGAGCTACTGATGTATACAATACATCTAGCTATGACCCTAAGGGTGCGGAGGTTCATGTGTAATTAATGGCTCTGGGGATATGAGTAGGTACTAGGTAGGCAGTCCCAGTACTCGTAGGTACCTTACGGGTACGTAGATAGGTACTTACGCATATAATGTTGGAGTGGTCTAAATAGAGAATTCGGTTCATTTCATACAAGAGAAGGCTTAGGAAATAATAGTGAGCACATCACCTCAACAGGGCTGAGGCACATGGAGGTAGGTAGCGTGGCGAGGGTGCCCAAGCATAAGAGACTAGCCCTGGTGATCTCAACGGACTGCCAATATCCGTTTAGGAAAGTGTTACCTACTTTCAGTTTCCAAGGCGATATGGCTGGGATGGGTTCCTGGTATTGTAGGAGACGAAGCACATGGTGCATGCTGGTAGCGAAATGCTTGTACACAACAGAAACTCCTTACAAACCTGCCCGAAGATATCTTGGGGATATGATATGCAAAAGCTTCAGGAACCTGATCAAAGCAGGTAGGGACTGATCAATGCTCTCATAGGACTGTTTACTCCGGGCTGTACGTGCCACTAAGAAACGTGATCGGGGTGAGAACTGCCCGAGTACTCCTAGATGTGATGTTATCTTCAACTCATTTGAGCTTGTGATTCAAGCTACAACTCTAGGTGTATTCATACTAGGTAGATAGAATTACTTCTAGACGCCAGGTATCTACCTGTTATACATCTAATCCAACGCTACTTGAACAGCAGCTGGAATAGTTTCTTTAAAAACCCGTCATTATACGAATACACTCTTCATAAGAAGATGGGTGTGGGCGGGATAAACGTTGTCATTAGCTAAGTAGGTTAGGTACGTATTCAAAGCAAGGGTAAAATAATGGTAATATGAGCGGTTTTGCCTCACGTATGCAAGTATTAAACGCTGCAGGCTACCCTTCTATATATATTAGAGCCAAGGGAAAAAAAAAAAAAACGCCTGGTTATGCACTCTTAGTAAACCTGAGCTGAAAACCGATCCCCTCTGTACGCTAGCGAGAAGTCCTTAACCTAGGGACTTGAAAATCCTAACGTAATGATACACAATCCCAAGGATCCCGGCGTTAAGTCGAAGACGCCGGTATCCCAAGGGCAAAACGAGCAAGTGACTACGACTATCCGTCGTAGTCGCGGAATTTTAACGTCTGATTACCACGATGCAGGCGTCTTTTTCGATGAATCCGATATGATATTCTGCTCCTGGTCTTCGATGGCCTTTACCTCGTCATTTGATTCCTGTTGCTGACATGGTGTCACAATCTTCTGCGAATCTGTGTCGCTCTTGGTCTTTGACTCCGATGCCTCGTCTACTTTGTTGAGTGTTTCCTGCTGCTGGCGCCCTCTTACAGTTCGCTGTGAATCTGTTTCGGACTTGGTCTCCGACTCCGGTACATCTTCTAGGCCTCGGAGGGGATTGTAGTTAATCCTAGACTGCCAGCCGCCAAGCGAAATCATGTCGGTGGCAGTGGTAATCGCGACATCACCGGGAGGAGGTCTGCTGAGTAGGCCTGTGCTTCCAGCGACTTGACTATAGTTGAACGGTTCTAATGAGGTGGATTTGCGTTTCGTACTGGCACTACGTGCCAACACCTCCGCCTTGTCCTTCTTGGCTACGGACGCCATCGCTTCCTCGATTTTGCTCATCAATAATTCCAGTTTCTCCGCTGGACCTGTAGTGTCTACCGATTTGGTTTTGCAAAGTTTGCAGCGGTTCTCGGCGGCCGTGGCACTGGGGCCCTTGCGGCACTTCCACAAACCGCCGTTTTGTCTTTGGTGCTCGTGGGGCCAGCCGGAACCTGGTGTGTGCCAGTTTTTATCCCATGCAGGGTTTCCCTTAGTTACGCCTTCTGCACAAATTACGTGTTATTAATGTTTGCCGTGCAGAGCGGATACTGTAATACGAAGGGAAAATGGCGTCTGAGGTCCGCGGGAGATGATATTGTATGCTGGAAATCGCTTGAAAGCGGCCTATGAGGATTTAGTAACCACTCACCTTCCTCAGGATGCTTCTTCTGGTATTCACGATGACGTTTCATGTCTTCTAAACCGGAAATGATATCATTGAGGCTTTTGAACCGGTCTTCGATAGTAGCACCGTTGAGTCTGAGGGGACCAATGGTCTCAAAAACGGGAAACCAATCGGGTACGAGTATTTTGTACGGCCTCTTTGGAAACGGTTCGGGTATGTTCGTAAGGCCACCCCTCCGCTTGCCGCTGTCTGGCTCCTCTTTATTTGAGGATGGAGAAGGTTCGCCAGAAGACTGTTGAGAAGACCGTTGAATATAATTCGAGACGGATTGGCTGGACCCATCTGAGCCCAGGAGCATTTCGACTTTGGAAAGGTCTTGTCTATGTTCTGGCCATGGTTGCGTCGTCCGATGGCGCTGTCCAGATGCCGCCTGCTCGTGATTATCCATGCTGACAAAAGATACCCAGGCTTTTTTGATGCCCTTAATATGTTGTTGCTCTTCTGCGGAGGACTTCTGGCGTTCCTCCGTTATTTCTTTTATGATACTCAGTACTTGCTGCCTGGCTTCGGTACGGATGGTAGGCGTTGCACCCTGTCTGGCTAGATGCTCATACTGGTTTAATTCATAAAGCAGCTTTTGGTATCCAGGTCCGTATCGGATTTGGTTGAGCTCTGCGTTTTTGTTCTTCAGCCACTGCTCAAAAGCGTGTGATTGCTGTAGAAACGCATCTGTAGGATCATACGGCTCATCCCTGATAGGACCGAAGGGTGCGTATTTCTCAAATTTGGTGGGGTGAATGGGGGGGTATGAATGCCACGTTGGGTAGTGCGGCTCGAAAGCACTACGGGTTGTGATGTTAATGGGCCTTGAGGGAGGAGTACCGGTGGTTGAGCATGAAGACGGGAAGGTAGAACTTGGTGCACCCTGCATCTCAGCAACCCCGACGTTAGTTCTCTCGTGTGTGCCAGTAGCGCCTTCTACTACCTGGCTTGATGTTTTGGTAGCTTCTAGGGCCGTACTGGACTTCACCTGCGGCTTGAATCTAGGCTCTGGGCGTTCTGGTTCAGGCCATAGCGATGACGAAGGTCCGGGATCCGTCGATGGCTCCGTACTATGCAAGTGCTTTCTCTGATTGTTTGCGGCATTGAGAGCGCCGGTCCTCCAGACGGAGAACACCATGTTTGCAAACACTGGCTAAAAATCACTTGTCGGAATAAGATTTTGCAAATTCCTCTGTAGTAGGTGACTGTTGCAGAAGGTCGGTGCTCAGTAGAACGCCGCTGCCACAATTAGGAATTATGAATTAATACAGGGAGCTAATACTAGTAGTGATGACCCTAGTTAGTGCTTCTCGCAAAGAAGTAGAATGTGCAAGTAATGGATGGGGACAGCCCTGGATACTCATTAGGTGTGAGAATGAGTGAATGAATTGGGCATTGGGCCTAGTCAGTAGGATAGTTGGTGCAGTGCGATAGAATACAATATAATGAATAGGAGAATCGGATACGCATGGGACGAAATATGCATATAGGTGTCGGCACGTGTGTGAGTGAGCGCATATGTGTGCGTGGTAGTCCTGGACGAATAAAATGCGAACATTAGGACTTGCGCGGCACGAATGTTTAACAGTGAGTCGCATCATGAGTGCATGGACAAGTCGATTACTTAACCACAAAATCAAACCATAGAATTGGGTGATGCGAAACGACAGTCAGTGTATGGCTGAATGGTGTGGCTAGGTAGGTAGCTAGTGATGTTTGCTACTTTCACCTTATCTCAACAATGGCCCAACCGAGACCTGCTCTCGGAGCTTCATCGCCTCCACTTGTGCTTGCATCGAAACTTGCCGTTGCATTCTTCGCTTGCTTGCTTGATGCGACGCGAACTGCCCCCTAGCGCCATGCCGAACCTTTATAAGCATGTCGGCCGCCTTGCCTTTGGTGATGTCGGTTGCTTCTAGCTTTTCGTTCTCCTCGCGGAGCTTGTTCAAGAACTTGAGCTGGCCGTCAGTGGCCGGTCTTCTCCGCCAGTTCGCGTGTCGCGAAATGAGAACATGAGGATATTTCTCAGCCGCGTATTTGTCAGCGCCGTGCACGGCATCAACTAAGGTAGCAGCTTGAAGGAGCTGGCGAGGTGCTGCAAAAGGTGATCTCGATAACCCCTTTGGCAGGGCCCGGACCTCCCAAGCAACAAACTCGGCTTCATCTTCTGCCTTCTCATCTTTCTCAAGTTTGATGTAAGTCCCTTCAGGACCAGAGAGGATGTATCGATGCGGTGCAACCTGGACCCACGCATTCTTGCTGATTGCCCACATGTGTTTCTCACCAGACGTGTCTGAAATCAAGTCCAATACGGAATCATAATCAACAAACGTGACGCTGGGACTACTATTTGCATTTGCTCGGGGCGGATTTGCGGATAATGCAGCGGCTTCCCTTGCTTTCTCTGCCTCCTTCCGGCCTTTCAAGTCTTTCATGCCATCCACAGAGGCTTCCTCAACTAGCTGGGATGGGTCCAAACCAAAGAGCGTTGGCGTCGTTACGATACCGGACTCTAGACTAGAGACCATATCGATGATGTGACAATTTGTCTTCCCAGGGTGCAGCCTCATGCCTCTTCCAATCATCTGGATTAAGAGATTGCGAGAGCGGGTGGGCCTGGCGAGCACAACGCAGTCTATATTGGGAATATCTGTGCCTTCAGTGAAGACGCCGCAGTTTACAAGAACAGGGAATTCCCCTCTCTTGAATGCATCTAAGCGCTCGCTTCTTTCGGTTTTCGGTGTATCCCCAGTCACGAATCTGGCGTCGATGCCGTGTCGTCTAAAAGCTTGTGTCAAGCCGGAGACGTGAGCAAGATCAACGCAGAAAACAAGTGTAGACATCCTTCCGGCAGCCTTGGCCAGCCAGCTCCGAACTGTGATCTCGTTGACTTGCTCTGTATTGATAACCTTGGATAGTTCACCTGGCTGAAAATCTCCGTTGGCACCATTTTTGACTTTTGATATATCTGCAGTAGACTCAACTGTCGTGAATACGACATCCGAAAGCCACTTCTCGCTAATCATGTCGACATAGTCTTTGTGATAGACAATCTCGTCAATGACGGCTCCAAGTCGAAGGCCATCAAACCGGGAGAAGGTCGCAGAAACGCCGACAAGAATGGGTGATTCCCCCTTCTTGTGGCGAAGACCAAAGTGCTCTAACGTGCGCAGGTATCCGGGGGCTACAATATGATGGGCTTCGTCTACAAGGACCAGCTTGAATAGTTTAGGGTCAAACTTGCTCATTCGGTCTCCGGCAGTTATGCTTTGTATACTGGCGACGGTAATGTCTGCCCTTCCGGAGGCATGGAGATTGCCCATTTCAATCTCGACAGTCTTGTTGGGATATGCATTGACGCAATGCCGAGCTGCTTGCTCGACGAGTTCCCGTCGATGAGCTAAGATTAGCGTCTGGGTCGCAAATTCAGAAGCTGGTTTTATCCGATCGATCAATTGAGTGAAGACGACTGTTTTCCCAGCCCCAGTGGCTAGAGAAATGCCCAGTCGTTTATGCCCATTCTCTATCGACAATAGAATAGACTGGATACACTCTTCTTGATATTCACGGAGACGCACGGGCTGCAATGCCTGGGTTTGCGGCCTTACCACCTGTTTGGAGGCCAGTCTGACCTGGATCAAGTATATTGGCTTAGGTCTGAATGAAGGAACGTATTGCGATGTCCTCGTTGTCAATAGCCACCTTGGAAGAAAACGGTACATGGCATGTCTCTCGATGATGGGGGATCCGTATTTGTTGACCAGTTTACGATGATCAGAAACAACAATTCCGAGATTGTTTGGACTTGATCAGTGCTTAAGTATGAGACCCTTGTTACAATGATAATCTAAGCTGTGGTGATATATTCTACTAGCAGATCTTTCTTCTGAGGCGCCGTTAATGAGATACGCATATCTTAGTCCACTCAACCAGTACGTGTGGGAGAAACTCAAAATGGGTATATATATAGTATGTAAAGTATCATTCAGAATCAGAGTGAGCCGGAACATCGCTTGAATTTGGGAGAAGATCAATAATAGGAGGTGCCCACGACTCGACTTTGTTGGGCACCAGCAAGGATGTGGTAGGGACCTACAAATGCAATATTTTAAAGTTAAAGTGGAGCTGTTATGACAGATTCAGAGTACCAGAGGCCCTGGACATTGCCTGATCAATTTGCTCTAACCTGGGTACCTACCTAGCTGTTCTATTCTGCTTGACTCATAATTCTCGCGTCTCCATGCTGTCACTCAGCTAAGTCACTTTTTAGCTGCGGAACACAATACCATCTTCTAGACTTTGAGGAACCAAATCGCGGCATATCGACGACCTCTCCTGTTGTGTCGTCCCTGAAAGTCGCCGCTAGGATTTCTACGACCACTAACTAGATAAATGCATATACTCACCTCCATGTATATTACAGGGTGAATGGGAACCAGGGGGCCATGTACGGATCGGATTCAGACGACGACTATCGGGCCTCAAGCAGCGAGGATGAGGGTCATGGGATAAGGAGGCCGCCCATCCATAACCCACCAAGCGTCTCTCCCATACGCAAAAGCGCGCCCACCCAAAACCCCATTTCCATTGCCATCCCTATCCATAGAAAGCGACGAGGAGAGAGTATCATCACGCCAGCAGGTCCACCACCCTTAAAGCGTGCAAGGGGCAACTTAAACGCCGGGTACCTGAACTTACTAAACCAAGACATCCAAGATGCATCCACAGGTATCGTTCACGATAGCGTGGACGCTAAGCGGACGCACACGCTAGTTGGTGCGGTGATATGGAGCGCGACGGAAAAAGAAGTCTTCTTCTCCGCCTTGAGCCGTCTCGGCCGCGACGACTCAGCCGGCGTCGCCGCGCGAGTCGGGACGAAGAGCGAGCTCGAGGTACGGCAGTATCTGATGCTTCTTGATCACACAGAGCGTCGTCGGCGGGGCGACGGAGGGAAAGGCTCCCACGCCCCGCAACTGGTCGACATCCCCGCCGCCGTGGAGATAAGCGCGGGGTGCTGTGTCGCGCTGGAGCAGGCTGCGGACGGGCTATCGCTTCGCCAGGAGAGCTACGAGGAGGAGATAGAGAAGGAGCGATGGGGATCGCGATGGCTGATCACGCCACAGCTCGCGCAAATTCTCCGGACGCGAATTCACAGTCAGCAAGGTCAGCCGCAGAGACGAACTGAGACATCACCATCAAGCCAACAATCGCCCAACAAACGCCATGGGCAGGGGATAGACGACAAAGACGACAAGACTATTGACGAGATGTCGTTCCTTCATCTCTTCTCCGTTGAGAACTGGCTCGAGCTCTCGAACCGCATATTCATGAACTCGCGCGTCGCAGACGGTAACTGGCGCGCTGTCACTTATTCAAACGAAGGCGGAGAAGAACCGGCAATCCGTGCCACCGCATTTGCCGACTTTCACAGCTTAGCGCTCAGCGTCACAAGACGCCTGGTAGCAGCCGCGTTATACGTGGCCGATTCCCGCATCCGCGCTAAGAGCCTCGGCACCGGGCAGCGGCGCGTGAGGCGTAGGGTTCGGAACGACGATGTCGCGGCGGCGATTTCTTCGTTTGGTATGAAGGGAAACTCAAAAGAGTTTTGGAGACGGTGCGCGAGGAGATTACAGTTGGATGTTGTTGACGATGGTCTGGACACAGATGATGACGACCTCACGGACGAGGGGAGTAACAAAGAAGAAGTCGCTGGAGAAGGGGATGACAACGGGCATGCAAACCAGGACGACCAACTGAGTACAGTAGAGTCAAGCGACACGGATGACCCCCAAGGAAACAACGAAGAGCTAGACGGGGGGGGGAGGGTAGATGATGACTACGACGTAATGACTTACGACGAGGTCGAATCAGCGCTTAAGTGGCCACCCGCCACTGAGCAAACCCAACATAATGAATCCAGCAATGCAGATTTCAGCGCCTCTAGTACATCTGACTATGAAGGAGCCAGCACTTCCCAATTGGAATCTGAATCCGAATCCGAATCCGAGTCCGAGTCAGACAGAAACCAGGAGGATCAAAGCGACGAAGACGAAGACATCAAAATGCAAGACCGCAGTCCCAGCCCCGAAGAAGACGATGACGGCCTGGACCCAGAAGCCATAGCGCAAGACTTAGAAGAAGCCCTAACGTACTCTCCGGGCGTTATCAGCTACTATAACAACATGGACCCGGATACTACTGTATCCAGCCGCCAGGCCATACGTTCCCGAATCCGCGCCGAACACAAGCTAGAGCGGGACGCGGGGCGCTTCGATGCAGAAGCTAGCGCGAATGCTGAGGCGGAGCTGTGGGCGATACTCCGCGGCGAAAGCGATGGCAAGACAACAAAGAATGCTAAGAGCAGATCCGGTAGGGGTAGACACGCTGCACAGGACGGGGATGAAAGAAGTAAGGAACGAGGAGGGGGAGGGGGAGGGGGAGGGAGAGGAAGGAGTAGGCTTAAGAGTATAGAAGGGGATGACGGGGATGAAGACTCTGAATATTGAAGAGCAAGTAATAAACAAAGGGAGTTTGAAGTCAGTTTGGCTTCGAACCAGGGGTTGATTCGTTAAACATGTGGTTTGGTGTATTTGTAAGAAACAGTGAGCTGACACGTTACAGCAGTGACAAGTCGGTCAGGTTAGGTAGTCTCCCAAGATGAGGCAAGAGTGAATTTTGCTATGAAAGAGACGAACTTGTATCTATCCCCTACTAAAACCACAACACCCAAGCTCTTTGTTAGCCTAGACAACGTCTCTCCACTGCTGGAAGAATATAACGGATCAGAAGATACGCGACCCACAATCCGTCTCTCCAGGAAGGCTACAAACCTAGCTATCGTATCGTAAGGTGGTAGTACATTTTATTGATAACACTATCTCAGATAGACAGCGAAAAACCCATACTGTATCGTGCCGGCCCCCTTGTGCAACGCCGTGAAACAAAAGCAACCTCGAAATTGAAAACAACCCTGGCCGATGCCTTGCAATATTCCCATGATTCACCGCTTATACCTCCCGTCCACATCCTAGGTAGCCACTTAGGGATCATAGGCTCGAACACCTAGATAAACTAGCCCCTTAGGCTTCGTAGCTTTTGATATTATCGTCATTGCTAAGCGGTTGAATAATACCAGCAGCTGGAGCTGACATGAATGTCAGGCCACTGCCATTGGTTTCAACAGTTCTAACATCGCCTCCAGATCTCAGACTTTCCTGGGCCTCCCGGACCCGTCTCTTAAATGCTAACCGGTCGAGGAAGAGCTGTTGTCTGCCCCGTTCAAGCTCGCGCCGCTCAGCCTGGAGAATGCTCTCCATTTCGTCGAAATATTTGAGCTTCAATTCCATCTTCTGAAGAGTAACATTGACGGCAGCCGAAAGAAGGCGGGACATCTCGCGTTCTTCGTGTGACGCCAAGGCGCCGGCCCTGGCTCCCACTGTCGCGAGTGGTATGCTGGTGATTGTGTTGGTAGTTGTGTTGGTAGTTGTGGTCGTTGTTGTGGTCGTGGTCGTGGTCGTTTCCTGGCGAATATCAACTTCCATAGAATCGGCCTCCTTCTCCTTCCCTTTGCCATTGACTTTTACTATGGCGCCGCCTTCGATGCGGTTGCGTAAACCCTGCTGCAGCTCTTCGACAGACCTGTTGGCGGCAGCGGCGGTTGTCTTTGGGTCCGCGAGGCTGGCGAGGAAGCCAATGACGGACATGACGGGATTGTCTGCTTGGCTAAATGGTAGGTAACCCCCTTGCGACCCTAGCATAGACAAACCTGTTGGAGCTTGAACGGGCGCTTCAGATTCGAGGTATTTGTCCTCAATGTCAAGCTGGAGGAACTGTAGCACACATTCCTCCCTACTCCGAGTTCCAACATGCTCGGCAATTTCGGCCCAGTCATCATCCCATCGCTCTAATCCCTCGAGAAGCCGGAGGAGCTCAGCGTCGCTCCAAGGAGCGTCCCTATCGAGAACCGTCGAGTAGGCCTTGTTTTCGGTGCGGATGAATTGCGTGTTGGTCTGGTTATTCGGTATACGTCCTTCTAAATAGCAGGTCGGGCATACATCGTGCTTGGCCTTGTCGGTAGACTTCGCTTCTGGGAGATGGTAGTAGACCCGAGTGCAATCAATCCCACAGTTCTGGCAGAAGACCTTGGCGATAGGTCCCTTTAGGCTTTCATCCACGCTGCCGGAGGTGGTGCCGTTCGTGACCGATTCTCCGTTAGATTTACTATCGCTCTTGGTGAGTTTTGTGCCCTTTGCAGTAGCTTCGTAGATATTGCGGCCAATTTCAAGGTTCCGTTCCCCAGCGGCAGTAGCCGCTGTGTTGGCCTTTTGGTCCGTGTCTTGGTTTTTTTGGCCTTCGAGAATAATTGGATCCGCTGAAGGTTGCCACGGCTGGATTCCCCGGGGAGTATCGCAGATGATCTTGAAATGACCAGTGAATGGTGGACCAACTTGTGAAGGCCGTTGATCTGCATCGACCTAGAGGATGTCAGTATAGTAGCGCGGATATGCATGACAGCAGATAGTACCTGGTAATTGATCAGACCCCACTGCTCTAGAAAGGCGTGGACACGCATTATGGCGCATACATCGCCAGCAAGATTCCGTCGGCATGCGGTGACTGTAAGATATTCCACGGGGTTCAATCGATAAGTGTTGATCATGAAATCGCGGTAATCTTTGTAGACATGTGGCGTTTTACTGCGATTCCGATTATTGAAGAACTCAGGCAACGCCTTTCGCTCAATGTTATGAATATCATTCATGTCGAACCATGTGCTATAACTTGGAAGCACGATTGCATGGGTCTGGGAGATGAGGTGTTCGCGGGCGGCATTCTCAACACTCTCCTTGGACTTGGCATCTTGTGATGCGCTCTCGGCAGGAGCAGCACCATTTTCTCCATCCTTTTCAGTTCCCTCCTTGTCCTTAGGTTCTACCTGCGCGTCGCCCATGTCTTCGTCCTCTTTAGCTAGAGTGGATTCAGCGGGGGGTGCCGGAGGTGCATCGAGGGGGTTATCTGAGGTACCCGTAGGTGCAGGAGTAGTGCTATCTTGCTTGATGGCCGGCTCAGTTGACGGAACTTCGGACATCTGGACATCTATCTAGCGCATAAGTTTGTGGTTCCACGGGACCGGGCTACAGCTAGAGCTAGAGCTAAACGAATACCAAACTCACCATCAGACTGACCATGCGCGGCGTCCATATTGGCTTGTAGAGGTGGTTGCGACAAGTTCTGATTGCCACTAGATGAAGCTCCGTTGGCGGGAGACTCATAGTTAATATGGTCATCCATCTTCGCCGGGCTGATGATGGGAAACTGCGGAGGGTGTAGGTGTCGAAGATGAAGTGACTCAAGTTTATAATTGGGTCGCGTGGCGTCGCGTCTATCAAATTCTATCGCTGACCGTCATGAAGAGACGGAAAGGCTATGTACCTGGGTGATCGCAGCCTTGGCAAATGATGATAAGTTGATGGGTTAATGGACTCGCAATGCGATGAGGCTGGATCGATCGCGTGTTTGGTTGGAGAAATTAAATTCGGCGCGATTGGGACTCGTGCTAACTCCCTACCTAATGCCGTAAGAGAGTTCATTACCTAATCAACCTCTTCCTGCCTACCACTGGTCCGCAGCACTAAGAGCTTGGGCCACGTCAAAAACACTCCTCAATGGACACCTGGCAGGCCCACCTTTTGACCCGACGTACAGTGAAGAAACACGGGAGCAGACTGTACTGCAACCTCGGTGGACATCAAGGAGAGCGGCCGAACGCGGGCCGTGGACAGCCGCAACTCGGGTTACTGGGAGCTGCGCCAATGATCCATCCATATGACACCTTCATATAGTCAGTTGCATTAGCGATCCCAGCTGACGAAACTCTGGACTTATAGTAGCGAGACAAACAAAACTATACTCCAGACAGCGGGAGTATAATGTTTTCAGCTGCCAGAAAAACAGCCCTTCGTGGCATTAATTCATTACCACGACCTGCAGTTGCCTTCTCAGGCCCTTTTAACCAGTCCGCGCTGCAGAGATTGTCGTCATCCTTAGCGATCCTCGAACAGCGCGATGGCAAATTAAACCACGGTTCTCTAAGCGCAATCACCGCTGCTCAAAAGGTTGGAGGATCGATCCATGGCTTCGTCGCCGGAAGTAACATTAAAGCTGTTGCGGAGGAAGCTGCGAAAGTAGCTGGCGTTGAGAAGATCATCGCCGTAGACAATGCGGCTTACGACAAGGTATGCATATCTACTCCCAATTGCTAGCCACGACTACGTGGCTCTACCGTACTTTGGAAACTCACTGGTTCTCTCATAGGGTCTCCCGGAGAACTTCGCGCCCTTGGTAGTCGAGAACATTAAGAAAGGGGGCTATACCCACGTCATCGCGGGGCACACAGCCTTCGGCAAGAATCTGATGCCCCGGATTGCCGCTCTATTAGATTCGCAACAGATCTCCGATATCACCTCCGTCGAAGACGAGAAAACCTTCGTGCGACCCATATATGCTGGCAACGCCATCGCTACCGTCGAGTCGTCCGATTCTATTAAAATCATTACAATCCGAGGTACTGCTTTCCCTGCCGCCGAGGCTGAGGGTGGTTCGGCTACCGTCGAGGACGGTGTCGACCCCAAGTCGGAAATCACGACTGAATGGGTTTCGGAAGACTTGGCCAAATCGGACCGCCCAGATCTAGCCACGGCGGGCAAGGTCGTCTCCGGCGGCCGCGGTCTCAAGTCCAAGGAGGAGTTTGACAAGATCATGCAACCGCTCGCGGACTCGATAGGTGCCGCCATTGGTGCGTCACGCGCTGCTGTAGATAGCGGATATGCGGACAACAGTCTACAGGTTGGTCAGACCGGCAAGGTTGTGGCGCCCCAGCTGTACATGGCTGTGGGCATTTCGGGGGCAATTCAGCATCTAGCCGGTATGAAAGATAGTAAGGTAATTGCGGCGATCAATAAGGATCCCGATGCGCCGATATTCCAAGTAGCCGATGTGGGCTTGGTTGGCGATCTGTTTGAAAAGGTTCCAGAGTTGACAGAGAAGTTGAAGAGTTCATAGACTAAAACTACAAGATAACTGTAAGATTAACCCTATAAGGGTATACGTTTTGTTTTGCTTGGTTTCTAGCGACTAGCGGCCAGCATCTCGGCTGTGTTTGTGAACTTTTCCCTTTCCTTCCCAACCAATAGGCCGCGTTCCTTTTCCGCTTTGTCTATCTTCTGCCAGTCAGCCCACTGGATGACGCGACATTTGTCGTTGTCAACCTCTGTTCGCAATCCCTCCCAGCCATGTGTGTTCTTTGTATTCAAAAACGCGGTCTCAGCAGTCCAATCGGCGGCAACAGCATCACCCGTCATAAACGCATCTTCCATAGTCGATGCAATGACGCCCGTAGGCCCTCTCTTCACCCATCCGGCGCAGTAGACCCCAGGTAGGATCTTTGTATCGTGGCTGTCCTCGGCACCGTTTGATGCTAGCTGCAGGACACGGCCATATCCATCATTATGAATTACACCTTTTCTGTCATCAAATAGTATCCCGGCTTCGGCAAATCCGGGCAAGGCTACTGACTTGTAACCAATGGAACGGAACACTACCGAGGACGGAATCTCTAGTTTCTCGCCGGTGCTTTGCACACCTGAGGTGGGATCAAAGGGCGAGGAGAGCGAGGTCCGGTCGAATGTTGTACTCCTCACTCTGCCATCTGCTGAGCCATTGAACTCGCTGGGTGAGAGACAGAAGTCGAGCGACCATGACTTGTTCGCGTACTCAATCCGGGTGGTTGACCCCTTTATGAGGACATCCATCAACCGTCTTCTGGCACGGGGTAACTTGGATATTTCATCTGGCAAAAGATGCATATCGATAGGATGGAAACCAACGCCATGTAACTTCATGAGCTCCCGGACCTCTTTGATTGTGAAAGCTGCCTGATATAGAGTCAACTCTGAACAAAGAGAAGGAAATAGGAGAAGGGTGGACATGACTGGGTGTAATGAACATACTTGCATGGGACCTCGCCTTCCGACTATATGCACTCGCTTGATGCGGCTCTTCGATAGCGTCTCGATAGCAGCCTCGGTAATATCTGATTTTCGCAGCACATCTACATTCTCCAACATCATCCTTGCAACATCCAGGGCAACATTTCCCTGGCCGATGATGACGGCCTCCTCACCCTGCGTCAGATCCGGCGCCATATTGGCATACTCCGGTAAGCCGTTGTACCAGCCGACGAACTCGCGCGCCGAGTATATTCCCCGTAGCTCGGACTCGTTGGGAACCCCCAGCTTCTTGTCCTTGGATGCGCCATACGCAAACACGACGGCGTCGTAGTGGCGCATCATAGAATCTAAGGGGATGGTACATCCTTGGAAATGCCCCCCTTGGTTCCCGATGGCGACGTTGCCAATGAAGGTGAAATTTGGCGAGCTTGCCACTTCTTCAAACTTCTCCTGGCAATTCTAATAGCTTCACGTAAGTTTGGTATCTGTTGTATTGCGTTTATGTTGTACACTAAATTGAATCGCATTACGAGATGTTTGAGTTGGTGAGTTGCGTCATACCTTGACCTCGGGGTGGTCCGGTGCAACGCCGAACCGTACCAAACCGAAAGGCACCGGTAGGGCCTCGAACATGTCAACCTTGGCCTGCTGTATTCTCGACATGACTCTGTAAGCTGTATAAAAGCCAGCTGGGCCGGAGCCAACTACAGCCATGCGGAATGGCCGTGTATTCGGGCTTGTAGCGTAGAGGCGTCGAGATACGATGGACGACATTGAGTTTGACAGCAATGGCTGTCTACTCGCCGCTTTCCGTAAGCATGAATTGCAGAGCCATGATTTGGCTAGGGAGTTCATCATGAAATATCTCTCGTTAAATGCTTCATCAAAATCAAATCCTAATAAAAGTGTCGAAAAATCAATTGCTTTAAAAGCTTCAAATTCAACTTGATTACGCTATACTGTATGCTGTACAGTACCCGAGTAAGTTGCTAGATCAGACTCCCGACCTTGCTAACTATCTCCGATACTACCGAGTTCTCGGAGTTTTCGGTTGATAGGGTAGGCAGACTTCTAATGTTCCCAGCCCACACTACCTATGTACCTAGATACATTTCCGCATCAACTAGCAACTAGTTGCTAAAACCGTGTGAACATAGGGTGAGAAATGAACCAATCCCTTTTTCTAGTTATCCGGGTAGACATTACTGTAGGCCAGTAAATCGCACCCATCAAGCGCATGCAGATTACTTTATGCTATAATTAGTGCTTTCTTACCGCTCTGTTGGAGTGATATCGCTTTGGTACCTGCATCCAGCAGGAAATGGGCGCGTTGCCATAGAGACCATATTCCAACCCGATTGGACAATGCCCACTATCCACAATACGGAAGATGCGACAGAGGTAACACTATGTACATATGCCACAAGACATCCCACGTCATCATACGGCTGCAGAGGTAATGCAAGCCTCTGTTTTCCTTACTTTCTTACACACCAGTTCTATCCTCCTGTAACTCGTCCGCATAACGGTAACAAAAAACACCACATTCCAACGAAACCCTAGTTCGTTCGCCATCCTGCAAGAAGCGATCCAGCTGTTGCTGGAGTAGGGCATTTGCAGACATGGGCGCTCAACAACCGTACATGTACGACTCGGGTCGTCGAGACTCACACTTACCTGAGAAAGAGTTCGACCCGAAAGCTATTACGAGGGCGAGTTGGGAGGTGAAGCCCAAGAAGCCAAAGAAGAAAGGCCCTCTTGTGTCTTTCAACCGGCATCCTGAGTGAGTTCACTCCAACCCGTCGTCGAAATACCTTCCTCCCATGGCTAATATCTCCTCACTTATAGCTCTCATGTAGTGCCAACCGGGCGCACTTACAACTTTCGGCCTATGAGCGGGACAACAAAATGGTGGATAAAATGGACGAGACACATACAGCTTGGACTACGTCTCTTGGAGCTGGTCGCGGGCGTTGGTCTCCTTACCCTCATGATCCTGATTTCCAACGTTGCGCCACTCACAGCGTGGATTCTGCGCATTGCGGTAAGACCTCCCCAACAATCCCACAGCCTAATACCTCGAGCTTGTTTCTGACGTGAGTCTGTATAGCCTGGCGTCATAATCCTTTGTAGCGCATATGCCATCTTGCACCTCGCCAGACCTGCCCGAGCAAGGCCACCCGGATCTTCGGCCGCGTACCAAGTCTTTGCTGCTTTAACAGACCTGGCCATCCTGCCATTCTATGCCTTTGGAGCCATCACCGTCGTCAATCAGAGCGAGCAATGGGAGACCATCCTACAGAACGGGACGGTGCTCCCAGCTTTCATCAAGTCGGAGTACTATACCCTTATCACGGCAGCCGGCATGCATACAGTGTCATTGGGCATATCCATATACTTGGCTCTCATGTTTCGGCGCATTGCCAACATGCCGCCCGATATGAACCCTCTCGAGAGCAACTTGACATCGCGAGTCGCGAGGCACAAGCGCAACAAGTCATCCGTGACGAGTAGTTACACTTCCTCGTCGGAGAATGTTAAGCGCCTGTCAACACCTCTCGAGGAGCACCGTCGCTCTGGGGCGCCTTATGAAACCTTGTCCAGACCGCCGAGTATTCCTTTTATGCATACCCGCGCGGGATCCAAGGACTCGCTTGTCTCGTCGAAGCGCGACTCGCGCGTAGATCTGCCTAGTCGACAATATCAAATCACGCCTGGCAATTCTCCTCGCAACAGCGTCGCCGATCAGAAGCGAATGTCGAACCCCAGACTAGCACAGCGGGGTAGCTACATGGAGGTTCCGCTGCACGAGACTGGGTCTCCTTCATCTTCGCGCCCCAACAGCGCAGCAGTGAACGTGCAGCCCATCAACGCGTCGCCGACCCGCGTCGCCAAGTTCACAGAAGCGTGGTACGCCTCGGAGTCGCTCATCAATCGCACGCAGCAGCGGCAGCGCGCCATGAACTCGACCGAGCGCGCAACAGCCGAGCGGACTAAGGCCTACGAGGCGCTGAGCCAGCGATACGGGGACGACGACGATTCGGACTCCGACCAGGAGAACGCGATGCGGCTGGGCGAAGGCTCCGATTTGGAAGACGACGACGATGGCCCGATTAACGTCTCGGGCAATATCCATCCCAACCCTCTACGCCTCAACCCTCTCCTGCCGACACCCCCGCGACAACAACAAAAGACCCCCATCAAGGTTCGTGAGTCTCAGGTGCCGAAGCCGGTGCTCACGGAGATGAGCATGAACCGGCGCAGCGTGAGCGGTAGCCAGGACATCGCCGACGCTAAATCCGGTTTCGGTTCCGGCGCTGCTGCTGCTGCTGCTGCCGCTACTACTACTCCGGGCCCAGCACGTCGGCCGACGATCCTCGGAACATGGGGTCGCGTCAGGGGGAACAGAAACTCGTCGATCCAACCGGAGGGCGACTTTTATTCGAAGCCGTACGGCGAGCTCAGGAGCGGTACGCCTCCCGTCATGTACGGCGGCGAAGAAAAGCGGGAGCGGGAGTCCAACCAGGCCCGCCGCCAAGTCTCGTCCGGAAATGACTACGACTTGGGTAGCACTGCCAATTTGGGGTACCGCCGCAAGGTGAGTGGACGGGCGGCCGAGGAGGGCATGGCCGGCCCGGCAGCAGCAGGAGCAAGATACTCGCGATACAGCGTTCTCAACGAATGAGCGGGCTGAGACATGGTTTCTATCACAATTTCGCAAAAACGGAGAGAAGAAGCATGTGAAAGACCACGCAAAGGAGTAAATGGCTGTTTTTGTTTCCGGGATATTTACGGTTTTTAAAGGTCTGGCGTTGCGTGTCGTTATGCTTTTCACATCTGGAATTGGAGCTACCTTAGTCATGTCGGATGGAATTGTGGAGTAGGTATGCGGGGATACAGTGAGGTATGTTGGTGCAATGTGGGAAGTGAAGGGAAGGAACGAATCAGGGCTTTTTTGTACGAAGCAGATGTGACATGGAAGGATGAACGATATACAATTGTACTCCCCCGCAACAAAAAGCCTCAACAAGGTTGCTCTTTCGTGAAATTCTCTATGTTTGCTCTATTGATGATTGCTTCAATTCTGAGGGCACTGAACATGGCCCCTGGATGTTTAGTGCCTTCCCATTCTACTACCTATATACACGCACACCTCCCGATTTCAAATATACCTCACGGTAGCTAGCATCTGGTCCTTTTGCCTGCAACATCATGCTACTACGTGTTAAACCATGTACAAAAAAAGACTCTCCCGCTTAGGCTTCAACTTAGATGTATAGCGGGACATGCATCTACGACGCCTCGTCCTTGGCACAGAAAAGCCAGAAGACAGTGATGGACAGCTTGAGCGCAGCAACAAGCCACAAACTGTTCTGCACAGCCCCGGTAGCCTTGGAGATAAAACCTCCTGCGATAGCGCCGACGAGGGTGAGGGTGAAGGCGACGGCACGCTTGTTCCTCTTGGGGTTCTCGCGGAAGGGGGCGAATATTTTGGGATCGCTGACGAGATCGCACAGCAGCGTTGTGATGACGACGGTCGGCACCTCCGAGACGCCCAGGCCGCGGCTGTTCACGATCTGGCCAGCCGCCTGGAAGGACAGCAGCGCGATGGGCGCGAGCTCCGCGAAGTCGACGTCGGATGGGTTGCGCCGCGATGGGTACCGCCCATCGATCAGCCCGCCCTGGATTATACCCGCCGCCAGCGACACGAAGATGGTTTGCGTCAGGAACGAGATGAAGACGGTCCGCCGTTGACGTCCCTTTCCGATCAGCGAGTGGAACCGCGAGAAGCTGACGCAGCCTATTACAAAAAACCCGATGGATGTCACTGCATAAAAAAAAGGTTATAACCGTTAGTGAAAATGTGATCAGGTAATTTCCCCCAGTCTGTTTTGTTACTCGATTTGTCTAAATTCTGGTAATGAAGATATTTAAGTGGGTTTTGATTGGCTAATGGGCTAAAGGCTGGAGGGGCGGTTTTTTCTTTTGCGACGATACGGTAGATCCTAGCATGACTTACAAGAGCGAGCCCACCCGTAGGGCTTGTTATTTTGGCCTGACGTGCCTAGCGCTACGAAGACGGTGTTTCCTAGGGGGTATATAGTGTTAGTCCGGCCCTTCTTTCTTTCTCTCGGTATTCTTTCATCATCGAGGGTTTTCGGGCTTACCAGTTTGCATAGACACGAAAGTTCCGTACGCTACAGAGACACAGGTTGATGTCAGCCTGTTAGATCTTCGTATCCTTGTATACTCCGTATAAGTATACTGCAAAGATGCATGCCGGACGCACCGTTATAGAGAGTTCCATCGGTGAGACCAGTGGCAAGGCAGCAGACGAGAAGTGGCAGATAGACAAAGCGAGGATCGAGCTCATCGGAGAATCTCCTGAGGTTGAAAAAGCCAGGCTTGCTCTCAAATTTGCTTAGCTGTTCAGATGACTCATTGTTATCCACAGTTTGCGGCAAGCCCTTTTCCTCGTCCTGCATCGTGTGCAATAGTAAGTTATAACAATTGTAGCGATATTAAGCGATGTGTATAGTATTGATACCTATGTAGGTATAGATAGGTTATTTGACGCTGTGCGGGGATGGATGGTCAGTATTGAGCAATCTGAGCAGTGATCGAGGTCAGTTGACGAAGGAAATGCTGATGATAATAACTTGGCAGCTCATCGAGGTTTTCGTGGGTTGGAAAACGGAATGCGCCGAAACAGGAAGATATGAGACGGTCGACGGGAAAGGTTGCGTGATCGACGTGACGGAGACTTTTCTCACTGTTCCGCACTCTGTTATCAATCAATCTACTTCCAGTGTACGCATCGTCGATGCACGCTGTAGTCAAGAGTTTGTTCTTTCGTATTTTCTCAAATCGCTCATTGTAACACACACACGTTTAAGCGGGCTACGGGATTCCAATGATGCAGTCTCAACCTCAGATGCGGGTGGGAAAAATGCTGCTTGCATAGGCAAGATATTTTTTCCCTCTTGCCATATTACTACAAGAACTAAGAGGCTAACAATGCAGCCAAGGCGAGAGGTCAGAAATGATATCAGTCTCATTAGAGCATATCAATAGGCTAACCTTACAGATAAAATCTATGACTCAGTGAACCGAGCCTTCATTAATCACACATTTGGCACTTCCCGAGATAAGACAGCAAGTGAAAGAGAAGACCAAGACAATTAGACGAGAGAAAAAGAGGGTCTTATCCACTTTCCAGGCGCGGCGCGATGTTAGAATTTCGTTGGGCTATTTGCCTAGGTTCGCCACGGTAGGTTAGTACACAGTAAGTAGACAAGGTTAGATACAAGATTAGATACGGTAAGTACCGTGCTTTCTGAAACTTTCGCTGCTTTTCCTTCCCTTCGACGTCTTCGCTCCGAGCCCACTGCCCACTGCCCCCCGGCCGCGAGCCTCACGCATAGGAACCCCTCCTTATCACGAAAGCCGCGTCTACTAGCGGCCCGCTGGCCCGATCCCGATCCGGCGCGCCGAGACCACGCCGAGAATGTGGGAATGCGAGTTCGCCCTTGGCTGCAGCACTTTCTGGCCTACCATTTCACCGCGCTTCAAACCGTGAAGAGGATCCTTTCGGCTGGTTCCCTGTGGCTTGGCCCTATGCGGGCTTGTCACTCGTTCACCTGGCTGTTCAAAGCTTAATAATTACCTGTTTGGTCCTTCAAACCCATGCTTCCTCCCAGGGTCATCGCAATGAAGATCAATGCATGCCCAGACAGCAGCAAGAAGCACAGATGCATAGGTGGCAGGGATAATATCGATTAGAGGGTCTTTGTCCATCTGGGCACACCGGATGAGAGCCGCTCGTGGAGTCCATGGCGAAAGTTACTGAATCTTTCTACAGCACGAACAGGTGGGTAACGATGGGCAAGCATAGCGAGCCTAGAGTCTGGGGTCTTCATCACGACATATAAACGGATATGTCAGATCTGCTGGGCGAGAAAACGTTACAGCGAACCCGATGACCAGTGTAACAGTCTTTCAGTTTTGAGGCCTCCGGAATATTGTCTTCCTCCTTACCAGGATTCCGGAACCAAAATAAACCTACGTTAGCATGTGATATAGATCGCGGTCTTGCAGTTTGGCATTCCTTGTGGTTAGACAGTCTTTGCAGGATTTACACTTTTTTGACTTTTCTTTGGTTTGTAGTTTTTCTTTTTGGTGTAGGGTACTCTTTGTCCTCTTTCTTCTTGCTTTTTTTGACTTATCTGCCCTTCTCCCGGGTAACTGATGACATCGATAAGGGAAGACCCTACATTTCAAACCCAGGTTGGACGTGAGAATACACGTAAAAAGAGCAAGGAGTCCATCCAATCATAATACGCATAAATTAGCCTTTGCAGCTGTATAACACGGCGAATGTAGGAACAATTAAGTGATTGGGCACCGAGCACTGTCAGACGCCAGCCACATGATCCTTCAACGACAAAAGCATGGCTTGAAATGCCGGCACTTATCCTGTACGCCTAGGGTCTGCTTAGGGTGCCAAGTAGCCAAGTCGGGACAATCAGTTTGCAAGCGAGTAGCTGACAAGGAATGAGTCCGACCATATGAGTGGCCCGCCCATAGAATCCAGTCAATCACAGAGAGGCAGAGAGGAAAGCAAGGGCGCGGAAGCATGCTAGTTAACGGTTGCCTGCATCTCACTATGCTTGCCCGTGGCCCTAAACTGGACCTTGTCCTTGTCCCGGCGGGCTTAGGTGGTTCAGGTTTGCGTGTGGTAAGTGCGTAGGCGCGGAGGTACAAAATGTGATATTATGTATCCATGCTATGTATTATCCATTGCTGACTACATACTCAATGCAGAGCCCACACAAGCCAAGCAACTACCAACCATCAGACACGGTGCGATAAAACGACAGCAACTCTTGGAAATCCCTTGGTACGGAAAATGATTTCAGAAACGTGAAGCTCTAGCTCTCTCTGCAGTACTCAGAGGGATTCGTTTCACCTTCCGTGGAATGCTTGTGTTCAGGTTTGTATTAATCCACCCAGAAAACGGTTTTGATATATATTCATGGTTTCCAGTTGGTAGTTTGTAGTACCATTGGTCGACGGTTGTGGCCTCAAGGGCAGTATGGCGGTCAGCCTCAACCCTGACCAGAGTTAGCTTATCGAATGGAATGCATGATGCACTTGCATTAAGAAACAAATGCCGTACCATACATTCTGCAAGCCTGAATGTGCTACCGTTCACCCCTCATGTCCTCGAATGGAACTAGTGACGGTGCACAAGAGACCTCCCGTCCGAATTCGAGGACATCTGCTAAATCGTCACGATCCATCCCTCCCCCAGAGTCTACACAAAGTTCATCCCGTCTTGGCTATAGTGGCGACAATCCGCCGGTCTGTTTGTAGGTCTTCGTGTGGGCGAGTTTGTGGGCGATTTTGTGGACTCGAAGCCTTGGGCCCGGCACTAAGGATGCAGTATCTTCGGCCTGAGTCGAGGTAGTTCTCAGCGAGCACTGACAGCCCCATCATACCGTCCCACCATCAGCTATCTGGGCAGAAGAGGTGTTGATAAGGGCAAAGTAACGTTGAGATAAACCATAGATAGGACCTTGGTCGAGCGGTCTGGTCCATTGTCAGGCCTTGTGACGCTGTGAGGACGACGTATACAATACTCTCGACGTTGACCTAGAACGCTCGATCTGGTCAACAGTGGATAGACAGTCTCCTTTGTAACGGCATTGTGGCTGTGTAAAGTCCGGGTAGATCCGCAGCGATGCAACCTTAGGACAACTTCATCCGTGAACGCTACTTTTATGGTTGGATCTAGGCTGAACCGGGGGGGACATGTTCTTTCGTCTACTTCGGTCAAAAGCGCTGGGCAGCAAACCTGAGGAGGGGACCTTTTATTCGCCAGTACCCCGGACAGTTACATGAATACCTTCACAGCATACATACATACATACATACATGCATGCATACATACAAGGCACTGAAGATACATATGACCAGTGCAAAACAAAGTGGTGGCCAATTCTTCGGATAAAGCCATCTCTCTAATGACTATGTATGGGAACTGGTGAGGCATGGCTTGTTTGACGATATCACGTAGAGTATCTCAGAAACGGAACATTATATTGTTCTTATCAAAAAAGATGAAAGAAAAAAGAAAAAAAGTTGGCTGCTATCTCTGGGTGGGAAGCCTCTATTCTCTGCTCAACAAACACCATGTCGATACAAGATCTTGGTGTGGGGCTAGCGACATGTAATTATACCATATCGGTGTTGCTCAGATTGTTAAGGGATCTTAGGTGCTCGGGTTTCTGGCGATTCTGCATGGCGCACGATATCGGCCACCTTGTATGTAGGTTACGAAAGTTGCAGATCAAGTACCTCTACGCCAAGTCGAATGGTTCATCTCGTCCGGCCATTACAGTAAGAAATAACGAAAGGAGAAGATATCGTGCAGTACCGGATGCACGCATCGATCGATGGATGGATAGTGACCAGCATGTGACGATTAGGTATATCCAAATCCTCGACGGTTGACATGGCTCAGACAAGTCTACGAGCAAATATAAATACTTGGGTGATGGATCGACAAATCCCAGATTCTTCAGCAGCATCAATCACAGCCTTCAAACTTGATTAGCACAACTATCTAACTTTAGTCCATTCGCTACCGACATTCTCTGCTCTGCTATATTCAACTTCTCGAGACTTGTGTTGTTATTTCACCTCACCAACAATGGCTCCTTCTGCTATCTCTATGGACCCAGTGTCTCAGCTGGAGACTGAGTCCGCCTTCATCCTCGAGGCTGCCACTACCGACGTGAAGTCTAACCCCCACTTCGAGGCAACCAAACATGCCCTATCATCCATTACAACTGAGGTCAACTTCGAGGACTCCACTGAGCCCTCTTCCGCCAGCGAGGGTTTCACCGACACTCCCCCTGTCGGCTTTGCCGTGCAACAGCCATCAACAGTGCAACCCATAGTCGCTGATGGTTTCATCGATGAGGCCCCGGCGGCTCCTGTTCCTGTCGAGGCTTCCTACGAGGTTGACGGTTTCATTGATGTTACACCCAAGGATGTTCCCGTTAAGGAGTTCGCAACCAAGCCGGCACCGATAGACTTCGCTGTCCAGCCAGTAACAGAGGTGCCAGTGGACGGACCTGTCGAGGCCGAACCAGCCCCTGTTGTTCCTGTTGAGGCACCCACTTCCCAAGTCGACGAGTCGGCAGAATTGACACCCACCGGCCCTACTCCTGTCCCTGTCCCTGCCCCCATCGAGGCACCTACGGAAGTCGTTAAGATGGAAGTGGAAGCACCGGAGCCCTCAGTCGTTCCAGCTGCCGCAGCTGCTCCCGTGCCAGCGCCAGAGCCGACCAAAATACAACACAACAAGTTCCTGCCTCTGAATGAGATTATCCCCAGCGTATCGGAACCCAACTCGGGCGCAAAGAAGCTGCGCAAGATGATCTTCGAGACCAATGAGCTAATCATTTGCCCTGGTGTCTACGATGGTCTGTCAGCACGGACAGCCATCGAAGTGGGCTTCAATGCCATGTACATGGTGAGTGATATCCCCTGAAATACTAGACGGGAATCCCGGCTAACGGTTGGTTTGAATAGACTGGCGCAGGAACAACAGCCTCCCGCCTTGGACAGCCTGACTTGGCCATTGCCCAGCTCCACGAGATGCGCGAGAACGCCGAGATGATTGCAAACCTCGACCCCTTCGGACCCCCTCTAATTGCCGATATGGACACTGGTTATGGAGGTGAGAAGAAAAAGTCCTACAAAAACAATTTAATATAACATGCCACTAACGTTTTCCTCCGCAGGTCCCATCATGGCTGCTCGCACCGTTGAGCAATACATCCGCTCCGGCGTGGCAGGTGCTCACCTCGAGGACCAAGTCCTCATGAAGCGCTGCGGGCACCTCGGTGGAAAGAGGGTGGTCCCCGCTGACGAGTACATTGCTCGTATCCGGGCGGCGCACGGGGCGCGAGTGCGGCTCCAGTCCGACTTCGTTTTGATCGCGCGGACGGACGCTCTGCAGACTCTGGGCTACGACGAGTGCATCCGGCGTCTGCGGATGGCGCGGGACGAGGGCGCCGACGTGGGCCTGCTCGAGGGCTTCACCTCCAAGGAGCAGGCCGCGCAGGCCGTGCAGGACCTGGCCCCCTGGCCGCTCCTGCTCAACTCGGTCGAGAACGGCAAGAGCCCGCTCATCACCGTCGACGAGGCCCGCAAGATGGGCTTCCGCATCATGATCTTCAGCTTCGCCAGCATCGCTCCGGCCTACGTCGCCATCCGCGAAACCCTGATGCGCCTGAGGAACCAGGGCGTCGTCGGCACCCCGCCGGATATCACCCCCGTCAAGCTGTTCGAGGTCTGCGGTCTCAAGCACAGCATGGCCGTCGATATGAACGCCGGCGGAGCATCCTTCGCAGGCGACTTATAATTACTTGACCTAGGGGGTTGTACGTGATGACGATGATGACATAAAAGTAGGATTCAAGACATTTATGGTTGCATGGCATCTACGAATGCATTTCTTTTGTTACACTCTCCATTTTCTTCTCCCCTGTCCCGTTCGGCATATTTGTTTCATTACCAGAAAATGCATTCCGGTAAGCTGTCTCGATGACACCTTAGAGATGGATGCGTATGCGTTACAATATGGCCTTCAAAAAAATATTTTGATGGCTGAACTGCCTACCATGGGTTTATAGAGATACTCATGTGTCCACTCCTGTATAGTCTCCAAAAAAAGATTACTACCTTACGGTTACATCCTCGTTGGGTAGTGTCATCTCCTTTTTTGTCCATATAGGTATACAATTAAATAAGAATGCTCCTTAGCCTAAAATTGCAGCCATTTATTGATATTGTGAACTGACCGCTTATTTTGATTATTATTGGTCAGATGCTTCGGTATCTGAACGGATTAAAAGCATAAAATAAAAACGTACCTTAGGATCATGCAAAGGTGCTCTTGTTTTGCACAAATGCAATGCCTCCACCCACCTCTACAGAGATAAAATTGTCTTGCTCGTATTGATCAGTTGACTCTTGCGGAATATTACCTGATATCAGAGTCTTTAATAGTACCCAGATACCTAGCTAGGTACACGTAGGGAACTATCATCCAAATCATGTAGTCCCTTTTGTTCTGGTGCTTTCATCCATGACAGAAATAACAGAGACAGGATATTGTGTCTGACGTTAATACAGAGTTTGGAGTCAAATGTTGGACTAACATGTTATCTTTTTGTTTGAGTAAGCAGTATCAAGAATTCTCTCTATTTCAACTTCTCGGGTAATTATATCAGTAGCTCTGTATGCTAGTACACGGGACGAATTGACAGCCTGAGAGAGTTTATCAACAAGTATCAAAAGCCCTTGCAAAATAAATATCATGAAGCTGCTTTATCTTTGGGGGAAATGCTGGGTGCAAGGTCATCGCCATACCATCACTTGCGTTGCCATATTCCCAGATGACAGCCAATTGGAAGCAGGCGTAATAATTACCGTGTGTGTAAGGTCAGCACAAAAATGGTGTAAAATCCCTACCTACTACCTGCCATAATTGGCGATGTGATGGCTTTCAAGATCTTCCTGTTGACATCCTATAATTATCTAAACTACATAGGAATGCTATCATCGGAAGAAAAGCTCGTCGTTGAAGGGATAAAGGTGACGAATAAAGGGGCAGAATGAGCGGCTCTGGCTTAGTAGTAGGAGAAGAAATTAGACACTGTCTGACACATGACTTAGCCGCCTGCAGCTGCAGCATACGAGAGTGAGCGTCGACCTATCGTTATAGCAGACCTGGCGTTGTTTTGGAGGCATGGGCATATAACGCGTTTCTCTCTAGGAATGGGTTACCTTGGAGACAGTTCCATTTCCTCAAGCTTCGCTCCGAGCAGATGGCCAGGGCAAATTAGGTACGACTTTACATGTGACGTAGGGTGGGACAATACGCCTCCTCTGTATAGTATGTTGTTCTGTTTTAGACAAGAATAAAATATTAATAATCAGCGACACTATCAAGTTTAAGATAGTGAGAGCTGTAACTGTGTTCTTACATAATCAGCCATTTGTTCTCATAGCTTCTTCGGATACCCATGCAAGTAGAATGGTATAATAGCACTTTACACAACTTCAATCCCGCTACCCTATTATACAAGGGACAACAATAAAACTCTAACAAGTCAACAATGCCGCAACAACTAAAAGCCCAGTCCACAATTGCAGCTTTCTAAGCCTCTTATTCCCACCTGCAGCAGCACTGGTAGTCGTGGTCGGCGACGGGACATTGGTACTAGGCGAGGTGCTAGTCATTTCCGTAATAGTCGACGGCAGTATAGTGCCTATCGTTGTAGGACCATGAGTCGTCGTCGTCGTTACAGCTGACCCCTCAGTTGTGCTACTGCCGCTAGCACCACTAGTCCCAGTCGTTATTGTTGCAGTTGAGGAGGAGGAGGAGCTTGGGTGCGGAGGGGCGCCATCAACAGAGTTCCGGACGCAGACGAGGTCCCAACTATGCGAATTATCTCCCTCATCATCGCCTTCGTCCTCATTCTCGTCTCCGTCCTCACCCTCGCCATTGAGGCAGTGATAGAAGTCGTTGAGTGAGCTCAGCCCACCGTTTGTACCGTGCAAGTCAGATCCAGATTCAGATGCTGGCGAATCGACCACGCAGAGCGCCGCACATGATAGCGGATAGGCCTCGTCGTCCGCCGATGTGGTGCCGGTGATGTTGTAGAACTTGCCGGAGCAGCAGTCCGCGAAACGCGGCGCGCTGAAGATGCCGAAAGGCGGTGTCTGGCAGAGATACCCTGGGATATCGTGCGGCCACTTTGTGGGGATGCTAGGCCCATCGCCGTGTCTAAATGTTGGGTTGCCGGCGCAGATAGGCTTGTCCATGATGCTCTGATGTTCTGATGTTCTGATGTAGTAAAAGCAGAAAAAAGGGTAGCGAGATCCGAATCGTCAATTACAGTGCTTAACCTCAAGTAAGATGTGACGTCGTTTGTTTAGGGTTGTTGTGTTCTTCCAAGATAGGTTAGGTTTGTAGGATCCTTCACGCGGAGTTGGGGTAATTGTCACTTCTCTTTCCTCTAATTACAACCGCGATCCTGCCTGTCGACTAGTCCAATCACTAGGTTCTCAGCCAACAATTCGATCCGGCAAGAGATATTACATAAACTCTAGCGTTTAGGAGTCGCGATGAAATACTAGGTTAAGTAGGTAGATTGTTGTCAATGACGGAAGTGAGAGGATCATTGTCATGAACAACTCTGCCAAGACAGCATCTGAGAGGTCCGACTCTGTGTAGTAGATAGTGAAAACGCATTGCAAACCTGGAATTGTAAAGAGTCAAATGGCAGAATGGTCATTGGCAGATAACTATATATCTGTTTACATCGTAGGACTATCAGAACTCAAACAAGGTGACTGCCAGGGAACGGGTCCGCAGCGTATGAAGCAATACAGAATGAACTCATTCTAGTTAGCCTTCCCCAAGAGCGAGAGAGGTTGTATGAAAGACCAAGGCGACTAGGGGGCTAGGCAAAGTATCAAACCCATGGTAGCGGCAGGTTGCTACATTACATGTTGGGAGATCAAGACACAAATCACATTGAAGTCTAATAAATGCTCTTGGAAGAAAGGAAAGAGGTGACTCAATTTAGATATTACCCGTTAGATCCCTCAGAAAGCAACCTTTGATAAGAACTGAGAACCAACCCCCTTGCCAAGTGTACGTACTGACAGTCCCCTTCTCTCTGTCCCCGTCGACGTCATTTTTCTACCCATCACCAGATAAAACAGCCTCAGCCTCTACCATTCTATTTAAAACCGTCTATTATATATAGAACAGATTAAAAATTGCGAGTCGCCTTCACCATCTTGCTACGGTCCCTCCCATCCTAATCCAATCTACAGACCAAAGAACAGGGCGGCCACGGCGAGCAACATACCCGCATTCCCGGCAGTTGAAGCGCCGGCGACCTGGACGGCGGGCGGGACCGTGGCGACGGCACTGGTGGCGGGTGGTACCTCCTCGGTGGGGGGAACCGTGGTGACGGACGTCATAGTCTCCGAGGTAATTGCGACGATCGGGGGAGGAAGCTGCGACACCGTGACAGATGGAGTGCAGAGGGATGAAGTAAGGGTTGGGAGAGTCTAATAGTAACAATAAGGGATGTCTGTGGTTAGCATTATAATAATATTTGGGTCGGGCCGAGCTTTAGGGTCCGCGGGCTGGTTCCCTGGGATTCAAGCAAGGGAAACAAAAAAAGCAAAAGATAAACACAAATGATGGAGATCCCAGACTCGCTCATAGCTTTTCATCCATCCATCCGACCCATCCCAGACATCAAGACAGATGATTATGGTGAATAGTCAAATTTCAGCGAAGGGGAGAGAAGAAAATTCCAATAAGGAATGCTGACCAAGAATACCAACAGCAAATGCGAGGATGGCGGGGATGGGGAAAGGGGCAAGAACAACAACAGCTGGAAAGACTACTAACGGTAGTAACCGTGCAAGGGCAATTGGTAACGACGATGAGCTCGCCAGCCGTAGCAGTATACTCGCAATCATTGAATGTCAGGGTGGTGGGCGAGGGACAGAGCGTCGTGAGTGCCTCGACCACAACCACTGATGTGACCGTGGTATTCCAGTATGTCCACACGGGTAAGGTCGTAGTGGCGGTCACAGTACTCGTAGGCGGAACACTAGTCATTGAGGTCGTGGTGTTGACCGGGACTGACTGCGCCATGGCCCCTGCGGCGAGGAGGCCTGCGATGGCAAACGTGTTCATCTTGGAGTACATGTTGTACGAATGAATGAGGTCGGCGCGAATGGCTGCTTAGAATTCACTGGTGATAAATATAGGCGGGGAACGAGCGTCAAGAAGCAGAGAATAAACGAGCGTGCTTAGAGAGGAGCCGGGTGGGAGAGATGCGTAGAACGCAGACTGATGTTGACCCGGAAATGGTGCTGGCTTATGAACACCTCAGTGTTGCTTGTCCGGTGTCGATTGATCTACGTTTTTAAGCCGCTGGGAATCTGTAATAAAACAGGCAATTCGGTCGAACACCAATGATCTAGTTTAGCAGCCAAAACAAACCATGATCTTAGATGAATCTCCCTACTGTCTTGGAATGCCAAAAAGGCCATATTCATCCGCTTTCGTCTGCCACATCCATTCCGATTATCGTATCCCTTTGTAGCTGTTTATGTCTGACTAGTACCCATCTAATATCACCCACTACCAGCTCCCTCCCTTATGTATTTGCAGAATGATTCACATTTTGATTCTTTGTGGCTTCAACGCCGGAGCAGATGACCTAGCCGGGCCAAAGCTTGTTCATATGTACATGTGGTCCACTTGATGCCAGGCGTAGATCCGACTGCCTCGGAAAATCGTCAGGCATTGTTGCTGTACCGCTGACAAACCTCTCTCTATATCCCCGGTATGGGCCGTTCGCGGTGGAATAAGCAGCTGGACACCTGTGCCGCACCCCCTTCACCGGTTCTTCCCTGGCTTGGCCATAGCCTTTCTTCTGTAGTTGTTTTGTTGCCTGATTTGAAACCGCCCCCGTATTATTTTAAGCGACCTGGTATCGTGGCTTGTATGTCCAAACATGTTCATCGTTGAGCCAAGAAGCTGTATACATCTCCACAACCGCTTCGGTGCCTACTTCACCCACGATAAAATCACAGATAAACCTGCCCATGGCTGTTGCAGTTCAGAACTCCGATCGAGGGGTGTCTCTATGCTAGTTTATCCTTCAACGCCGATATGTCCCGATAAACAAAGGTTTTGGAATTCAATATTCGGAAAGACGGGTAAGAATTAGTGGCCGGCGGTTTTGTCTGCCACTTGCATGCAAAGTGTCGTGGGCACGTTAGTCGGTGAATCCAAGCAATACCCCATTCTATGCAGGCCTGCTGTCACTCCGACATATTAAAGCTTGAGCTTGTAAGCAGTAACAGTAATCATCCTTGTTTCGGCAATGTAATCTGGTACTATTTGCGGTCGGATCGGCTTTGGCTCCGTTCCGGCCCACGATTGGAGCCAACAACAATCGAGTCGAAATCGTAATTCTTCAATGTGTGCTCGTACTTAGCATTGCGTAAGAACTTGGGCACAGAATCCTGGGAGAAATTAAGTCAGTCAACTTGGTCTACCGACGCTGAGCTATTCGGATTCCAAGACTTACGCTGGCCATTAATTTGAATACTGCCATCTGAGCATCCTCGAACAGTGCGGTAACCTCGTGTAGTGTGTCGATCATGGTGACATCCTGACCTACCGCCTTGGTCATCCGGGTAGCTAAGTTATTCCGTAACTGATGGTCGATGTTCAGTTCACAAGGGGAACCCGGCGCCAGAAAAGCGTTGTAAATGCTGTATGCCTGGGCCATTATTTCCTTAATCCCATCCATCGAGGTCGAATCCGGGTTCCCCCGAGCTGATTTGATCGCGCCACGACAACTGCGTACAAACTCATCAACGTCCAAGTAAAATGACAAGTTCTCCTCGCAGTGGGTTTCCCGCAGATTCTCCCGGAATAGCAATCTTAATGCTGCGTCATTCAAAATCTTGTCGAGGCGCTGGGTATTTGAATCTCGAGGTACGCCAGAGCGTCCTGACGTGCCCATCCCTTCACTCTCCGATGTACGGCCTCTTCCAGTTCCGCTTAGTATATCCTTACCGTGAGGGGTGAGTTGATAGATGGCATTCTTTGTCGGCTGAAAAATGGCAGCAGAAGGAGACGTTGCCATGTACGCCCGATCTACTTGAACGGGGGACATTAAGCCGTATTCGGCGAAGAGCGACGCCATCTCATAGGTTTCACGCCGGTCGACCGTTGTGCAGCAGTCCATAAGCCAGTCCGAGCAGGCCTTCCCAGTAAATGTGTCCTTATAGACCTTGCCCGAGACCTTGCGCTCACTGGCCATCTTAACGCCCGTTAGGCCGTCTCGGTAGTCACTCAATGAATCGGAATCAGCTGCGCTAGTACTGGATTTAAGGTTTAAGCCTCCATTCGCCCCGCACATTCTCCTGAAAACAACTTCCATAGTACCACGGTCCATGACAAGTTTGTCCGTTGCGGGGTCCCTTTCCAGGATGCATAGGTGGCTCGATCCTTGCGCAATCAGATCCCCTATTTGTCTTTGTTGAATTCCGTTGCGTGAGCAGAAGCGATCCAGCACACATACACCCTTTGGCGTCAATTGCCATACAGATCCCCTCATCGTGTAGACTGGTTGCAATTTCCCGTCGGCCGATTCGATGAATCTAGCATCGAGAAAACGTTGGCAAATGGATCGAGCCATGTCCTTGGCCATTGAAAAGGTTGTTGTCGTCGTGGTTGTTACGATCCGGGACGGATCCTTTGGGTCGGGCATCCGATTTGACTGTGAGAACTTGAGAGACCCAAGATTGTTGATGGCATCTTCGGACAAGAAGGTATGTTCCACCCTCGTTAACCGTACTCGATGTGGGGATAGCGGAAGCAGGCTGACTATTAGCGTCGAGAATAGGTCTTTGAAATCCTGCAATGCACGAGTTAGAGAGCTCGACGATTCTTGCTTCCCATTTCCGGGACCAATTGAATCCCACAGTTCCCCATGATCCGCCAAGTTCACGGGTAACGGGAACATGTAACTTACACGAGTGAATGGGCGGTCATCGTCCGTCATACGGAGCAACCTAGAGGAAGTTTGATGCATCTTGTTCTTGTTAGACAACAGAACAGGTGGCGGTAGGCTTGGGTCTGTTTCGGAGTAAGGCTTCGAAATAGGGTCCTTCGGTGACACCTGGCCCGACCGTCGTGTGTCGGTGAGCGCCACAGAGACCGATGTGCCTCCCGTCTGCGTGAGTCCTTTCAACAATCTGTCGGAGTTCGGAGTCTCGCTGTTGGTTGGGGACTCTGGCGCTATCGAGTAACGATTCAGGGTAGAGGAAGACCGGCGGTTGCGGACAAGAGGCTCAGCACGACTCGAAGAAATCGTCCTATCAAAAGCAGCTGTAGCGAATGCAAGCAAGCCTACGGGTTTTTGCGCGCGAGAACTATGCGCACATGTCAATTAAATGCTCGAAACTAGGATGCGAACCGGAATGCAGGCCTGGCAGGGTAGAAGATATCGTAGGACGTTGGACCCATTAGGTAAGGAAGGGTTGCACACAAGGACAAATTTTTGAATTACTTAGTACATACCTAGAAGACGACTTGTTACCAAGAGCGGAAGAGACCTTTGCATACGGTACGGTAACAGCAGGAGGGGGGAGGGGAGCAGTAATAGGGACGGAAACAGTAGTGGGAGGGGATGATTTTGGTGCTGCAGTGGGATTTGTCGTGTTTGCGTGGGACGGTTGACTGTGGAGTACTAGCGAATCTGCCCGAGAGGTTGGTGATGGAGGATAGATGACAGCCATCTACTAAGAGTCAAACAGGATGAAAAAGAGAGGGTTGAGGGAGGGTCGTGTTCAACGTTTTAGGACTTGACCGTGGGTATTTTCCAACACAGGTTATTCTTGTGAAAACATTGGGGGATTCGAAACTCAAGCCAACAAAACCAGACCAGCAGATCACCGTGGGTACTGTATGTATGTATGTATGTATGTACTCTCTCTTTCGACAGTACTATGGTATGTATGATCAAATACCTACTATTTTGTGATTGGGAAGGAGTCCCCGTCCCGGCTTATTAGGGTATGTAGACACGGAGTAAGTGAGGGTGGGCTGCTGTTTCGCAAACAGCTAAAAGAGAGCGGAAAGAGAGGGCCCAAGGACCTAAAAGAGACTACTTTTGCTAGGGCTGGGGGGTGGAGAGATGGCGAGCACGAGAGAGAGAGAGAGAGAGGAGTCAGAGTGAAGGAAGAAGAGGAAGAAGAGGAGGTGTGCTTAGCGGTGGAGTTGAGAGTTTTAGGAAGATGATGAAGACCTCCTCGAAAGGAATGGCAAAAGCATGGACAAAATTTTGGTTAAGGACAAGAAGTCACTGAATATCTAACAACACTAAATCAGATATCAGCTGCATCGGTCCAGTCTCTCTCTCAATTTTTTTTATTTTTTTTTCTTTCTTTATTTCTTTATTTATTTCTTCCTTCCTTTCCTTACTTCTGTTTAATCAGGGTATGCAGTAAGTAAGTCTGGAAAGATGAGATGGACTCGATGACAAGGTACATGTACTGTTGCAGTCCAGGTACAGAGTGACTTCACACATGGAACAGGTAGTTTCAAGGGCAGGCCATGTGGGAACAAACCAATGTCATCAACTTCTTCCACTTTGAGTATAGTGCGTATTAGCTTAGCTTACTTAGCACTATACCTATCCTCGTGCGTACAGGGAGGATCGCAATAATCCCTGCTAGCGTTCGGTGTTACGGAGTTGACGATGTGCTATTGCTGCCCTGACACTTTCTGCACTGTGTATTTTTGGTTAAATATATACAGAAGTACCTCGATGTTACCTATGATATTAATGTGGTTAAAGCCTTGGCTACTTATACGGTGTGACAAACCTGGCTATAGGTACCTGAATCTGCTACAGATAATCAGTAGGGTATTAGAGGTATGACCTATGACTTTTTAGGACAAAAGTTAGCTCAGCGCTAATACAGCGGTAGAAATCACCACCTAGCACCTACTTAGGCACCAGTAACTATGGAGATACCTGTGTGAACACACCTTAAGTAAACTGTTAAGACAAAACTTGTTGTACTTACCTGTTAGCCACGCTATGTCTTAGCTTGGTTAGGTACTACAAGTGGCGCGGGCAACCCTAAAGAGTGAGAGCGGGACCCCTGGACACAGCTGGGTATGGCTTAAGTACAGTTCAGTAGGTATTTTAAGTGCTCCGGGATTATTATAGCGTCCGATGTCATAACTTGTGGCTCCGCTTGTGGGTGATGCTCCAAGTGCGGCACGATAACAATGTACTTAAGTGGGTCTATGAAAATTCACACATGCGCATGGTCATTAGGCAGTGTGCCAGCCAGGGTCTTGTCGGCCCAAAGCATACTGTAGGCAGGTTAGATGGAGGACAAGAATTTTCTTATGTGTTATCAGCCAAAGAGCTGGGTAAGTTTTTATCTGTTATGTAGGTATCAAATGCAAAACGCAATTCTTTTTATTTCTACCATTGTAAGCAGTTCTGATCAAAGACCCCAACACATCTTATTCTCACTTAAAAACAGGGTTGTGCCTGACATGTGCAACAAATAAAGAGAATACAAGAGATGATAGATTTACCTATTGCTTGGTTTATCATCTGGTTTTTGCCGACCTTAGCTTGCAAATGTACTGCCTACCTAGGGCTCAGTAGCAAGTGCTGTAAGCTAACCCTGGATATAAGTACCAAGGCAACGAGGATTTGTAGTTCCATGCTATTTGTCCTGCGAGTACGCACCACTTGCTATATAACTCTGATTAACAACCACCCTATCTGGCAAAAAGGAAGCACTTGATACTTATAATCATACATAGAGAAAAAGCCTATTGTGTAAACTGGGAGTTAATTATTCTATCTTTTGTGTGGCAATTAGGCACTGAAAGCTTCATTTAAGTACATACCCATCAGTACTGTAGTGACACTTTGCTAGAAATATATACCTACTTAGGTTAGACAGACATTAGACAGTATTTATCAAGAAAGCGAAGCAAGTGAAACACATCCTAGTTACCTACAGTACTTCGTAGTAGAGATAGATACATAGATACATATGCTGTACAGCAGTACCTTGCCTATAAAAGAGGAGCATCACATATACTGTGCATCTCCTATACCGTGTCTGGTCATACTATAAAAAGCATGCGCATTCTGTACATTATTGCCATGTGCAGACCAGGTAGTGAGTTGGAGGACACACTTCATATGTACATGCTTTGGTGCCTAGGTACATAGGTACTGTGGTATAACCATTGAATGGATTGGCTGGGAAGGGAGCACAAAGCCCACGTTGTTTCCACGCACGTTTTTTACCCCTCTTAATCTGTACATCCCATGCTTATTTCCTGCGTCTTATTCCCATAACTGACTTACCTAAACATACGGTGTATACATACCTACCATTACCCTTTAAAAGCATACAACTTTAAGTGCGTAAAGATATACCTACCTACTGGTTCATTGCCAACTAGCAGTTGCAATAATGTCAATAACTATGTAAGGTGTTAGCCACACTACACCTATAACTGGTCCGACTTTGATAGGTTTCAACTCTGGTATGGTATGGGCAGACTCTGTCTGGGTCATGTGTCCATTATCGAAGCCATCCCGCTATGCATTTTGAACCTCTGGCCGCTCTCTCTTGTGACGACCAGAAGTGCTTGGTTTAAGTTCTCGAGATACGTAGTTTGATGAGCCCCACTAATAAACACCACGGAAGTGGGCGATCTAGGTACAGATGTACCTATCTAGATACTGGATAAGCTGTATGTACAGTACGTGTTTACTATGTAGTGTCACCTGACCAGCGCAATTCATCCCTCATTAAACTACCGAAACCTAAGACACCTCTCGCAAGGTATGTCTCTTTTTGAACCTCAGATCAGACCACCTCTCATTGCCGAAAGCCCCAATGGGTCTCACAGAAGTCAACGGATGCAACTAGTGCACTAGAATCAATGTAGGTATGCATCTCTATCTGTAATAAGATACTAGTAGCATAACTGGGTGTGCTTAGTTCAAGTCCCAGTCCGGTAACCCGCAACAATACGCTGCTCAGGGTAAGCAGTACTGCTCCTGTATTCTAACGCAGATTCACATACACGGAGTTATCTACGTATACCTTTACTGTACGCATGATAGGTTGGTACGATTGGACAGTGAATCATTACCTAGTTACCTAAGGCATAGACGGCAAAATCTAAGTATTAGACAGTAAATCCTGTTATGCACTATACTGTACGAGCACAGTAGATCTTACTGTCCCGTTTGGTCTACAAATGGGGAAGCAAACAAATTCGGTTTTTTTTTAGTTTTTTTTGTTTTTTTTTTTTCAAGACTGCGACCCGGCCAAACTGGAATTGAACATTCACCGCCAAAAGGATTTAATCAGTACCTATACAGTAATCGCCCCCTCAACTGGCACCCGACAATACGGATCCGACTTCAGCCTCACACCATCCTCTAGATTAGCTACACTCACCACATTTCTCTGGTATAGTCCGGTCCAGAACACAGGCAACAGATGCAGCTGAATGTCTGGGTAGCCCTCTTATCCTGGTCTGGAGAGCACATTCTACGACACATGACCCAGAAACGACACTCGGTGGTTATCAGAAGCGTTTTATGCCGAGCAGTCCACATTTATAGTCCTTGCCCTAGAACAATGTTTTTATGACCCAGCAGTTCTAGAGTGCTTCCAGAATCTTACCAAGAAAATTTTGTCTTGATAGTGGTATTTGCTAGAGCTAGGCTCTAGCGTCGCCCACATTAAACTGTGTACTTACCTGCTATGGTCCTTATGTTCAAACCCTGAGACCTGCAGACTAGTAGGCTCCGCCATGGACGGCAGTCTCTCGGGTTGGTATCAAGCTGCGTCGTCAAGCGACGTGTTTCACTTCCATAACCGAAAAGTCGCGGTTTCACCTTTCGAAGCTTAATAAGTGACGCAACCAGATACTCCAAAGAGAGGATCAGCTACCCATTAGAAGCAGGTACACCGGTTGCCGAACATTCACCGCCCAGATCGCTAAGCGGGTAGAAGTCTCTCTCATCCACCTAAGTACCGTACGTATCCCATCCCTGTAGTAATTCTTGTATTACTCCTAACCGTACGCACGTGTCGTAGCCGCCAGGCGCCCACCACGTGTGATAATCCGCTAGCACGTGCCTACTTACAAACGTACAAGCAGCATCCATTGAGGTTCCGAGCGACGCAGTTATCGTTTTCCCAGGGCTTACCGGAGCGAACAGGCATCCACCCACCCGAATTCGCCCAGGGGCGTTGCCTTGGGTAAACATTGGCCCTTTGCTATACTGTAGGTATGCAGTGATAAGCCACAAAGGCGAGTGGCGATACTTATTACGCAACGAAGTACCCACGCGCGATTGCCAAAGTTGCCTGTGTGTAATAGGTAAAGCGTAGTAGGTAGGTAAATCTATATACGTACATAGGTATGTGTCACACGTGACAGAAAAGGGATTTGATGTGGCCCCCAGGGTATAGCACAGCACATTGCAAGTACATTGCTGTACTCAGTACGGCATACTTGCTAGGTAGAGCACCACAACCCCGAATTAACACCCACCAAAGTTGTACATGCTGTACACAGGTAATTGATCCACGACAGGATCCATACGCACGTGTTTACTAGGTACGTGGTAGTTGTTAGCTGTACGCTGTACGTTGTAAATACTGAGTGCCCATTGTATACCACGTGAGCAAATGAGAACGGTCAAGAGTTTCACAGCAGAGATTAGGTTCTGATCAGCGACGGCGAACCAGCCCATTAGTCTTCGCAATGTACAATGGGTACCCGGTACTTGGCATTGCAAAGGGTTTTCATACCTCCTGGTAATCTCCGAACAAAACCTCGATAAATTTAGAGTGGGTTGAAGCACGTTACCCGGGGAGACTAGCTATTATAGAATCCTCTAACCAACATAGGCAGCTCACCCGTTGTGGATGTTAAAGGATGAGACTGGGACCTAACCAAGTAGGTAAAATACTAACTGATGTACAAATGTACAAATGTACATTTCTTTCCAGAAGCTGTTATACTTGAAGCTGCATAGATGAAAAGTTGCCCAAGTAAGTGTGTATAGACATTTATAATGTCTACTACCAGAACTACTTACCCATTGCCTTCCCGCGCCTAGTGGATATTGTGTTATACTATGTAATACAGTAATAATATATCTGATAGACAAATAGCCATTCCCCAATGTTCAAGGGCAAAAGTCTTCCCCCTCTCTTGGCATTCAATTACCTCTGCGCCTCCACCATAATCTTCATCCGCGACTCGTTTGATTACCGGAATCTTGATGTCACGCCTGTGGACATCCAGACGAGCCATTCTTCTTTCAGGTAATTTCTAGCGGGCATTCTCTCTTGCGGCACAGCTCGCCACGTGGAATGACGAGCCATCACCGGGACCAGGGTGTCATGTGCGGGTCGCGTTGTCGCAAAGCCATGATCCTTGATTTACCACTATGCATTTATTCTGACGGTTGGAAAATGATATATACTATTTATCGTATTCTCCTTTATATGCATCACTTACCGCTACCTAGACTCTCCGTAGGTAGTAGATGTCATCAGCCTATACGGAAAACAAGACGTTCAACTTCGCCGCCTTTGCTATGTACGAGCAGTCACTTGAAAAACACACGGCTTGGCAAGCCAAATGCCAATATGCAGGGCAAAAAACTGGTATGGATTCTCGTATGGATTGTATTTACGATGATGCTCTTCCGCATAACCTAGAGCATACCTACAAGGAAAGGCGAGGGCGAAGGAAGGATTTCATCCTTCAAGCTCATCGGAATCCTGTTTAACGCCTGTGCAGGGGACTCTGAACGTAGTTACAGCGCGGACAGAGAAAGAATCCTTCTACCTACCACGTAGCCTGTACTGCTGTATAATGGCTGAGGACTTGCCTGAAGCCCCTTGCCTCCGAACCACAAACCACATGGCATCTGCATAGCCGAAGTTTCACGATCCGCAGTGTCCCGTTAAGGCGTTTGGCAAGATTGTCTAGGTTGAGTATAGTAAGTACATGGGATTTAAACCGATCAAACCGGCCTGGCCACCGCTTAACGCCAAAGATGGGTAGCTCGAAACACAAAGATTCAGCTGCCTTTGAGGCCGCTTGACCCAGACGCTTGGTAAACAGAGATGATCAATTATCTACCCGTGATGCTAGGCTACGGTGATCTATGTGTGTAGGTGAGTATGTAAGTAGGTACAGCAGAACCTGGGCAATAGCTACACCAGATGCGAAATCGTACGCAGGTAGCTCGGGATGACCGGCCGTCAGCTACTGGCGCGAATGGCAGATATCCCATAAAGTCAATTATTTAATTTCTCATCCATTGCAACTGCTGAGCAAAGCAATTAGATATCGGTAATGAGTATGTAGTACCCAACTCGTACGAGATTTGACGCGCGGTGGGCATTGTAGGGGCCTTACCCTCATTGCCCAGCACGCACCAGTAGGACAAAGACTAGTCGAGACAAGTGAGAATTACCAAAGCCAGCTCACTCACCGTCCCTCACATTCCTCACACCGCTCGGTAATTGCCACTCTATTTTCAGCAATAGGTTGCCAAAGCATTCCCTCATGAGGTTATCACGAGACCGACTTATCCAAGCAGATAAACGACTCCTGAGCTTACACGTAGTAGCGAGTCTAGTCGCTAGAAAGTAAAAATAGTACCCAGATAAGTAGGTAGAACAGAGACACCTGAGCAATTGCCTTCCGGAAGTCAATGAATTACTGTAATAATTGTCGCCTTGCGAGTGCAGGAGTATATAGGTAGGTAATCAAGACATACGATATTCAGGCTTGTTTCTAGAACCCATTTTAGGGATAAATCCTTACCGAGATGAGATCCTTTATTCTATTTATGATCATAGGTATTCTAGAAGGCCAGTCCGACTGGGGATTTGGCGAAGGATGTTGCCGGCAAGTCGAGTGTATCAGTCATTTCACGTGGCAAGCGGCTAAGTATGACGAGATGTAAACGAACAAGCGAGCAGGGGAAGGTGTCAGCTAGAGTCCCCTGTCTCGATAATTTTTGTAATTGACAATTGTCAAATACGTTGGTAGGTGAACACAGCATACCAGCACCGCAACGCCTGCAACCAATTAGCTAGCAGATAAGTATATGTAGACTACAAAAGGACAGAAACCATACCAGGCATAAAATTCAAATTCCCAAGTTTCATCTGTGTTCCCTTCCCCCTTCCTACACCAGCCCGATGGCCGCGAACTAACACGCGTACTAAAAGTGTCTACCTACTCTAATCCTGAATAAGCATAGGAAGAGAACAGCATCCCCGGCGGATTTAACGACGACCGCGGAGCTGCGGAACTTTCTACAGTAGGTAACACTAAGAAGCGTCTCTCAAAAAGGGTAGAACAAAGGAAAAAAAATTTAAAAAAATTTAAATAAAAAAAAATAAAAAAATTTTTGAAAAGGGAAGACGGGGAAAACTAGAAACAGACCTTGCCGCAAGTACCTACCTACTCGGCTAGACTGCTTGCTGTATGAGTGAGTAATCATTAAAAGCTACAGATGTATAGGCTACCCAGTTTGATATCTTGGAATTTACCGGTTGTTCTTTGTGAAGCTAAGTAACGGGACCTCCTGCTCCAAGATATCCCTGCTCGGTAACGACTTGTTATTGCAGAAAACACGTGTTGTAGGACTTGGAGCAGCCTTTTGAGATACCTACTTCCCCTCTCCGCCAGCTTTGTTATCTGTGCCAAAGCCGATTTATCTCTCTGGGGTTACATAGCAGCATGCATTAGACTAACCTAGGCTAGTCTTGATGCTACCTTAAAAGTGTCGACTTGTTGCAGAATTGGACCTTGGCCCAAGGATGCTGGACCCTATCGGACTTAGTTCGGGCCTCCCTGGATGAGTGCGAGCACCCCCATTGCATCCACCAGTGTCACCCAACCAGTGAGCATATTGCATGTGTACAACAGCACCACGAGCGACCAGAACACGTTGGATCTGCAAGCAGATTTCACATACATATACACATACATACATACATACATGCTTCAGAATGGCATCTTAGATGCAGCTCCTAGAGAGGGTGTTAGAACTTGCGTGGATTACCACGCTGTCACGCATCATGTCCTCGTGCGCCGGTATCATTTCTATGCTTGGTACATAGGGAGATGCGCTGTACAGTATCATTTTTCACACCTTCAACTCCTCTTCGGGCAATACGTAAATGCACGCAAGCGGAACTCGTCTCCGGCATTTGATCATGCATAAATACCTAGGTAAGTTTACCACCATTCAGGATGTGAGGCTTCCATGCCGCCCCCATACTACTCTAATAAGTATTGGTCTATACTATACAGCATGCTGTACATTATGGCTTGCGACTCTGCAATAGAATCCCGTTCCTCTTCTCCTTTCGAACTACCGGTGTTCCGGTATTCCGGCTCTTCTCTGTGTTGGTGTCTCTGTCTGCTCGAGACTGTAATACTACAAGCGGAGCCGGTAGGTAACCCGGCTACCCAGTTCAAGCTTATCATCGTTGTAGATTGATTCAACACGCTGCTTCGTTTCACCTCCCTCCCCATGAATTCTCTCTTTATCCGTCTGAATTGATTGCTCGCTCCATTCAATCCCATCGTGAAAGCATGCTACACCGCTATGTGGTTGCGACCAAGGCCCGTTGTTTCATGCAGCAATAGTTGATTCCGGACCGGCGTAAAAGGCTAGAGCTGACCATCACGGCAGCCCAAATGTAACCCTGCATATAAATGCTGTGGTCATACTTGGATCGATCATCGGCGTGGTACTGTATGTAGATACTGTAGACCCCGTACGAGTACCGTCTCTCCTCTCCTACTTACATAAAGACGCTACCGATTACAACACATACCTGTATCTACTTACCGTGGAACCAGGCCTCGATAGCCGGGGAGCGGGGTCGAACTCCAGCCTCCTATCCTCGAGTGCATAACCTGACCTAGCCGGCTTGAGCTGCAACCTGTCGTGACAGCTGCAATCCACGAATCGCTCTTCGGACATAGGCTTTTCACCGTCCACCACGTGGCTGTCGCGAGGAGATGGATGACGCGAGGTACGTACCTACCTCTACTGTTTCTGCAGCAGACGTATAGCCTAAGGCGTAAGGCATTAAAAACAGCCACTCCAAACGTCATGCAATTCATTGGCCACGGTGATATGCCCCATATTATCAAAGATAAAATTCGCCACCATTAATCAGGCATCGTCATCTGCCGAGGAGATCGTAGCTACTATGTGCATATGAATTTAGTACCCTATAATCGGATCCGAGCTACTAGACAGAACGCCAGCGCCATCGGAGGTGCGTCGGATGTCGTCTCCCCTTGTTGAAGGATGTATAGGATGTGAGCTTCGGAGCACGATGCGCCGGTTATACCTATATTCCGCCCCGGTTTACCGCAACTGCTTATCTCACCGACAAATTTTTTTTAAATGTCTCTATCCATAGCACGGGATGCTTGCGTTGCTCTTTGCCATTGGCTTGGTCCTGGGTTCGGTGTCTTCGTAATTGTCGTAATTATGACTGCGCAGGAGATGGTATCAGCAAAACCCTGTTCATACGACCCCTTGACTCGATCGATGTGAGGTAAGGAGACGGTATGAGATAATCACAATCATATTAAGCCACCTCATTTACACACCACTCAGACTGTGTAAATTGTCAAATGCCTACCCAGGCCTGCATCTCATTCTAGTCGTTCTGGGTAGTAGACCTACGCGTTTCGATACCCATCCTTCAAACAGTGTTTTCTAGATTGCAAATCTCAATTCCAAAGGGACTCTTAAGCCGCTGAGCGCTACATCAGCCTGATCCTCCCGGTCTCTGTTAGATTGTGAATCGAGCATGGCCGCCACGTGGTTTTGATTGACACTTGCTGCTCGTAAGATACATAGGTAGTTCATAAATAATAACACTTTGCAGGTCTCGTTCTTAGTCAAGAATCAGAATCCCCTTTTCTCGATACGAAAGCAAAAATCGGGGCGCGCTAGAGTCGACCGGCCGCGTTTTTAAGCGTCATATCAAGTAGATCCACGAATGGTTTCTTCTCCTAGTCTAGGCGAAGGCGCGATCAAACAGCTAGCGCGAATAAGTAAGTGAATATGATATATACTACGGGAGGAGGCAATCAATGTAGTACATACACAACTACCTCCATATCCTTCTTCTTTCTGTAGGCCCTCCCGGGAGACGACAAGACCACTAGGCGCTAGACTATCGCCTTCCTGCAGATTATAGAATCTTCGGGCTCTGACCCTATTCGGGAGATGAACGGCTTGCCCGAGGCGGACGGCGTTTAGATCCCGGACAACGATGTTTCGAGTCGGGGTTGGGGCTGGTGTCTAGAATTTTGTTCTAGGGGCAGCCTAGAATCTTCGTCGGGAAAAGAGATCGGGAATCTCTACGTTCACAAGCGCATCTATGACGCCCCTAATGAATATACGATATTGATTTCAGGGGCTACTTAAACCATCTAGGAAGCTAAACTAGGTCCATTTCTCCACGGCTGGGAATGAGACAACGCGTAACTATCTATAATCGCTACGCGGTGGCCTGCCTTGGCTCCTATGATATCCAATATTGAACTACTTATGCCTGCTAATTAATCCCAGCATGTCCAGGTGAACAACGTTCTGTGTTTAATACACACTTACTTGGCATAGTCCACTTCACTCACGCTATGCTACTATATAGTCGCTCTAGCTCAGTCAGTCCATTGCTGCCTGCTGGTGACGACTATCCACACTCGCAGGAACACGAGGATGATAAGCAAGTAATTGATCTGATAGTGTCTATCGCCAGTTCCTCGGAACCGCCTTCGATATCATCTAAGCACCGGCATTCCTTCAAGAATGGACCGGATCTCTCCATGTACTTTTGACTACCCAGCGGCAAACTTCTACCCTGACGCTTCGCTACATACAGTCAGTTCTTGACACGAAAAAATTCAACATTTAACTAGGCATCTATCTGACTGAGTATGTTTCTACGCTGACTGTCAAGTAGAGAGATTGTAAATATAGTTCTCGTCCGACTCGTGAAAGTTTCTATCGGAGTAGCGCATTTACTTACTGTGACCCTGAACTACACATACCAGCTATACCTACAACCTTTATTTTATTTCTATGCATACTTATGTACTTTAAATCAAGGCACGCAGGTACGAAATTGCCCCTAGCTAAGAGATATGGCTTTATTACATCAGCATCTTACGCGGGTTTACTACGAACTGAAGCAAGATGAGGCAAGGATGATGAGTGGCAAGGGAGCTCGGCTCGGAATTAAGGGCGATGACATTCCCCGATTTGATGAGTCAATAAGCTTTTAAGAATGTCTGGAATATGCCTCGGTCAGATTAAACTGGCCTGTTTATTATACGGATAGATTGATTACGTGAGATATGAACGAAGTGTGACCGCGTTACTCGAGCGAAAAGAATACGATATTTAAACTTGTTTTTATAATATTGGTGATGCCTTGTTAGGGTTATACTCTGATACTTCACCGAGTATACGGTTTTCTAAGCTATTATCTGGGTGAATGCCTCCTCAACCACATGTTTTACACCTACGTAATCACTGGAGCCGAATAGGAAATAGTTACTAGTAATAGGATTCCTCTATCTATGTAGACTGATAAACTTGAAGGTGCTGCTCTATATATTAAGATGTATGTGGGATATAGAAGTGAGGGAACATAACAACACCTAAACCATTACAGAATGTACAGTTATCGTTGCACTAATGTTCAATTTCATGTTGAAGTCCTAATAGAGATCTCAGCTGGGTACTATATACCTCCGTGATACTTCCTGATCTTGCACCTCGTTGACGACCATCTAACATAGTCCTTATTTTCTTTATAGTAGTATTTACACTTTTACGGATGATTATCTAGAACGTAGATAATAAAACCACAAGTATAAGTTACCCATGTCATGGTACAAGGTATGACTTATGTAGGTAGTCCTATGAGCTCTACTATGTGGCCCAGACATCTTTCACTGCCCGATTTGTCGGACTTATGCAGCGGTCATGTTCTTGCTCGATGATCTTAGTCATCGGGGGTTCCGCATTCCCTCCCTCCCTCACGTGTGCTTCTCGGGTATCCCAAATGGTCAAGCAGGGAAATCGGTAAGTAACGTAAGCTGGACTTTTGGTCACTTACCTGTCATACCACCCCCAAACCCAACAAATACCACCCTTTCTTTTTCAACAGTTTTTCTCTCGCCAAGACGAGGATGAGAGAAAGACGTTACATGCATACATATATACCATACATACATACAGCATACCCTCTTTGAGCGATGAGGGAAAAGAAAGAAAAAAAAGAAGCTTATGTATAAGATCGCAAGGGTGGGGGTGGCTTATACTCCAATGATCTTATTCCGATTTCGACGTTTTGACTCAAAAAGCGTTACATATGGACATACCTACATACATTTTTGCTGTCGGCTGGGGCTGACTGGCAGGACTGACAGGCCTGGTCGCATTGATTTGATAGGTATTGGATGCAAGGCAAGAAAGACAAGGGCGTGCGTGAACCAGAGAATACAAAAGAATCTTGCTCCCAAAAGGCCTAGAACGGCTAATATCTGATGTGCATGATCTGATATGTGTGTATGCATTGTGCGACGAGAACAACAACATGGCTGCCTTTTCTTTTTTGATGCTGATGTATTCTCGTCTCACGGTCTCTGTCAATCTCGATCTCGTACATACAGGCATATACGCAGACACACATAAGGTAGCTAGCTACCTAGATACAGAATAGTAGTATGTTAGATCGGGTTTCTTATGAGATGATATGATAGGAAAACGTCGTAAAACGAAATTTAACTTACATAACCCATGCGCTCGAGGACTAATAGGTCTAGACTCTAGATAGATTACATACACTATACCAAACTTAACTATGCTATAGACACGTGAGCAACGAACCTTTGCATAAATGGATGTTTTTGTCGGGTTCTAGGCCGTTTAGTTTGCCTTATTCTTGTATATTCCAAGACGAGATCCAAATCAATCAAGTCAGCGATTCTCACGGGAAATGCAGATCTGCCGAAGACCGGCGCTGTGGCCTCCCTTGTAAGTAAGCAGACCATCTAACCTACTTCCTACAGTACATGCTAATATAACCTACATGCTGCACCTCAGACAGAAGAGGATACATATATACTTATGAACATAGTTACACTACTTATATAATATGCGTAAATGTAGGTAAGTATAATAGCGGCAATGGCGAATTAGTCTCTGTTGTGCTTTGCCAGTATCTACTACGTATGTTATGTTGCGCTATGTGATGCTGACTGACTGACAATTGCATTGTGGCAAAATGCAAATCAGAGATCTTACCTACCTGCTTTACGTTACCCGATCAACGGACCCAGGTATTAGGTTAGAGACTTTATGCTTAGACTTATACTTATTACATACTCTGTATGCGTATGCGTTACGTGCCTGAGTGTTTCTAAGACATGTCGTAATGCCCGGTACTTCCGTTGTCCCGGCGGACTTACCTACTGCATATACCTACGTACGTCAGATTATCTACCTTGCAGAACATGTGCCGATAATTCTAAACGGAAATATCTTCGAATAAGAAATTGTGTATGTATGTATGTAGGTAGAGATAGGTATATTCTTATTAGGCCAAGCGCCAATCGGTCCTCGCGGATCGCGCTTTGTAGAGTATGAATGTACTGTAGGTATGTTCCTAGTATTAAAAATGTACGTAAGACGATGGCATGGATGGATGGGTGGATGGATGGTGAGACCGGGTCGGGCGAGGGCGGTTTATCTAGATATACATATATACTTACATACTTACATATTTACATATGTACCTACATACCAAGTACCGGGGATTTAATTCTAAGACAAAGAAGACCGGGATAACACTTCGGAAAGCTTCTGGTGTTGAATTAGCAATGCGCATCTATAGCATTGACGATCTAGTCGTTGCATTGGATCAGCTATAGAACGGATGCTCAAATATACGTTCAGTTGGGAGGTACTTGGTAAATTTCATTATTCTTCCTCTCTGCTCGTAGGGGAGGGCTCTTTTCTCCGGGGCCTTTTGATGATTTTCAAGAGGCTCTTTTTGCCAACTCCTATCTAGGAATACGCAGACTGGTATGAACGAGAACCCTGACGCCGCGCCCTGGCTCCAATAACTCCGCTATACTTTCAACATGTAGAAATATAATACATACAGGCTTTGCTTGTTTCCTAATGTTGACTGCTGCCGCGGTGCAAAATTCAATCTGAATGTCTTGTGCATACCTAATCGTATCAGGGGGCGACCATCACGAAAAAATGAGCCGAGGTTTTAGGTACCGGGCTCCGCGCCCGTAGACCACGTCGGCGTCTTATAACACAACACAACAGTGATATCTCGGGTTTTGTTCCCCCCGGCTCATATCGAAGACGGCGCTTGGTCGCGTCTCCAACCTTTGGAACGCATGTTGTTCTCAATCGTCTTCCAGATGCCCCCAGCGGCCTCGCGATCCCTCCACCGGCTGTTATCTACTGTAGATATCCCCGGGTTCTTCCATCTGTCTACAGAGACGTTCAGGACCCTATGGCCCCATGAGCGGATACTCTCAGGAGGTTGCTCACCGCGCCAACCCACGTAGATACCGGGTATATGGCGGAAAAGCTCATTTGGGTTACTCCATTTGTAGTTCTTGAACTGCCAAGTCTGTCCCGTAGTGAAAACAGCCACTACACGGTTCCAATACTCTGGTTTGAACTGTTCTGTTCCTTCCACAAGAATGAATCGCATGGGTCGATTCGGATCGATATCCTTCACGAGGCGATTGATATGTAACATGTTCGCTGTTGCACTAGAACTGACGGACAATGAATCAGTTGGCACGTACTGGCCACCCTCCAGGAAGGACTTGATGTTGTTCATGCGAAGAAGGGATGATGCTGATGGCGAGAGGAGGATGATGGGATCAGGCCGTTTCTGTTTCTGATGGGATGGTATTGCGGAGTTGCTTGAACTGTTCGAGGACGACGGATGAAGCGGCTTCTTCGTCATAAACGCGGCAGCAAACTTGCGCACATGAGAGAAGTCCTGGAAGTCGGTTAGTATGGTACCGCTGGAATCGTGTATGCCGATATGCGCCGCGACAACGAAGATATTGTATCCTTACCGTTGGTTTGATACCACGTAGTGCACTATTGCGGTCCCCCATCTTCCGCTCACTGCTATAGATACTTGCAAGCCTGGGATCTAGCGTTCCCTTTCCCGATCTCCCCAGCGTTGAACCGATCGCAGGAGCAGCGGCTCCCTTTGACGCAAGAGCGGCGGCGGCGGTGGACGCCGAGCCATCTTTATCCCCAGCAAGAGGCTTGATGCATTCGCTTTCTTCGCTAGCTCCCTCCAACCATGTGATAAGATCCAGTTTCTCGATATAGGCGAACTTGTGGACCTGACCTTTCCCGCCCAGGTCCTGATTGAGTTGAGAGGCGAATGAATTGTACTCGGGAATAGCCACCTCACGGTTGAGCCAGGCAAAATATATGCTGCGCAGGTCGACGGGTGTGTCATTGGATACAAAACGAGTCGGCGTATCGATGGGTAGCGAAATGCGACTCGGCGACGTGAATGTTAGGTGTGTTGCTTGCGATAGACTGACTTCGGGGGCGGAAGCATCGCGGGAGGCGGTCGGCATGATCGCGTTGCCGGACGCGATTGACTGCCGTAGCAGTAGAAGGGGATCTTGATCTGTCGATGCCATGGCTGCAGCTGCACTTGTCGGGCAACCAAGTCCAATGAAGTTTCAGTAAGTTAAGAAATGCAATACCGATTGCCTTTAATCGGCTGGGACACGTATCAGCGGATTTGCGATGCGAATGAGATAGCAGAATGAGAAAAAGTGGAAGAATTGGCGGAGCATGAACCCCCCCAAAAGTCCCTAATCGCAAGAAAGCAAGTATGTGGATGGCTTCAGCCTCGGGGCTAGAACAGCGCGAATGGGTCAATAGGTGAAGGTAACAATTGGTTTTGGCAGCAAGGCTGCGCGGATAGGTGGGACCTGCAGGCAAACCGAAACCGTCACCTTAAACTCTATCAGGTACCCAGTAGGTACTGATTAAGTACTTGATTGGCTAGAAAAATACTTTACAGATACCGGTGGCTGTCTAACTGCTTGCACTGGCCAAGATGGATCCATAGATGCATATAGGTACCTGGTACTATTGTACTTGGTAGGCGTTTGGGACACTACAGATTGAATATCTAGACTGCGTCCAGGTTTTTGAAGATAAATGCTTTTTATACTTATGTTTAGGTATCACTGATGTTTAGAAACAAACCTGGATTTTTTTTTTTGTAACCTAGGCATGTTTCTAATACCTCGATTGAACTCATGACAACTTCGACTAACCTCTATTCAGCGTATTTCCACTTCCACGTGGGTTGGCCTCCTTGAATTCATCCCATTCCCGGGCCTTCATGGTCTCCTGATCGGCCTTCTCCATGTCATCCTCATCCGGTTCTGGTTGCCTTCCGCTTGCCTCACCACCTCCCTCTATGATGCCTCCCCGTTTCTTTTCTTCCTCTAAATATTCATCGATGGACATTGTGGGGAGGTTATGTCCTGGCCGAAATACCCCGCGTTGTAATTCTTGCCGATTACTGACCAAGGTGAACGGGCGCAGGGGTTTTCCATCTTTGCTCAAGAGAGGACCTTTAAAGCCTGACTGCGACCGCAGCGGCGCGTCCAATCTCTCCGAATAGTCATCCTTTGCTACTGATTCCTTGCGTCTTCGTTCGTCCTCCTCTACAGTTGTGCTCTGCGGCATTAAGGGGATAGGGGCTTGCGCTATGACCTCGACTTCTCGATTAATGCCTTCTAGACTCTGAAATGTCTTATGTATACATAAGGCAACATTGGCCAGGTACAGCTCCCGAACGGCTTCTTCATCTCCACCATCTTCGAGGTAACGAGGCGAGCTGCGCATGTAATCAAGCTTCTGCTTTAACTGCTTCTCGGCCTTGAAATTGGCAATTTTGGCATTACGCCGTGCATTAGGATCCTTGGTTGAAATAGTTGAGAAGTTGGTTGGGCCTTCATTGTAGTTCTCGAAAAGCTTTGCATCTTGAGGCGAGAGAATTGAGTAGCTGTCTAAGAGATGTAAGAATCTCTCGTAGGCCTCGCGTGTCGAGTGCAGAACCCGTTTTCGCTCCAGAGGTGAGCTTGTCGAAAATTTCTGAAGCAACTCGGCAATATGATAGAGGATTAAAAGATAGGGCAAGTCCGAAGTCGCAATATCCTCAAGCGATTCATTCCTGCTGAACAACGAAATGTTATCCATGATTTGAATGCATTCCTCGTAAGACTTTATGGCGGTTGTGACATCCTCTTGATAAGTTGGTGAGGTCATTTCGTAGGACCCCTCGACTGCCAAGCGTTTTGCTTCAGCAGATCGAAAGATGGACTTGAGGGTCCTGGGCTCTTCCATGTTTAAAAGTTGGTTATGTTGCGGTAAGCTGGACGACAAATATGATTTATCTATTCTCGGTTTCGATATGAAGCTGGTAATCACAAGGACGTAGAAAGGCTATAGCGTTGAGAAGAGGTGCATTCATTCACTTGGCAAGAACCTTGCAGCCATCCAAGGTTTCCAAGGTTATGACAATATGACAAGTGGTGGGGTAGTTCGGCTTGTTAGTGGAATACCTAGTATACATGCCACTTACCCCGGTAAGTGCATAAGACATAGGTTCTTTAGGCATCCTAGCAATCTGCGGTTGCCTGAGGAATTGACATCGTGCCATACCACCCATGTTCATGATAAACCAAACATGGAAGTGCAGGTGCAATGGTTTCCAGTGTACACTGCCTTACCTACTTATTTGGTACTAGGTAGTACTACTAGTAATTGACTACAATGCTTCAGTAGGGATCCACTAGAGCAGCTTTCCATTGTTCTCTGGTTCTGTCTGAACAAATTGAAGTGTGCCCTCAACTGAACTTACACGAGTCGTCCCCGGAAAGATGTCAACGTAGCTCATCATGTAGACCAAACTCGTATAAACGGCTACTTGAGGAGCTACCATGTATATATAGGTAGGTATGGTCAAGTATTACTCTGTAGCTAGAGGGTTGTTGAGTGATACGTGAGTGTCTGGATGCACCCTGGAAGTCATGGTAGGTAGATACATACAACTACCAACTAAAAATATCTCTATGTATTGCCGGGTTTTCACTATTTATGTTAGGAATTGTTTCATTTTAAGGTGCTACCTTAGGTATGGGTTCAAGGTACCTCCTGGGTTGCTAGTATTTTGAGGCCCTTCTATTGTGGCAAACCTCAGGACTGTTTGGTACCTATCTCCTTCCAATCGTGTTACAAACATGATTGAATGAGCACAGAGACGAAATAGGATACCTCCCGTTTCTCAAGCAATTATTAAAATAACGATTCTCGTTTCGTCCACATGCCATCGTTTATCTGTTCAAGTGTTTAATGCACCACAGGCTTCCCTGTTGCGAGTGCCACATTTCTACCCTTCTTATGGCCCTTACTGCTTCCCTTACTTCTCCCTTACTGGTTTTTTTCCCTGTATCTGCTAAGACAGACAGTAGTACCTCATTCTACTTCGCATCATCTGGTACCTGGACACCTTCGGCTACAAATTCTCCCTTGTAATCTCACGTCTCCCTTGGAAGTCCTTGGTCAAATACAACCCTTCCAGTTTCTCGGATTGTTGCTTTGACAGTAGAAAATGGACGATGAAAGGAAAAATGCAATGGATCAGGAATTCGATTCCGATGACGAAGACGCGACACCGCCTCATACGCCAGGTGCTATCCCACCCCAGATGGCTGCTAATGCTCGTCTCGCACAAGACAGAACTAATTTCGACAGCTGGCTTCGTGACCAAAGAGAAAAAGTGTACAAGGAAGCCCAGAGCAAGGCCGACGACAGCAATAAAAGCACATTGCCTAGTGCTAATTGGGTGGACGAGGAAGATGCACCTATCATTAGCAGCCCCAGGGAGTACCAAACGGAGCTCTTCGAGAGGGCAAAGAAGAAGAACATAATTGCTGTGCTGGATACAGGTTGTCTCATTTCTACCTATTACTTTGTGTACGCGCGTATAGGCTGCTGACTTGGACTGATATGTAGGAACCGGCAAGACCCTCATCGCCGCACTCTTACTTCGGCACATCGTAGAGAAAGAACTAGATGATAGAAGAGCCGGGAATCCACACAAATTAGCCTTTTTCCTGGTCGGTACTCACTCCCTATACCCACTTTGCCGTTCTTATTGACCATATCAGGTGGACAAAGTCGCCCTGGTCCATCAGCAGTACAGGGTCCTTCAAGCCAACCTGGACTTCTCCATGGATTCATTCACGGGCGACAGCAGTGGGGGGATTCTGCTACAGGAATTCTGGGATAAGACATTAGAAGAAAAGACAATCATAGTGTGCACCGCAGAGATCCTGCATCAATGTCTACGCCACTCCTTCGTACGAATGGTCCAAATAAACCTCCTCATATTTGATGAAGCTCATCACGCGAAAAAGAATCACCCGTACGCCAGAATTATTAAGGATTTTTTCGCCACGCTTGAGGAGAAAAACCAAGAGCGGCCACGCATCCTAGGAATGACAGCTTCGCCAGTTGACGCCAAGACGAACATGTATATAGCGGCCGCTCAACTGGAAGGTCTCTTACACTGCGAAATAGCGACGATAGACGATGCGGATGCTTTTGCGAAAGCAGCGATTAACAAACCAAAAGAGGGCTTTATTGAGTACTGGAATATGGATAGTCCGTTCGAGACTGACCTGTGGCGGAAGCTGCACCAGGTAGTTGGCGAAAACCCAGCATTCGGTAGACTATTTGGCTATTCAAAACAGTGCACTACCGAGTTAGGACGTTGGGCGGCCGACCGAGTTTGGCAGCTTTGGTTGACTAAAGAAGAGGCAGAGTGGATTGAAGCCAAAACGGAACGTGATTTCAACTCTATGCAGTCATCTCAACCGATCTCCGTACTCGATGCCAAACGAAAGGCCGTTCGGCAAGCTCATGACATGGTTGCTAATTACCCCTTCCAAAAGCTCGAGCTTGGCTGGTTCTGTCTATCAGATAAAGTTCTTAAACTGGTTGAGCATCTGAAGAAGCACTTCGACCCTGAAGGAGACAAATGTGTTATATTTGCGGAGCAACGTCTTACAGTGGCACTCCTGGCTGACCTCTTCAAACAACCTGTCCTGAGCCTTCAGGGTTACAGGCCAGGGAAGCTAGTAAGTATACGAGCCCTTGGTCAGTCTTGTTTTGATATTGACTAGTAGCAGATGGGTTCGAGCAGCAGTACTTCCGGTGATTTGGGTATGACTTTAGCAGAGCAGCATTCCACTATACGTGAATTTAGAAAAGGCCATCTAAATTGTCTCTTCGCTACAAGCGCAGGAGAAGAAGGTATTGACATTCCTGACTGCAATCTGGTCATCCGATTCGACCTCTACAAAACGGTGATTCAGTACATTCAGTCAAGAGGCCGCGCACGCCGTGCCGACTCCAAGTTTTATCAGATGATAGAGTCTGGAAATTACATTCATCGCCGCATCACTGAAGAGGTTCAGGAACACGAAGCCAGGCTACGTGAATACTACACCATGCTGCCAGAAGATCGGCTCATTACTGGGTGTGACTACGACATCGATTATCATCTGTCTAGAGAGCGTGGGCTTCAGGTATACAAGGTCCCTTCGACCGGCGCATTGTTGACCTACAAGAGTAGTATTGCTATTCTTGCCAACTTTGTGTCGACTTTACCACACCCGGCCGATGTCTGTTTGACTGCGGACTATATTATTCATAATGTCGGCGCTCAATTCGAGAGCCAGGTGTTGCTTCCGGATAGCTCTCCTGTCAGAAGCGCGATCGGGCGACGCGCCACATCAAAGCAGGTCGCCAAGTGCTCGGCGGCTTTTGAGATGTGCAAGACGTTGAAGGAGCAGGGACACTTGGATGATCACCTCCGATCAACGTTTTCTAAGCGCCTACCAAGGATGCGCAACGCTCGTCTGGCAATAAGCTCTAAGAAACAGACCGAATATCCTATGAAACTCAAGCCGAGCCTGTGGTCGACTCTCGGGGTCCCCAAGAAACTCTTCGTAACGGTAATTAGGCTCTCCGCACCGGAGGCAATTGGAAGACCTTCAAAGCCATTGGCTATATTAACTAGACAAGTATTGCCGTCAGTGGCTAAATTTCCCATCTACTTCCGCCATGATCGAATGTCAGATGTTGACTACTATTCTTTACCTGGGAGCATTGACTGTCTCCCAGAAGATATTGAAGCATTAAGCCATTTTACTCTCAAGATATTCAAGGATGTCTTCAGCAAAGAATATGCCCCAGAGGCAGAAAAAATGCCCTATTTCTTTGCGCCCTTGATATGCGCGCATAACTCGGAACAGATTTTGACTTGCAGCGACTCGCGTATGATCATTGATTGGAGTTGCCTCCAGATCATGCAAAGCAAAGGTGACTGTGTTGAATGGGAAGGTCGGCCTGAGCAAGTATTTGATAATAAATTCGTCACGGACCCTTATGATGGCTCTCGGAAGTTCTATACAATTCGCAGGCGCCCCGATATTAAATCTACAGATCCTCAACTGCCTGGTCTTCCAGTTAGTCAACGCCAGAAGAAGAGCCTCGATGCGGAATCGTCTTTTGATATATGGAACTCTTGTATCAGTATCTGGGGAAAATCAAGACGTGCCCTTATCAGACGGGAGGATCTGACTGTCGTGGAAGCCGAGCTCATACCCCATCGCCAGAACCTCCTTGATAAGTATGAAATCGAGAATGAAGTCGATCGAAGATGCTTTCTGGTCTTCCAGACCCTTAAATTGTCTCCAGTGAGTTCACGGTTTGCTTTGTCATATACATCGTTTGGTGCTAACTGATACAAGCTACCTACAGAACTGGTTGCCATGGCTTACAATTTACCTGCGATCATCTATCGACTCGAGTCCAGTCTGATCACACTTGAGGCTTGCAAGGAAATGGGCCTGGATTTGCGACCGGATCTAGCTCTCGAGGCTATGACTAAAGATAGCGCGAACACTGAAGAGCATTCGGTCGAACAGATTAACCAGCAAACAGGGATGGGCAACAACTACGAACGCTTGGAGTTTCTTGGCGACTCGTTTCTAAAAATGAGCACGACGATAGCTCTATTCACGAGAGTGCCGGAAAGTGACGAGTTTCAATACCATGTCGATCGTATGGTTTTGATCTGCAATAAGAACCTGTTCAACAACGCACTGGAGCTGAAACTGGAAGAATCAATCCGAACGCAAGGCTTCAATCGACGAATCTGGTATCCTGGGGGTCTCACCTTGCTGAAGGGCAAAAGGAACGACCCTGGCATGGGAAGACATGTACTGGGTGATAAATCAATCGCAGATGTTTGTGAAGCACTGATCGGCGCAGCGTATATGACTACACTCGAACAGAAAAACTTTGACATGGCAATCCAAGCAGTCACCAAATTCGTAAACCATGACAATCACAGGATGACTGCTTACGCCGACCATTATGCCGGATACAAAGTACCGGAATGGCAAAGTGCCGAGTCTCGGGCGGTGCAGCACGAGCTAGCACTTCAAATAGAGGGAAAGATGGGGTACAAATTCAAGTATCCTAGACTTCTGCGTAGCGCGTTCACCCATCCCTCCTACGGCTCCGTCTATGAAGGGATCCCAAACTACCAGCGACTTGAATTCCTGGGCGACGCGCTTCTTGACATGGCCATCGTGGACCACCTATTCCACAGGTTCCCTGGGGCTGATCCTCAGTGGTTGACTGAGCATAAGATGGCTATGGTTTCGAACCAGTTCTTGGGCTGTCTCTGCGTGTCTCTCGATTTACACAAGCATTTGGTGGCAATGAGTACTGCCCTGGCGAAAGAAATTGCCGAATATGCGACGGCTATCACGGAGGCGCGGGTCTTGGCTGAAGAACAAGCCGAGGCGGCCGGCCTCGGGCGCGCTGCCTATGCACGCAACTACTGGGTGGAAGAAAAGAAACCGCCGAAGTGCCTACCCGATATCATGGAGGCGTATGTCGGCGCTATTTTTGTCGACAGCGCGTACAGCTACGAGGAAGTTCAGCGGTTCTTTCAGACGCATGTCATGCCGTTCTTTGAAGACATGCATCTTTACGACACTTATGCCAATAATCACCCAGTGACTTTGCTGTCAAATGTCCTGTCCACCAAGCTCCACTGCAGGCAATGGAGGATCATGTGCTCTGAAACGGACGACGAGGAGCTCGCGTTTGCGGAAACCAAAGTTGCGGCTGGTGTTGTGATCCACGGACGAGTATGGGAGAGTGCCTACGCAGATAGCGGACGGTATGCCAAGCTTAAAGCGGCCAAAAATCTGCTGCAAAAGATGAAAGACATGGAAATTGATGAGTTCAAGGAGAAATTCAATTGTAGCTGTTCGCAGGCTTCTTAGTCCCATAGTCTTCCAAAGTTCGTAATGAGAACGTAATTAAAGTGTTGATTTTACTAACCATGCTCTTGACTCATCTTAACTGCAAGGGTATATTATGAGTTTCTAGTGAATCATAAGTACGACCGAAATAGGGACACGCGATTCTATTATCTAAATATTTTGATGTTGTGCTATTCGAGAACTTTGTTCGCGGCTATATAGTTGTCTCTCTGGTTCTATACACACCACATTAATGCCGGTACTGTTACTAGCTACTAATAGTATTGATCACACACTGCGTTGCGTGCCTTTTTCTATATACGCGCTTAAAATCTCCTTTTATTTAAGAACCTTCTTGAGTAGCACTAGCGATATATTCACGATTTCGCCACCTGGCATCCGCGTTGGCCGGTGATTTGGCAGTTCGGCGAATACGGTGTAGCCTTGTCGCTCGTACCACTCCTGGGTAGACATCTAAATTTTTGTTTAGTTATTTATTCCTTAGGTTCCTTTCGGGTTGAGTGCATTCGTGTGTATGAGTTTGTGTGTGACGAGAGAGAGAGAGAGAGATAAACAGGGGAAGTGTAGAAGATGCATTGCCAATTAACTCGAAACGCCGACGCGCGGAAAGGTAAAAGGAGAAACTGAGAAGTGTTGTCCTGGTTCCTCTACGATATATCGGTACTTAAGCAGGTAATCTAAGTAGTAATGGACTCACCTTAGGCTTCTCCAAACCAAGCGGGCCCCAGAAGATTTTGTCCGCCCAGTCGCTCCGATGAAACTCAGCCGACGCCGTGTCGAGGGCTATGATAGTTCTAGTGAGCGCAGTTTCTTCAGCCGTCTCTTTTGTGTCTCGGCCTTCGCTCTTCTCCTTCTCTCTGGACGGTTGCGCTACCAGCGCCTCTAGGTGAGACATTGTCGCGCGTCCGACGCCGTGGCGCTGGAGAGCGGGGGAGATGTATAGGCAGGATATCCAGTCTATAAAGCCGTTAATATCGATGCCCTATATGAACTGTGAAGCGAGCTAAGGTGAGATTGGTATGGGAATCGATCGGTCTTTCTGTCAAACTTACACACGCCTTCTTCGGGCAGTAAGCCATCTGTGTGCCCTTCCAGGTCTGGTGTTGGGTTTTTGTTTAGTGCTGCGTGGCCCACAGGTATGAACTCTTCGCCGCTTGCTTCTCTGGGGACTAAGTTCAGGGATCGCGCTGTGTCCTTTAGGGGGGTTACTTGCTGTTGTACTTGTCAGTTTCACGTTACATTATGCTTGAGATAATGGTGGAAAGAAGGAGGTGTATGTGGTTGAGTAGTAGTCTTGTCAGCATATCAGTGGTAATCTTGTGGTATTTCCTAAGCATCACCAGAGCTCAGAGGCCGCATGGTTTAAACTTGGTTAATGAGGTTCGCGAGGATGTGTTACTCACATCTAGAAATCCCTTTTTGTGCGCTTCAATTAAGTCCTCTCTATCCGGTTGTGACTCCGCTAATGTCTGTGGAAATGAAACGTAAGTATAAGTCAAGTATCAATGATTTTTCATCTACAGATCGCAGTTGTCCAGGAAGGCAATCCGTCATTTTTTCCTGCATTATATAATTGATCGTGTATCGACATATATAGAAGATACGCCTAGGACTCAGGAGCGTACTAACGCAAACAATCGAAGCAGGGAACTAAGAGGAGAGAAGAAGACACAGAAACTCACCACCCAGAACATAGTTTTCAAGCCGTGCTCGGCCTTCCAACCCACGAAGAGGTGACTTCCTCAGAGAACCAGCCGCATGCCTTTCGCTGTGCAATCATGCGCCAAACGTGATCCTCGGACGTGTGATCCCAGGGGATGAGCTTGATATGGGACAGCGACGACATTGTTGCGTTGTATTAATACTCCCTATCCTTCGGCTGGCTGGTTGGCTATGTTCGCTCGTCGGGGAGCGAGCAGTGGTTAAACTTAGGAAGGCTTATTCTCGTGGATATGTCCTTTATAAGCTCGTCTTTATTTCCATTCTCGTCTTACGCACGCCCTTCCCCTGTCTCTGCCGTAGATCCCGGAGTTCGAAAAGCGGAGTCTTCGGCGTGACGCATAAGCAGAAACCGGCCCATTCTATCCTTACATCAAACTAACTTGGGTACCTGTTCAGTATCTGTAAAGCGACAGGGCTATGAGTAGCTTTTTATAGATTAGTTAATGGGGGCGTTGGCTTTACTCTGGAGCCGCTTGAGTATGACATAACAATAAGCAACGCCGGTACCGCCCCAGCAATCAAGTCTCGGACGGCGTTTTAGTGCCTAGGGAGGGGTATGATATAGCTATAGACCGTAAGAGCATCATAGCAACACATGCCAACCGCGAGGGCTTGATAATGCGAAGTATCCTTCTCTTGATTGAGGAAATACCTGGCCTCGGGTTGACTACCACACAGAACCCGCACCTCAGAAGCAACGCTCATCACTTATGGCTTACGGGATATCATTCTGATTTATCATATTGTTGCAAGCTGGGCTCGTTTGGGGATATTGAGCGGGCGGCTCCCAGATATAAAGAGACTCCCATTTTAACTGTTTCGGCGAGCTTCCATGCGTACTACAATTGGCTTCTTCTCTACCAGTAAGAACGTCCTCAACTGTTCCCATTCTAGCGCTTCTCCTGGCCCTGCCCTTACATCAAACCTCCAGAGCAGCTTTGCGAGTACCAAGCGCATCTCTGCCCATGCGAGATGTTGTCCCATGCATGATCGAGGCCCAAGACTGAAAGGCTGGAACGCGCGTCGTTGGTCATGGTAAAAGGGGGATTCAGGATCCGCCGCCGCCTCGGGCAACCAGCGCTCGGGAAGAAATGATGTGGCGGAATGGAATAAAGCCGGGTCACGGTACATGGTGTAAGCCTGAATGGATACCGAAGTCTAGTAGGGAAGGCGGTTAGAAGAGCCGTACTACGAGGCAGAAGGCGTGTCTAGGGATCTTGGGACTTACTCCGCCGGGCAACCAAACGCCGCAAACCGTGTCTCCTGACGGCGGCACTTTTCTTGGGAGTACCCAAGGAATTGGCGGACACAGCCTTAATCCCTCGCTAATAACAGCATTGAGATATGGGAGTTTGCGTATCGCATCGAGTGTTATATCGTCAAACGAGTGGAAATTTCCACGGATCTCATTTAGTAGGGTGGCCATTGTACCTGGGTTGTGAACCAGGTAGTTTAGAGTCCCCCCGAGAACCGTAGCCGTCGTCTCGCTCCCTGCCGTAGTGAGCACCATGAAAGTTGTATTTATCTCTTCTATAGGCAGGGATTTCTTGTCGTCTCCCTTGATGACATGGGACATGATATCCGGCCTCTCTAGCTCGAAGTTTAGTCTTCGTTGCACTTTATCGACGATCTGTTCGAAGTGATCCCTTTGCATCTTCCTCAGCGACGGTGGGATGGATTTCATGAGCAGAAACTCTACGAGAGGGTAGAACCTAGCCGCGGCAACGAAGGAGGCGGCCTTGACACTGTTGAATAGGAGTGCGATCCAAGGGTGATAGCGCGAGTTCTGCAGGCAGTCGAAGCTCTCGCCGAAGCCTAGATCGCCGAATATATCAAACGTCACAAAGTTGAACCACGGCGCAATATCAAGCGCCGACCTTTCTTTAGTGTGTTCTATTAGTTTGTCGATGAGGAGATTGACGTATTGCTGTAGGATAGGTTCTTGAGCCTTTAAGGCATGCGTAGTAAATCCGGGCGCGAGGGCTTTCCGTATACGAGCATGCGTTGCTGGGTCAATGGCACTGATGAGAGACTGTGCTTGGCCGGGCTGCGACTTCCACCAGACGGGATCCTTCAGGAAATGATGGGGACGCGGTTGGAAGATATCCGTCCACGCATCGGGGTGAGCAAAAGTGACCTCATCTGGGGCAACGCGCAGGATAGGCCCATACACGCGATGAAGTTCTTGGAAATCATGCACAATGGTACCCTTGAGGAGCGAGTATATAAAGGGCAGTCTCGAGGCAGACCAGGCGGTTGGCCCCGGTATCTTTGATAGAGCGTGGAAGTACACGTTATAGACCGCGCGAACGACTGAGTACTAAAATCCGTGAGCTTGTGTGCTGTACATCGGTGTTTGGATAGGGTATATACCGCAATAAATGCTAAAATAAGCGTATAAGCCAATTTCGAAAGTTGTTCGAAATCGGCTATTGACATTTTTGTTATAAGAGAGATGAAGAGGATTATTCAGTGTTTACGTTCATAAAACTACTTGTCACTGTTGATGGCCGACAAGATTCACGTTCGTGGATTTGCGAAGATTGACAACTACGAAGAATGTTAGATATAGTAGAGCCCAGAGAAGAACTACCGTGAGAATATTCAACATTAACATGAGACCCAAAGGAAACCATACACGAACAACAGAGATTGATTGAGATTGAGCTGTAGAAGGGTCAAGTGACCGATCCTTACACTCGGCGCCCACTCTTCAGTGAGAAAGGCACTAGCTTCAGCATATATTAGTCGTCTTAGTGCTTATGAGACCCAGTTGATGTTGTCAATCTGAACTGGCTGCTCAGAACTCCTAAAGCCGGAATCAACGGAGAGAAGTACCTTACTATTAGAGGCCCTTGTCTTTCTTCCCTTGATTCTCCCTGTCGTCTCTACTGCTCGTGGCACCTCTACCGGCCAACAACAATGCAACGCCGGTAGTCACCGCTCCCGCACCCTCCCAGACAGCTGGCGCCGTCCAGCCCTGGGCGAAGAAGACAGATGTTGTGAGCAGACGCATGGGCACGGTGGCGATAAAGAATGTAGTGTTCTCTTGATACGCCGCCAGGTTGTAGTACAGGCCCATCGCAATTGCAGCTAACGCGTTGCCCCGTGCCACAGGCGCGCATGCGACGGGGAAGCCTTGCTGCGAGGACGACAAAGCAGGGTCTAACAGCGATGCGATACCCGCTATCAGCGCGGTGGCTCCGAAGGCGTAGATTGTGAGGGCTGCTGGTGAAGGCATTGTGTTTGTGTATGGTATGATATGCGAGCGCTTAAAAAAGAGAAAGCAAGGAAGAGGTTTGAGTACGAACGAGCGTTGAGCCAGACTGGAATCTCGGATATATACAGCTCTACGCGTGCACGAATGCCTGAGCCGTCAAATAGGATATCTGGTACATATTCACGTAACATGCAAGTGCGGACGCCTTCACCGCCTGGAGACCGCTGTAGCGAGATAGCCCCCGTGGTTAGCGTGAAATGGGACGTTGGAGAGCATGGTCAAGTAGACATTCAAGGGTTGTGAATCCCCACATAACTGAGGATAAGCAGGCGCAGGTTTTATAAAATAGATTGTTGGCCAAAAATTCTTTAGAAGCTGATTATGTACTCAAGTATGTAAGAATTGTTCGGTGAAAGAATAATAACACGTTACTAATATGTATTTCGATATTAAAGCCGACAAGTTGTCTAAGTAAAATTGTCACTCCTGTGTTGACCTCATTGTCTCCTTAGTATACAGGGGCTCGAATGTCAAGCAAGGCCCAGGCTTCTATACAGCTTTAAAAGCCTGCGAGTCGGGGGGTATTATGTCCTTGGCCTTATTCTCACGGTCTCGTAAATACGTGTCGAAGATATCATTGTGCTTGCGGGGAGGCATCATTTTCATTAATTTCTGCTAGCGGTTCATGCGTCTACCTTGCGAAATACACCTCCAAACCAACATGTGACACCAACCCACTTCTTACTTCTGAGTCCAAGTTTGTCGACCATAGCTTGATCCACACCTCTCTCTATTATACCTGTCCCCTGGTCGTTATTCTCTACCATGAGTCCGGCTTTCTGTGCCTCAAGCACCACATCATCGACAGTATGAGCGTAGCTCATCGGCCTAATCTTCTCGCCCGTTGCCTTATCCACAAACCCTGCTTGTGAGATACCACCCATCTCCGAGTGCATGTTTGTCAGCAAGAGCACGCCGCCGGGGCGGAGGAGCTGCGACACGTGCCCGAAGAAAGTCGGGAGCGGGATGTGCTCGACGACCAAAGTGCTGATTATAGCATCAACAGTACCGGGGGCCACATCGGCCGGGGTGTTAGGAGAGGCTAGCATATCGAAAATTCCGAACCGGAGGTTGGGATTAGACCCGGCGAGTCGACTTTTGGCTACTTCTAACATTCCGCTACTTGAATCTAGCGCGAAGACCTCGGCGGTGTCGGATATGCCAGCGAGAAGCGCTGTGTTGCGGCCGGTGCCGCAGCCAAGATCCACGATACGCCAGGGTTTGGGAGACTTGATAGATTCCAGAAACCGTGGGAACAGCGTCTTGAGCTCCAGATCGTCTAATGCCTGCAGGAAGTTCCCATCACTGTCGTAGACTTCGGCCCATCTGTCGTAGGCCTCTTTCGTAGGGAGGTAGCGGATCGAGTTGAACGGCGGGTCGGCTGAGGTTGTTGATTCTGCCATTGTAGATGTAGATGAGTTCCAAGCAGCGAAGGACGATAAGTCAAAATGGTTAGGTATGTGAATGATGTATCTTGACAGAATCGAAGCCAGTTTTAAAGCAGCGTACGCGACTTGTACGAGGTAGATGGTGTGGCCCAAACGTAAAGAACTTTTATAAGTTATACGTGTTATACGATAAATAAAAATATTTGCAGCCATTGGCTGCTTGGCGCCATCGTGAATGAGTCACCCCCGGTAGCTGGCCGGTCGACTGAATACATATGCGAGAGATTGCATTTCGATGCATGGATTACTGACTTGAACGTCTGGTCTCATTTCGGGGTGAATTGAAATGGACGAAATCCATCATTCGGAGGCATTTTAACTCGCTGTCGCGCTAGGGAGAAGACTAGCTTGGTATTGCTCGTGTGGTTTCTTACCAGAACTCTCAACCCGAGTCAGCTTCATATGCGATAATAATAGTGTGACTCTCCTGCCGGAGTATCTGGGACTTTATAACGGCTCATAATCGTAGGAGTCACGGCAGAAGATTTGAGAAGTCCTGCCTAATAGTTATCACAGTAGCTAACCGCTTGCTTACAATATATATATTAGATTTGGGGTGTAATGTAAGAGAAAAATCCTCTTGAGGGTCAACATCACGTGATAATAATCGGCGATAGAATCAAAAGATGGAGGTAGGCAATTGTTCCAGAGCGTAGTTACGAAATCAATGAGAAGTGGTTGACCCGCAGAAAGGTAAAACTTGCCAATCCGATTTAGCCCAGCGCCAAATCATTGAATTATCATCCACCTTAAAGCCAATAACTGACAGCTCAATTCTGTGTTGATGCAACTTCAGTCCCCTATCTGTTAAGAAGCGAGACCTGGACGTCATGGCTGGCAACAACCCTTTGGTATGGATTGACTGTGAGGTGAGGCATACAAGTTCCAGGTATAAATATAAATTAAGGGAATGGAGTACTAACACCTCGGATCTAGATGACGGGGCTCAACCCTGACACCGAAGAAATCATTGAGATATTCTGTATCATCACCACAGGCACACTGGACGTAGTAGACGAGGAAGGATGGGGGACAGTGGTACGCCAGACCAAGGAGAGAATGGACATGATGGACGAATGGTGTACAAAGACGCATGCGGGGTCTGGGCTCACTGCGCGTGTCATTGCCTCGACGGTGACGCCTGAGCAAGCAGCCGACGAGCTACTGGCCTACATCAAGAGATTTGTGCCAGAGAGGAAGATGGCATTATTGGCGGGAAACAGCGTGCATGCTGATCGGGCGTTTCTACGAAAGGAGCCGTACAAGAAGGTAGTAGAGCATCTACACCATCGTATCTTGGACGTGAGCACCATCAAGGAGGCAGCCCGGCGCTGGTGCCCTAAGGAAGTACGCCGGAATGCGCCCGTGAAACAAGGTCTCCATCAAGCGAAGGAGGATATTCTCGAGAGTATCGCAGAAGCGCAGTATTACAAGGAGGCCATCTTCGAGAACAGAAGAAGTTCCGAATGATAAGAGCTGAGGCTGAGGGGAGTATAAAATTTGCAATCTCGTTACACCACGAGATTTCAATAGCTTTTCAATATACCTGGAATATGGCAACCATTGATGTGGGCCAATATCGTCGCCACGCTCATATTGGGAGTCTAGTCGTGGCCGTTCGTTGTGTGGCTTTGCGGTACAAATCCTACTATTTTATCTACATACCTAGCACCAACGACAACGATAACGAGAATAGAAACGCGTGGCAATTCAATTGGTCTATGGTGTTTCCCTGGATCTTGATAGATAATATGTTCTAGACCAGGGACCAGGGGCAGAAAAACGGCCATGGTACTGCTGTAGTACCTGGGCAATATATGGGCAGCGTGGCTTGGGCTCCTATCAGCTCGTAAAAATGGACGGGTACCAGACCGTGCCCATATATCTCAGTATACGCACAGTGGACATCAATATCCCCTATCGTATCATGCTATCTCAAAGATAGCAAAAGTATATTGCACAGTGCGTAAATTAACTCTCTGTTCAGTTGTTCCCCCCACACCTCCAGTTCTAGAAGATGAGGTCACTAACCCCGCCATTAGCTTCCCTGGTCTACCAGTCCCCTTACGTAGCTCATATATTTTGCAAGCTCTCACCACTCCCCCTTTTTCTTGCTAGACGACTCTATCCCCTCTCGATTCTTTTCCTAAGTCTGTTCACCTAGTACGCTTATAGCTCTATACACTATATCTTGGAATTGAGCGTGTGGTAGAGAAATTCTCATCATGAGTGTCAAGACAGTCGATTTCAAGCCCTTCACAGACCAGAAGCCTGGAACGTAAGTCGATTTGTTTACTTAGACTTACCCCGCCAACTTGCGAATAGTGATGTGCACCCCATTGATGCCCAATTCCTGAACATCATGAACGCTCGAGGGGCGGAATACTGATGGGATTATAGCTCGGGTCTTCGTAAGAAGGTCAAGGTTTTTCAGCAGCCTCATTACAGTGAATCCTTTGTCGCTAGCATCTTGCTGTCTATCCCTGAAGGTGCTGAAGGTTCGTAATAGACCGCACCTCTGTGGCTACTCCCCATGTTATTTACCATGAATTAAAAATAGGGGCGTTCCTCGTCATTGGCGGTGACGGTCGTTTCTGGAATCCCGAGGTCATCCAGCTCATCGCTAAGATTGGTGCCGCGTATGGTGTCAAGAAACTACTGATCGGACAGAATGGCATTCTCTCCACCCCGGCTGCCAGTCATGTCATTAGAAAGCGGAAGGCAACAGGAGGCATACTCCTAACTGCCAGCCATAACCCTGGTGGTAAGTTGAAAGAGGATAATAAGGTTGATGCTAGAAACCATGCCAACTAACTCTACAACAGGACCCAACGAAGACTTCGGCATCAAGTATAACCTGTCTAACGGCGGTCCCGCCCCCGAGAGCGTCACCAACAAAATCTACGAGGCTTCGAAGACCTTAACCTCCTACAAGATCGCCGATATCCCGGACGTCGACATCTCTACTATCGGCACCGAGACGTATGGAAACCTCGAAGTCGAAATTATCGATAGCACAGCCGACTATATGCAGATGCTCAAGGATATTTTTGACTTCCCCTTGATAAAGAAGTTCTTCGGCAACAACCCAGATTTCAAGGTCCTATTCGACGGTCTGCACGGTGTTACCGGTCCTTACGGAAAGGCCATCTTCGAGGAAGAGCTCGGACTCAAGGGCTCAATCCAAAACTGTGTACCCTCACCCGATTTTAACGGCGGACACCCAGACCCCAACCTCACATATGCCCACTCCCTCGTCTCTGTCGTTGATAAGAACTCGATTCCCTTCGGCGCCGCTTCCGACGGCGACGGAGATCGAAACATGATTTACGGAGCTGGTGCCTTCGTGTCACCCGGAGACAGTCTGGCCATCATCGCCCACCATGCTAACCTCATCCCCTACTTCAAGAAACAGGGCGTCTACGGTCTAGCACGCAGCATGCCGACGTCTGGTGCCGTGGACCTGGTTGCTGAAGCCCAGGGACTAAACTGCTATGAGGTACCCACAGGCTGGAAGTTTTTCTGCGCCTTATTCGATGCCGACAAGCTGAGTATCTGTGGCGAGGAGAGTTTCGGTACCGGTAGCAATCATGTACGCGAGAAGGATGGTCTTTGGGCTGTTGTCGCATGGCTCAATATCATTGCTGGCCTTGGCGAGGCCAACCCAGGTGTCACTCCAAGCATCAAAGAAATTCAGAAGGAGTTCTGGAACACTTACGGCCGGGTCTTCTTCACTCGCTACGACTACGAGAATGTCGACTCCGATGGAGCGAACAAGGTTGTGGGCACACTGAAGGATCTCGTCGCCAAGCCCGACTTCGTTGGAAGCAAGATTGGAGATCGGACTGTCACAGACGCTGGCAACTTCTCATACACTGACCTTGATGGATCGGTAGCATCAAACCAAGGTCTTTATGCTCGCTTCGACAGCGGCAGTCGAATTGTCGTCCGCTTATCTGGCACTGGTTCTTCCGGAGCCACCATCCGGTTGTACATCGAAAAGTACAGCAAGAATCCCTCAACATACGGCCAGGATGCGCAAGACTTCTTGAAAGATGAGATCAAATTCGCAACAGACTTGTTGAAGTTCAAGGAATATGTCGGACGTGACGAACCTGATGTCAAGACATAAATGAGGCCGAGCGAGGCGAGAACCGGGACCTTCCATTGGGATATACTTTAATGCTACACAAAATAATGATGAGCGTTTGTTGAGCACGCGATGAAAGCTGAGGACGTTATGATGAATAGAGAGCAAATGAATGCACCATTTCTGCCCATCCTATAAAATGCTGTCGATTTCACCAGCGACTTTACAGCTGTATGACACGTGCCAAGTAGATAATGCTCAACTGCCCGTGTTTAGGTATTTCCAGCGGGTAGGTGCTGCTGTAAGAGGCGGGTTTGTTTATAATTCATGCAAGTCAGCTGAATGAGGGGGACTTGGAGCTCTACCAGTACAAGGTTCTAGAAAGTCTGGATTTACCACCATGGTGCCACATTCATCTTCTTGTCAGAGCAATCGCTAAGGCGTGTTAGGTTGTTAGTTTGTAAGACTGCCGTCGTACGATTAAAGTCCGATCATACGATTGATCTTACGGCGCTGTAAGTCTGAACTATTAATTGCCAGGTTCGGGGAATATCAAAAGTCTCGGATTTGTATAAGTCAGCGACTTTTCGAAACAGCTCCATGAAGCGTTATGGTCGCTTTGCCCTGACTTTCTTCGCACTCGGAGTGATAACGGCGATTTTGTGCTTGACTTACTATCGTACTCCCTCTACTAATTTTTGGTCCAAGCCAGAAGCGGCGAGTGACATCAACACCGACGCGGCCAAGGCAAACATGGCGAAGCCTGTCATCACGGTGGGCTCCGGCCTCGCCGGGCTCTCAGCAGCATACGAGGCGCTGAAGGCGGGCGCCAAGGTACACATGCTGGACCGCGCCCCCAAGCCCGGCGGCAACAGCATCAAGGCGTCCTCAGGCATCAGCGCAGCTGGTACCAAGTTTCAGAAAGCAGGGGTGGGCTCAAATGACGATGTCGCTACCTTCTACGAGGACTCGGTCCGATCCGGCGGTTCAAGGCTGCAGACGAATACCAGTGCGCTCAGCGAAGCAGAGCGTAAGACGCTGATCGAGATCTTGACTTCACAATCGGCCGACGCTGTCTCCTGGCTTGCTGACGAGATCGGCGTCGACTTGAGCCTAGTTGCCCAGCTGGGCGGACACTCGGTCGCGCGCACGCATCGCGGGGCAAGCGGTCCGCCACCCGGCTTCGCTATCGTCGGTGCTTTACTCAAGAAGTTGGGAGCTGACCCCGGGTTCACGCTCACTTCGTCGGCGGAAGTTCAGGCGCTCACAACGTCCGAAGATGGGAAGGTGGATGGTGTGCAGTATACCCTTGACGGCCAGACACACGAGCTGCACGGCCCTGTGGTATTTGCTGTCGGCGGATTCGCGGGCGATGCGCACGGTTTGCTCGCGAAGCACCGTCCTGATCTCGCGGGAATGCCGTCCACGAACGACGCACGTCCGGCATCGCACGGGCTGCTGGCTGATATCAGTGCGGAGTTCGTGGACATGGATAGCGTGCAGATCCATCCAACCGGTTTCGTAGATCCCAAGGATCCTACTGCAACGTATAAATTCCTCGCAGCGGAAGCACTGCGGGGCGAGGGCGGGATACTGCTGTCGAGCGAGGGGAAGAGATTCGTCAATGAGATGGAGCGGAGAGACGTGGCCAGCGACGCCATCATGGCCCTTCCTCGCTCAAAGGCGTATGCGGACGAGGGCGTGAGGCAATGGGACATCACACTCCTCCTCGACCCGGGCGCTAGCCGGGCCGCGGCGTCGCACCTAGGGTTTTACGTCTCCAAGGGCCTCATGCAGAAGAAGAAGGTCAAGGACCTCCCTCCCGCGGTGATCGAGGCCGTGGACAAGTACGCTGCGGCCGTGGTTGCGGGCTCTGACGACGAGTTTGGCAGGAAGTCCTTCGGTCACTGGACACTACCGGCTGGCGAGGTGAACAGGGAGGAAGAGGTGTGCGTCGGCACCGTAACACCGGTGTCCCATTTCACGATGGGCGGCGTCGCCTTTAACGAGAAAGCTCAGGTCCTCGGCAAGAAAGGAGGAAACTCGTTGGTCCCGATCGAGGGGATTTGGGCCGCTGGGGAAATCACGGGTGGTATACATGGCGATAACCGCCTCGGAGGCTCTTCGCTTCTCGAGTGTGCTATATTTGGCAGGATTGCTGGTGCTGAAGCTGCGAGGAGCCTTTCAGCAGCATAGTGTACAGAAAGAAATATCTCAAAATATAGAAGCATCTGATCCTGGATCACACCAGACATGAGAAACATAAATTGGACTTCTGATTTTTACTTACAATACTCCGTGCGCATGGCTGACGCCAGGCAAACCGTGGTCCAAGGACCAATGAGCACTCTCATGGGACTTTGGCAAGCATACAACCTAGTCCGGCAAGCCATCAAGTTTATATCTAGAGCCTACCCCTAGACGCCCTTCAATATCCGTCCTACCAATGTGACTCTCCTAGTTTCAATGCTGTGGCGTTGAACAACAGACACAGAATCACGTTGAGAGATAAGTATAAAAGTGAGAAGGTGCAGGTCGTTGCGCATGGATTAATCGGGAAGTACTCCGTATTCATGCCCAAAAAGCGATGAGATTAATAAGCATTCTGACGCTCTAATTGGCGAGATAGATACAGGCTTATAAGAGTACTCTTCATCAGCCATATCCTATTCATACTTTAATACTCAATTAGACTTGACAGCGTTTCACATCTTGATAGTTTCTTTAACTCGAAGCTAGGTACCGACCCATGCAATATGATATCGCCAAATCCGATCTGTTAACCAACCTGATGGGATCAGAGGCATGCTCGCTTGGTATCAAAGGAAGTGTTTACCAGAAAAGGCAGGTTGAATGACGCTGGCGTCAACTAGTCATTCTTGGCGGCAGAAGCAACTCAATAGAAACATGAGGGTTACATCCCGCAACTTATCTCCGCTATCTTCAGAAACGAACCTAGGTTAGGGATTCCCATACAACCCCGACTTACTGTAGTGTAAACCTACAGGCCAAGATGATGGTAGGGAATAGCTCTCACAGTGCCTAATGGCCTGGAATTCTGACGGCTCTGGGCACACAGCTCCAAGGCAGCAAGCACAGTATGGGGAGAACCCTGAACAACAACATCCAAATTGCTTCTCTGATCCATCGTTCAAGTTGCTCGACGTTGACCTACCGTGTGGATGCCCGCCGGGGTACGACGACCTACCCCCACACGACCACCCGAACATACATAGTATTACATACATATGTATAGACTAGGGTGGATAATGTCTTGGAGATATCCACAGAAACCGCCTTACCTTGTCACTACTCACTCACCTCTTCTATCCGTCCCATGGTCTTCAACTCCCAGTAGCTCTCTTCTCGAAAGACAAGATGGCTTGCTTCGAAGGGGTGCGATGGGCGTCAGTCGCCCTCGCCGGTATCGCCTACCTTGCGTTGGGCTCCTTTGCGGCATCAGACAGGCTGCGCGTGCAGATCTCTGTCGGGGACAGTAACCTGCTAAAGGGTGTCATAGACGGCCGGGTGGTCCTCATGTTCGCGCCCAATGGCACCGATCCGCTCGAGGATACAGACGTCACGTCGACGCCGAACAAGATGTTCGGCAAGAATGTCTTCAACTTTGGCGCGAGGGACAGGATAGTATTGTTTGGTGGGAGTCCCAACAATACAGCCACCGGCGTCTACGGGTTTCCGCTTGTTAGTATGGGTAAGCTATCTTCGATTAATTATCCCTGTGCCCTAACGCGAGGGCGTCATTGAGCTCTCGATAGTATATCCTTTTGTTTCAGGAAACCCCTGAAACCTGAGTATCCATTTAATGGCACTGACTTAGACTTTATAGAAGATGTTTCTGCTGGCGCGTACACCGTTCAAGCCTTTTTGAACCCGTACGACAAAGCCAGGCGCAGTGATGGATCAGAGGTGCATCTGAAATTCCCCTGTGGCGATGGTGCACCCAATGTCGACGGTGTCGGGAGTCTCACTACCCCAGCAATGAACGTAGAGGTACACGGTGGACCACAAACCATCGATTTAGCTTTCAACAGCGTCGTGCCCATCGAAGCATTCACAGGAAAGGAGATCGGTGGCTGCTCGCAGGGTAACTATGTAGACCAGCCGCTCTTGAAGTATGTGAAGATCCGAAGCGAGGCACTGAGCCGCTTCTGGGGCCGCGATATGTAGGTCGGCGCGAATGTCCTGCTGCCCGCCGGATACAACGCCGCTGACAAGAAGACCCGGTATCCCGTTCTCTACAACCAGAACCACTGGACGGGTGGCCGTGGCCCGTATGGTTACTCTACTAATGCGGACTTCACACAAGCATGGGACCGGGGAATCATCCCTGGAACCAATGGCACCGCCGATAAGCCGGCGCCGAAACTGATCATTGTCGCCTTCCGACACGAAGCGCCGTACTATGACGATTCGTACGGCGTGAACACGGCTAACCTGGGCCCTTACGGCGACGCCATCAACGAGGAATTGATTCCTTATATCGACAAGAAATTCAACACTGTTGCTCAACCCTACGCACGAATCCAGGACGGCGGCTCCACGGGCGGTTGGATCTCGGCGGCTAGTCTGATCTTCCGACCGGATCTCTTCGGCGCGTGCTTCTCTTCGTACCCGGACTCGTTGGACTTCCACCGCCATCAGGATATCGACTTATACACCAACAAGAATGCCTATACGAAGCCGAACGGTGATTCAATTGGTTCGATCCGCACGTTTGACAGCAACGACACCGAAGTCGTCCTGGCGACAGTAGCGCAGGAGAACCACTGGGAACTCGTGTTCGGGACCTCCTCGCGCTCCTCGCTGCAGTGGGACGTGTGGAACGCGGTCTTCGGCGTCCAGGGCCTGAACGGGTACCCCCTGGAGCCGTGGGACAAAGTGACGGGCGAGATATACCCCGAGGCGGTCTCGTATTGGAAGGAGATCGGCACGGACCTGTCGAACTACGTCGTCAGCAACTGGCGCGGCCCCAAGAGCCTGGGCAAAGCGCTGCGCGGCAGGATATACATCTATGTCGGCACGCACGACAACTACTACCTCAACGGCGGCGTGAGCGAGTTCGAAGAACGCGTCAACGGCCCCGGCTTCGGCGGGCCCGGCTGGGCCAACGTGACCATCCTCCCCGGACAGACGCACGGAGGGAATTACCAGCGTCGCGCCACGTGGGACTACCTCGAGCTCGTGGACCGGTGGATCCGCGACCATTCTCCAACGGGCAAGACGCCGTTGCCGAGAGAGGCGACAAGGCCCGAGAGCTGCGGGAACAGGTTCGAGGACGTGATGCGTGTTGGCGGCCACGGCGCCGCGCTTAGACGCCAGGGAAGACCTGAGCTGTCGCTCGAGGAAAAGGTTAGACGCAGTGTTAAGATCACGGCGACGCCCGGGCGGTGGGACCCCGGCGTTATACTTGAGGCGCAGTGGCTTATCGACGGACGGCCCAGCGGCGCTTCATTTGCTGTGAGGCAGGGCGAGGTGGTTAGGTATGTGCCGAAGGTCAAAGAGAAGGATAAGGAAAAGAAGAAGAGTTTCGAGCTGAAGCTCCGCGTCACGGGGTCGAAACGGAATTATGTTGATGAGACGAGGGAGAGTAATGCTATTATGGTGAGGCGAAGATGAGTCGATATTAATAATTGTATGAGACATGTCTCCTATGTCCTTTAAAAACTATGATATATGTATTCATTGTCTAAATAATAATAAACTAGAATAATCGTTACCCATACCCATGCCAGCAGAAGGCTATAGAACTTAGACGTAAGTGGATTTTACAGGCAATCGTGCATAAATTCCTATAGGTATCCTCTCTATGCTCGATCTCGTAATGGCTAGTCAGTTGCGTATTAAGATATGGTTTTTTTTCTTTTCTTATGTGCGTGTATGCGATTAGAGAAAGGTTTGCTCATGCACATCAAACTATCTTTAGGTATACGTATTTCCTTCCGTACTTGAACCAATAGCAAGTGTGTTGATTATTGTTTCTACGACCTGTTTGTCCATCACGTATTCCACTATTGCATCGAGCCCTCGGTGACGTCGTTGCTATCTGAGACGGATGACTAGAATCTGTGAGAAGGATTGTAGTAAACTTCGTCTAACTTAAGGGTGAAAACGTAGTAGAACTAGATAGACTGTTAAGGGGGCTGATGGGCGGTAGGTCCGTAGAGAAACTTCCCGATTGGATAATGTTCAACATGAGCTTCCTCAGGGGTTCCCGCTCGGCAAGCGCCTGCGTACACTGGCTGGAGCGAGACAGGGTGTGTGCTCTCGCCCCCTTCAGGTGCGGAGGTTTTAGTAAAAAGAAGACTGTCGTTTAATATGCTTAACCTGCCGTCACCAGGTCTCTTGAATTCTTGCTCTGCACTTGGCTAGCTCGGCTCCCCTTCCGATTCATATTTGAAAACTGGCAGCCGAGGGAGGTAGACTCTCATAAAGTGTACAAGACTCGGAGTGCAACTGACGATTATTGCAATGTCAGATTCCACTAGGGTGCAAAGAAATAGTGCGATGGTGTCCCAGGTGCACACTTGGGAATGCAACCACGGAACGTTGTAGATCAAGGACAGCACGCTCGAGATAACTCCACTACAGCCGACCTTATCAGTATGTCTTGGCAATAAGGAGCATAGCGAGATACGGAGGACCACGGCACTTACATCAAGGTGGTAGCAAAAACGGATAGGATCTGTAGCTTCTTCTTTTTCTGGGTAAGTGAAGCTTCGCAATAATTGGGATAGGCAGAATGAGAATATAAATATCTAGTACGACTCCGACGGTGGCCTGTACAACTCCCTAGAGGGGCAGCATTTTCAGAAATTTCTCACTCGTGAGGACGCTGAGGCACGTTTCGCCAACTCGACGCGCTCCCAATACTGCCACTATGGGAACGGTGGTGAGATAGAGAATCGGGGAGAATACCAACCTGAAACGAGTGGTGATTTGCGTCAACCCTCCGTCTGGAAGATCTGGCTGAATAAAAAAAATATACAGATCCCTTTGCGAAGAAGGATCTAACAGAGGCGATAACCTTCTGTGAAAAAATGATTTGTGTCGGTTTTGTAAGCTTCTAAGCGGGAATCTTATGCTCGGTAAATATAAGACTTTGCCTTCGTAAGTTCTCTATCGTATCAACATACTCTTATGTCCTATCCATGCTTTGGGACAGCAGGAATGCGGTCTGGACAACTGACAAGGAAACAGCGGTAATGACGAAGTCTTCTCAAGTACAAGTCCGGCTCTCAGGATTTCTGTACTGTTCGATGGCTGAATGATGAGAGAAACGCTTGGTTTCTTACAACCACTCCACCCCAAGTTTCTCATGTTGGCGAATTTAAGATGCAGTCCCGAATGTGTAACACGAAGGATACGAGAGAGGTGCCAGTGATGGTTTATAACTGGCAAGCAAACCGCCGAGCCAGGGGCATTGTCCGGATGTATCAATACCGAGTCTATAAATGAACGTTCTGATGGACTAGCAGTCCATGCGTAAAGCATTCTTTTTGTCGCTTTTGGTGTTCTTAATCTATCTCGGGCACTTTATTACAAGTCTCCTCCCCGCCAACACCAACTACAGCATACGAGGTCAAGGCGTCCGACTTGACTACGTTCTGCTTTTGTTGGTTCCGTGGGTCGGCATTGCGGTTCTAATTCGTAACACCGTCTTTGAGACAACTGTAAGCAGATAATAGGGCTTGAGCTAACTTATGCTCAATATAATGACTTTATTGGACACTTTCTTTGTTGATACACACCGTTAATACTTAACAACTCTCACTTGTAGCACTACGAACCCGTTATAAAACAGTTAATACCATGTGTGTTATATAACACGTAGTTTGTTATAAAGATCATAAAGCGATTGTTATATTTCCTTACGGATATATATATGAGCTTAGTTTCGGGTCTCTACAACCAGTCACTCTCGATCATCACCAACAAACAAACAAGCAACGAAACGACCAAACAACTCATACTTGCCTATCTACACAACAAAACACAAACCCACAATCTGCTATCAACACTATCTCCATCACTAACAAATCAGAAACCGAAAATGGCTGCCGATAAGACTATCTGCTGCTCTTCCGTTGCCCCCAAGGCCGACGCTGCTCATCAGGGCGATTCCGCCCCGGTTGATACTTCGAACTATCCTCCTAAGGCTTGCAAATGCACCAAGTGTTCAAAGGATGGTAGTGAATGTGGCTCCGGGGCCGAGGCTGCGACAGGAAAGTGCAAATATTGCATGAATAACTGCAGTTAAGTACTACTCGCCATTTTTCACTGTCCAGAGGCTAAAGAGCTCTGGTAACCCGTCTCCCCCCTTTCCCTAGACCTCACCTTGCCCTAATACACTAAAACACACACACACACACACACACACGAAAGGGCGATAGAGAGGCGTTGATCAACATAACCTTAGATTGCTGGATTTCCTTTTTTATTCTTAGATACATCGATAGCTAGGAGACCAGAATAAAACATCATACACCCAAGTATAGTACATTCCATTGTAAAAGTAACTGTTTCCAGCCCTAACCCAGAGCCATTCCCTCATTACAACGCCCTAATTATGACCTTACCTATATAATTATTCTTATTGCAGCCTGTCTTCACAGTGCCATTCATTTTGTCATGTAAGTCTTTACTGGCAACTGGTTCCAAACATAAGGTTAACAAGTGTAAACATACTACTGTATCTATAACAGGAAATTTCCTATGAACACAGCAGCTATTCTGAGTTCCGAGTAGACTACTATTCTGATTTGTGAGCTCTGCAATTCGTGCTCTATGTAGTACCACTGCGGTAGAGGCTCTTGCATAGTACACGTACGGATAATCATACAAGCATGTAGATACTGGTACATGACTACGTCTGGATACGGGTCTAATATATCTATATGGTTAGATTAGACCCTATTTGTAGGCTCCCTATATCTCATAGACTTATAAGGAGCGCAGTTCGGGAGGGCTGCTGGCATTGAGTTTAAGGCTGCTACTCAAAAGGAAGACAGTGCCAAATACAGTATATAGCCCCACTCCCAATTGCTACGGCAGCTATCGTACGGAGTGTCCAGGTCGTATTTATACAGTGTTAAACCATGAACGCACACGGTATTACTTACAATTCACTAACAAGGGAATAGGCCGCGTTTTAAGAGCTCCATACTGTCATAGTTAGGATCGACGCCGATTACCGACTGGTATACTATAGTATATATGGCTTGTTTATCGCTGCGTGTTCTGTGCAAGCGTTGCCTTGGATCACCTGCAGCTAAAAAATTTGCTGTTACACTGTCACACCCTGTTCGTCCACCAGAGACATGCAGCAGAACTCCCCCGCAACGCCTCACTCCAGCTCACATTTTTTTTCTTAGGTGGTATAGATTAGAATGTAGAGAAAGGGTGCCTGGGTTGAAGAGCTGGAGATGTATCGATCGGCTATCGCGAGGTCTCAATGCGGCCTATTTCTTATCTAATTATCGCTGTCTCTTTACACACTATAGCGGTGAATCCTGAAAGCAAACTCGGATCAGGGTTCATCCTAAACGGCTACAGGTATACCTATTAGGTAGGGTCACATTGCAGCACGTAGTATTTTCACCGGGTCTCTAACGGGACTTGTTCAAACGACGCAGACGTTATTCGGTTCTGCGCCCTTGCAGAGCTCCGAGTCTTGCCTTATCCGCACTCAGCCTCTACGATTTTCAAGAAGGATAGCTAAAGAGCTATCTTTTAGGGACTACGTGCAACGCAAATACATGATACTCCATACTATGTTAGACATGACTCACTTCGAGGGAAAGCCCAGACACGACACACAGAAACTCGACGTCGTACCACATTACAGAGGCGTGTCTGAGATCTTGCTAATAATGTCCGAGATTGGTATCTAGACAACAGAGCTATTGTTCCACGGCCGAAAAAAGGAAACCATGGTTCCTTATTCCTATACAAAGGCACTGGTGTCGAGGCTATCCAGGGCCTTTTGAAATTTCTTTTGAATATCTGTTTCCGCAGGAGGGCGCCAATGACGCCCTAATAGCATAGCTTCGGGAGAGTAGGCTATCAGCATTCCTCGAATGGTGTAAGCTTGCTAAATAGTCGTTCAAGGATTACGATCATGCGGTGAGATCCATGATGATCAAGACTTCAGCAGCCGCAAGCCTCTCTTGGCTTATAGCATGACTGGTCGCACTGTGGCTTCGTGTCCAGATGCGCCCACAGTGCCGTTGCATTCCAGCTCGTACAATAACTGCCACTCCGTGATACCTCTGCCGCGCAACTATGCGTCGCTCGCATAAGATCGCCTATGCAACGGCCCTTTTCAAGATTCTTTCTTCTCCGCTCAGAGCCTTTCGGTCTCGGGGAAGGCTGCATCTACAAGGAAGTCGGGCGCTATCTCAGTCATGTTACGCGACCGGAGAATTCCGTGTCCCTTCGCTGCGCAACTATGTACTACTAAGCCTATGAGCTCAGCACAGGGCGTTGGCCGAGATCAGCTGAAAGAAACTGAAATGGTCATTTGCACCATAGCAGACCTTTAAACGACCAATGCCATTACGAGATCCCAATAGGACTTCCAGGATCATGGGCTTACGTTGACTTACGCCCACACGCCTCTCGTCAGCGATGGCGTTGAGAGTTCACGTAACACACCGCTATGCTAGTGGAGGGGTTCAACAACTATATATTAATAGAGCTAACAGCCCTACAACGAAGGACACGGTCGGCAGGCAAACCTAATAAACTCGACAAGAAGAAGACAACATGTCAGCTCTAAAACATTTCATCGACGAGGCTATCGACAAAGTCGAAGAAGTCGTCGAAGGTGTCATCCATAAAGTCGAGCACGTCAAGGCCGAGGCCACCCCCATAGCTACGATCTCTGGCGTCGTCGGTGCGCAGGATCTCCCTGGTACGAAGCGCTACGACGAGAACAAGTATCAGTATGCGACTTCAACATACGGTGTTGAGCGCGACCTGAATCCCGCTCTGCTAGTCCGCCCAAAGAACAAAGAGGACATCGTCCAGACGCTGAAATATGCCAAAGAGAAGGGTGTCGCTGTTGCTATCAAGACTGGCGGCCACCAGTACAGCGGAGCGTCGTCGACGAGTGCACCTAACATCCAGTTAGATCTAGAGCACACCTTCCGTGCTCCGGATGACCGTGCTCTGTTCCGGGCGGAGGGAAAGGCCCGATCAAGTGTTAGCTGGAGCCTAGGCGAATTCAATGCCTGGCTGACTGAGAACAAAGTCTTTGTTCCTCACGGCCAGTGTACCGAAGTCCAGTGAGTCACACAGACTCCCAATTTCATGAGTCCCTTGTCCTGTTGGAACGATGATCTTCTTTTGCATCTCCGACTCAGCTGTCAGAGCGCAAAAGATAGCCCTGCCTGCAATCTCACCCCTTTTTTTCAAGAATATTTGCTAACTTTTGGGATTGAAGTCTCGGTGGACATATCCAGACCGGAGGTAAGAGACGCTTACCTGATTCGAATTCCCCTACCCGATGCGTGCCATCATGGCTACTCCTATTTTATTATGACGTTCGTGTATCATTGGCTGATTGATGTGTATAGGCTACGGACAGCTATGTCGCAGCTTCGGTCTCCTGGGAGATCACGTACTGTCCTTCGAGATCATCGACAGTGATGGGAACTTCAAGGAGGTTACCAAGGCCAGTGACCCTGATCTCTTCTTCGCGCTGCTGGGCGGCAGTCCAGGCAACCTCGGTGTGATTACCCACTTCACGATTCAGGTCCACCGTGACGAGGACTACAGTGGATCGCGGGGTATGAAGGCTCTATTCTTCTACACGCCCAAGGACCTGAAGCGGCTGCTAGACATCATGGTGGAGATGGCCGAGGACGAGAACTTCCCGAGGAACTACGATCTCACTATCAGTTGTCTCAGCTCGTCGTTCCCGCTTCTTGACCTGTGGCCTGGCCTGGACCAGGTCATGGCGCGCTACCACCCGGAGCTGTACGGCGAGAACGGGCTGATCGGGTGGCCGCGGACGATCCTCGTGTACGCGCAGTGGGTTCCCTTCGAGAAGGGCGACAAGTGCGACTTTGCCTGGTTCGACCGGCTCAAGCAAGGGTCCGACATCATCCTGGGCGACAACGACGTGGAGGAGAAGCCCATGTCGGAGCTGACGGGCGACTGGATCTTCCGCAACGTCCGCGAGTTCGAGAAGCCGTACGCCAAGCGCACGTACTGCACCAACTCGACCACGCTCTCCAAGGACGGCTGGACCGACTGGGTCGTCAACCGCATCGACTCCATCGTCAGGCCCGAGCACAACCGCTGCTGGCTCTCGGCCCAGCTCCAGTGCATGGGTGGCAAGAATTCCATGTTCAAACGCAACGCGGGCAACGGCACGGCATACAGCTGGCGTGATACCACTGTAGGTGTCACTATGGACTGCTTCCAGTAAGTATTGCATCTTCCCTACTCAAAGCTCTGAGATAGAATCAATTACTAATTCGGTGGCCTACAGTGACCCAGAGACGAAGGTACGCGCTGAGGATTGGCAGAAGGTGAACGACGAGGAGGGCATCGGCCCCAACGGCGTTTTCTCCAAGCAGGATCGACGCCAGCTCTGGGGCTCCTACGGAGACTGGGACCTGGACAAGGTGTGGAACCTCTACTACGAGGACCGTGCCACCTACGACAAGCTCCGGCAAGTCCGGAAAGCGGCTGACCCGTACGGCGTTTTCACGCCGAACCCGTTCTGTGTCAAGCGTGCGGATTGAGAGTCGTCACCATATAGGTTATATTTCTTATAGCATAGCGTAGTAATTCTGATGTATCGAACGATAGTCCTAGTTATGTTTATATATAATCACGCTTACTTTCTGATCCTTCCTAGAGCCATAATAGAAACCCCGTATGCCGTTGAGAATTGCTTGCTCGCCGGAATTCAGTGGCGTACGCAAATGGCGAAGTTGTTGCCACGACTTGCGTACTACGTAAAACATGTCATTTGGAACGTGTGCACCCTCGCCGCCGCTCGGGAACAACATAAGCACTTCCAGCGTAGTGCAAAGGAGTTGTCTCAGATGAAGGTAACCATCGATGGGAGAGACAAGGTCAGTAATTGAAATCATTAGCTCAGAACTAATACAAATCAATACATGACGTATGAACAGAGAATGTCTTGACTGGATATTTACAAAAGAATATATATATACAATTTCAAATCCAAGAAATCCGCAAGACGCCAGCCAAACTACTTTGTTGAGTATCATTCATAACCTGCCTGCCTGCCTGCCTACGCCGTCAAAAATCGCCATTATTCAAACCCTCAATAAAAAGCCATCGACACGCAGCAGATTTCACCAAATATTCCTTCGAGAGTAGGAAGGGAAACAGATAAAAACATCAATATGTAGATAGCGAAATTTTTTTTTTTTTTTTTTTTTTTAATTTTTTTTATTTTTTTTTTTTTTTTTTTTTTTCTTTTTCTTTTTTTTTTATGCATTTCACTCTTTCCTTTCATCTTCATCTCACATTCCCACTTATTTGAAGCGACTGCGGCACCCCACCGCGGCCCCCACTACCATTACTAGTTTTCGGGGCGTAGTCTGCAGGGTTATAAGCGGCATAGCCGCTGGTTTGAGAATGGTGTCTAAGTCTTTGTTCTGCGGGTACCTCAGCAGAAACAGCAAAGGTTTGGTTATAGTAGTTTGGTGGTGGTGGTGATGATGAAGCATGGCCGCGACCAGGCATCAACGACCCTGGGGTTGGTTTTGGTGTTTGTGTTGATGTTGATGTTGATGTTGGCGAGGAGGGCGAATAAGAGTTCGGTCTCATGTTCTTCATGGGTGGTGGACTTAGTTGTTGCGATGATGAATGCCTTAAGTCGGGTGTTAGGGAATGGCGCACGCCGACGGCGATTGTAGGCGATGATTGCGTTGGCAGTGGTGCTGACTGCAGTTGCGATTGCAATTGCGACTGCGATTGTTGGGACGGATAATAGAAATCCCCCGGAAGTTCCATCGGAAAACCCGGACTTCCCGGATTCGAATTGGTGACGACGGGTTGATTTATCACGGCAGGTTCGTTGCTAGGTAACTCGGCATGCACATAATTGATCTTGGTTATGCTATCGACTGCTGTTTGCTGCTGCTGCTGCTGCTGCTGCTGTTGTTGCTGTGCTTGCCAATGAGAAGGATACCCTAGAGACCCAGACGTGCCTGGGCGGTTGTTATTATTATTGTTCTGTTGATACTGCAGAGAGATTGGTCGCGGCGTCTGAAACGGTGAAGTCGGTGAGTTGACCGGTGGTGGTAGACCTGCCAAAGTGATGATGCGCGCGACCATCATCTCGCTGGCCTTCTTCATCTGCTTCTTCACCGTGTTGACCATGGCGATGTTGCATCGTATCTCGATGTCTTCCCTCAGATACAGGCCATCCTTGGGTACGCCGAGGGCGGCGAGCCCGATCTCCGGGGGGGCGGGAGTCTTCTCCTCGCCGGGCTGGTTGCCGCCAACATAGTACTTGTTGAGCATGTCGATGTTCAAGGGCGCGTAGACGTGGGTCTGCAGACCCCACGGCAGGTCGTGGAAGCAGGCCTTGAAGGATATCTTTCCCGATCCGAACTTGCCCATCCCCGGGACAAACTGGACGCGCTCAGTGATCTCGTACCATGTCGAGAAATACTCGTCGGCGGGCGCATCGCGGGGCGCATCGACCTGCTTATAGTTGAGGACGAGGGGGTTGAGCTTGATGACTTCGCCGTGCCTATGGAGAATCTCGAGCGCTAACTGTCGGGATATGTAGCTGGGGAACGGCGTTATGATCGTGTACGTCTCAACTGATCGAAACAGCTGCGACATGGTTGTGTACTGTATATGGAAGCAATAGCTTCAGAAAAACGAAGTATGCAAAAGGAAACGTCGCAAAGTTTGCTTTTCAACCTTTTTCTGTTTATAAAAAGCCTTTACGAGGTGAGGGGGACCAAAGCCAAGGCACAAAGACTCGACCTGCCTTCTGCCACGCCTCTCTTTAGTGCGGGTACTTCTGTATAACAACCGCAAACAAGGTCAGAGAGCCCTCTTGTCACCTTGGCATTCCTGGCCATCGACATATGAAATACCTGTATATAGGCGGGTAGGCATGTCGAGTGGGGATGTTTATCTTGGGGTCGGAAAACGCATTACAACGCAGGGGACAGGGGTAAATTGCTTGCTTACCTAGTTGGATGACGCCTGGGTACCTACCTACCCCAATCACACAACCAGTGGTGAAGATATAGCCTCCCGACTGTTACACTCGCTTATCATTATCAGATTGTGTTTTCGTAGGTTTAGTCAAACAGAGTCGAGGTGAATAAAATTACAAAAGCCAATTCTCATGCACAACAAATTCTCTGTAAACTCTGACTAGGCACTTAGATATTGGTAATTGAAGCTTCACTCGTTTGTATCGTCAGTCTCGGCCTTGGCACATTCAATCAATATGTGCGCTAACATGCCTAGTCTCCTAAAAATAGAAACCACGTTATGCCCACTCTGTTCGCGCCGTGAGAACTAACTGGCCAGTACCTGATGTACCTACATAAAGTATGTAGCTGTATTCGTCTTTTAAGGGACCCAGTTTTCGGTTTCTCTGGGCGGCCTGTCATTCCTCATCTAACTTCTGTACAAACGTGCTGTATGTATGTACGTCCGTAGATCTAGGTTAGCTAAATTCCGTCGCCTTATTTTACACTCGTCCCTTGCAGACCGAAGGTCTAGGAGCTACTATAGATAATACTTAGTCTACTGGTTACTGGGTACACGGGACAGCATACAGCATAAGAGGCATCGTACCGTCATAAAGAACTACGCGCGAAGAAAACCATCCCCACGATCAGGACTATAGTACGTCGAAGCACATCGCTTTCACCAAGAAAACAGAGTTAGGCTATCTATCAAGTGAAGAACTTGGACGTACACTATAATACCTGCTATACTACGTGTACACTTATTCGCATCTTGTATCCTCATTACATACGGCTAATTGATACATAGATCGATCTCATCCGTTTGCCTGTGCTCTTCCTACCTACTCATACTTAGCAAGTATTTGCTACACAGCTACATATACCCGACTTCCGACCATTTCCCCTCGAGCCATATCTTGCGACAACCCCCGACCAACCACCACGGTTGAAAACCTTAAAAAGACAAAGGTCAGTAGGTCCTATCTCGAGGCCACTCACCTAGGTTAAATGGTGCCTTATCTACAGTATATATTATGGCGCATTTCAGCGATGAGGAGATGAAAGATTTCGAGTTCCCTCATCCATCCTTTCCTCACATAGACACCTAAAACTTACAAGAAAGCAGAACGCAAAACCTATTTATAGGGATATGCCGAGCCACGACACGACGCAACACAAGACAACACCGAGGCCTCCATGAATGAATGGTATTAGTCTTTAACTTTGTATTTTCTTCACTCCTTACCTTAGCTATCTATTTATCTCCATATACATACTTAAGTACATACATACCTACTAGACACGTCCGCAATCCAACTCCACGAAACCGGGTTTCAGTTCTCTGTCGTTTTCCGACATCGGCCAACACCGGTACCAATAATACTGACTAATAATGTGTCGCCACGAGTTTAACTTAAATTCTTGACCTTGCTTGGTAAGTGCAATATATACCTAACCTGGGTGGTAGGTAAGACCGGAAAGTAAGCACTTAGCTTCAACACATCATGCTCTACTCTACAGAGTCGAAAACATGATCTAGGCTAGAAGGGTATAGCCTATAGCAGTACGAATGATTCACCTACGTATAGGTAGATAGCTCGTGATCGGAAAATCCTTACACAGAGACAAGATGTAGATACTGTAGTTGGTCGTGTAAGGCAAGCTATCGCTATAGCCGATTACGATTTCCATGCTTCTATCCACGTGACTAAAGTTCCGGCATCGAGATTTATCATACGTATTATCTATAAGAATTCCCGACTATGTACCTGGCGCAATCACAATAAAGAGATATCATCTATAAGTGCCCATATGGTAAATTCATGATACTAAATGAGAGAGAGAAGTAGCACACATGTCTCATAATTACTCAGTCAACTGAGGTAAAACCCCCAATCATCACGGAAACCGTTATGATTTCTCGTAAGCTCTGAGCATCGGGTCGTCGAGAAGACTCTGCATCGTGTCTTTCTGCAAGGCGAGACTGACATCGAAGTCTCCTGTATCCGCTATGTCCATAAGTTGGCTAAGAAGCTTCTAGGTCAGCCAAAAACGCAAACGCAAGTGCAAAGATATTTAGATAAAAAAAATAAAAAAAATAAGCTCACAGTAGCCCATCCATAAGCGGCATGTGACTCTGCACATATCGCGCTTGACCCAGGCCTGGACCCGTACCGAGGAAATCGACCTCGTAAGCACGCGCCCTCGCCCAAGACGTCACGAGCACGTGCCGGGAGCCCAGGAAGGCCTGCCACAGGCGCTGCGGGCTGACCTCGTGCGCGGCCTCGTAGAGATAGTCCGATACGGCCTGGGACGTGAAGCGCGACATCATCTGCCGGATGGCGGCGGCGACGGCACCGATGGGCGTCGCAGCGGCCTCGACGACGCCCGGCCTCGCCACGTGGGCTAGGAGGATGGGTGAGCCGGCGAAGCTGTCCGGTAAGGGCGGCGATACCCTATTACGAATACCCAGAGTAATATCCATGTACACTTGCCCTTTCTCCTCCTCCTTGTGGCCATCGTCCTCGTCGCTATTGTTTCTATTGTTGTTGTTGTTGTTGTTGTCGTGGTTTAGGTTTTCCATTTGACGAGCACGAGCACGAGCACGGTTTATCAGGATCCAGAGGTGCGCGAGGAGGGCATCTTGTCTCGAGACGACGATCTGTCCCTCGGGCGAAGAAGAATGATCCGGTAAGCTGTTCATGGCCGCGGCTTTCATCCTGGCTATCTCATCTTTGGAGAAGCGGACCTGCACGTGCTCCACAGGCGCACCCATATCCCAGGTCGGCCATGGGGGATGTGTCGATGGGCTGAGCCGGATGTGCGATAGCTCGTCAGGCGAAGGCTGCGTCGCGCTCGAAGATGCCGTGGCCCAGGGTGGATAGCTGGGGGCCTCGGTAGCCCACCAGTCAAAGCGATGCATGGGCAGAGAGCGTGCTCTATCAATCCTGTCGCCATCAGGCTCGGAAGCTTGCGGATCGAGCTTGGCGTGGGCGTCCAGTAACGAAGGATCAAAAAGCACTTTCGAGGGTATATCCCCAGTGACTAGTTTCGCTCCACGGCCAATATCAAATAGCTTCCGCGTCCGGTCAGCCCAAGAATGGACGAATTGCAGCAAACATATCGCATCTGACAGGCAGTGAGTTATCTTCACGCCTATTGCGAAACCGCCGCACTGCGACAGGCATAGTTAGCTCAGTACCAAAGATTCGGTGCATAAAAACACCATCTGATTGTGCGGGGATTAGGGATAACGGCAGAGTATGTCCCCCACCGTCGCCAAGAAAGTGACACTGCTTACTTTGAATATCGTTATCTGCGCTGCTACACCAGGGAGCCCAGTGTACTCTGCAAGATTCGAAAAGGCGAGCTTCGTGCCAGGCAGGAAGTCGCTCTGACGAAGACCTGAAGCCTTCCATACTCTCTTGGACATACTCCGCTCGTCTAAACTAGGGACAATTGTTCTAAGCTCCCTGGTGTCCTCTACGAGCACAAGCTCGACGCCCGGGTCATTTGGCGAGCCGTATGTTACTATAGGCCGACCAAGAAAGCGTGGGTTATCTGTCCCTTTCATATCTTCGACGGTCGCCCACCGCAGCTGCCCTGCGTAATGAGGGTAACCATCCAGTGTCTCCGAAAGTGCTAATCATGCGAGGCTACATTGTTAGCGGTCCGGTTCCCACATGAAAATAAAAGTAAAAAATTAGGAGTTCGCATCCCGAGGTTCCCAACACTCGAGAGAACAACGCGGTATACCTTTCTGAAAGCGTTCAGAGACAGTAGGGTCATTCGCGTCGAGTCCTTCTGCTCTGTCGTAGAACCATATAGCACCGCAGGGGCTAAATCGTGCGACGGTTGCATCAACAATGGATAACCTCGTGGTGATAGTAAATTGTGTCGGATGGGTACTAGGGAAGACCCGCCTTACACTTCGCACACGGCCGTCACGCATCGTAGCCATGACTATTGACAAGAATCGTACTTGAACAAAGAATTCGACGATTCCCAGTAGCGTTTGGGTAGCTGGCGATAACTATATATGTATATATATATGCATAACTTCAATACTTGGAGCCGGGGGCTGTGCGCCGATGTTGGCTACAAGTTGGATGTGAGGTTACCTGTACATAGTATGTATGTATGTGCCTTACAGCCCTCACTCATTATGATTCATAGCGGCGTTGGCCCACACCCAAACCGCGTAACAATCTCTACAAATGCAGAATCGCCCATTTAGATAAATATGAAGTCTTCTCTACTTAGAGACTTGAGCAGAAGTAAGCACTTATTTGAGAGTCCCTACCTACCAGTTTCTACTTCTTGACACTGCCTTAATTCTTATTGAATCAATTGCCGCCATAATGTAATGGTTCGCAACAAAGAGCTCAACGACTGCCGAGAGCCTGGCTGCTGGGCTGTTCTCGCTGACAAGAAGTACTATCATGTGGGAATCTCGTGCATCAAGCGAACACTCCGGTCGCACGAATGGCAGTCAACTATCGATGGAACCCTCGCAATTCCTCCGACGACTTATCCCTAACGGTGGAAAACTGACGCCGCGATCCTAGTTTATCTTCGTGAGAAAATAAATGTCCCTCTCCCGCGATTGCAAAGCGTATTTGAGGACGACGGTGCTTTCTACCATTGTACTGAATATGTCGACGGGGTTTTAATGGGCGAGTTGACCGAAGAAAAGAAGCAAGTGGTGACGAAGGAATTGTTACAACATGTGGCGACGCTGCAGTCTCTACGATCGGATACTCCTCGTGTACCCGGCGAATCGCTCCTGTGCCCTCCTCCACGGGTTACCGGTGGCCAATGGAAAGTCAATAGTTGCTGGCGACCGCGCGAGAAAAAAGGGGACTATGTCTTTTGCCACAACGATTTGGGGCAGCACAACATAATAGTAGATCCCGAAACATTAAAGATTAATGCTATTATTGACTGGGAATTCGGTGGATTTTGGCCCAGATGGTTTGAGCGATGTTTTTGGGAGAGACCCGGACCTAGTATCGCATTGGAAGGGGAAGAAGACGATGTGGAGCGGTGCCGCGAATGGCTAATGAACCACTGCGAAGAAGTGATAATGCCGCATTTACAAGGTGTGAGCGAGAAGGCCACTAGGTCAGGAATGAAAGGGGACAAAGCGTTATAGTGGGGGAGTACTTGCCACTTGTTACTAACAATGGTCGACAGCCAGATGGCGGCCCTGCATTTTTCTTATAGAGGCAAGGGGATGATAGGAATGCGAGTCGGGACATGCTCGTTATTATGCCAGATCAACGGACTTGATGTCAAGTTTAACAAGCTAGAACGTATTGTACTTGCCAACTACAGACACTCTTTATCTCAGTCAGTCTTACCGTCTTTAGCAAAGTGGGTACATAACATAATGTTCAATCCGAAATGTCTCTCTCCTCGCCAGTAATTGGTTACTCGATAGGACTCATTTGCTTCCCCTTGCCTCGACCCCCGGGTCGAGAGTTGACTCCAGGCCATGTCGACTTGCGCTGGGGAGTGTTCGGCTCTTAGCTAAGCGACTGTCTACAGAAGTCGAGGGCGGACTATGCGATTGCCTGGAACGCTTAGAGTTGGTTTGGTCTGTGCTGTAGCTAGAAACCGCGAGACTTGTCGACAAGTTGCCGTAATCTAGGGCTGTATATGCTTGACTTGGTTCCTCCTCTTGGGGAAGATACTGAGGGCTGACGAGGCTGTGGGGACATTGGACTGCATTGCTCGAGTGTTGGCGGCCTCGACGAAGTCGTGTCGGTACCTTCCGGCCATGTCTCTTGCATTCCTGAAGGTAGTAACTCCCTCACGGAAAGTCTTAGGGCTGCCTGTCATTTGGTAACTATTAAGCTGAGTTATATAGTACTCCGGCCGGCCCCCAGGAGTGGTTGGCGGCTCACGGAGAGGATCATGGCAAAGACGTCCACCTTCCCCTGTATTACAGCATACATCGCTGGCGTCCGGTTTAGGTAATCCCTTGCTCCCGGGTCAGCCTTATGGTCAAGGACCAATTTTACTACACCGCGATGCCCACCGGTGGCTCCTAGGTGCAAAAGTTGATGGCCAAACACTGCAGCCCTAAGGGATCGATTAGCACCATTGTCGAGAAGCAGCTTGGCTATTTCTGTATGACCCTTTCTAGCCGCTAGATGCAATGCTGGTGAGGCCCTGTAATTTAGGCGGGGGTTGGTATGGTTGGTGCGGTTGTTGGGGAGCAACTGCCCTGTTTCTGTATGCCCTTCTCAAGCAGGGTCACCATTTCGACGTGTCCTTTTGCTGCAGCATAATCCAGCGACGTATATCCATATGTGTCAGCCGCAAATATATCAGAGCCCTTCTCAAGAAGCAGAGCTGCTATTTCGACATGTCCTCCGAACGCAGCATAATGCAGCGACGTCCATCCATCCTTGTCTACTGCAAATATATCAGAGCCCTTCTCAAGCAACAGGGCTGCCATTTTGACGTGTCCTTCTGACACAGCATAATGCAGCGACGTTTGTCCCTCAATTTCTGCCGCAAATATATCAGAGCCTTTTTCAAGAAGCAGAGCTGCTGTTTCGACATGTCCCCTGAACGCGGCATAATGCAACAACGTGCATCCCTCCTTGTTTACTGCAAATATATCAGAGCCTTTTTCAAGAAGCAGAGCTGCTATTTCGACATCTCCCTCGAACGCGGCATAATGCAGCGACGTCCATCCCTCCTTGTCTACTGCAAATATATTAGAGCCCATTTCAAGCAACAGGGCTGCCATTTTGAACTGTCCATTTGCTGCAGCATAATGCAGCGACGTCAGTCCCTTAATTTCTGCCGCATGTATATCAGAGCCCATTTCAAGCAATAGGGCTGCCATTTCGACGTGTCCATTTGCTGCAGCATAATGCAGCGACGTCCGTCCCTGATTGTCTACCGCAAATGTATTAGAGCCTTTCTTAAGCAGCAGGGCTGCCATTTCAACGTGTCCTTTTACTGCAGCACAATGCAGCGACGTCCATCCTTGTCTTTCTACCGCTAATATATCAGAGCCCATCTCAAGAAGCAGGGTCACCATTTCGACGTTTTCGCAAGCCACAGCAGCATGTAGTGGCGTCGCCCCAGCGCAGCTTGAAATGTTTACATCGGCCCCTCTCTCAACAAGCTGTGTAACAATTAACGAGTTGTTCCTCGTCGACGCCGCATACAAAGCTGTTACCATTGTGGAATCGGTGTAATTAACGTCAAGGCCTATCTCATCGATAAGATAGTCGATCGTCTCCGGGAGCCCAATTAGTGACGCGTAAACGAGCCGGTTTTTGACTTCCGATTCGTTCTCGTACTCCAGCATGTTTGTCAGGGTATCGCCACAGTGCTTTACCCACCAATCCCAGTTTCCGTTGGATGGATGAAAAAGTTCGTTAACCAAACGGATAACGTTATGGGAATTCTCCACACCACGGTTTACGTGCTGGTACCAGTACTGCTTCGCATAACTTAGAAAAGTGCCGATGAGGTTGGCATTCTCTCTCTGCAATGTCTGACCACAGTTGAAATATCGCAAGCATATTTTCGCGAGGATATTGCTCTGTATAGAATCGATGGATGACAGAAGCCGGCCGTTTGCGGTCAGTGCCTCTGGCGGAAGGGGCATGTGGCAGAGAATGTACTGTCTCACCGAAAAGTGAGTAGGGTGCAGTGTAGAATCTCCCAAGTCGCAAGTTGAGCCCGGTCGGATCTCAACTAATGATTCGCACAGTTCTAGCAGTTCGGTTCTTATATAAACCTCGTCGATGGAGTCTGGTAGTTCTTCGTAGTCGATTTCATCATTCTCCCCATCCTGCAAAAGGAGGCACTCAGTTATCTCGCATACGGTGAGCGGGCGTAGGGCGAATGCTGTCCATCTCAGAATAGAAAATGCGCGTTGCCTGCTGCTGTGATCGAGAGATAGAATTCTTCCCCAGTTGCGGTCGTAGATACGATCCAACTTATTAGGAGCTTCATCGATGGCACGCTGGAGCTGTTTCAGATTCTTCCCGCCTCTTAGGTCGTCTTCTAGCAGTTTGATCCCCAATAGCATCGAGTCGCATCGGTTGACCAACCTAGTAGCTAATTCTTCACGTTGAGAATCGCTCTTGTTTGCAAGCTTTCGATCAACAATGTTCTGGGACAGCAAAGCAGCATCTGCTTTGACATCATTTGGGGATATCTTCAGCTCGAGTAATTGTCCTTGCATCTCATTGCTGTCGATCCGTAATCCTTCCCGAATTCTGACATCATTTCGACTCACAATCAAAAGACGGGATTTCGATCGTGAGATGATATTTGTAAGACACTCGAGGAAAGCCGGTAACGATCCATTACTATCACCTGCAGTGACGTCTAAGGTGGCGCACTCATCGAGGCCATCCACGATGAAAATACATTCCGGTATATGCTGCACAATGGCATTAAATAGCTCTTTGATATCATGTTGCGATGCCGTACGTCCGTCAGTTGTTTCCCATTGGTTTCTCACCAACTGAAACACTGACTGACTTTGGGTTATGAGATGAATGATCCAAGATCTTATGACGACGAAAGGATCTGTACGGCTGCTTATATCGGATGAGAAGAAGCAATACGTCACAGTAACATTAGGTTCAGTTGATAAAACCTCGACTAGCCGAGCACTGAGAATCGTCTTTCCATAGCCGGCAGGTCCATTGACCCATAAAGTCTTCGGACTGTGGGCTGATGGTGACCGCCACCGCATAAACTCGGGTCTACTGAGAATCCAGTCACAGGTCCCGTTTAGCCGCCTATGTGCAAAGTCGTCAAATACCTGCCTCGTATCCGGCGCATCAAGCCAGATGCCCAGCTCTTTCCGGGTCTCATCTAGATGGGCAGTGTTAGCATGTCTCGAGGGGTAGAAATTGGAAGGGTTGGTACAGTGTATCTGCTTCTGTATATCCACCAACATCTTTTGTATGTTATCGTAAGCTGTGGTTTGGTTTCCCAAGAGGGTGTTAGCATGCCGGGAGCACGGATGATTTCCGAATACTAACTACTTAATGCTATATCCCCATCTCCGGATATCGTTGGGTCTGTCTTGGTCGTCAAGGCTGGAGGCACCAGATCATACAGCTTCTGCACGAGGGACTCAAATGATGCAACTAGGTCCAAGAGACGTGCTTTACCTCTCAGGGCCCAACTAACTCTGGTCCCTCGGGAAGGTGCAGTGGGCATAGGGTCACCTCGCGGGGGTGCTGCGTATGCCGGCTTTTCTGTGAACTTGTTCGCGTCTTTATCAAGATTCTGAATACTCTGCAAAACAAGGTCGACGGCTGCTTGAACCGAAGGGTCGTCCAGAGCCACATGGCGATCGGGACTGTTCTCTTCTGGTCCACTGATGCCTACGCTTCGGCCCCATTGCTTAAACCGAACACGGTCAGCAGTAAGACGAGCTATTAGAGATGCAGACTCGACTCCAAACCCTTTATAGGAATCCCATTTCTCGACTATGTCTAGGCAGGTACTGAACAAGCCGACCAGTGCTGCCACCCCTATACCCAAGCTGGCAGGTTCCATGGTGTTTGGATGAGGTAAATTAAACTGGAAAGAAGTTCTAAACAAGATGGCAATATGAGTGTGCGCAGCGCATCATCATGGGTGCTTGCCTGAAAAGCAAAGAGAAGCAAAGAAAAGCTTTCTGGCTACTCAGCTGCGCGTGCAGATGCCCTTACCCCTCTAGTTAGGGGAAGGCTGTGACGGTAAGCCATGCATGGCAATACCGACACCGCCACATCGCTTCCTAGGAACCAACCGTCAACATATAAGCCTGCGTCGCTGCAACGTCGCCCTGCACTGCCCTGCTTCCCTCTAAGTTGGCCGCCCATCATATCAAACCTGAGTAGTAGGTAGTAACCGGGGACGCCATATATGGATAACAAATGACTTTAGTCGTGCTAGCTGGCTACAATGACCATGCACGGCATGACTTCTAATTATCTAACAGACCCGCAACGCAAATAAAATCGCGAAATAAATATACGATTGAATGCTGGAGTGGATATGTTTACCTACATATGTGGCTCCATTGAGGTCGAAAAATGGGCTAAGAAGGTGGAACATAGGACAAAGGGACTGAAGGCACTAGTCCCACTAAAATAGGTGTATATGTACCTCTAATTACCACCCACTTCCAGATAGGCTGTCTTCCCTCTATGTAATCAACCAAGTTACCTAGATTGCACCTTTCTTCTTCGTGGACGTCTACTAAGGAACAGGTTGTATAGGGCACCGCGAAGGCTCACGTACATAGGTATTTAGGTTTCAATAAATGGATACGGACATTTCTCTGTTTCTAGCTACAAAAGTCAAGTCAAGTGTCTATTAGACGGGGACTATTAAGATCGTTGCTTAATGCTATCCTTTAAAACCGGAACAAAAGATATATAAAATAATGAGATAGTGCATGCTACATATGAAAGTAAAGGACTCCTTAAAACCAAAGCTTGATAATGGACTAATTGTATAAAATGCAAAATAAGCATCACTACATAGCTCCAAGATCGTACGAGTCCCCCCCCGACCCCTACATGCCCCCCATATCTGACGCTAAGTCCTCCTCTCCACCGCAAATTAATCACCACAAGCAGAACAAGGCCAGCCAAAAAGGGGGTACTCCGATCGTAGGTATGAGGGCTGGTACCACTGTCTCCCGGATACCCCCGGGGATCACTTTCCCAGGGAATTACCTGCTCGAGCTCGACAAGCTCCGTCAAACCCAGCGCCGCAGGGCTGCCGTTGCCGCTGCCACGACAAACAATCTGAGATTATCATCTCGTATCAAGTGCTCTGGTAGTGCAGCATCAGCGAGAGCTTGCAGGTCGATAAGATAGCCGCCACCGCCATCGTGTGTCGGCTGATTGAGCAAGTGGCAATTACAAGTGCCCTTATAGCTTAACCCAATTGTTCACCAGTGAGTTTATCTCCTCTAGAACTAACTGGGGAGGTGAAAATAGGGAAAGAACGAAATAGAACATACCTAATAGAACATATAGGGTTATACTTCACTTGCGTCGTCCACGTTACCTCTGCGAACTTACATATTTGAAAGCTTGATTTAGTAAGCTGATAACTATACCTAGACTAACTGCCACGGAGGCGGACGTCGTAGCTGCGACTGTAAATTAATACAATACCGCACTTATGATCTTTTTACTTACTAGATATTCATGCAACTATAATATATAATATATTGGTTTTACGTTCAGGGTCTATTGATAGCATTAACCACTTAGATAGATGGTAACCAAGCACTGCGAGAATTCTCGTCACTCTACCGTATCTACGACACTCAAACAAAGCACTTAACTAGCCGTCGTTCACGTCACGTATTGACAGTCGCCACGTAGGTGTTCGAGGTGGCAGAATAGTAGTTAGTAACACTCACCTAGCAGAAATCACCATGAGCTCAGCCTCGCGCAGGCTCTTGAGCTAATATCGTATGCATCCCAGGGAAGGAGACTGATTGTTATGTGACGTGGACAATTCAAATGGGGGCACGGTTAGAATATGTTCAGCACTTGAGCTTCGTAAACTTTAACGTCGCATTGGTATCTGTGTATACAAACAACACATATCTTATCCCTTGATAGCGCTACACCGTCACAGCCCCTCAAAAGGGGGATATGCAACATATATAACATGACATACAGGCGTCATCTCGGCCGACGATCTGACTAGACTTTTTACCCTCTCCAATACCACATCTGCCGTAGAGAAAGCAGACAGCAGGACCAATTAAACCACCAAACGCCAAGCCATGCAGTGATGAAGGAAATCGATGAGTCGGCTCAAGTGAGCAATTCTGAAACTTATAAACAAAAAATTGGGAGAATGATCGTGAGCAACTATGTTGAGATTAGTGTCTTCGCAGCGTGGGTGATGATTTTAGCTGTCTTGTCGATAATTGATTGTGCCAGTTGCCAATCTCCTATCTCGACTACGTCCCGAATGGCCGGGAAGTAGGCTTCGTCGCTTTCGGACCAGAGCTGGGGCCCAAATACGACGTGCTTGAATTGGGTTCGGTTCGGGATCTGTCGAAGCAAGCTCCTTAGCAAGGCACACAGAAAAGCAGAGAAAATGGACAAGAGACATCACACGTAACACTTACACCACCTCCAAGTTCAAGATCTAGCAAATCGGACTCGAAATTAGCCATACGGTTATTATAGTCGAGTCTTCGAACGCCCAATCCTGCCGGTTCCCATCCATTGGACGCAATGATATTCTTTTCCCAATACGGCTCCCATTGCTCAAATAAGGAGACGGCCTTGGTGACATGATTTGCTGCATCCCTGATAGGATCCAAATCAATCTTTTTATCATCGCCTTTGTTGACGCCTTTTGTGTCGGCCCAATGTGATAAGTCGCCGACGTAGCGTCCTAGGTTGGATGCATAGTTGCTCATATCAAAGGGCAAGATTGGCCTGTCGGCAAGGTCGAGGACGACCAGCGCTAAAACCTGACCGAGCAATCCGTGGTATACGAAGTCGGGATCACCCACTGACCGCATCAAATCAAAATTGTCGTATGATGAGTGGGACGGGTAGGTGGTGCCGTCGAAGCGGATATCCAACGAACTGGTTCCCGCAATATCCTGAAAGGCGACATAATCACCTGCGGATCCTAAGGCCTCGAGGTCGGCTTTCCTATTGTTCCACAAGGAAAGCAGGGTGACGTTGGCGACTGGGTCTGAGACTCGATCTAAGACCTTGGCGATGAGTTTTCGAAAGACTGGAGATCCGGCGGCGTGAAACTCTCGCCCGGACACAGCAGCATCTAGATTTATGTAAGCATAGGCTTGTTGTTGAAGTGCCTCGAGGTTCTTCTCGACAAATTCCGTGCTTCCGATCATATTGTACTCGCCAGCGTCCCAGCTCATGAACTCGATGGTGCGGAGCGGTCGCCAACCCTGGCTTGCGAGCTCGCCGAAGACACGCGCAACCTCGAGCATGATTGCGGTGCCTGAATGGGGTTGCGTGGCACCGAATGCCCAGGCATCACGATGATTACCAATAATAATGGATTTCTCCGTCTGCTCTATTCCTTCGAGCTTGGTATAAACATTCCAAATCTTTTGTTTGTCGACTTCATCCTGCTGATTCTTCAGGCGTACGATGGGCGATGAGGAATTGCCGGTCCACCATGCCACGTCCGGGACACGCCCCCTCCAGTTCTTAGGACATGGTTCGCCGAAGCCCTGGATATGTTGCAGTAATACTTGCGCGTCTCGCCAGGCGAGAGGCAAGCTGGGGATCTGGACCAGTCCCTTTGTCTGCTCTCTCGTCTCGCGCAATTGGCCCTCCGTGCTTTCCCAGCCAGGGGTGAGCACGTCACCGATGACCCAATTGCTCAAGCTAACAGAGGCCCGTTGGACACCGTCAGCCGGCATTGATAGTCCTTTCGGCGCAGGCTCGCCTTTGACAAAACCATTGTCGGCAGGGTCGCTGTAAATGATACAACCGGCGAAGCCCGCCATCTCTGCTGCTTTGACTTTAAGGGCTTGGTCGCGCTGAGTTCCATAGTATCGAACGAGCGCGATAGCTCCTTTCGTATCAATGCCCTTATCCGCGAGTCTCTTGAAGTCGTCTCTGGAACCATAGTTCGCGTAGATCAGAGGGCCCTTAACATCACCCGATTTCGAATGACCATGAAATGCATATGTTTGACGGCCTGCCGCCTCTCCGCCAACCTCTAACTCTTCCAACGCTGCAGTCCAAATTGCCTTTTTGCCATCCGGCGACATAATCTGGATGGTCCGCCCACCTTGTTTCGGATAGTTCAGGTACACATAGTATTCGTCTACAACGACTTGGTCAAAGCCGTTCTTTGAGAAGCTATTATGAACGTCCATAGCGAGAGCGTAATCGCCTTCGGTTCCAGCGAGGTGCGCGAAACTTGTGAGGTGTTGGAGTGTATCTTTCATCTGCTCGCGGTCGACATTGAGCTGAACGAAACGTCGAACGTCCTCAGGGTCAAACATCCGGCCATTCAATCTTCTCGATACGTTACCGAACAGGTCACTGATGAAGAGAAGATAAACGGAGCCTAGTATGACTAGGAGAGCAAGTAGCCGGCCGATGAATAACAGGGTGTCACGACTGTTGAGGGTCGGGAGCATAGTAGCCAACCGCCTCCACGTCCTGGTCTCTCTCGGTTCGGTATCTTCGTCGTCGGTACTGTTACTCTCGGTCTGGCGGGGAAGCCGGACGGTCAGCCGTGGTAACCGCCATCGCCACTTCCATTTCCATTGTGGTAGCGAGAAGCGAGAGAAGCCTATTCTTTTTGTCCATGACGAAGAATAGCTTCTTCCTTGGACACTAAGGGGGTCCTCGACTTCCAGCTCTTGCATCTCACGCCGTACTTCGGCGGCTTCTTCGACTTCACTGTCATCGTCATTCAGACTCCATTCAGACTCTTCATCGTCGGTTTCAACGTGCGGAGGTCGGTAGCCCGCAGGCGCTCTCCTTGGCGGGTTTGATTGTCTGCTATGAGAGAGAAGAGACTGTGCTTCTGTTTCATGATCGGGCCTATTATCTATGGGAGAAGGAGACGGCGGCCACCTCGAAGACGATGCGCCACCGGCAATGGCTTCGTCGTAAGATGGTATGGGAGGTGCCGGCTCATACCGGGACTTCTCGGAAGGCATCGCGCAAGGCTATGGGAAACTAGTTTTAACGGCAAATCCGGGGAGAGGACATTGGAATGACAGGAACAAAAAAAGATTGGCGACAGTACTATCGGCACACGGTCCGTGGGGGGTGCTAAAAAATAATAGCTATGGGTCGATTTCGTGCGTTAGGTAAGTTGGATTGATCTGAATTGTGCGGTATTCGATAGAACGAGTCGCGAATAGTGATTAAAGGAGTGAATGAACGAATGGTCTGGTTGGGTAGGTCGGTTGATTTACAGTAATAATAAGGAGAAGGAGAGGGAACAGTAATTGTAAAACAGGTACATCTCTAGACCCAGAGCAACCACGTTCTCATCATTGGGCATAGAGAGCGTGTTTGGAAGGATGGTGGACTTTAGGGTATCGGCGTAAGACAAATGCAAGCCAGCAAAAGTGAAGTCCAGAATATGTTCAAACAAGAGTTTGATGGCTTGCCCGCGCCTCCAGAGGTACAGCTTTTCTACGTACGGGATAACAATGAACGAGTTGATTACTGACGGGGGCCAAACGCAGCGTGGACAGAGGCGGCCTGGCTCATTTAGGTATGGTTAAGTACTAAGTACCTTAGGCAGAGCTACGGGCGATAGGTATCCTAGAACACCTACCTACTTTAGGCACAGGTAACTACTGTACGGTAACCTAAGGTAGGTAGATCATAAGTTTCTGCTATCACTTCGTCATATCTCCCAGTCACACCATTGGTCGAGCAGCCAAAAGTCATCAAATCGAGTCTAAAGCTTAAGGGGGTGTTTTATTTTTTGCTTATAGCTTAATATTATAGGGATAAGCCATCTTAGTAAGCAACCTGTTTTATAAACTGCTAACAGCTTATCCCCACTATAATCATACTTATTTTTGCTCCTTACTACTTAACACTTATAGCTAATACTAAAGCAAAATTTTTCTTATTTTCTTAGCATAAGCAATAAACAACTTTTAAAGTAGTTTTTTTATTTATATAATATAATTTTAATATATGTTAGCGCTACTATAGTATTTTAAGCCTAATTAAGCCTTTTTACTATATTTTAACTTTTTTTACTACGCTATAGCATATTAAAATAGCTTAAATTTAATAAAATTAAACGCTTTTTTAAAAAGCTTGCTACTACTTTATAGCTATAATAATAGCTTATATAATATATAAGCTTAAGCCCTTACTTAAGCCTTACCTCTATACTAATAATAATATTTTTATAAAAATTTATATATATAAGCTTTTAAAAGCTAGCAATAAGCGTTTTAAAAAGCTTTTTTATATAAAAAAGGCTACTTATTATGCTTTTAAAAAGTAGTTATTAGTTAATATACACTTTTATATAAGTTTAAAGCTTATAGTTAACAAAAAGCTAGCTATATTTTTTATATTAGCTGCTTAAAGCTTAACTATTTAAAATGCTACAAAATTATTAGCTAAAAGTAATTATACTATTTTTTTTGCTTTTTATAAAGTTTTTAAAGCTATGTTTATATTAACAAAGTTAGCAATAATAATATCAAAAACAGCTAAAATAAACTTTAAAATTACCTTAAATTTAAAGTTTTACTTATATTTTAAGCATATTATTAAAGCTATTAATAGCTTTTACTTTAAAGTAAAGGTTAAAAGCAATAAAAAAGCTTATAAAGCATAAAAAAACTATAAAGCTTATATTTTAACTAATATATTAACAATTTATAACTTTAAAACTAGGTTTACTTATATATTAATAAGCTAAAAAAGTTTAGCTAATAATATAAAAGTTTTTACTAATACTATTAATAATAATAATTTTATAATTTTAAAAAGCACTTACTTACTAAGTAATATAAAGTTTAAAATAAAGCGCTAAATTTTTATATTATACTAAAAAGTTTATTATTACTTATAAAAAATTATAAAAAATATGTTAAAGCTATTAATAAAAAAAAATTATATAATTTATGCTATAGTTAGCTTTAAATAATAATTAAAAAGTTTTTTAATAAGCTTAAAAATATATTTAAATGCTTTTAAATTAAGCTATTTTATAATTTTAACACTTATTTTAAGCTTATTTATACTACTATAAATATATATAACTTTTTAGTTAATTATAGCAATTAAACTAATAATAAAGCTATTAGTTTATATTAAAATAAAGGCTTATAAGTTAATAATAATAACACTATAATTTATATACTTTTAAAGCTTAAAAAATATAGTAGCATTAACTTATTAACTACAAACTTAAAGAACTAAAAAGCAAAAGTAATATAAAAGTTATATTTTAAGGTGTTAGCTAAAAAAAAGCTTTAAATAGCTTTAAAAAAGCTTAAAAACGGCTTAAATAGCTTTAAAATAGCTAAAAATAGTATTAAAACTATTATAAAGTAGTAGTATAAGCAGCAGCAAGTTAGGCAGCAACAAGTTAAGCAGCAACAATAGCTATTTGCAATATTAAACTATATTTAAAAAAGCTAGCACAATTATAATATTATTAGTTTTAATAAAGTTATATTATATTATTTTATTTTTATTAAGTTTTTTATATAATTTATATAGTAATAAAATATTACTTAAACAAAAAAGCAAGGTTATAAAGTTATTATAACACTTTTAATTTTTAATATTAATATTTATTATAAAATTAATATTAGCTTAGTTATATTTTATTTATATATAAAAATATATATAAAATTAATTATATATAAAATTAGCTAATATAAAAAACAAAATATATTGCTATAATTTTAAAAATAAATAAAGTATACTTGTTTTTATTATACTTATATATAAAAATATATGCAAAGTTAATTATATATAATATTATTTATTTATATACTATATTATAATAAAAAATATTTACTTTTATTTATTATAAAACAATATAAACTTGCTATTATTTTATTTATATATAAAATTATATAAAAAATTAATTTTATATAATATAGTTTATTAAATAAAAATATAAGGTTTTTAGGCTTAGTACGTTGCAAAGTAATGTCCTAAATTCTAAAAAGTAGCTATAAAAGATTATTTCTATCTAGTGTGCTAATTGTGTATGGCCGCAAAGCTTTATCAAGCCTTTAGCTAATCCTTAAAAAATGGTCGCTGCAATACATACTAAAGTACATATCCTTATAAGTGCGTGCTACAAGTACGTACCTAATAGCAGCTTCCTTATTACACTGCTCCTTTTTTCTAAGCTGCTAGTTCTTAGCAGCCTATACTAATTAGATAGGTTTTAACCTAACCTTATATTTTTTAAGCCTAAAATTTTAACCTTTACTTTTTTTAGCTGCTAACTATTTACTAAGCTGTTGCCTTTTTATTATTATTTGCTTTATTTACTTATTATTTGCAAACATTATCTTTATACCTTTTTAGTTATATTTTATTTGCTATATGTTTGCTAAAAATGCTTACTTATAACTAGTTTTTCTTAAAGTATTAGTTTAATAAAAAGCTTTAGTAAAACTATAGCAACTATTTTATTAAAAATTTTAAAAACTTGCTTGCTAACAGTAATAAAAAGGTATATATAGCAAAATATGCTTTATGCTTATAATACGTAAGCAAAATATATAAAAATTTTTGCTTATTATATTTAGCCTTATTTTGCTAAGCTTAAGCAAAGTATATTATATATTTTTTTAACTATTATGCTTATTATATAATAAGTAGTATTATTAGCAAGCGTTTACTAATTATTAGGTTTTTTTTTATTAGCTTATTTTTTTGCAGATTTTTTTTTTTTTTAAATGTTTTTTCT
>Ga0247782_1000043_pt1 | contig 191534 bp, 176 predicted proteins | sample UWRJL019104C5_FD_179928 | JGI IMG/M metagenome (GOLD analysis project Ga0247782, IMG submission 179928) | Plant litter microbial communities from Arlington Agricultural Research Station in Wisconsin, United States - UWRJ-L019-104C-5 | ecosystem: Environmental > Terrestrial > Plant litter >... | reverse complement strand
AAAAAAAAAAAAGGATGCCAAGAACCTACTGATGCCTCTCCCACGGTTCTGATTCCGGAGATCTTGAATTTCAATATTCTCGTGGAAACTTGCGCCCGGCCAGGCCTTAAACCAATCCAAAAATCTTGATGATTTCTCGTCAAAAGCTGGATCTGACATTTTGAAATCTTGGGTTCAATTGCTAGGGGAACAAACTTGAATCAAATGACCAAAATAAGAATCCAAGCAGGCAAATAAATACGTCTCAGCAGGTTTATCAGGTACACAGCTGATGGACCCGTTTTTAGCAGAAACAGTAAGCCGAGAACATGCGACTAACTAGTCAAGCTACAACTGCATATAAGGAATTTTATCCTACAAAGGCTAGTAAGGATCCACTATTATGCGTTTAAACAAATAATATCTAACATACCGCTCATAAGGCGTCTCGCGAGGCACATCCATCATCATTACCGTTAAGGTAGCTAACCATCCACTCGGCTAAGTTTCTACCTATATAGCAGTTTTTATCAAGTAGGTAGGTATGTTTGATTTGGAGACATCTAGAGTAGTATAATACTCATTGGTGAGAATACACAGTAACGACATCACTTTCGCCAAACACCTCACCCTAGGTACCAGCCTAAAATTCCGCTTACTCAAGCACTCGCCGCAGGATACATAGTACTGGTATGTAAGACGAAAAATATTTTCTTTCACCGCCAACACTTGTAGCATTTCATGTCCGTAAGACCTTGTAAGAATGAGAAGAAAGCGTGTATAAGCGCTTGTGAGCGAAGCTCAAATTTATTCGCCTTGCTGACAGTTTTGTTGAATAAAGTATCTCCAAAATCTTACCTACTTACCTCATACACAAGTAAGCTTTAAGTCCTCATGCTCAGAGACGCTTGCACTACTAAATCTAGCCAATCAAATTTAAGCGATTTATGCATTTTGCCTAACCTCTACAGATGTTTATATGAGATGACAATTGCAACGATGATCAGTTGACCTTACGGAGCAAGTCTTCTTTTTCGGATTCTTGGCCTTCTGGCGGTAATATATGTAACCAACAACTCTAAGGTCTCATGCAAGTAAGTCCAAACAGCAAGGGTTAGCAGAGTGGTTTTAGTACGTGTGAAGTGTGTATACAGGATTCTATCTCTCAGACAGAACGTAATTATATATATACACGATTAGTAACACTAATCTGTGAGTTTTGTGGGCTTTGGCTAGTTCCTTGCAACTATGAATAGGCTTGCCACGGATTAGGACTGCTAGGCTAACCCACAACAATACTGTACAACAGTAGAACGTAGTCAAGTCGGGCGACTTGACCTCGTATGCAGTTTATATACATGGGACTGTGACAGGGCTTATATCTGTACATATATATAGCAAAGGTTGAAGGACATCGGAGACCCAAGCTTTTAGAACAGCTAATAATACAACAGAATTACTATAAAACCATCATATTTGCTACAGACTGTGTACAGAAGCCGATTCGGTCAAGGTAAGGGATTGCTTTCTGTCTTAGACAAGAGGCCAATAAGATGCACAAGAAAAAAATATTCTCTATATGTCACAGAGTCACTTAGGTTTGTAGTGTGCCTTGCTCCTGAAATTTCTAAGCATTACCACCGTTATACCATGTACAGGTGCCCACGTAGTATACAACACCTGCCAGAAGATCAGTCAAGAACGCCAAAGACCCCAACCCTGTGTCACATGGCCTGTTAGGCCATTTTCGGCTTTGTCTGATGTTAGAAGCAACGCCCAAGGGTGGCGCCAGCGAAGAGCGGTATTGGAAAACGCTGTGGCTACTCAGGGGGTGGCCTTATCAGGTTCCGGGGCCTATATAGTAATTTGTATAAAACTCCAGAAGCGGAAAATAAGACGCCAACAAGGACACATATAACTATCGAACAACAGGTGAATCCTATGTTATTCATGTAGTAATTATAGTGATACCTCACTTACATCCGACATCTGATCTCCTCAGTATCTCAGGGAAATGAGACCGGGCAGTCCAGGAAGTGATGTCATCCACAGAAAGTGACCGTAGTTAGGTACGGGAAATGGGAGCAATATGTCTTCACGTAGTCTGTCAATAAGAAAGGCAGTATATTCTAAAGATGAATTCTTTAAACGGTCCTAATAATACATATGAACATCTTTGTCTCTCCTGGGCAAGCTGCGCATCCCTCCCTGTTTTTCCAGGCCGGAATCCTACGATTGTATTACGGCCAAGGATTCGCCTATCCATCACCGCTAATAATTCTAAGAACTAGTATTATGGAAATGTCGGTAGCTCTATTGACCTCTGATTTGCAACCTCCCGACTTACCCATTCTTTCCCTTGTGCGGTCGTAGCCACATGGTTGCCCCAGTTTCGGCACCGCTCTATGGATAATTAAGGGACAGGTGATCAGGGCTGCTGGCCGACTCTATGGCTTCGGTTCCGGGGTCCTTGCCATAATTAACCTAGTTACTTCCAGCTGACCGCATTATTGAGAGTTGTGTTATGTCTAATCATCCATCACAGGAGTGTTGGTGCTGATCACAAGATAATCGTTGTTTGGGGATAGGGAAAAGGGCCGTCTTTTTCTCTTGAAACCACTATTGCGACCTCGTACGATTCCACGCCTAGTTACATCTGTCGATACATCCTTCAATGGAAAGCCTTACCGAGCGCCATGCTATTATTCAATCGTCCGATGGAGGGGGAAGGGCGGATCGAGGTATCTAGGCGACCGAGGTCGAGTTACTATTAGGAGGTTCACAAACAGAAACCTTTCCTTCTGCCGACTAAGTTAGGTGGTTCTTCCCCAGATGGTGACGATACCCTCGCAAAAGCAAAAGGAGAAAACCCCTGCCCCATTGGCTCGTCCATCGTTCCACAACGGCTGCTGAAATATCGCGCTTCTCCGGATGATGTGCGTAGAATTCAGAGCCACAGTTGTCGTTTATCCATCTGAGATCGCCCGTTGTAGCCAATGGGGGTAACTCGGGTATCGCTCTGAACACGAGGGCGTCGATATTGGAAACCCCCTTAAAAGTGCGCTATCCGCCCAGAGGGACCACGAAATGCCGCACTTGTTTATTCGCGTCCATGGACCAGTCAGAGATACAGATGGGGGGCGCCTCTGGATTGTCAGCGACGGGTACGGTACCCTTCAAGCATAGAACGTCAGAAATACCTTGGTGCTGTGCAACCGAAAGCAGTTGGAACGGGGTTGAATATGTCACGGAAAAACCGACGTCGCTAATCCCGCGTGGAATTAACGATATATATTCTACGTGACAGAATACATGTCATTTTGGTCAGTGTAAGGAGATAAGAAAAGCATGACACGATGGTTTACAGGTAGCGGTCCGTGACCTGGACGCCGATCGATGCCTTACTAAGTTCCCAAGTACAAGTTCGCCGGCGTTGTCCACGATCCGCGACTGGGGATTCGGATTCAGGAGCATGTTGTGGCAGCCACCGCCAGTCCGTTATTGGGATTGTCACGAGACGGTGATCACTGTGCTACCTGTCCCTCGGCACCGTAACACGGGAGCTGATGAGGCTATCGTGACCGCTTCTTCGCACCTGCGTGACCAGGAACAAGGGGGATCGGAGCTTAGGAGAACAATCGGGAACTATATCGGACTGGGGCTGTCCAAATCCATATTTCAGATGTCGCAGATATGTAGGTCTGTAAGAGCAAAAAAACGTAGTTCTATGTGCTGTCTATATATAAAGAGTACCCCATACACATGTATATAGTATATAAATTTTCTCTGGCATAGTTAATTTTACTTATCCGATTCGTGTGTATGATAAGGGTCTTCAAATAGTTCAACTACGTATAAGTCATTAAAAAGGCTCTGAGTTCGACAGATATCAAATGGGTTATCATTCGGCCGAAGTCCACAGTAGTCGAAGCAGCAGGAGCCACAGTGGCAAGGTAAGATATGTGATGAAGAAATTGTATAATTAGCCTCAGAGCTGACATAAGCGAAGACTTCAAGCTCGGACAAGCACTTAAACAAACACCGAACGTCGAAAGCAAGCAAGTCAGAGTCGAAGGACGCATATAATTATCCCCGCACGTCGACATTCCTCTTCGTTGTGAACGAACTGGAATTGGCTCCAGTACGGCCAACCGTTGACCAGTGGGGAACGGAGATCCCGCCGGACTACCCAGGTGATTACGCTGGAGAATACCCGGGAACAGTTTTCAGATACATCGACGGCAGGATCGAGGCGGCTCCAAGGTATACTTGGATCCGCAACGAAGGCTTTGCCGACGCGAGCAGCCGCCTAAGATATCCTGGTCAAATCGCGTACCAGCACGATGACGGAAATTTTTACCCCATGCCGGAATATTCGACATACACGGTATTCAACTGCTGGCGGCCTCTTCCGTGCGTCTTTGTGGAGGCAGATCCCATGTCGACGCTGATCGGGATTTACGGAAACGGTCTGCGCTGGTGTCTCATGGGATTTAAAGCCCCAGATGGGACCGGAATCACGCGGATCAGCCGGAGTGGTGGTGCTTCCCAGGTTGTGGGTGGCCGTCGTCCTACGTGGATGCCTAGTCTGGTCCCGGCGATGTTCGAGAACACGGCCGCTGACATCCCGCGGTCCATCGGGTTGGCAGGGCCGTTGTCGGTAATTATTGGTCGCATGGCGCTGGCATATCCCCGACACCGGACCGACGAGCCCTTCACTACGGGGATGTGGCATCACAAGCTTTGGAGAAGCGGGATACAACTGGGTGCCGAGGGTAAGCTGAACATACCGGAATTCTGCAATCAATCTCAAGATAATATCTGCTTTACTAATTCCGGTCTGTAGTGAGCGAGCCTGACAACATTAGGGGAGTGCTTGTGCATATTGCTTTGGACGCCGCCTTGTACCCCGAATTCTCAACCGCAGATCTTTTGATGGCTCTGGAGAACGATGATTATATTATTAAAGATAGAGAGTGACTTAGTTAGAAGGAAAACGTCATCCACTTCTCTACTTTCGTACTTCTGCTCCTCTTTATCTACGGTCTCTTGGAGGCGACCTGTGATATCGTAGGTGTTTTCATCTAATAATATATTATGTAGTTAGCTAGATATTGGTTTTTTTATGAAGAAAAAACAAAAAAGAAAAAGGAGGTGGCATTCAATGTATATGTTAGGGAGAACTACCAGCCCCTTCCTCTACCACCACGCTGAAATATCCATACGTAGTTATAGAGTTCAGTTGCGAGTTTTGTCTTTCCATTTATTCTCTTCCTCTATGTATATTGGGTTAAAGTCGCGATATATTTATCAAGCAATGCTAGCTATCAAGACAGGGAATGGTTTTGTGTTACAAACATATGCTCCTCATTTATTTATACCTCATTAATTGCCCCCATAAAACTACAAATTTGCATGGCAGTCCATTGTTCCTGGTTATAGCCATCTATCAGAGACCCAACACTGCAGTCAAGCATGCATACTGTTCTAGCATTAGGACTAGCCTTGATTCTTAACGGGGTGAGGAGATGCATAGACCATATGCCACTGCCTCAACAGTCATAAGAGTTCACTTGCGATAGGTTCACACGTATCGGACTCGACTAAGCGCACATAACGTACATCGTGCACATCAGCAGCTTTCAGGGGCGTAGTGTTTTGATAAATGCAGAGCAAGCTTACTCTAGTCACCCGATTGGGTAGTTTTAACAGCTTCGTCGCTTGCATCTCCTGCCATGTCCAGATCTTGTGCTTCATTAAGAAGCCCACCCTGCTGTGCATTATCGCCCTCCAGATCCTTGCTCTGTGACAGGAAGTAATCAACAACATGCATGTGATTATTGAAAGCAGCCAGGTCAAGCGGGATCTGATCCTTGTCGTTGGCAATCGCCGGCAACGCACCCCTCGAGAGCAGCAATTTCACGATGTCAAGGTGCCCGCCTAGACATGCCCAATGCAGCGCAGTGTTTCCGAACGAATTCTGCGCATCTATGTATGGTGGCTCCGCCTGTGTCGCGGCCTCTGCCGATCCAGCCTGTTCTGAAAATGTCGGGGATTTAGGCGGCGCCGCCGTCACCGACTTCTTGGTCGGTATGGGCAGATATGACAGGATAAGTGTCACAGTTTCTGGATAAGTACGATGTAGTCAGCCGAAATCCCCGAGTTTTAAATGCAGTGACCTGGCAAAATCCATGGCAATTAATCTGTCGGGGCGCTCGGAGACAGAGGGAAAGAGGACTCGGAGTCAATAAAAGGTCCAACAAATGGCCTTTTCGACAACTGACAGTCGATACATGTCTCATTATACCCACATCTGCCTGACGCCACGGCTGCCACAGCTGCGGGAGAACGGCCGAACGCCTGACAGATTAGCTAAGGTCGCAATGTCAAAAAACTTACTTGCGTGTCCATTTGCAGCCGCCATATGCAAGCACGTAGCCTTCCCCTGTTCTTCCCTTGCGGCAACAAGGATATCCGCTGGCGTTGCTGTATCACGAGTAGCAAGGCTTTGCAGCATCTCCGACAGATCCACATCCTCACCGGCCCGAGCCAGATAAATGAGATCATCGATCTCTTCCTCAGATAAATTCGGCGCCATATTTCCTTTTCAGTCCGCTTGCGTCTCCTATAAGGACTCTGCGCGGGAATAGCCTTAGTTAGTGACGCTGATAAATGTGCGTCAAGACCTTTCTTGACGTGTCTTAGCAGCGCAGCAGCTTAACGTGGTAGGTGCGTATATGATTACGCCGCAATAGTGCTGTTGTCGGCCTGTTTGTCCCGCTCCAAAAAAGGGCCTAGAAAATTTTTGTGGGTGTCGAGATATGGACCCTGCGGTATCTAGATGTTCGCAGATGCGGATGCACAGCTTCACCTCCCTTTGAAATGTCAAGGCCTGCAATTTCACTAGCGAATCTATCGTGCTGTCGCAGACGCAGGTTTATCGAGGGTTATGTGATTAATTAGACTAGTCCGCCGGATATTGCAGGTTGCTATCGAACTTTGACGGCGCAGATGGTCGAAGCTGGCGAGCCAATCACGTGATGCGTAGACAGTGGATCAACTGGCGGCGGTACGTACTGAGTGGCTTTGGGTACCAACGCTCCTTATTCGCTCCCATTGACTGAGACATACATGAACAATCGCCTGACAATGCCATCTCTACAACTGCCAAACCAGCGGCAGATTAGGAAGCAATGGCCTTTTGAGCATTGAAATCTCGAGCTCTATTGTTTGCATATTTCCTTTCCCAAAGCGCTGTCCAGCCATCCTGTAAGGTCACCGGCCTCGTCTACCGCTTGAATCTCGGCCTTGGTGTTGAGAAATAGCATGGTCTGTAGTTCGCGGAGATGATCTATACTAGTTGATATATTTTCCTCTTCGCTGGCTCTATCTCCAATGTCCGACAGCGTATCGAGAAGACTTACAGCTAGCTTCCTGTCGGCGATACTGAGGGGTAGTGTACTGTCAAAGGGATTGAAATTCCCGCGACGTACAGCTGATCTACCGAAACGAGAGGATCGGAATGGCGTCCTTGGATTAGCGTTAGATAAATGGGCTTCATCTAAGGCACTGAAAGATGGTTCCCGACGTGAATGGCTAAAAACGTCGTTGCTTTTTGGGCCAATCCAGTTCAGCCTGTCTGTGACTACATCTGATTCATGCCTCAGAGATTCGCTACCATTCTTGTATGTGAGCATGATCCTCATGCCGTGTGGATTAAAGTCCACGAGTGCTAGCACGGGCAGTCTGGGGAAGTTGGTGGCCAGTGCATGGAGAAGCTGACGTGTAGCAAGATCCGGGTAACCCTTAGCCTATGACAAGTATTAGTTCTCGACGTCAGGGGAAAATATATAATTATGGCCTTTTGGTCATTTGTACTAACTGTGATCAGTACCCCTGGCCCCGATGTTGCCTTTTCGTGAAACCTTGAAGCCACGAGCCCGCGAAAAGTTGCCTGTAATACTTGTTATAAGTGAATTGTGTGGCAGAATTAAAACTGACCTCACAACACTTGCCTCTTTTTCAACCACGAGAATCCACTTGGTCGCTCCCAGGTCGTATCTCATAATCGGCCCCTCCGGAAGAAGGACACCTTGCTAAAGTCACGTCGTATTAGCGAACGCCGCCACACAATGGAGGATGTTTGCATACACCGCTATCCATATTGCAGTCTAGAATTGACCCATTTCCCATTGTGAGACTAATGGGGCCGACAATAAGCCCTTTGCTTGCCGCAACCTGCTAGTATGTCAGACTCATGGCGCCTATTGATTGATAAACAACTTACAATATTCAGATCGTCTCTCCCTATCCCAAAGGAGAAGGCAATGTCGTTGACCAGGTTATCTACATATCTCTGACTACTAAAGAGACCCGTATTCTGGTAATAAATCGCCCTCCATCTCGCTGCATTAGCCATCATAACACTCAATCTCTGGACGTACGGGCGGCAAGCACGGGTGGAATAAGAAAGCTCACCTCTTCGTTATCACCGTGCCAGCAACCAGGTTCTCATGAGATAAGTGAAGAATTAGAAGAAGAGCAGCTATTGACGATATGATTAGATAATCTAGGTATATTATTACGGGAGAAGTGGGTTGATGGTCCAAAGGTCTGTTAACCTACTGAATCTCTTTGCCTCTGATTCCGTACCGGCAGGAAATTGAATTAATAGGTCTTTGCCTGTTGAGCGACTACGCATCGTGATTGCCATAACACGGAGATTAATTAAAGAGTCAATTACGCTCGCGAAAATGGCCTCGATCTTAGCAATGACTGCCCTTCTAGGCTGATGACTACTGCGTAATCTTTCGCGTAACACACTTCGATGATAAACAGGAGATATGTTACCCTCCACGGGTGACGGTAATATGCGACTGGGAGGTACCCTACTAGACCTGACCCGGTTTTCCATTGCGTGAAAAGTCTTGTCTGGCATGCGAATGGATCAAGCTGTCTTAGATATGTAACGCTTTCTGAGGAAGGTGGTAGGATCAACACAACGATCTGCTCCCGACCCTGCTAACCGATCTCAAGGCATACAGCGGAGGGATGGGCTATCAGTTTCGAGTATCTCAACGAACCACTGCGAATATGGAGCTGGGTTACAAGATTGTGCAAGAGGTGTGTCGAGAAGGTACTTCCGGGCACAATATTTAACCTTTGACGGCATGAGAGAGAGATACTAGGCATAAAATAAGTAGGTACTTGCCTAGGATACACCTTCCTGCGTATGAGTTGCCAAATATATGTCCCATATGCTAGGTAAGTGTGGTGACTTAGTACATATATGTCGTTGTTAAGTGGTAGGAGCGAGGTGCCTATAGTCATTACCTTCCGGGTCGTACCGATAAGTACTTAGCTTCCCGCTTTGACTGCAGGGGATGATAGCATCATTTTGGAAAGATCCTCTGAGGCCCTTCAAATGCATCAAGGTAGGCGAGTTGCAATGGCCTAAAGGAATACCTGTTTAAATATGGAGGCGTGTGAATAGGTATCTAGTCACTACTCCTAGTTGAAGGTAACATCGTGTTACCTTGTGTATGCTGTACCCGAGATGCTTACTAGTACTACCGGAGCTCCATATATTTATCCATGCGAAATAGGAGATGCTATAACCAATAAATTGTACAGGCAGCAGGGTACCTAGTATCACTTCCATCATCAGAATTCTGTCCTTCAGGTTTGTCTCCGTCTCCTCGTCTTGATCTATATACTTCCATCCGTATATCGTGCTAACGCACCTATAATAGCCAGTGCGTAAACGTGTTTGGTCGACTAACCTAAGGTAGTTGACTATCGCTACATTGCTAACATGGAAGAAAGGAAGTGCTGAAAACAAGCGCTATATTGCTTGAAACGGTGGGGTAACAACATACCGCGAAATTGAAATATCTACTTACTCAATTGGTCTTTAAGAGTCGTAGTTGCATGCGCTATATCTTTCTAGGGCGAGATATCTTTATAACCGGAAGGGATATTCTTAAATCATATCTATTGCCTTTGCTGCCTACCCTGTCCTCATTGATCCTGTTTGGGTATAGTATATTACATAAGTTGCTAGATAAAACGGTTGATTGTCGTATTCGTTTTCGGCCAGGACAAATCATTGTTGCCCACGAAGATGCCGAAGGAAATTTGAGCAATGAATACGACCGAGATCAACAAATCTCGGGTTGGTTGTAGGATTTCCGGAGCTGGAGAGGTCAATTGGTGTTTTTACTACCTACTTTCTATGCTATAGATTAATCGACTCCAGCATACCTGCGAGATAGTGCTATTAATGCCCCCTATTGGTGTTTCCTCTTCTTTTCTAGACCCCCAATCGTGATATCAACAACAGCCGATTTTCTTGGTGTACATAGCGATACGTGTGTATCTGAGACGCGGGGAACATTTCAACATGGTCTCTACTCGATCGAATGGTAGCACAAATGGCGCAGCGAACGGGACGGGCCATTTCGGGGTCAATCGTCAACCGGAAAAACGCGTGGGCAATGGCAGTAGAGGGGCCGCTTCGAGAACACCACAGGTTGCCGAGAAAACAGACCGTTCCCGATGGAGGTTGCTAGATGAGAGTGGGAGGCTTACCTGGCATTATCTCGATGATGACGAATCCGTCCGGAAATGGCCACAAAGTGTCGCCAACAAGTGGTTTTTGGGCCTGGACACGGTGAGTACAGGCAATCAGCTGTTCATGAAATCCAGCAAGCACAATACTAATACAGCCTCTGTAGGCGCTTCCAACCTTACCTAAGCCGAAAGCGCCCCTCGACGCTGTTACCAATGGTCTCACATTCTTCGAAAAGCTTCAATTACCTTCGGGCGAGTGGGGATGCGAATATGGCGGTCCGATGTTTCTCCTACCCGGTATTGTTGTCACCTGGTATGTGACAAAGACGCCAATTCCCTGGTACGTTGCCACCGAGATCAAGAACTACCTCTCCGCTCGTGCGCATCCCGAGGATGGGGGATGGGGCTTGCACATCGAAGGCGAAAGCACTGTATTCGGCACATCGATGAACTATACTGTCTTGCGCCTGGTCGGCGTTGATACTGAGGATCCCGTCATGGTAAGAGCACGTAAAACATTACACAAGCTCGGAGGGGCCACTCATGCACCTCATTGGGCCAAATTCTGGCTCAGCGTTTTGGGTGTATGTAAATGGGATATTGTCAACCCGGTTCCTCCAGAACTCTGGCTTCTGCCTGACTGGGTGCCATTTGCGCCCTGGAGGTGGTGGATTCATATGCGCCAAGTCTTCCTCCCGATGGGTTACATATTCGACAAGAAGTGGACTTGTGAGGAAACAGACATTATACGAGGCTTGCGCGTGGAGCTGTTTCCTGAAGACTGGAATACCATCGACTGGGCTGGCAATCGGAATACCATCTCCCCGGGTGATAATTACCATCCCAAAACATGGGTCTTGAACACGGTGAATTGGGCCTTGGTTAACATTTGGCCGTGGATGCGTCCCAACTTCCTGAAGAACCGGGCCAATAATTGGGTCAGCAAACTGATTGATATGGAAGATGCAAACACAGACTACGCCGACCTGGCCCCTGTAAATGCAGCTCTGAACACGGTTGTCTGTTACATTCGCGACGGCCCTGGGGCATATTCCGTCAAGCGACATATCGAAAGACTCGAAGACTGTATGTGGATGAACGCGGAGGGCATGTTTTGCAACGGCACCAATGGTGTCCAATGCTGGGATACGTCATTCCTTATCCAGGCCGTTGTTGATGCTGGGCTAGAACAAGATGAGCGGTGGCGGCCCATGCTTAACAAGGCCTTGGCCTTCCTCGATGATCAACAGATTCGAGATAATTGCGTAGACCAAGCGACCTGTTATCGTCAGCAGCGCAAGGGTGCATGGGCGTTTAGTAACAAGGACCAAGGATATGCTGTTTGCGACTGTGTTTCAGAGGCGCTGAAGTCGGTCATCCTCCTTCAGAAGACCCCTGGGTATCCTGAGCTACTTGATGATGAACGGATTTTTGATGCCGTTGACACCATCCTAACTTATCAGAATGCGACTGGTGCATGTTCCTCCTACGAGCCTACACGCGGGAGTGAGGCTTTGGAAATACTTAACGCAGCCGAGGTGTTCGGCAAAATTATGGTAGAGTATGATTACGTGGAATGCACGACAGCTGTAGTCACAGCCCTTTCGCTTTTCAAGAAATACTGGCCAGGTCATCGGTCCAAGGAAATCGACGCATTTGTGGCCCGTTCGGTTGCTTGGATCAAGACAGCGCAACTACCAGACGGTTCATGGTATGGGAACTGGGCCATTTGCTATACGTATGCAACCATGTTTGCCCTAGAAAGCCTGAAAGGTATTGGCGAAAAGTACAACAACAGCTACTACTCGAAGCGAGGCTGTGACTTCCTGATTTCTCATCAAAGAGAAGATGGTGGTTGGTCGGAGAGCTATCGTGTAAGTTATTTTGATCAATTTGATAAATCCGCTGCTGACGAAGCCATTAGTCCTGCGAACGGATGATCTATACCGAGCATTCCACCGGGTCCCAGGTAGTCATGACTGCGTGGGCGTTGATCGGGCTGATGCACGCAGACTACCCGCGATTGGAACCTATAAAGAAAGGAATCAAGTTAATTATGGAAAGACAGCAATCCAATGGCGAATGGAAACAAGAGGCTATCGAGGGCGTGTTCAACAAGAGTTGCATGATCTCGTACCCGAACTACAAGTTCACCTTCACAATGAAGGCTCTGGGCATGTTTGCTAAGAAGTACCCAAATGAGACGGTTGTCTAACATATCTGCGCACACCTTGAAGCGTAGATGAGAAAAATTATGGGCACGAAGATATGAGGGAACTGAAATGTAGTAACTACCTTATGGTAGTTAAGATGCCTAACCTAATACATGTATACCTATAATATAATGCCAGGAGCGAGCCGTAGATTCACCCTATCAAATACCCAGACCTTTCTTACTCTTAACGCTTACAAAACCATTCTCTAACTATGGCATGACTCGATATAACGCTTAGTTAGAGTTCTTACATGGAGGATAATTGTCGGTTCCATATATATTTGGTGAGAGGGTTGGAGCCGCAACCTTGAATGGAAAATTGAATTATCGTACAGGAGGAGGTGCGTGGTAGTAGTGTATGTAGGTATGTATATGTACATATAATGGTAGGCACATGGTCTGATCATCGGAAGTGCAGGTAGCAAGCAGCAAGCTTCATTCATACCTAAACGTAGCAGAAAGGGCTTTCCACAACATATGACCCCACTAAGCTACTATGTTTGAGTGTGTCTTGCGGGTAGTAATGACCTGACCAAGGTAGCGAGCCGTACCCCAGCGATTCAATTATTAGGTCTAGTACCTCCAGATACTTCCCTCTACAGGGGAAGCCTGTTGGCTTGCGCCTCCCTAACAATCAGGTACGTGCCTACCTGTGACTGAACTGTTTTCTACGGGATTCTTTTGAGACCTGTTCGAGTTTATCTTGACTGCCTCAGTACGTCGGGCTGCAAACAATTAATTCATTCTTCTCTCTATGCATTTCCCCCCTCCTATCGCAACTCACCATAATACAAATAGCAACCAAAAACAGCTTCACAGGAATCAATCACCAAGCCCACCAGCATGTCTTCTGCGACCGCTTTGGCCGACGCTGGCGTGCAGGCTGTCTCAGCACATAACTATACCGAAGGTATCGAGAAGCTCTCCGCTGCTTTGAAGGAACGGGATGCCCCACTTTGGTATCTTGAACGCTCCAAAGCCCACTTACGAACTAATCAGTTTGACCTTGCTCTCCATGACGCTGAAATGGCCCTGCACATCGCCCTTGATCGTGCGAATCGGGACCAGATGGTAGAAGCTCAGCTTCGACGTGCCATCGCCCTTTTCCGTATGGGCCAGTTTGCAGATGCAGACATATGTGCTTTCTGGGCCTTGCAGCTCGCAGACGGTGTCAGAGCCATGGAAGACGACGGCCAACAAAGAAAGGTTGATGACAATGGTGACTATGCCGTCCAGGTAAAGGAAGCCCAGGACGAAGCAAAGCTCAAAAAGGGTGACGGCCTTCTCACTGCACTCAGCGCGAGCGGCAAGCGAACAAAGACTACATCGTTGCATAGCCAAGCCATGACCTGGCGTATTCAAGCACTGACTCGGATGGAACAGCTTCCTGCCGGGCATGAAGGCCGCAAAGTCCGTTATGCCTCTTCCAAGTATCCGGACCCCTCAAAATCCAAGCAAGAGAAATCAACGGCTAGTTCTGAAGTGGGCACGAAGTCTGCTACTCCCGATACTTCGCGTCCGAGTCCTGATCGTGATGCTTGGGAGGATGTATGGAAAAAGTATCATACTATGTATTCAAAACAAAAGATTCGATGCAGCTTCTACCAGACGGATTCCCGTTTGACTGTTGATGTCTTCTTGAAGAATTTGACGCCAGAACAGGTTGCTATCAATTGCGATTCCAGGGCTATCAGAATCAGCCCAGTTCAGGGTGCCTCTCTTGGCACATTTGGTGGTTCTATCTGGCTTCTGCTGTTTGGCGAGATCAAACCTGAGGCTACCAAATACAGCGTAAAATCCATGAAGATTGAGTTGGTCCTCCAAAAGCAAACCCCTCGCAAGTGGGCGGCGCTACGACATGGCGATTCAGAATTGGTGGACAATCTATCTTCAAACCCCAGCGAAGGCGTCGATTTCAGCCAGTTCTACGGCTTTGTTCAAAAATTAAGGTACGTGCTACCGCGCCCCCGCTTATCTTGCCAGCATGCCACTAACGCGCCCACAATAGGTACCAAGACGTCGGTGAGCTTCAGCTCCCCGACTTCAATGATGACCCCTCTCGATGGTATGTTGCTTTGCTAGACAAGTTAAGGTCGAACATCGCGAAACAACATCCAGGGTCCGATACAACGATACCTCTTTCTTCCGGTGCAACCCTGTCCCCACAGTCCGGGGGGGACGCGACGGCGGTGGACAGTCCCGCGGAGAAGCCGGCCGCTCCATCAGCTCCGCGGGTTCCACCTCCTCAAGCGAACGACAGGGTACCGGCTTACCCAACTTCCTCTAAAATGGGACCGAAGGACTGGGACCGTATTAATGACGGTGACGAAGATGAAGATGCTGCCAAGGATGGCGATGTGAACAGCTTCTTCCAGCAGATTTATAAGGGTGCAGATGAAGATACGAAACGAGCCATGATGAAGAGTTTCGTCGAAAGCAATGGAACTGCGCTAAGCACAAGCTGGGATGACGCTAAGAACAAGACATATAAAACACAGCCTCCCGAGGGTGCTGAGGCCAAGAAATGGGAATAGATCAACCGGTGTGTCGTTTTGAGAATGTGCGGCGCCTTGTGTTTCGCGGGTGGGATTACGAGCTCATGATAAGAAGGGTTTATTCGACGGGAACGTGATACCACCAAAGCATTTATTTTTGTCACTGTACTGTCATTTGATTCTACATACCATACAACAAGCTTCAACATCACCTCGTTCTCAGCGATGTAACGGTTCGTGTTCGCACGTGTGTATGCAGGAGCCGGATGTAGGATCCCGTCCTCGAGCTGACCGTGGTGTGCTGGTAATGTAAAGCAAACCAGGTGAATGGATCGGACAATATAGTAATATGTCTAGGTGCTATTGGACTCTCGGCTTATGATTGGGCTCAGGGTCTCTTCGTCCTCAACACCCATGTCACCGGCGGTGCCAAGCACTACCGAGCGAGACGACCGAATGATATCCAAAGGCTACTATCGCCATTGCAGCGGAACTGCAAGAACTGCAGGTTCGCCAGGGGCAGCTTTTAGGAGTTGCCATTTCATATCATATCATATCATCTCATCTCATACTCAAGATAATGGAGGTATCTCTATAGCCGATAAGGCATTAGCGATTACACGGGAAGGCAACCGTCCCTTATGCGGCCACACCAACAGAGTAAACATCCTTCCCCGCAACTCTCAACCGTCCCGCCACATTTTGGCCAGGAACCTTTCAGACGGTTTGTGGCGGGATCCCCCAACTCGATCCACATCCCACATTCCGCTCACTCTGGAACTGCGCTGTTTTCTCGCTTCTGTCGAGGATTTATCGGCAGTTGGCTGATTGGTCAACAGGCTCCTAACAAGGCCAGAATCTTACCCAAGTAAGCCGTCAGCAGCAGCCATCGATCGCAAGGGGCGGGCTGTGAGATCTGATGTCTTCCCGCCGTTCCTATCTGTAGGTACAGCTGTGCTATATCGAGATATCATGTATGTTATATTGACAAATCTGGTCTGGGCCGTGGTGTGTCTCGGTGGCTGGGATCGGGCCCGCCGATTGTTGAGTACTTACACACCTTAGATCTTTGATACGCATATTGTGTCTCGCATCGTTATCAGAGTTGCCCCGTCAGCTCATTTATTTATATCAGTCTCGCTAATTGTCTATCTAATAGACCAACTGTCTATCTCCTTGAACAGGAGCCACCGTAAAACACCTCACGAGATTTCACCCTCGTATCCCCTATATGTAACACTACCCCCGTAGAAGGCTGGGACTTCTTCACCTAATAATAGTCAAGTAACACTTCATAATTTTTCCCGAACCATACTTTCAACCATAATGGATTCAGGCGCCGACGACAAGATGATAGTACCTGATGAGGGTACCATTTCCCCCGTCCGCATATTCCTTGCCTTTGCCCTCACATTCATCAGCACCTATTGGGCTATCCTGGTCCCCACTTTCTTTATAGGTCGAATGATATACAGGCGCTATGCTTCCCCTCTACGATCGCTGCCTGGCCCTTTCCTCGCTTCCTGCACACGCCTGTGGAAGATTCGGTCGACAATATCCGAAAACACACAGTGGGAGCACGTCGAGCTCCATAGAAAGTATGGCCCGGTCGTCCGCATCGGGCCAAACGAGGTCTCCTTTTCGTCGCCACAAGTGGCACGGAACATTCTTTCGGCCGGAAAGCGCTTTTACAAGACCGACTTCTACAGCGTGTTTCCGCCGCCGGAGAACCCGGACATCTTCACGGAGATCCGCGAGGAGGTCCACGCGATGAAGAAGAAAGTGGCCAACGTCCCCTATTCCATGGCCGCCATGAGACAGCTGAGCCCGTTCATCGACGATACCATCGAGTTCCTCGTGTCTAGGATGGGCGGCTTCTGCACGGACCCCACCACGATGGGAACCAAGGAGGGGGCGGGATCCGGGTCGGGGGTCTCCCTCCACGACAAGAAGCCACAGCCGATCCTGAACCTGGGCGACTGGCTGCACTACTTCGCGTTCGACGTGCTGGGCGAGGTGGCCTTTGGGCGGTCGTTCGGGTTCCTCGCCGCGGGGATGGACAAGGAGAACGCCATCCGCACAATCGACAACAGCCAGAAGTACAACGGCATCATCGGCCAGATCCCCGAGCTCGACATCTTCCTGCGGCGGAACCCGATCTGCAAGTACATCCCCGTGCTGGACCCGGGCAACAACCTCATCACCCGCATCGCCAAGGAGGAGATCGCGAAGCGCAAGCCGTTCGAGATCGAGCGCGAGGGTAAGAGCGCGAGCAGCGATGGCAGGGAAGATCTCATGGCCAGCTTGATCAAGGGCCATCTCAAGGATCCTCAGAAATTCCACGAGGGCGACATCTTCGCTGTCGCACATGGTGCGATGTAAGTGCCAACGTTCGCATTCCAGAGAAACATGAAAGAATGTTGACAATAGCTGACCCCCTTGCTTTAATAACAGTTTCGCGGGCTCCGACTCGACAGCCTCGACGATGCAATCCTTCTTCTGGCTCTGTCTTACCGCACCGCGTGTCTACGCGGCCCTAAAAACCGAGATCGACGCCGCCGTCTCGGACGGCACGATCCCTGCCTCGGGCAACGTCGAGTGGACGCAGGCGCAGAACCTGCCATACTTCCAGGCGTGTCTGAAGGAGGCGATGCGTATTCGCCCGGCCGTCGGTCTCAACATCACGCGCTACGCACCCGGGCCCGACGGCGTAGAAATCGACGGGAGACACTACCCCGCGGGCACAAGACTCGCCGTCAACGGCTGGGTGCTGCATAGGGACACGGCCGTCTTCGGCTCCGATGCGGACTTCTTCCGCCCCGAGCGCTGGCTCGAGGACGAGGAGAACGCTAAGGTTATGGAGAGGTATATGTGTCAGGTAAGAAGAAGTCTTTTGAGAACTTTACCTTGTCATGTCTTTGTCTTACCTTGTTGCTTCCTTTCCCAGTTGTGCTTTTTGACGGTAAAGAGTATTCATTGCCCGCTAACGAGAGAACATCGACATCAACAGTTCGGCGGCGGCGCTCATGTCTGCATCGGTCGGAACCTGGCTCTTCTAGAGATTAACAAGGTCTGCCCGCGACTCCTGCGCGACTTCGACTTCCAGCTCGTGAACCCGACGCGCGAGCTCAAGGCCAAGGCCACGTTCTTCGTGGTGCAGGAAGGGTTGGAGGTGTACATCGCGCGGCGCACCCCGGGCTTATAAAAGCCGCACGGCGCACCCTTTTTCGAGAGGGTATGTGCGTCTGTGTGCACGTGCGTGTATGTGGTTGGGGAGTGAGTGCCGCGGGACGGGGAATTTCGGGCTTGGGGGTATTCGGCACTTGAAAACTGCGGGGCTGGGGTCGGCGCGCCGGAATGCGATGCTCGCTCTCTTTCGACCTCTGTATGGCCGTCCTGCATGCGCAGTATTGATCGAGTGTTTCGCTTTCATAAGGGGTATATTAGCGGGTGTTATTGGTTTCGGTTTGATTTGATTTGGTAGGGTTTGGTCTGGTTGACCACTCGGGGCTTCGTTTGTTCCTCTCGGATGCGGGTGGGTAGATAATAGTACTGGGCAGCTACCTGGTATAAGGTTGATTTCATATCACGCGACAAAATAATAATACGTATGCAATTTAATAGTTCCCTCTTGAGCTCGAGAATGTCCCAGCGATTATGTACTATGTTTAAGAAGTCTTAGTATTACATGATGACATTGTGTGGGCTGATAGCTGATCGAGATTTCAGTCTCTCCTTACTTGCCATTCTCGCTTAACATGCCACTCATTTGGCTGAATTTGACTGTCGAATCCTAAGCGCCCTTAAGCGTATTGATGCAGTGGGCCCCTCCGTTGAGAGGTGTGTGGGCCGGTCCTGCGGGAGGATTGCCGCTGCCCCAGGCATGCTCAGCTGAACCAACATAGCCCGTCGCCTGAGCTGTACATAGTACGCATATTGGATGTTTATCTTATTTTAAAGCGTACATCCACAACATTCAAAATGAATTTTGGCGGGTAAAAGAAATCCTATGCTCTATTATTTCGATTCAAATCTGTGTTAGCACGATTGGTTTTATTTTCCAAAGGTTGGAAGTGGCTGACTTGTCTTCTTAGACCGGCCTGCAGGCATTGAGCAGTTTGTTCGAGTACTGCCGTGCTTGGGTAACAATGTAACATTGATGCGATTATGACCAATGAGAAACAATGTTTGCTCTGGAACGGGCGCTCGAATATGGCGGTCATACCTTTGTCGAGAACTCGGATGTGGCGGTGATAGTCGGCTAACTAGTGATGGGCTATGCTGTCTCCTTAGGTTAGGAGCTCTTCAGGTTTGTACACAGGTAAGGATGGCGCACTTATGCAGAGACGCGAATGCCTCTATTGGAGATTCGGGATTGGCTGCGATGGCAACACCCGATGCAACTCATGCATCCCACATGGAATCAGGTCGCAGCGTGTGGGGACGCATTGCTGCAGAGTTACCAACAGCTCGGGGTGCCAGTGAGCCAGGGCAGATTGAGGCCTGCAACCCTTTCCCCTTGTTCTTAAACCCCTTCCCTCTAAGCTCACTAGAACCTCAAATGCTCCCAAACCATGGAGTTGTTCGGGGGGGTTTCTCCCCATCGTCCCTTGAACCAGACCGGGAAAGAAATCAGGGTCGTCAAGCTCTTCCCTAGTACTACATTCAACGCCCCCATCGAATGCGAACTGGAACATACTACGCTCGAGCCCGGGGCCGACTTCGAAGCCGTCTCGTACTGTTGGGGTGATGCTTCAAAGACGCGCCCTATTCTCCTGGATGGCAGCCCTTATCCGATTACCCTCAATCTCTTCAATGGTCTCGGACACCTTCGACAGAGAAACTCGGCGAGGAGGCTCTGGGTTGATAGTCTTTGCATCAACCAGACGGACACAGAAGAGCGCAGTCGCGAGATCCTCAAGATGCAAGACATTTATAGAGTGGCCCGGCGTGTGCTAATCTGGGTAGGAGACTATCACGCGCATTATACTTCGGCACATGTCAGGAAGATTTTCGATTACGTGAAAAGGGTAGCAGATGCCTATACAGAAGAGGATGAGAATTCCCTGACCCGTACTGAGAAATGGGACAAGCTGTGGCAGCGGCACAGCGAGCTTCGGAAATTGGTCCAGAATTGGGAGTGGTTCCAGAGGATATGGGTCATACAGGAAGTCGCCGTGCGCCCGGAGCCCATATTCACGAACATCGACACATCTCCAAAGTTGATCTGTGGAGATCTGAGCCTGCCTTATGCGTACTTGCGATGGATTCATGAGTTCTGGGTTACCAAGAGTGGGAACCGCTACGTCTCTCTGCCGCCAGTATGCCGTTCTTTCGGTTACTTGTCCGAAATATGGACATCGCACCATGAGATTAAGGAGGAAAGCACTATGACGTTGCCGGAACGGATTGCTTGGATACTGTCGCGGGTTTCAGCAAGATTCAAATCTACCGATACACGCGATATCATGTTCGCAATCGTTGGCCTGCTGGGCACTGAGGAAATTCCATCGGAGTTGTTGCCGAATTATAAGAAGAACGCCAGGGAGGTCTTCATTGACTACGCCACCTATGTTTTGTCCCATTCAATACTGCTCCCCATCATCCAATTCAATTCAATGGGAACACAGGGGCTGCCAACCTGGGTCCCTGATTGGCAACATGATCCTACGCTTCCTTGTGCTATCTTAGAGAAGGCTATCTGGGCCGACACACATATTCGAGTCTTGCGAGATATCAATGCCATTGAAGTTGATATCATCCCGTGTTCACGAATCGTCGCCGTCGGGCCAAAATTTGAGCATGAAGGGTCGCCGGAGGAGTTGATCCGCAGCTGGGAAAACTTCTTTTTTGACGCGGAGGAAGATTTAGATGGAAGGAATATACCGCCCGAGGGATATACCGACTTTGGGACGGCCCTGTGGCAGCTCTTGTTGGCATACGACTACAGATCGTACGACTTACACGATCCTGGATGGCACTTCAGCGCTGCGAATAATCCGCCACCATTTTTGGCTGGAAAAGCGCAGCGTGGACAAGTGCCCGGAACTAACAATCATTTCTATCGTGATATTGAGAGAGACGCACTCATCTCTTTAGCCAAATCATTCATAGGCAAGTATATATTTCGTGCAGACGATGGATCCATCGGTGTTATATGCCAACGTCACGTGGAGCCCCGCCTAGACGACGTAATATGTAGCATAAAGGGGGCCTATGCAGACTTCATACTACGGGAATGCGTGGATGGCTATCGTATTGTTGGGATATGTGAAAGAACCCTACGGGGATGCGAAATGGCAATACGAGATTATGGGGCGCGCTTGGGCTTTCAGAGGTGGATGAGTGAGAAGCTACTCATGGACTTCTACAATGATTTCTGGGTTGTTAACGCAGGGCGACGAGTTCATATATATTAGTAGTCCGTAGCATGCATCACTAGAACGCTAAAGCAGCATATATCCTTGGGATGGTATGCTATTATGTCAGAAAGTAGGTAGAGACACTGGCATGCGAGACCCATGGCGCGGATGAATATAGTCGTTGATTTATTAGATTAAATGTCTGTTTTAACTCGATAAGCGACGAGTATGATGCATAATTAGTTCGTACTTACTCAGTCGACGTTGCCGGTATTATGATGAAATGGCTTTGTGCCCTGGGACCCAGGCACGTATACAAAGGGCGATCATGAGAGTCTAAAGAAATTGATCAATATGTTCAAGCTACGGGGGGAACGAACGGATTGAGAACTGAAAAGTAAACCAAGTGCATAACAAGGAGTGGATGTCTAAGTGGGAATTAGGGCAAAGAGCAAGAGCCGTTGGCCACCCCTAACTGAGACCACATAACTAATAAGGAAATGTAAAGAGTGCTAATGCTCATGCTGTTGTTTGTGGTATTTCTTTTTTCTGCAGGTATCACAAAGCGACTTTTTGTCAGGTTGCTCTTTAGAGTAAGGTACTATATTGTCGCAGTCCGGTGAGTTCCTGCATGGCACACCGTCCGGGGTAGATTGTCCAGATGCGGCCTGCGCCTTTACAGAGCGAGACGAACTAGGACGGGAGGTGTCGTTTCCATTCTGATTATCACCGGAGTTAGGGTGCTTCTTAGAGCTCCCTGTCTCAGGGGAAGAGCGCTCGGGGTTTTTATCATTCGTACCCTCTGAGAAAGAATATTTCAGCGGTTTACTGCAGTATTAGTTCCTCCTAGCATGCTGAACTTGTTCTTGCCGACAGTATTAGGGATTTGGTTGGGTGACAAAGGTAGTAAGAAGAGGGGCCTAGATACCTACCAGTATTAACTGATTTTCTGCCGCTTTCCGCTACACCGGCCTTGACAGTGGTCCCTTGCGGATTTCCAGTATACAGAGGTTGGAGGGTAGTATTGCGGGCGCAGGAATCCTCTGTGCCACGGGGGGACTCCTTGGGCTTTTGGTACGCGGGCCGGAGAGGAGCCTCCCTATCGGTAGTGTGACGGCGTCCTGTACAAAACACATGTCAGAAGGGAATGTCTGTTCTTGGAGGGGAAAGTGCTGGATTTACTGTAGGTCTGTTACTCGCTTTGCTGCACTCAGCTGGCTGCCATCTTGGGATGATATATTAAAGCAGAGCAAGTGAGGACACCACAGTAGATCCGGCTCTTTCCCCTTCCTGTTTTTCTTATCCCCCATGTTGTACTTACCATCGTCAGGGCTTTGATAGTGCCCAGTAGGCCTCGGTAGCATTTAGGGTAGCCGCCTAGGATAACAAGAAACGTCTAATACAATCCTTCGAGCAGATATTCACGGGAACTCGAAAACCGGGGAGGATTAACGAAGGTTTCATCAATGCGTAGCGAAGGTATCAGAATGTATGTAGGCACTATAGTGCCATAGATGAGAGAGCACAGAGCTTCCAACGGGCATGGACAGTATCATCACAGCAAATAGGGAGAATTTTTGGCTACGTAGAACTATTTATACCTGCGTAAAGACCCTTCACTCTTGAGCCATCAAAGCTGGACGTTTGTTCTTTCCTTTGTTCAAGCTTGCTCAGTCCAAAGGGACAGGGGTAAGAAGGAGTCATAGCACATGGTCATAATGTTCGCTACTGCGCGCAAGTACAGGTACGGTACGTCAAGTATTTGGGAAGGGAAAAAATTACGAAGAGAGGGGGGCCGACCACCGAGGAAGAACAAAAGCAAGAGATAGGATGAGGGAGGCTGTGTGTATGAGTGAGAGTGTATAAGTGTGTAAGTGTGTATATGTGTGTATATGTGTGTATATGTGTGTGTGTGTGTGTATTTGCGAGAAAAGAAGCATAGGTGTGTATATACGCCATAAATCCCGGTTCTATCACCGAGCTAACGACAGACAACAAACCGTCAAGTGTAATATCCACTGTGGCAATAAATTTTGACCAAGTGACCAAAAAATAAAGTGAAATGAAAAAGCTCCTGGGAAGTTCGCTATATGTTGGTTATACGAAGTTTCGTGGTTTGAGCTTTTCTTTGTTCTTTGATATTGGTGAAAATGGAGCTTTACCAAATCCGGCATTACAGCTTTAATGATTGGTCGCAGAGGATGGTGGTGGTAACTGCCATGATGAAACCTCAAACAGGAGTAAGACCAACAACATATTGGGGCTTGGCACCTGCTGCGGGTTCCGGGGCTTGAGACTTGGTTGCGAACATGTCAAGATACTACCAAGAGTGGGCCATGGCTCGAACGTTTTGCCATAAATCCAGGTCTACAATCCATGAATCATGATGCAGGCGAGAAGAACTGCAGCACGTGGTTTTTGGCATATAGGAGGCACTTACCAACTACCTACATACATGTACCTATATATGTAAGTATGTATATGCATACGTGCCTACCTACCGGGTACCTTCGTACCTGTTATAACAGCGACCAAGCATCGGTCTTGAAAGTGTGATTGGTCTTGTACAGCAATATCTAATGCTGCTAACTGATAGTAACATCCAATGGATGGTTTGAAGCGGCTACACTATCTACGTGCGTATAGACGAGTAAGTTATCTAGGTTTGCGACGTACCTCACCTACCAAACCCAGGGAGGTAGCTTAGGCTAGGACTTCTGGTTCGCCTGTATTCTAAACACACACACACTCTCTCTCTGTGAGTGTGTGTGTGTGTGTGTGTACTTACGTACGAATATTGAACTGTATAGAGAGTCCTCGGGCGCGCTCCTACTTCTAACAGCCTTTCCGCGCACATAGGCGAGAATGTCACATATCAAGTATACACTGGTATGTTCTAGGTGTACGCTGGAATGTAAATGAACCTCGTGTTGCGCATGTACGTAACACCGTTTCTTCTGCATGGCGACAAGGGTGTCGTATGTATGTCTTGTCTTACCTTGATGACTCGAACTTGCGATCGCTATTTCTTCTATATACATATGTGATCTCTTAACATCGCTGGTGGTCTATTGGTTAGATTGCCGAAGGTTCTTGAAGCGACCGACTCCCACCGGTGTGGGTGTCATGCGCGTCTGCGCTGACTGCAAAGGGGCTTTTGAAAGAGTTAACATGTATCTAGGTTAGGTACCTACATGTAGGTAGGTTTCTACCGGGGCTTAACGTTGGATATGGTACCTACATGTATCTGCAGCCCCCATGCGCAGGTCCGATCTGATATTTCTAGCATTTGCGGACTGCAGCTCTGCCTCTTGATATGAACACTCCACCTAACACTTATTTTAAACACCCCTTTCGCACACCACAGTGGAATACCAAATACTCATGGCACAATCAATAAAACTAAAAGAAAAGGTGAAAACATATATGTATAGAGAAAAATAGATAGAACAAGACGGTATGCGTTTTACATGTAAAAACTGAAATCCAAGCAACAAACTCAAGTTGCAAATGAGGTGCTCATGGTTGCGGCTTACACGGTGTAGTAACGGGGGTCAGGGAAGGCAGTCTCGTAAGTTTAACCCCTCTAAAACCGTTTTATTATATATATAACTACCTTATACAGATGTACATAGTAAGATGTATATCATTCCGTATGGAGAGAAAAAAAAAAGGATCTCTATACATATCTTATATTTTAATTGTCTTCTTTTATTTCATGATGTTGTAAACGTTTGAAATAGTAGTGTTTGCTGGTTGTTTAATGGGAAAGAGTGAAATAAGTATTATTTCGACCTTTGCCCACTCCTGGTGACTCTGAAGGGGGTAAGTTGAAAATGGGTGGAGCTATCCGTTCAGCCGCCCACGTGCTCGCCAAGTGTTCCTGGGTGTCGGTGGATGATACAGTGGGGGAGGAACCGGAGAAACTATAGATCCAGCTTCTTTCACCTAGCCTAACCCCGGCCTGGGCGTCCACTTCAAAGGGTTCCAAGGTTCCAGGAGGGAGGTAAGTCTACGTACCTACATAGTACTGTAACTTTCATCCCCCCCAAACAGATTCCCGGCGCCCCACCGTAGCCGCAGCCATTCCTAGCCACTATCATTAAATCCCCCCATATTGGCCTTTCGAACAGCTGTCAGACCTTTTAGAGCCCTACAACATTCTCACAGCAAACGACCTCGAGGCCACTGGTTATCGCCATGGTTCTTCAAGATCTGGGGCGACGCATTAGCGGCGCCTTGCATGATGCTACTCGGGCTCCTAATCTGGATGAGAAGGTATGCGACCGCGCGGAAGGTCGTCGAGTCTTGGATAGCTTTCTAGCCCCGCGTAATGAATCCACTGACGTATATCTGTCCCATAGGCGTTCAAGACTATGCTCAACGAGATATCAGGCGCCCTTCTCGAAGCTGATGTGAATGTAAAACTCGTTAGTCGCCTGAAGAATTCTATCAGCAATACTGTCAACTTCAAGGATTTGCCGCCTGCTGTCAACAAGAAGCGTCTGATCCAGAAAGCCGTCTTCGATGAACTCGTTCGACTCGTCGACCCCCATGCCGAACCCTTCAAACCGAAGAAGGGAAAATCAAATGTCATTATGTTTGTTGGCTTACAGGGTGCCGGAAAGACAACAACGTGTACGAAACTCGCCCGGCACTACCAAGCGAGGGGCTTTCGGGCATGCCTCGTCTGCGCTGATACCTTCCGAGCCGGTGCCTTTGACCAATTAAAACAGAATGCTACAAAAGCAAAGATCCCATACTACGGTTCCCTGACAGAGACAGACCCCGCCAAAGTGGCGCGGGAGGGCGTTGAGAAGTTCAAGAAAGAGCGATTCGAAGTCATCATCGTCGATACCTCCGGTAGACATAGGCAAGAGTCGGCTTTATTCCAAGAAATGATGGATATCCAAGAGGCCGTTAAACCCGACGAGACTATCATGGTACTCGACGCATCAATAGGTCAGCAGGCCGAGGCGCAAGCGAAGGCTTTTAAGGAGGCTGCCGACTTTGGAGCTATTATTATCACGAAGACAGATGGTCACGCAAGTGGAGGCGGTGCTATATCTGCCGTGGCGGCCACACATACGCCTATCGTCTTCATCGGAACGGGCGAGCATATGTTAGATTTCGAGCGGTTTGCGCCTCAACAGTTTGTGAACAAATTATTAGGCATGGGTGACATGGCCGGTTTAGTAGAGCATGTACAGTCACTCAAGCTAGACCAGAAAGAGACGATAAAACACATCACGGAAGGCATATTCACAATACGAGATCTCCGCGACCAGCTCAGCAATATCATGAAGATGGGCCCCCTGTCGAAAATGGCCGGCATGATTCCCGGCATGTCCAACTTGCCAGGCATGGCCGGTATGGACGACGAGGAGTCAAGCGCCCGGTTAAAACGCATGATTTACATCTGCGACAGTATGACGGAGAAGGAGCTCGACAGCGACGGCAAGATGTTCATTGAGCAGCCCACGCGCATGACACGGGTGGCTTGCGGTAGTGGCGTCAGCGTACGAGAGGTCGAGGATCTCCTGTCACAACAGCGCATGATGGCTGGCATGGCCAAGAAGATGGGCGGCAGCATGAAGAACATGCAGAAGGCACAGCAGGCAATGGGAGGCGGTAACAAAGCCCAACAAATGGCCGCCATGCAAAAGAGGATCCAGAGCATGGGCGGCACCGGTGCCGGTGGTATGCCGGACATGGCTAGCCTAGCGCGTATGTTCGGTGGAGGTGGTGGCGGTATGCCCATGATGCCGGGTGGTATGGATATGCAGAAGATGATGGAAAGCATGGGTATGGGCGGCATGTTGGGCGGTGGTGGCCGCGGCAGACGGTAAAAACTTGACCCGGATAGAATTGAAAGTACGCCCCCTCAGATTACGCACCGGCCCTGCTTAGTGGCCATGGGGTGATTCGATGACACGGCAGATTATGGCACGGCCCGGCATGGCGTTGGCGTTTGGCGATATGTGAAAAGAATGACACATAAATCTGAAGCGCGTTTGGTTACGACTATCCATTTCGCTACATATACATCGGTAATCAGAAAAAACTCGCTTGGTATTCCGGTCTTCTATATATGCTACCTGCTATCTATACGTATGTCATGGTTATCCCCGTCCCCGGCCAAAACAAATCCCAAGTTGAATGACTTTATATCCATGACAATCCCTATCCCTTACATACAGTACCCACATGCTGTCTGGGTATCCCGTTATACACAAATGCCTTGTCAACCTAAAACTAACCTCTACAACACCATTTATATGTATGCCAAAAACTAGGAAAATTAACCATTTCATACCAACGAAAAAGAACCCGCGAAACATCATTTACGCCAATTCATAGTCTGCCGAATAGTCCGTTGTATCATAGGCGTATGCACTCTGGTCGACGTATGCGCTTTGATCTACGTACGCGCTCTGGTCGACATAGGCGGACTGATCAACATATGCGCTTTGATCAACATACGCGGATTGATCGACGTATGCGCTTTGGTCGACATAGGCGCTCTGATCCACATAGGCTGACTGGTCTACGTACGCCAGCTGGTCTACATAGGCACTCTGATCTATATAAGCGCTCTGGTCTACGGCCGTACTCTGGTCGATGTATGCGCTCTGGTCCACGTATGCCGACTGATCTACATACACAGACTGATCAACATATGCGGATTGATCGAGGACATACGCGTTCTGGTCCATGTACGAGGATTGATCGATCGTTGTGTTCTGGTTGATATTCGCAGACTGGTCTACCGCGGTACTCTGGTCGATATATATGTTCTGGTTCACGTACGTGTTCTGCTCCACTGGCGGCTGCGCTTCGGCCGTAGTCGTAGTGGCTCCTCCCACGTCCGCGTACGACGACTCTGTCGTGGCTGTAGCTGCGGCGGACATGTCTGTGGTTGCCTGCCCGGTAGCGTATGTCTCAGACATATATGCCTGCTGATCAACGCCGCTGTAGTTGGTGGTCATGCCCGCGCCGCTGTCGACTGCTGTCGTAGTCAGTGATTCACTGCCATACGCTTGACTTGTTGTGGCCATAGCTGCGCTTGTGTCGTAGGCCGAAGTATCGACTGCATGGGTTGAAGTCCCGTACGCGCCCGATTCCGCCATGGTGAAATTTTGCTGCTGCTGTTCTGTACCACCACCTCCGGCGTAGTTAGTGCCAGACTCGGCGTATGCGGATGCGTACAATTGCTCCGTCCCGCTTGTGTTATATGCCGTAGGATCCGTATTATTTGACGCGCCAGTGAGATCACGGCTGTTACCTGTATCGCCTTGTTGAGTTTGAGTCTGAGACTCGGCCCCAGCTCCGGTTCCGGAAAGGTCCCGGCTGTGCGCCTCTTGCTGCCCGTTCGGATCCTGACCCGCTGTTTGCGCACCTGTACCTGCACCAGCGCCGGCACCGGTCCCTTGCTCATATGCACCACCGGGGTACGCTCCACCGTGAGCACCACCAGCACCTCCTCCTGCATGTTCAGGTCTCTCTGGGGCCTCCCGACTCGGCGGTCGGGCTCCCCCGCCTCCACCCCCCATTGGACCTCCCATTGGTGGAGGGGGCGGTCTTTGCCCCATCGGCATCGGCATAGGTGGGCCCATCGGGCGCATTCCAGGCGGCCCTGCGTATGGTGGCCCTGGCATTCTCGGACCCAGCATTCCGGGTCTCGGGCTCACTTGTTGCATTCCTGAGGGCATAGGCTGGTACATCGGTTGAGGCTGGCCCTGAGCCGGCCGTGGAGCCATAGGAGCCATGGCTTGTCCGTGTTGGACAGGCTGTGCCGCCATTGGTTGTGCCATGACCGTTTGTGGTCTTTGATGTACTCCTGTTGCCAAGTGCGTTGCGGGAGGTGCAGGGTGCGATGCCACTACTTGCGGCACCGAATGCGCAGAGTGTGCGGCAGGGACGGCATGCATTGGTTGGTGCATCCCTTGATGCGGCGCCGAGTGTGCCCCTGGGAATGTCGGATGATGTTGTAACGAATGCCCGGATTGGTGATGTTGGGGGTGTGTTCCCGGATGTGCACCGCCCGAGTGCACCGATTGGTGAGTGCCTCCGTGTGCTCCGTGTGTTCCATGTACCCCATGTGCCGCACCCCCGGAATGGTGGTTGTCTTGTTTGCCCCCTTCAGAATTACCGAACCCTACGGCTCCGGCTATAGAACCCATCTTAGACTTCGTCCACTCCTCCAACTTCTCCTTTCCTTCATGGGCAAGCACCGCCGTCGTCAGCCCGCCAACTAGACCTGCGCCCATCCCTGCAATGGGGCTCTGTGTCATTTTGCTGAAGAAGCCGGTTTTCTTCTTCCCCGTCTGAACCGAAGTAGCTCCAGGGGTTGGTGGAGTTGCGATCGCAGGAGGAGGGGCGAAGGATAGGGGTGCTGTGTTATTAGCATATTGGGCCGGGTTATATGGTTGATGAGGAGTATTTTGTGCATTGGGATATGCCGGTGAGCTGGACACGTGCGCTGCTGGCACGTGTGCTGGATATTGTGCCGGTGAGCTTATAGGGGTTTGAGCCGGCGTTGGATACGCATTTTGCACTTGTGATAGAGCAGGGGAGTGGCTTGTACCCTGGTGAATTGAGGGCTTTGAGCTGTTGGATATCGGCGGCGAAGGTAAACCCTGAAAATATTGGTTCTGGACGGGTTGCGAGTTCTGCCTCAGTGGAGGCTGTGGAAATGTTGGTTGCGAGGCTAGTTGGCCTGGCTGCTGTCCTACATTCAGAGTCGAGAAGGCCGCTGCGAGCCCATCACCGCCCGGGGCCGAGGTCGTGCTCATCTGTGAGTGATGGCTCATCATGAACGACGCTTGACCCTGTATCCCTTGTGACGCCATTCTCGTTCTTCTATTTTGTGCCGGAATAGAATGATTGTGAAATACTTGAGAAAAGCGTCCCACACACGGAGTAGGCGCCGAGCCGCTTTATAAGCTACCTACCTACCCTCTGCGGCACCAGTCAGCTCTTCTTGCGGCTGAATGCAGTGTCGCTTGGCTGACCTGGTAGGTGGGCCCAGCATCGTGGATGTGGCGCTCGGTCTGCACTTACCGCGGCTTGACTTGTAGGTAGTCGGGTCTGGGCTTCGTGAGCCACTTCCTACCCATTTACCTACCTGTTTGGATCAATTTTGTTTTAACCTCCCATACCTAATAGAGTTATTAGTATGAAGTGTCAATCAATCTTTGAGCTTTCTCGTGTTGTTTCAAGCGGGGAGATAGAGAATCCGCCTTGCACTATAAGCTCTGCCAAGCCCAATGTGCCTAGTCTAGACTTTCAGCTGGATGCAATGTGTCAGAGATTCTGTGGCAAGGGTTCTCTTTCTTGCACCGTTACTTGCCAGCTCATCTTCGGAGTTGCGGCTGAGATCTTTCTAAATCTAAACCCTGGGTTCAACGCCCTGAGGTGTTCACGTGCAAATCAGAGCCGAGTTCAGTCTCCGACAATGACGAGATCGGGCTGTACTTTTGAATACACACAATAGGTTGACAACATACGATATAAATCAAGAAATATTGCCGAAAATGTAAATAACCTCGAGTCTTACATAGTTTAGTACCTAATTAGTTGATGGGACGCATACCGGTCCGTAGCATAAGTCCCTCGGCCTCACGCCCTATACAACTAGGTCAGTCAATCAGACGACCACCAATTGTTACTGCTAGCTTTTAAAACACCGACTTTCTTTTGAAAGATTTGGGGCTCGTTGGGCGTGTGATGAGTAAGATTTTAGTACAGATATTTGCTGACGTTGATGGTATATCAGACATAATCAGAGGTTCTGATTGCGGCTCAACTGATCGGATTCTGCAGAATTCTGCAGACTCCTTCGGGGTAGGGGATGCTTATGTACTACTAACCTAGGTTAGGTTACTTACTCTTTGGGGAACCAGTAGGGGGCAATCATGGGCGATCTTCGATGAATGCTCAGCTGCCTTTCAGCATCGCGGTTTACGGCGAAACGTCTATACGTGTGTGCTGTGCCTACCCTAGGTAGGTGGACAGACCTCTTTCTTTGTCACAGGATTCCTATCTTCCGAGTGCCTTTACGGTTGGAAAATCCCGATTACCCATAAGATAACATTATATAGTACGTCTGCATTTTTGAACTTTATGCAGGGCCTCAATGGTTACCGGAACAAAAACGGCGGTTCCCGTTTGTTGTTTTGAAAGAGTACACGCATTCAAGCGACACTGCCAAGTCTGCCAAGTTTCCGGCTCCCATGACGTTACCATAGTGCTTAATAGCGTCGGGAAGGGGTTTGGGTGGGGGAAGCTTAGGGATCGAATCGCGCGCTAGGATCGCCCTAGCTACGTGCGGATAGGCTAATACCGGACCTGTAGGGGCACCAGAAAACCACTGGAAACCCAACTACGTATTCTATAATTCTCGCTTTGATGGCTAGTAGCCTTTGCCCTGTCACGAAACAACCAATGATAAGCGAGACAGCAGAACAATGCCGACGGCAGGTGTTTTTCTTGCTTGCTACATTACTCATAGTACACTTTTCAACCCCTGTTTCAACACGTGGTCTGCGGGCGTTGTGGCTCTTTGTCTTCCAAAGTGACGTCAGTCCGGACATACACTTACGCTTTGCAGCATTCCGACAGGGGACAGCGTTGAACATGATGTAGGCGATCGTGATGGTATTGGCAACGTAGGTTGAATACGGTGAGAAGGGGAGCAATGCGTTTGCATACTTGAGGGACAAACCCCCTCATCATTATCGTCCTACAGCATTTTCCATTCTTCCAAATTGTCCGCCCAACTGTGCATTGTCGGATTCTCTCTCTTGGGGAGTAAGCCGTTGTCGGTGTATTTACCGCGCCCTTGTGGTAAAATAAGTTCATCTCATAATTCAAGGCGTTGGATACCTGTCATTGTCGTGTCGCCTATACATTCATAAGTATCAAACAACATGGGCTTGTTCAACCGTGGACATCGAGAGGGCCAGAACGGTCATCAAGTGAAGGAACATGGGGGAAACCGAAATGTTGGCAACACCTACACGATGTCTCATCGTCCGTCTTTTGGCCAGTGGTTGAAGGCAACCTGGCTCGATGTCCTTACCTTCATTATCATGGGCGTTATTGGTTTAGGAGTATGTTGCACAACACTTGCCATTCTCATAGCACTTTTGTAGGTACTAATTTAAGCCCAGATCTACGAAGCGCCACCGGCCCCTACGCGATCCTTCGCCGTCACCTTCTCCGATGGAGAGATTGTATACCCCCAATTTGCATACCCTCTCCGCAAGGAGATCATCCCAATCTGGCTCGCTGCCTTTTTGGCTGCTATTGTCCCCATCCTAGCCATTCTTATCATGCAGATCCGTGTCAGATCTTTCTGGGACGTGAACAACGGCATAATTGGTCTGCTGTATGCTTTGATTGGCGCTGCTGTCTTCCAGGTCTTCGTCAAGTTCTTGATCGGCGGCTTACGTCCTCATTTCCTTGATGTCTGCAAGCCCGACATAAGCCTCGCAAAGAATGGTGCCGGCATAGAAGGTTCGCCCTATAACGGCGCAGGGTTCAAACAACTCTACTTCACCCCTGAGATCTGCACAGGCGACCGTAAGGAGATCAACGACTCTCTGGAATCCTTCCCTTCAGGACACACGACCGCGGCCTTCGCTGGATTTGTGTACCTCTATCTGTATCTCAACGCTAAACTCAAGGTCTTTGCCAACTACCACCCGTCCATGTGGAAGATGATCGTGATCTACATTCCCATCCTTGGGGCTGTCCTAATCGGTGGTGCATTGACGATTGATGAGTATCATAACTGTAAGTAAAGCCAGCTATACACTCCTTCGGGAGGACTGTCACTCTATTCCATCGTTCGAGTGCAATTGGCCAGGTTCGCATTACTATCCAGCATTTACTAATAGCTCTCTCCCTTAGGGTACGATGTCTTCGCCGGTGCTGCCATCGGGACTGTTTTTGCCTTCTCTTCTTACCGAATGTGCTATGCTGCCATCTGGGACTGGCGCTGGAACCACGTCCCCTTGCATCGCAATCAGCCATGTCTGTACACAAGCGATGGTGTCGAATTGATGGATGCTATGTGGACACGAAAAGCCGGCTGGGGTGTTGGGCCGGCATCTGGAAAGCATGCCTCGCACCGGAATGGCATCGTTGGCCCCAGTAGGTCCCCAAATCACAACACCCCTGCCGATGATATGGTTTAGTTGGATTGGGCACGATTTATTGGATGTGGCTAGTGGATTGGAAATGTAATATGGGTGGCTATCAAGTCTAATTTTTCTAATTATGGTAATGAATTGCCTGAGATTGGGTAAACATAATGCGCGGGATACTTGAGCACAACTTGATATAAAGTCACTCTGGAGTCATGAAGATGAGGAAAAACAGAATCAATACGAATTTTAATTGAGTTTGACCCTATATTTTTTTCGATATGACCTTATTTGACACTTAGAAGGCTTTACCCCTATTAAACCCGAGTATTCCAACAGCATAACATTATCAGAAATGCTAGGATTCTCCAAACGCTCCTCATCAGCATTATTGGGGCGCATATACGGTACCTCATCAACCCCATCTCAAACACCCCAGTTTTCTTCAGTTTTCACTTTAGACCGACTAGTGGGATGGCGTGGTTGGCGATGCTGAGGGTTCCTTTATTGCGATTTGGATTGTGCAAACCGGTCTTCAAGGGTGGCACTACACACCCGGGGGATATATATTTTTTCAGATTTCGCCTAGATAGTTACATACTTTGCTTTCCAAAATACTCCGCCGGTTGTTTGAATTATACGACGATTCCTCCCTCATTGACGCGCTTGGCCAGCCAGGCTCCACTGCTGTAACTAGTGTGTACATGCTTGGGCAGCCCCGATCCGCTGACTGTTATGGCGTATCCATCTCACTCTGTACCCCATATTATCCCCGCATCGCCAAGTCTGGCGCCGTCCGCATATTGAGTAAGCACTGAGGCTGTTCCCGCTACTACTTCGAGATCATTTTGCTAGACTCGTAGCCAGGTCGAGGTACCAATTAAGACCCGGGTGTAACTACACCGGATGCTACCATGCAGTCGACCTCGGCTTCTCAATCTCTGCTTGCTATAGGTGGACCTTATTGATGTGCCCTTGTAAATTAGGCTTAGTTTAATAGATTATTTCAAGTATGTAGAGTGGCACATGGCAAGGAGACATCATACCACTCATAACGCGCAAACCTCCACGATGTTAAGCGCTCCGCAAAGTCGGACTATTCTAATCCGCCTTGATCCCGGAGAAGGAATCAGAATGCAGCAAGTGCCTGCATCTCGGGGGATGGTGTAGATACGTATAAAGATATAGACTGGCTTTTACTCATTATAAGTAATGCTGCTGTGAATCTGTGGTATGATTCAGTAAGCTAGTAGGCAGACTACACCATGCGTCAATATGTTTCATTAGTCTTATCCGTGGCACTTAGTTGCCTTCACGTGACCGTCCTTGCCGCCCCTCGACTAAGGCCGTTGATTGCAAAGCCAACCGCAGACTCGTACGAGGGTTACGCTTTTGCATACTTCACAGGTAACAGCAAGACCGGAGAAAACATTTACCTAGCTGCAAGCAATGGAAATGATGCTCTGAATTGGGTTGAGCTCAACGGGGGACAGCCCATCCTTAAGTCCACGGCGGGTACCAAAGGCCTCCGTGATCCATTCATCATCCGCTCTCACGAGGGGTCAAAATTCTACCTCCTTGCAACGGATCTCTCGATTGGTTCGGGTACGTCCTGGGATGCGGCAGTGCGAAAGGGAAGTCGATACCTCGAGATATGGGAGTCTACGGACCTTGTAACATGGTCCGCACAGCGACACGTCCTTGTTTCCCCGGCGACCGCGGGCAATACATGGGCCCCAGAGGCCTACTATGACGAGCAGCGCGGCGAATATGTGGTCTTCTGGGCGTCTTCTCTATACGCCGCGAACGATCCTAATCACACGGGCACGTCGTACCACCGCATGATGTATTCTACGACGAAGGATTTCGTGACCTTTAGTACGGCCCAGATCTGGCAAGATGCAGGCACCTCGCGCATAGACTCTACCGTTCTCGAGTACAACAATGTGTACTATCGTTTTACCAAAGATGAGGGCGCCGTAACCGGCTGCTCGGACATCATCGAAGAGAGCTCCTCGACTCTTACAGCACAGGTGTCGTCGTGGAAGTCGATCTCGACATGCATTGGGAAGAATGCCGGCACCAGCGCAGTCGAAGGGCCCACAGTGTTCAAGTCCAATCCGAATGATGTCCGTGGAAACAAGTTCTACCTCTTCGTTGACGAATACACGAGTCGTGGGTATATTCCACTCGAAACAGAAGACATTTCGAAGCCTAAGTGGAAGGTTTCGAGTTCTTTCAAGTTGCCTACAAGTCCAAGACACGGAACAGTCATCCCAATCACTGCTGTCGAGTTGTCTCGCATTAGATCCGCCTATTCCAAGAAGAGAGCAGTTGCCGCTAGCCCTGCTTTGAAAGGGTACAACGCTGACCCGAATATTGCTGTCTTCGGAAATACGTATTATATCTATCCCACGACCGACGGGTACGATGGTTGGGGTGGTCGGACATTCTATACATGGAAATCGGTCAGTAAAAGTTCCAGGTCGATGCCAGATTCTCCTGTACGGATCTGTTGACGTACGCTTAGAATGACTTATCCACGTGGACTCGGTCTGCGCAACCCATTCTGACCCTAAATGGGGCCAGTGGGAACGTACCTTGGGCTTCAGGGGTAAGTTGCGTCACTGTAGAGTTACGTTGTGTCTGGTGCTAATGTCCGTATTCCGTTGTAGAATGCATGGGCACCAACAATAATTGAACGCAACCAAAAATACTATTTTTATTTCAGCGGCCAGAACCCAACATACAACAGGAAGACCATTGGTGTGGCAGTGGCCAACTCGCCGGAAGGCCCCTTCACTGCACAACTGAAGGCTATGATACTAAACAACGAATCTCTGACTTCTGGCCAGGCAATAGACCCTGATGCATTCGTTGACCCGGTTACGGGTAAATATTATTTGTACTGGGGTAATGGGTAAGTAAATACTTATTGCGTATTGTGGTTACGACAATGTGCGAAAGTTGGTTACTGAGCTAATACCGATAATGTTCGATAGCTCTCCGTTGATGGCGGAACTTAACGACGACATGCTCTCCATTAAGCCTTCGACGCTGCAGGTGCCCCGGGGTTTGACGGACTTCCGTGAGGCCTCGTTCATGGTCTACAGGAAAGGACTATACCACTTTACCTACTCCATCGATGACACGCGGTCAGAAAACTACCGCATAGGATATGCGACGGGCACGTCAGCAACAGGGCCGTTCACCTACCATGGCGTGATTCTGCAAAAGGAAGCGTCCAAGGGGATCCTGGGCACAGGCCACAACTCGATTGTTAACGTGCCCGGGACCGACGAGTGGTATATTGCGTATCACCGCTTTGCCATCCCTGGCGGCAACGGTACCATGCGAGAGACCACTGTTGACCGGCTCTATTTTGATGAGAAGACGGGTTTTATTATTCCTGTTGTGCCTACCCTGACAGGAGTGCCACCCGTTGAGCATAGGAAGGCGCATTGAAAGGACGCGTTGCCGTTCAAGGTTAACGCAGCTAAGACCGAGGAGATTTGTTGACAAACGATGTAAACAAGGAACTCTAAGGATGTAATACTCTTGCATGGGATTGGACTATAGCCGTACGTAGGTCATCCATACCATGTAATGGGAAACTTAGAGTTCTTAATGATTAACCTCGTCTCCGTATGCTATTTTTAATAAAGTTTCAAGGCGTACGTTTTCAACGGTGGCGACATGGAGCATTGACCCCTTCTCTTAGTATATAAGTCGGCGTACTGTCCTGTAGTCTACGGACCAGTTCTTCACCCTGCTATCCTTAACGTTGAGAAAGCTATCACTACTACTATTATATCCTACCACTATTATATCCAACTTCCTCAACAACATCTGCTCTATAATTTTGAAGTCTTGGCATTCCTAACAAGACACTATGTCAGGACGAGCCCGCAACCTCTGCGCTTCTATGCGCTCTTCTATCGCTTCGCTCTACGACAGAGCAAGACAAAGAACCCGTATCCGACGTCACAGGGGGTAGGTAGAATCTCACCGCTAAGTATCATACCTCCCTAGCCTACTTGTTATTTTCTCTTTGTTTTATACCCATTCATTGTATTTTCCTGTGGGCCCCTTGTTCATCCAACAATCCACTCTTTCAGTCCTCAAAGAAAGGAAAAGTACGATGAATACAAGTGATTATGATGACAACGTCATTCGTTCGACGGTGCTTTAAATACCATGTCTCCCCTAGACCGCTTGCCTTCCAAAAATCTTGTCTTCTCAACCACATCTAGCGTTGATCGCCAGATGTGAGACGTTAACAATCACTTTCATACATTCTTCGTCTTCTATTTTCGTTTCATCTTTCGTTCATCAGTAAACACTGCCCTTGTAGAGGAAAAGATACAGGATTGTGAATTTCTGGGCGCCAATATTTACTTATACCCTCTTCAATAGTTACCGCCGCCTTGCCTCGGACGACGGCCACTCTAACGACGACAATATGAACTACACGCGTCGTCGCCAGCAACGAGACAGGTTGAACTCGGACTCGTCCTCTCCCTTACTTGGGAGACTGTCGTCGGGGTTCGACCTAAGCGAGGACGAGCGGAGCTCGGTCCTCGAGGACATAAGCCGTCTCCTCTCCCGCGCCCGCTCCATCCTCGACCGGGGCCTCCAGCGCCCGGACCGGGACCGGGAGGCCAGATACGAGGAATGTCTCTCGCTGGTCGACCGGGCTCTGTCTACGGCCAGCGACCCGGACGCCTGCGACCCCTCGGTGGCTCCCCTGGCCACATGTCACCTCTACCGAGGCCACACGCTGGTCATGCTGTGTCGGTACGCCGACGCCTGGGACGCTTACGATGCGGCTGTCCGGGCGTGGGACCTGCGCGGTAGCGCCGGCACCGTGGGCGATCTCCCCTTCGCTGGCATCCTAGCCCGGCAAGCCATGACGGCGGAGCTGGCCGAGATGGCGGATGAGGAGAATGAGGAGGACGATGAGGACGAAGAAGATGATGAGGCCACATATATTGGGTCCTTTTATTCATCATCACCATCTTCTTCTACTCCTTCCTCTTCTCTTGCCACCACTCTCGCGCAGCAACATGGCAAGGCTGGGGACAGGTCTAGTCCGAAGGCCCCGTCCCTTTGCTCTGGTTCTGGTTCTGGTTCTGGTGGCGGCAGCGGCGGTGATGATCAACAACATCCCTGGAGGATGGACGTGGATAGAAGAAGAATGAGCGACAACAGATTGACCCGCGCGTTCCGTCGTCTTAATCATCGCCCACTCGGAGCCAGAGTCTCGTTGCGCCCTGGCCCGGCCAAGAAACGACCTGATATCGTTACGGAGCAAGAGCAATAAGAACAACGATAAGAAGAAGACTTCGAAAATGACAACGATAAAGACAACGACAACTGCAACGACAGGTCCGCCATCCGTTACAGCATCAACCCCGCGCTAAGGGGGAGGGGACAGCTATCAGGATGCCTCTCCGTGAGGCCGGAATTTGGGTATCGGGCGCTGGAAGGGTAGGGGGGCTGGTCTGAGGTTATGGATTTTGGGGGGTTATTTGGGCATTTGGCATTTGATAAGTTTTTCATGATTTTCGCATTATATCCATGTATTTATTGACGATCATCATTGTCAATGTCAAATCATATTTCATTACCCAACCTACTAGATGGAACGAATTTGCTCTAGGTAACTTGTTATGTTTGACTAGTTTCCATGTAGAACGTGCCATAGCCCGCGGGCAAGTAACTCGTAACTACTCGCAAGTAGGAGCAGGTGGTCAAGCAATGAGTTATCGTAAGGTTTATAATGACGTTGATCAACAAGGTTGGCTGGTAATTAGCTACTTGCAGCTGCCGAATTGCGCATTTGCCACTTCTCTTTAACATTCTCCGCCTGGAAGACGCATGGTTGTCACGGTGATCTGCCGACTTTGACGCATAGGACAAGTTAACCTTAATGGTTGCTGCAACAACACTCTCACGGTCTCATGCACAGAGTAGTCACTGATTACGATACAGGACATCTCACGCATGTATGCATACAACGTGCCAAGCACTTAACCTAATTATGTTCGGCCTTCCGTAGCGTTATGGTCTAGTGCTGCGGTTCGTGATTCGTAACAAGCTCTCATTCCCAGCATTGTCATTGTTCTAAGCCAAACACTAAAAAAATAATATAGTCTACAGAAGGATGTAAGACCTGCGTAGCAGAATTAAATTAGACAGGTACAATACTATTGTGTGAGGATCAATGCATTTTCCATACGTGTGTACAGTCTACTAGACTATAGCTTGGAAATTTTATGCTTTTTATAAGCTCATGAAGGAAGCATTGGATTTACGCTTCACTGCGCCTTTAGGTTTAGTGCTCTACGAGCCCCTGATTCTCCGTCACATACAGAGCATAGTTTTAGGCATAATCATTCGAGAACTTAAATCTGTGTTTAGCTCCTATAGGGCATCAATAATTGTCTTTCGTTAATAATAGCTTTCGAAAAAAACACGCCCCCGTCGATAACCTGCGAGCAAAAATCACGAGTGCTCACCGATATTTGCTAGAAAAGGGGGCTATATGGGGCAACCCGCCCTTCTATTTGTATATCTGTAGGCCCCTTACATAGTAGTCTACAGGGCTGTTCTTCAACCTTTATCCTTAGCAATGAAGCTACAGTTATAGTTACACTTAAATTTTTGACAATATTTGATTCTAGGCTCAATCAGCGTTGCTCACGCAGGATCTCCGGCTGGCGTCCTCACAAGGCTAACCTGGGTGGATGGAACAGCTCAGACTAGTTGAGTATCAAGGCGTCTATCTTGCATATATCAGGCAAATAGTACTAGTAGTGGTCCGAGCCAATGATGCAGCTGGGGAGCGGAGTCTTCCATACGAGGAGATTAAGTGGCTGTATCGCATGGCAGAAGTGGAATCTATGTATGTAATACTTTTCAATACGTGACACGAAGCGGAGAAAATAAGATAGAGTTGAGACCACGTCCTTGTCCCTGTGTTATATTTCAGGTTGTATCTTAATTAATTCAGTCATCAAAGCATCAGGAGGTAGTATTGTTAACGTACCGGGTGGGTTCCTTGCTTTAATAACGTGGCCTGGCTCAAAGCCGTATTGGTCGGATCTTGTCAACTGCATTGCGGGGGATGCTTACTCGAGTTCCGGGTGCAAGTCACCAGATCATCAAAGGAATCCGACGAACTGTGTCGGTGTAAAGGTCATCCTTGCCCTAAATACTGGTATTCCGTCACCGATAATGTCGAGGTCACACAACGCAAGGGGAGATGTGGCAATTGGCCAATGGCCACCGGCAAAAGAAGATGATGGCAACGTCCCAATAGCCATTTCGTGGGAAAAGACCCTATTTACTACTTTTAATCGCGGGATGCATCTAGAACCCCCACGTCCAATGTCCCTGTGACTTCAGTGCCGTAAATACGCCTTCTGGAGGTTGAGAACACAATATACCTATCCTTAACCGTCCAAATGTGCGATTCATTCGGCCTTTATTAGTGTTAGCCAGCTAGGAACAAATCAGTCGTCACTGTATTGCATAATAGCAGTCTGAAAAACCCAGTCTCATCATCAGCAGCAGCAGCAGCCCGGACAGGTCTAATTTTGGATGAGGTTTGTAGACAGAAACGAACTGGAGACGGAGCTTGAGGTCCACCCAAACTCCACAGAGGTAGACTTCATTACGAGACAAATGGCTTCCGCAAGGGATGATATCCGACCTCGTGGCAACCAAGCTCACAACCAATAACATGATCGTATCATAACCATAATTTGGAAATACTTTTCATACGGCGAGCTGAAACTTAACTAAACAGCCCGTACACGACCTTGATCAGTGCAATGGACTTTGTCGGTGAGGAACTAGTGTATCTCACACCGGCCCCTGCAACGTAATCAAATGTATTCGGTGGATCAGAACTAGGTGCACTGGCTTCTATATGGGATAGCTGTACACGCCTTTCATCCACTTCGTACTGGAGTTGACATCAGGGAGACGCCAATGTTTGAGTTCGCGCCGCGAACGTGCATACGGTTTGGATATCGAAGGGAAGGCATGCGCTTCAGAAGCAGGGTTGTCAATATGTAAGATCGGACGTTTGCTCTTGACTATCACTGAGGCTGTCGTACCTGTTGCTGATATTAGCGTTTGTCTTTAACTACATGACAGCAACTCACCCATATTAAAAAGAGACATGATCCGCCTCCGTCCTCCGCAAAACAAGGCTTCTCAGCTCAGCTTCATACTCATAGCAGCATCAACAAGCTTCTTCTCAACCTCTCTATCAGCGCTCCCGCATCCACCAGAACTAGTTTCTTCGGTCCTTATTCTTTGTATCATCGATCTCTATTGCGCTCGTGCCGGTCGGATCCGCCTTCGCCATGGCTGAAGCAGCGCTAAAACTGTTCGAGAAACGCCTTTCTAACAAGTCAACGCGGACCAGGTTCCCTACAAGTATCGAAAATGCATTCCGCAAAGCAATAAAGGCTCCACCCCACCATACGGACCGTATATTCCTCTGCATGAACTTTCACGCGTGGCTAGCCTACTTTCTAACAAGAAGTGCGGCCAACAGCCAGAGGCACTATGAAGGCCAAAAGAAAGACTATGATATATTAGCCGAATTTGAAAAGTTATTGCCCACGAAGAAGGAAGACGTTGCACGTAGGCTAGACGAGGTCAAAATCCATCCTACTGTGTTACAGCATATCAAAGAATGGGGTGAAAAACTTCAAAGTATGTCTTTATTATATTCTAAAAGGGGAAGTCTTACCGGGTACTAACCTCAGGTCATATTAGTACGCGTAAAAGTACGGCTAGATATGCTTTTGCCTTCCCTGAGGCTATCTTCCAGCTCGACGCCAGCCCAAGAATATGCAGTATTAGAGGAGCCAGAAGGCTCTCGTATATCTACAGTTTTCCCCACACAAATGAAAGAATGTATCGCCAAGACCGGGACGTGCGAGAGATATTACGACATTACAACAGCTATTCCAAAATTTCCAGACGTTGGAGACGGCGACTGCATCATGGAAATACTTATAAGAGCTGATAAAATATACTGGCTAACCATGGCCTTGTTTGCGACCTGGGCCCCCGAATTCCGCTCTGGAATGCGCTGTGTCATTTTTCCCCACGGAGCAACTACCACGCCAGAGCGGGCTGTTACCGTGAGAGATGTGCGGGAGGACAGAATCGATAGCATTCTGGGGAGTAAAATAGCGTCAGCAATCTCGAACAGCCAGCGTCGGCTAGCGGAACTAGAAGCAGGGGCGGCGCAGACCCAATGCGTCAAACTGAGAGTCGACAGGGATAGTACGAAGCCAGCCGTATTAACCCTATGTCTGCATGCCGAGAGCGCACTTGGAATTGCAAAGGACCTCTACACTTGACTATGCTCTATACTTCAAGAGCAAGGTATCTTAGTCAATGTGTATAGCTCCGTTACAAACCAGACGCGATTATACGCTTGGGGACAATCGTATATACCGCCTATCTCCCAAGAACCCCGGTCTATTCTCGAAATTGTCACAGCTCATAGCGCCGGAGTGTCCATTAACGACTTGAGGTTATGGGACAAGAAGAGAAATTTTTTGTGTAAAGCAAAATTTACAGTACCCCCGTTGAAGCAGAATGAGAATATAACCATAATTCCATTAAACTTTCGAATTCTTATTACGATTTCCCATATTGCTGGAAACCATAAACCCAAACCTTCTACTGAATGCACCGCCCTATGATATTGCGCAAGAAGCACAGGCCAAATCTTTCGATACATGTTACCATTATTGGTCGTAATGGTGGTCGGAGAACAAACTACACATTGGTGCTATGCTGCACGTTGGTGCATAACACGTTCCAAAGATCGTGGCAAGATCAGGTTCTGTATACTTAGAAGCCCTACTGATCTTTTTATTCGCTTAATATTATTTCGTTGGAAGGAAAGGGGTACACAGGTGGTTATGATACGGGCCAAAGAAATACCTATTTGAACACACAAGCTGAGCTAAACGGCGTCCATTAAGAGGTAATCTCTCCTGTTCTTTGTGCCAGCACAGTGCGAATGGAAATTCCAGAGGAGAGAGTTCTACTGTGAGAGCTTCAATACAGTGTGTAACGTGGGATTTATCCCTATTGCCAGGCTTCACATTCCATTTACACAGTAGAAAAGAGCTTAAGGTTATGGTCTAGCCTTCTTTAGATTAGTGTATCTTTGGGGTCGCTTATGTAAGATTCTATCTGCCTATATTCTCCGCCAAAATTTCAAGTCACTCCCTCTCAACCCCACCAAACCTGAATTTCATGAAGAGACGACCCCACCATTGAATACTATCGTCGCCGTCTTCATCACCACCGTTCATCTCCCTCCTAGATACGGCACATAATATCTAGAGAATAAAAATGGCGACAGTAGACGAGCCCCAAAATCGGCCTGAAGTATCAGAGAATGCAGGGCTTTCCGCCACTGAGACCAAGCCAATCCAGACCTTAATTCTCGATGCCGGGCCTCTCATCAAGAACGATCCACCTGTGAGCACATTGCTTGCCCAGGCGCATGAACTCTACACAATTCCTTCTGTAGTATCCGAAATCCGTGATCCAGCGACACGAAGTCGTGTCGAAACCACACTCCTTCCCTTTCTAAAACTACGGTCTCCCCGACCCGCAAGCGTCAAATTTGTGACCGACTTCGCCCGGCGCACGGGTGACGTTGAGGTTCTTAGCAAACCAGATATTCACCTTATTGCGCTAGCTTACGAGCTTGAATGCGAGCTAAATGGAGGCGACTGGAGATTACGGAATGCGCCGAACCAGAAAGGATTAAATGGGAAATCCCCGGCACAGCTAGAGAAGGAGAAGGCTGAAAACGTCGACGAACCCCCTGCAGACGAAACATCGGGTACAGAAGAATCAGAAATTACACATGATAACGCGGCTTCAGAATCAATATCAGCAGAAAATCCATCGATAGATACAGCGCCTGAACAGGAGCCGCCGGTTGTGGAGCAAGAAAGTGTCACACAAGCGCTTGAATCTATGAGTTTAGAACAATCAGCAACACCTACGGTGGATTTTGTTACGGAGGGCACCGAAAAGGGAGATGGCGCCACACCGGAGGAAGACGATGATGAGGATGGCTGGATTACCCCTTCAAACCTCAAGAAGCACCAGGCCAAAGATCAGCAGTCGCTACCAGAACAACCCATCCAGCGGGTCCTAAAAGTAGCCCTCCTGACATCCGATTACGCAATGCAGAACGTCCTGCTGCGGATAAACCTCAACCTCGTATCCCCCGCTCTTGCCCGAATTACTCGGGTCAAGACATGGGTGCTGCGCTGCCACGGCTGCTTCAAGATCACCCGCGATACGTCCAAGCAATTTTGCCCAAGCTGCGGCCAGCCGACACTAACGCGCGTGAGCTGCTCGACGGACCAGTCGGGCAATTTCCAGATCTACCTTAAGAAGAACTTCCAGTGGAACAACAGGGGCAACGTCTACAGCGTGCCCAAGCCAGTGCATGGCACGCCGACCGGAAAGGCTCGCGGACCTGGAGGCGGGAAGAACGGCTGGGGCCGCGAACTCATCTTCGCTGAGGATCAGAAGGAGTATGAAAGGAAGTCGAGAGAGTTACAGAAGACTAAGACGAAGGATCTCATGGATGACGATTATTTGCCCAGCATATTGACTGGAGAGAGGCAATCGGGCCCAGGAAGGATCCGCGTAGGCGCAGGACGCAATATTAACTCCAAAAAGAGATTTTAGAGCACACAACTAAACACATCCAGTGGGAATGAAAAAAAATTAGAATGATACCAGCCAAGTGTTATCTTTAACTGTCCGTTTCTATAGTACTCATCCTTGAACGCAGCTAGTTGACAAGATCCACGGACTGAGATTAGATCTTTCACTCTTTCCTGGTATCCGATCTCTCTGTTAGGGGTCAGTAGCCCTTTGACGCCGAGAGTTATTTCTTGTGCCTGTTGCTAGACACTTCCACACCCGGCTATGTTAGCTAAGGCCGTGTGTTTTTGACAAAACCCCCCCTCCCCACGCGCCACAAACGCCTGTAAAGTAAACAGTTGGTGCATGTATCGAGATAAAGCAGCCTTCGCCTCCATTTGTAGAAGAGGCCGTCGTTCTCACTCTTGTCGGTCGACTTTTCTCATTTCCTCCTTCCCTTATCTTGTCTCGTCTTGAGCCTTCCTTCCTTTGGCATTTGAATCGATTTACTGGGTCTCGGCAATTTTGTTCTCTGTAGGGAAAAAAAAATCGGAATTAGTCTTACTCCAGGGCATCGTTGCTAGAATTGAATTCTCTCGAAAAAGGGGAGGGAACGGAACATACTCTGCTGCGTCAACAGAAGCCCAAAGCGCTTCTTCAGCGTGACGCGCTGGCGCGACCACTTGTCGTCGGGCGAGAAGCGGGCCGGGTGCGCGGACTTCGTCACGGTGCCGCCGAGGACTTTCTTCAGCGTGTAGATGCGCCTAGAGTAATTCCGTAATGTCAATAAATATCTTTTCCGCTCTTCCTTCTAGATTTTCCGCATCTTCTCATCGATCTTCTTCGTCAAATCTGTTTTTCTTGTTCTCTTTCTCTCTTGCTTCCCGAAGTCTGTCTTTCGCTATTCTGGTTGTGCTCGCCCCGGGGGTAGAAGGGTTACTGACTTGCCGCTCTCGTCTACTGTCATCATCAAATGCATCTTGTCGGTTTTGTGTATTTCGCTTATCGCCGATATAAAAATCTTTCTCTTCCTTTCTGCTATCGTAGCTCGTACTTCGTAGTCACGTGATATATAGCCCGGTGAATAAAGCAAGTGATTCTATTATTGTCCGTTTGGCGCTTTGTCGGTGAACAGTGGTGGTGGCTCGTTGCTTGGTTCGGGGGAGAAGTTGAAGCTTCGAAATTATTTTTGAAGGCCTTGGGTTATCTCAATGCGAATGTTGATTGGCCGAATGCAGAATGTGGAGTTGCCAAGAAGCTGGAAGACTTGAAGTTGGATTAGCGCTGTCTGGCGCAGCGTCTGGCGCTTGTTACGAGCCTCAATCTGCTTGCATACAGATACAATGGCTAAGTTGCCGCCAATATCAAAGACGACGACTAATACTTTGAAAATAAGGAAGATAATTCCAATTACTTACGATTTAATTTATATCTTGGCCTTCCTTATTTACCTTACGTGTGCAAAATTCTTATATAAACCTCGCTTTTTTCTAGGCATTCAAAAGCAAAGGGACAACCTTTGAGAGGCTCAGTACGCGGCCCCTATTACCAACAAATCGTGCATGTAACACTTCATCCATTACCTAAAAGCTTATGAGCAAGTTATACGCGTGGGCTTGTATATAGACAGTCTAAGATGCCAATTGCCCATGGGCCCTTAACTATATCATGTTTTTCTTGTCTCTCATTTCCTTCCCATGCACGTCTGTTAACTAACAATCAGTTATATCGGTCATTCCTTGCGTAGGTATTCAAGCAATATTATAACTTTGCCTCGATACCCTTTTAATACACTGCCTTCCTGTTTTAAATAATATGGTAAATTTCTACTTAGACGACCAAGTGGTCGACCTAATGGCGTTGTGTCACAGTTCATACTGCCGGGTGGTCCATATAGACAAATTGTTATTGCACAAGGAAGGGAAGAATCTCTGTGAAGCAGAGATTTCCCGTATCTACCTATGTAGGTGTAGTTGTATTCCGTGCCTCGGGGCCGGGGTTAGTCCGGACCAGAACCGTGACACGTTCAAAGAGATCAAGTAATATGCGCAGGACCACTAGTATATTATTTAAAATAATAAATTGCTAAAATAAAAAAAGCTGATTAATGAGCTTTTAATTAAAAATTTAGTTATATATATTAATAACACAGAAAAATAAAATAAAAATAGAACGGTTAAACTTACTAAGAGCTGTTCAAAATAGTAGTGCAAGCCTACTTACATAAGAAAATGCTCAGGGCGCTGAGCACCGGTACGAAAAACCAACTCAACAGGTCGAAGAATCAGGGCTTGGTTTAACAAGTGCGATTTTGGGTTACTACATCAAGGCAGGAAAGGTTGGAGTGATAATTATGGTATTGGATCTGGGTATACCACGTATGAGCGGCCGCAGGCCGCGTAGTATGTGTACATAGCCGTCACCTAAAGAGACCTGGTGATTGCAGGCACGTCAATAGGGGGAAGATAGAGTTGATTCAACGAATGGCTAGGCATAGAGCCGGGAGCTAAGTGAAGCTATCTAATGAGAGAAAATAAAAGAATGAATATATGCCCCCTGGTGGCTAGGCCCACCCTGTACACTAATAGCAATGATAAGGAGTGATAATAGCCTCGCTATCCTCCCACGGTCTCAGTATCCAGCCTAAAGCACGCTTGAAGGCGAAGCTAAGGCATCTCTGTCTGCTATCGCCAGAATCGTGCCACCGTCCGTTGAGCTTGCCCCATCCTCGCTCACCAAGCTGTCCTAGAACTAAACCGGCCCATACCACTGCGAATCATACGTCTTGATCCATAAGAAGCCGCCCTTGGAGGACGTAGCGTCTATTTGGCGGATCGCACGACGCTCCAGGTACCGACGCGCCCGCGGCCGTCTGCCGGAGAGTCGAACCACTCGCCACTCAGAGTTTTCCCGCCGGCAGTGAGGTTGCCGCGGTAGGTCCAGATTTGGCCCTCCCACTTGTCCTTGTAGATCTGGGCAAACGTCACGGTGCCGTTTTCGGCGGCAGGGATGACCTGGCCTGCGACGATGTTGAAGTCGCCGCGGGACTCAGACCCGCTGCCGATGAAAACTGTGTCGTTGGCGGTCTCACCGATCGTGAAGCTCCAGTCACGCTTCGACCCGTCGGGGTAGGCAAAGTAGCCGGACCAAGTACCGACAACGACTGCGAGAGTCGGGCATGTTGATCAGCTGGGGTCTGCTGTAGTGCATGGGGATTCTGACTTGCTTACCGGACATTTTGATCAGGCGGAGGCCTGGATGGTAGGTAAGGATTTGATGATGGGAGGTTTCTTGGAACAACTCGGAGAATAGGGAATCTCAGAGCTGGGGAGGAAGGATAGAGTGAGAAGCGTTCAATGTACTGATAATTCTGCTTTCTGGCTTTGTGGGAAGCTTGAGGAGCTGATGATTTTCTCTGCTTCTCCGGACCTCTGTCTTCCTTTATATATACGATTTTATCGAATGATGAGGTTAGGCGCGCCGCAACCCTTCCGGCTATCACGTGTAGGCTATCTACATGGTTTGTTTTTTCTCTGTACCTTAATGGACTGGTGCAGTTAATATTGCTAGCTGAATGCAACATAATCGAGCTGGATACGCACCTCGTCATGCAGTCCCGCCCGCTCATATCCCCGAACCGCTTGATTGCGTTTTTATATTGCTAGCTGAATACGCACCTCGGCATGCAGTCTCGCCCACTCATATCGCTGGACCGCTCGATTGCGTTTTTATATTGGAGACGGAAAGTACTACCCGCGACTTATATCTGGTCGGCAAAAAAAAAAAAAAAGACTTATACTTCCTCCACGATATTGACATGCAGCCCGTCTTCATTCTTTAACGTAATGGCTACACAGCGGACGTATCGCCGGCGCTGCTACAGTCGCAGTCAGGTAATGATGCGCGACGGGACGGAAGCAATATGATCAGAACTTGGTTAGGCGCTGAGTATTCCGCATCGCGCTCGGCTATGACGGCATTTGTTAGGCGGAGGCGGGATAGAGACTAGTAGAGAGGGAGAGAGGCCGTGCAGATTCGAATACTGGTACGAGCTATGCGGGCGATGGAATACGCCAACGACCAAGTCAGCGCGAAGAGCGATAGTATGATGTCACGAGCCTACAATGAATGGAACGGCTGCTGGATTAGAAGCTGCATTTTTGCTTAGACATCTAATATCTGTCTGGCTTCGTCTTGCAATTAGCAGTGAGTTATAGCTCAACGGAAACCTTGGCTCCCGTCCCCTACTTAGAAATAAAGGAGATCCTCTATTATGATCAAAGCTGTCTACGCCCCTTTACAAGACGAACATGCGTCAATAGTGTCAGAAGCCCACCATCACCTTCCCGGAATCCTACCCAAGCCTATCTATCGAGGGGGTTTGTGTGGGCTACGGCTCTTGGGTTTGTGGATGGCGCTAGAGTGCCCGGCCTAATCCAGCTAATTCCCTATACAGGTCGCATATGAGGCCGTGTATGACGCGATCTGTCGCGATCTGTGAAACGTGAATAAGGATTTGTAGAAGCTTTGGAACTATCATTTAGCAGCGAATAACTCAGAGAACCATAGCCCGCAGTTTAAAGTGGCGTGCAGTGCGACCTGATATTCAACCGCTCATTCACTATTACAGGGTCGGATGATCAGCCCGGTGTACAGACAATGAGTCCCAGGCAGTCAAAGCGGCATTGCTATCGAATGAGATTCTAGCGATCTGTGGAAGTAATGCTGTTGCATACGGAAAGTGCGGAGGCGGGGGGCAGCTAAGAAAGTTGGGTAATAGAATCATGAAGTTTGACATCGTTGGTTCGCCCGAAAGATCGAACGCTGCTGACAGCTCCTTTTCCTACGTCACATGCCTGTAGAGGGGACAGAGAGATCCTCACATACCCAGGTCACCGGAATGAAACAGGGTAAAGCTATGTAACAGTAAACTCTTGGAATCTCGACAAAGCGGAGCATTCAAGAGATCCCGGATCCCGAAAATGAGAAGGAATATCTTGCTAAATAAATGACAGAATTCATGGCCATCATATGCCGAAGTGAACATAGGCAACCCATAACGGAGTTGCCTGTATTTTCCTGTCGCTATCACCATCCTCCTCATCAACGCAAAAAACGGCATGCCTAGACAGTCTATCATTGCCCTGTCCCTTGTCATGTATATCCCTACTTGCCAGATGAGGTTCATTTAAAGACAAATTTGGGTTTGTCAAAGGCCGCTGGTCCGGGCTGGGGTTCATTAATTCGGCTACCCGGCGGTTTCAAAGCTCCGTAGTTGCTCTATGAAAGCCCCAACATACCGAACCATCTTCCATGCCTTTCTCTTTGATAACGTTATAAGTGATCCTCGCAATGTCTAAACAGATTTCGTCGTTCACCTCCCACAGTGTGCCGATAACATGTTGGAATCCAGCGAGCTGACATGCACTGATCAAGTGAACGCCTTCGTCCACAGAACTATCATCCTTGATGCGGCCGGTTCCGCACGCCGACAAGTAAGCAAGACAGGGTAGACTCTCCCGAAGATTTATTGTTAAAAGGTTAAACACTGTAAGCCGTTCTTGTTGTTTATCTGCCACTAGTAAGTAGCTCTGTAATGGGTCCTGGTCATCCGCGTGGCCGTGCCTAGAGAAGTGGAATATCTTGCACTCTGACAAGGATGGCACAATGTTCTCTTTACGCGCGGGTGGTTCTACTGGGTTGAGTGCCATCAATTTGCACAGGTCGTGGAGCATTGCGATTTCTTTAGTGGCCAAAGGGAGGCGACCGACATGGCCCGGTGTATGTTAGCAGCAGTCAAAGAGTAGCGGGGGCTTCGCGCCTGTTATTCAGATATTCATTTGTAGCATTAAGAGGATAGTTCATCACGCTGTCTTGCTGCCTAGCTACCAGTCTTGCTGGTTTTGGACTTCGGAAGAGCCGAAGACGGCACCCTCCATTGGGATGCATGTCTGCTAGTAGATGTGACAACTTACGGGCGAGGAGCCTGTTTCATTGTACGAGCCTACTGTAAGTAGCATTGCATAGGCATGCTGGCAACAGAAGTTGAACTCCCCGACAGTCTCATGCCTACCTTACCGAGTGACGGCCTCCCTATGGTAGAGTATCACATGATGTGGAGCTCGGTGGTATTTCAAATATTTTGTCAAGTCAAGACTCTCTTCTTGGATTTGTAGATATGTTGAATCTGCATCTAGATTGTAATAATGATATCTTGGGTGCATTTTCTCCAAATTGTCGCCGTCCTCTCGTCACCAAAAGGAGGAATTACAAGCGTCTAGGTCTCTTGCCGCGGTGCGCTGTTTTGTGCATCATCAGCTGAAATGTAGCCCAGAGTGGCCGGATGTTACCAATGTCTTCCCCTATCCTATCTTCAGGATCATTTTGACGTAGGCCACAGAAAGTGTAAGGTCGCAGTGTAATGACCCCCAGAATGGGCAACGTCCAATCCGACTAATATGCTTTGCTCCTCTGTAACGCCATCCAAAAAAGTGTAATAGGCTGGCCTGGCTTCGTTCTCAAGGCTTTTAGTTTTTTTTGCACAAAAGAATCGTTATTTACTAAGAATAATATCAAGTTCGGCGATATATATGGGCCGTGTAAGTGATATACCCGCATCTAAGGGGACCTACAGATGTAGACTAACACATAATAGACGATCAAGTATTACCATGTGGAGGATACGGAGCCCTGGACGGCTGTCGATTGGGCAACCATCAAATCCCTCCCTTGGATTGGATACGACACTCGCTAGGCTGAGGGCAAAGTACGAGCTGAAGAGTGCATCAACAATGGGGTCTATGGAGATGTCCTTGCAGTCTCCGAGTCCTTTTCACACCTCATCTGGACCTCGATGCAGAACAAAAGATCACCGTGACGGACGACAAGCCGTACCCCCACCCGCCAGCGCTTAGAGAAGTCCATAACAATCTTTTTATGTGCCTTGAATCGTACAGCCAGCACTTCAACGAGGACAACTCGAAAGAATGGAGGCATGAAAGCCAGTCGACAAATGTCTTGAGGAAAACGGATTCAGCAAGGCTGATAACGCGAATGCAATCTGCACAGCTGTTTGTGATGCTCTGACCGACTTTGTCAGTAAAGCGTGGAATGGTTCCAATGCTTTGATTATCGCGAGGGCACACAGCAGCATGCGTTATACCATCGAGAATGGAGGGTTCAGCAAGCGAGGCAGCGCAAATATTCCCGCCTTAGAATTCTCACCTCAGATGTGGTTGGTGAACTTTGACTCAGGCGACACTGAGTCTGTCAGAAAGGAAAAGACGCAACGTGGTGTCAGGGCCGTCTTCAAGCTAGTCGCGGCAGAGATCCCCCTGAACTACCACCACAGTGGTCTCAATTCGAGATTCCATACTACTTGTTCGGGGGGACAACCGTGAAGCCTCAGAAAGCTGTGGAGCCTGGCGGCATGGTATCCTTTCGGTCCTCTTCCTGGGAATGGCGTACAACACAGACAGGCGACAACACGAGCCTCAACCTCCTCAACAGCGCAGGCGACTATCTACTCCACATATTGCTAAGGCAGGGAGAAAACGTAATTGTTCTTAACAGCCGGCAGGCTAATGGTTCATGGGGCTCAGAGCAACGAATTCAGTTGCGAGACACCTTTGTGGCATCAAACTTTAGTGTCTCCGTCCGACACCACGAAGACGGGTATGAACTGCTCTTCAGTTACCAGCCCGTCGCATACTATAAGAAGAGGATTGCTGGGGTCATCTCCAGTGTCTCTTACTTAGCTGACGGTAGTTACTCGCTGCTTTCGGAGGCATTGATCGTCTCAGTGTTCGACGCCATGCAACAGTTGGCCCAGACTAACCACCTCGCCAACTACGAAATCTTAGGAGGTGAGTATGGAAAGCCGAACACACGTGCCACCACAACCAAGCCTACATTTAAACGCGGCGCAAATTTCGTTGCGGCGCCTAGGAAAAAGAAAAAAGACAATCTCGGTAAGTAGATACACATGGCCTTTTGATACATGGAGGCGAATACTGACACACTCATAAGGCTTCGAGTATGCCGAGCACTGCTACTTGGGAGACGCTATTACTCTAACTCTTTCCGATGGAAGGAAGGTGACGGGAAAAGACCACTCTTTCACCCTGGATAATGGGTTGACTGTTACCTACGGTCAAATCAACGGTCTCGCAGGTGATTTCTACGGCACTTATGACCCGATTAGCGATGGCTCAAACGATGCAGAACAAGCCACCCGCTTTTTGAGCGTCTATAATACCCTCGCAGCCCGCTATGCAGGTCAGCCAGCAGAAGCAGTTAATAAGATCCTAGATATTCTGAAGAAAGAGGTCGACGTTGTCAATAACGCCCTGGCTCACCATCAAGACCCGTCGGTTGCCTACAACAGCCTCTCTGATGAAACCTAGGCATTCCAGAAACTTACTCTTTTCCGGTCCGGAATACCCAGCTATCTCGGACTTGCCCGGATAAGTTGGGACCACTTTGGCGCAGATGCTCGTACCACGTATAACCCAGGCCACTCGAAAGCTCTCGATGTAGCTGTCGCTGGGGATCTTGAGAAAGCTTATGCCATGAATGCCTTCGCCGACAACTTCTTAGAGGACTCATTTTCGGTAGGCCATCTCCGCACTCCGCGCCGGTATTTACATTCAAGCAGTTGGTTTGTGCCGGCACCTGATTACTGTGCCAAGGTGAGAACGAAAGCCAACCGCCAACATAACGCTGGAACTACAAACACTAACAGTATCGTAGCTCATGCACGATGAAGACAATGCAATTGGCCTCTCTGTAAAGAACGTGGCAGGCGAAACATGGACAGCTTACGGCGACAAGCGCGCTTTGGACCTGGAGAACGACGACAACAAGAAGCGCTGTTTGAAAGCCCTTCAGGTTTCCGCCGACAAGATCTATCTCGCATGGAAAAATATGACGAAGCCTAGTAAGCCCTACTACGGAGCATGGGCGCATGCGCTGACTCTCGAGTCAGCTCGAGGCCAACAGACTCTGGCGCCGCTCGTTAAAGACTAGCAGCGGCGCGCTACAATAAAGAATCGTCGTAGCTGGTCCTTCACCAAGAGCTGGACGTTCGCCGGTATGGCTCTCGAGTGCATCAATAGCGGCTGGTGGAAGTACCCGGTCGCAATCGATGGGCCATCTGGGGTCCTGGACGGCAGCGACGTCGCCGTCACAGCCACAGACTCGCTGAAGTGCAATGTTTACTACCAGAATGTTCGAGGGGTAATACGCGAGCACACCAATAACGGAGGGTGGAAGGCGACAAATTCGTTCACTTTCAGCGCGAAGTTGTTTAGCCCTTTGGTTGTCATCAGCTTCGATTCGGGCAATCAGGTATGCATGATACGTTACACATCTGACTCTCCTAGTCTTGCATGCTAGGAACCTATCTGACGTGAAACGAATGGGCTAGATCCGCGTCTACTGCGTCTCAGAAGACGAATATCTCGAGGAATGGTGTTACTCGTCTGGAAACAGCCTTTGGTCCGCCGGCTATCTCACGGACTCTAAATTTCGCGTTGCTGCGAATACGAAGCTCGCCGCTGTGTATTGGTATGACAAAGGGTCGAATATCCGACTGTATGCTCAAGGTATATGCCTCCGAAATCATCTCACTGCCACGGATCTAGTAAATGAGCAGAGCCGTACTCCGGTCAAACCCAAGAATACTGCAATGGCAATCCCTGGGTAAGAGGATCTACGCTCCCAGTCGCTCACACGGGGACCAATCTCGCCGCAGTATGCTGGCAGAATAATGGAATCCATCTCCGGGTGTACTACCAAGCTCGCGACATGTCTCTGAAAGAGCACTGCTAGGATGGAGGCTGGTATACGGGTAAGCAGAAATACATCCTTACGTGGTTATTCGTCTTGTAACACGAGTACAATATAGGCAGATTTAGCACCGACAAAATGCCACGCCACGCTTCGATCGCGGCCGTCGGATGGTACAATTCAGGCCCACAACTACGCGTATACAGCCAAGATGCTAGGAAGAATATCGTGGCATATAAATGGAGTGGAGGATGGAGCTCCGATGGTACGGTTATCGGACCCCTGAAATTTGGAAACCTCTTTTCGGCCCTCGAGTGGAACACTGGGAGTGATCTAAGGCTCTACTATCAGGCAGATGATGTCGAGATTCGCGAACAGTGCCAGTCGGGCGACGAGGTGTGGTTTAGGGGGGCTTTTATTAGCTCTTAAAGAGTGTTTTATCTTGGTTTTTTAGTTATCGTAATAGTTCATGTGAAAGCTGTTAATGTTATAGCAAGCGTACTGAAAAGCTAGGACAAAGCCGGCAGCAAGCAGCTAATATTTCTCCGTTTTCCGGACCGGGACGAAAATGTTAAGGAGTGGGATTATATCTCCGATGTCATAGTCCGCTTTATTGAAGTATGAGGTCAAGGTGACATAGCATGTACAGTACCAAGGCATTAATTAGGGCATCTTGTGTATATAATGTAGAGCCTTCCTACCTTATATCTAGTTAGTTTAGTAGTTAATTACAGCAAACAGCACCAGCCTTATGGGCTTGGCGCAATATCTGTCATTTGCGGATGAAATGAGGGAAGCTTATCTTTATAGCAAGTTGCGAGTCATAACTGCCCGAGGAGCAGTGTAAACCGGGGGGCATCTTCTCTATGAGCCACGGCCTTAGTCTAGGCTATAGTCAGAGAAGTCTAAAATCCAATAACATGTAGGTACCTACGTCGAAACCAAGCAACCCACAGCCTGCAGGTACAGCAATAGGTACTTCGCGATTACTCGCGAAGGCTTTGTTAAGGTGGGTCTCGTGGTTAACTTACCATCAGTTTTGCATCAGTGGATCCATTGGGGCGGTAGATTTACAGCAAGTTCACAGGCTCTTCATTTCATCAGAATTTGGGAGGGGCTCAACCCTTCAAGACATAACTTGGGCAGCTGAACGACGTAGAACAGCGCTGTTTAACGGAACAATCTGGAAATTTACAACAGCAACTCAACACAGCATTCCAATGATTTACGTGTCACAGCTATAGCGGCTTCAATTCTTTTTTGCTCATTCACTGAATTCTTTCGGTTGTGATTGACCAAAAGTGCCAAGCATCTAGTATTCGCATCAACTCGCATCTCGCGCCTTCGTCTTTCGCGAGGTCAATTCTCACGAGTCTTCCAGTGGGGCCAAGATTCAGTCTTAAATGGGTCATGATGAGGTTCTGAAGCTTCATCAACATTGCTTTTGGTAGGTAAAATGACATGGAAGGCAGATATAACCCTTTGAAATGGAGTCCTAGGCCTTGAATATTGCCGAATCATCGCCGAGCATTCTCTCTTCAACTTCTTTCCAATCCTCATTCGAACTAGCATCATGCCTCTCTTCTCTAGTGTAGGTAGTTGATACCTGACGCTGCATATCGATATGTACATTGTCTCGCCCTCTCGCCATCCAAATCCACGCAACTGACTCCGAGCTGTCTGGGCAACGGACGTAGCCTTGTCTTACTGTTATCTAACTTTAACTAAAACTTGTCAGGCTCGTTTTCTGTAGAAATCACGAGTCCCCGCTAATGGGAACTAACTAGCCTGGGTTGCCGCAACTGTACTAATCGGTAGCCTCAGGGCCAATGAGACGGAGACATCACCGTCCTCGCCTAACGCGATGGGAGGTAAAGATCTTAGTACCCCGGGATGGGAACCGATTCTCTTGCCACACACTCTCTGTTATAAAATAATGATCCTGTCCGGCTGTCGTAGTCTGCCTAGTCCTATGCTTTGTTTCTGGTATCACTGGTCGTAGCTCAGGCTTCCCATTATCATCATGGCACCCCACGGCGAATCTACGTCAACCATGGCACCGGCAACGGATCTCCATAGTCGAGACACCGACCCGGACTCGGTGACCTTGTCACCCATCAGTACTATCAACTCGCGTGCAATGGCACGTGCAGGAACGCATGGCGACTACGAAGTCGATCTACCCACTCGAGTCTTGTCGAACCAGGCCAACATCGCTGAATACCTCGTCGAGGAGCCGTCCGGAACTATCCCCGGCCGTCTGCAGCCTGACGGACAACGCCGTTATCGACTTGTGACCTTCCAACCCGGTGACCCCGAAAACCCCAAGAACTGGAGCAAAGCGTTCAAGTGGTATATCACCATGGTCGTGGCCGCCACCTGTTTCGTCGTTGCCTTCTCGTCGTCGGTTGTCACCCCCGATATCGCCGGCGTGGCTGAAGAGTTCAATGTCAACCAAGAAGTTGCCCTTCTAAGCATCACTCTGTTCGTCGTTGGATTCGGTATTGGTGAGTAATGATATTATCTGCAGGGGGACCGTTTGCAGTTTGGGCAAATCAGCTAACAAATGTTCCATGAAAAAAGGACCTCTGGTTTTCGCCCCTCTATCTGAAGTTTACGGCCGGAAGATTATATAGTAAGTTCCTAGCTTTCCCTCGTAGAAATGCAGCGTAAAGTGGTAGTAATTCTAACATGGACGTTTCCTTTAGCGTATCAACCTTGGGAATAGCTGTGATATTTGTAATTCCCGGTGCCGTTGCAAAGAATATTCAAACGCTTCTCGTCGCTCGTGCTATCGACGGTATCGCATTCTCTGCGCCTATGACTATTATTGGTGGTACCTTGGCAGACCTCTGGAGACCTGAAGAGCGAGGTATCCCTATGGCTGCCTTCTCCGCTGCCCCTTTTATCGGACCTGCAAGTAAGTCCAGATATCACCCTTCCCGCTTGTCGTCTAGTCGTCATCTGCCGCCTTGCATCGCGTTCGCTGACATTTCTACCTTTTACTATAGTCGGACCTCTTGCTGGTGGTTTCCTCTCTGATGCTGCCGGCTGGCGGTGGCTGTACTGGCTTCACCTTATCCTCTCCGGCATTGTCTGGCTCGTCGTCACATTCACAGTCCCTGAGACCTACGCTCCGACTATCCTCGCCAAACGTGCTAAGATATTGCGTAAGGAGACCGGCGAGTCGGACTGGGTCACAGAAACGGATCTCGACATGCGACCGCTCGGCGAACGCATGCGCATCTTTCTCGTCATGCCTCTGAAGCTACTATTCGGCGAACTTATCGTGCTCCTCATCTCTCTCTACATGTCTGTGCTCTACGGCCTTCTGTACATGTTCTTCATTGCTTTCCCCATCGTTTTCGAAGAGGGCAAAGGGTTCTCTGCCGGTCTCGCAGGCTTAACTTTGTAAGTTTTCCTCTTATGTCCCGGTCAACTATCGACTCTTCTAGTTCCTCTTTGATACGCCGACTAAAAATTTACTGATACTTTTGAACTACAGCATTCCTCTCGCCATCGGTGTCGTCCTCTCAGCTGTGTGCTCGCCCTTCGTCAATAAGCATTACCTGAAGATCACCAAGCCATACGCGGGCCAGATGCCACCAGCTGAACTCCGATTGATTCCTATGATGTTCTCGTGCTGGTTCATTCCTATAGGAATGATCATCTTCGCCTGGACGTCGTACCCTCGCTTGATCTGGGTCGGACCGACACTGGCCGGTTTCCCCGTAGGCTTCGGATTCATCTTCCTCTACAACAGCGCGAATAACTACCTCGTCGACACCTACCAGGACAAAGCCGCATCAGCGCTCGCCGCCAAAACCTTCATCCGATCGCTCTGGGGCGCCGGTGTCGTCCTGTTCACATCCCAAATGTACGACCGACTCAACTACCAGTGGGCCAGTACGCTGCTCGCTGGTATCAGTCTCCTGTGCTGCGCCATTCCATTCCTGTTCTGGCGATACGGTGAGAGGATTCGTCGCAAGAGCAAGTACTCCTACAAGGGCGACGACGAACTCCAAGAGAAACCTAAGGAGCTCCCGAACCAAAGCAAAGTGTGAGTGTGTCCTTGACAGCTCGGATGGACGCCTCCGATTGCTCCTTCAAAGCCCGCTATACTACGACCCTCGAAAGAGTTCATCACCTAGACCGAGCCACTTCAGCTAAGATAGTAGTCAATACTATCTGGTCTGCTTGCAGGCATCAAGACCGCTGGCGCACAAGAGCTATCTAATCATAGCTCATCTGATCCGAAACCGAGCAACAGACAGTCCAACCTATAATAATTTTAATATGATACCCAGACACCCTCTGACTTCAGTGGCATGGAGAAGCCAACCAATCCTGGATCTATACTTCAGTGAATTGTAGCCCAGTCGGATACGGCTAAAAGGTCAACACGTCGATTAAGACAACGACAAAGACATATCTAAAGCATGAGAAATTGCGCTCGGTCGGAAAGACGCATATGCATATATATATACCTGCATTTTCTGGGAGTTTGGAGGCGGTGAATTCGTTTTTTAACATTTGGATACCAACAAGCTTTTTCCCTTTTTTAACCGATGTGGCATAGAGATGGGTTGCATATGAGGTTTGAGGGAGTACTTCACAGTGTCTAGGGAGAAAGCAATCAAATAAACAATTTTAAAAATGACTTAAACCTGTTCGTAAGTGATTAGTTTCTGTATGAAGTCTTATCCTATAGTAGTTTCAAGATGACTGTCAGACACAAATGAGGACAAGCTTGTATTATTTTAAGTAGTCCCACATAGATGCCTTGTAATTAGAGACTACTAACTGTCCATCACTTCTCGAGTATAGGAGAAAGAAAGAATCAACACTAATTGCTGTATCAAATCTTCCGGTACAACGCTTTTTGAGATAGTAGGGACAACGAATCTGATAGCTCTATATATGCAAGGGTGAAAGTGAGGTACTTACCAAAGCCTGACCTCCTTCTTCTCTGAATGGGATGGTGCCCTGGACAATAATTGAAGTGGCTTGATAGCTTGCGCATGCCCGCCTCACTTAGCAATCTCAGCGAAACCCTTCTTATCAAGATCTGTCGCATCCGCATCCGGATCAGGGACAAGAGGCGTCTCACTACCCTCAGCCGCGGCGCCCGTCACAGCCAGCCCGGCTATCTCCCCAGCGAGCGCCGGGTCGCTCTCGGTCTCGTCATCCTTGCCGTATTTCTCCCAGGCGGGAGAGTTCATCTTGGGATCGTTACCCCGGCTCTTGAAGTGGTAGCCGCGGGCCCGCGGGCGCGCGCCCGTGCCCGCCGGAAGCTCGGAGTCGTAGATCCGAGCAAAGTCGTCGCACTGTCTATCGAATGTCGTCGCCGATTCTGCATCTGTGTTGCTAAGCGAGGCGCGGATGCCCGCGAAGAACTCGGTCAGGACCTGGCAGTTGTGGATCTGCAGGAGCGTCCAGCCGAGCATCTCCCTCGCGCTCAGGAGGTGGTGCAGGTACGCGCGGTGGTGCTTCGTGCACGTGTAGCACGTGCAGCCTTCCACCAGCGGCTTCACGGCCACTTCGTGCTCGGGCGCCCACATGTCGATGCCTAGGGGCCTGATGTTATTGCCTTCGCCTTCGTTGGAGGAAGAAGAGGAAACCTCGGGTGGAGGCGGCGGGAATGTGAATGAGAGGGCTACACCCGCGTCGGAAATGGTGTTGAGGAAGGGGATGCTGAAGATATCGACGCCTAGTTGGATCTGACGGAGGATCTCTTGTGGGTTATTAGTGTTTGAATCGAGTGAGAGGCGCGGAAGGGATATTAAGGCTCCGTGGTTAGCGAGGTCGGGAAGAATGTCTACGTCGTAGACCGCTAGCCCTGACAATTTCTTGGCGAAGTCTTCCTCCAACTCTGTGATATAGTCCCACTGTGCTGGGTAAGTTAAAGGTAGGAGGGGCGCGAATACGTGAGCGGCCTTGCTTTGGACTTCGTCTGCAGAATTACCACGTCCAAAGAACTCAGCTATCCAAGCTTCCGTTCTCTCCACCATTCGCAGTTGTCGCTTCGAGCTGGCGGGTTTGGTGCGCCGCTTTGAATTTGGAGAATCTGTGCCCTCCGCATATGTCATATCTGCAAGTGGGATGACAACGTCAGGCTTAGCTGCATCTACGTATTGACGATAGACTTCGTTGGTCAAGTTTCGAAATCCTGTCGATGTGAAAATAGAAATAGAATCTTTCGAATTTCCTAACGGTGAATTGATGGCTGGGTGCCGCCGCGCTCCCATAATGGTAAGCATATGTGAAGGCATGGCTGTGTAAGCATGTAGAGGCTCTTTGCTTTCAGACTTCATTTCCACCACCGAGGGCACCGTCTTGTGGCGGGTGAGCTCCATAACTGTATCGGCTGAGTTAACGAGATTTATGTATGCGAAGAATAGGTATATGCTCACAGTCCTCAAGGGCGACGTAAACGCCGCTTAAGTCGGTCTTCTTACCCACATTATCAGGGGTCAAGTGAGGTACAGCACCACGTGCAGTGAGGCCTATGAAGTTGGGCGTGTCGATGGGGCGACGCTTGGGTAAAGACAATGTACCAAGACGTGGACCTGTCCCATCGCTGACCACGCCCTTTAATATCTTGAAGATGGCTCTTCCATCTCTTTCGGGAGTAACCATGCTTTATGTCAAGCCAGATAGGTTATGACTTCTGAACTTTGTAAGTGGTTGTAGACTATGAGCCGGTCACTGCTCCGTGGAGAGCGCACTCAGGCCTCTTAAGAATGTATATTCTTCGGCGCAAGCTGATCGAAGTGTACTCAATATCGTAGAATTTCCTAAAAGCTCGACTAATAATCATGTGAAAATCGGGTTGGGGTCCTATCACCCTGTTACAATGTCCATGGCATGAGCTGGACGAAGTAGGAATTCTGCCACATTGCTGCAGCTGAATCGGACCGTCAAAATTAAGTGCCATCTGATAGCCCCTCGTGGCTGATGAAGTACCTGCGTATTCTGTATTCGATCTCTAATGGTACCCCGGGTTTCATGGGTCGGAGATAAGGTAACAGAATGGAACCTTCCGTATCTGTGGGTATGTGCCAACCCTTAACACTCGGCGCTTCGTGTCGTATTCGAGACTCATTGTATTGATCTCCCCAACCAGCTAAGAAAGCTGAGCAGGCCTCAAGCTTTACCTACTCTTAAAATATCCCGTCTTTCACTCTTAGACTTTTCAGTTGCTTGCTCTATATCAGCGTCTTGATTTGCATAGCGAACATATATAAGTCTGTTGTCGTTCTTGGATCGTCATTTGCATTTCGCAGTATATGTACATCTAGAAAGGCTGAATCCGAAACGCGCTACACCCAACCTCAAATCTCCAACGAGTGGGAAGATAACTTGATCTTCAAACCACACCCAGGTACCTTGCTTGCGACTCTCCGTGACTGTATCGCCGAAAGTTTTCCTCGTTATAGAACACATACATAAAGAGCCGATGCCCTGCCTTCATTGCCGACTTTGAACGCCAACGAGCGGGTGCGCCAAACATGAGCAATAATCGGACGGAGACCCGTGACAGCTCGCCACTTTCTGTTTCCTCCGATATTGAATATCAGCAAAGGGTTCCTCTCCGGCCAGAGTCGCTGAACCGAGCCGACAGTAACCGCGATTCAGGCGATTCTGACGGTTCCGAAGATCCCGACTATTCCCACGATTCACCCACTCCACGCTTCATGCAAGATCAAGCAGCATGGAAACATTGGAAATGGGTTCCGTATCCTGTCCGCAAGATAACACAAACGACATTAAGGTGGATCGCAGGGCCTCGGACCCCCAGAATATGGAAGATCGATCCCGTATTTCCTAGTATACAGCATGCGCCACTCCGCCTTCTTGATCGAGTTTTGCCTGCGAAGAGACACCGTGTTTACCTTTTTCTCGCCTATTTTGCTGCGTGGATCCTTACTTTCGCTCTAGTTTATTGGAGGGGTGAGGCGGCATCCGAGATTGAGGGTTGGGGCGAACCTTCTGATATCGGCTGCGGGGCATCATACTGGAGTAAGAACAATGGCTGCGGCATCAACGGCGTTGACTGTCGACCCTTCGACAATTCGAGCTTTGCGTTCCGCTGCCCCGCCAACTGCGATACCTATCGCGTGCTCAACCCTCGAGCCGTCGGCGACCAGGAGATTGTTTACGCCCCATTGATCGTGGGAGGACCTACCAACCCCTCAAGCGAAGCAAATCCCATCTATCGGGGAGATTCCTATATCTGTGGAGCCGCCATCCACTCTGGGGTCGTATCTGCCTCTCAAGGCGGTTGCGGTGTTGTCTCCCTTATCGGCCAGCAGCAGAACTTCGTCAGTTCGACCCGGCACGGCATTAAGAGTATAGCATTCGACTCGTATTTCCCCCTGAGCTTCACGTTCTTGCCTGATATCGAATGCGAGTCGCGAGACCCGAGTTGGTCGTTATTGGCCGTTTCTGTCGTCTTCACCACCGTCTTGTCTCTGTTCACGGCGTCTTCAGCGGCCTTCTTTTTTGGCACTTTCATTATCACTTTCTGGCAGGTCGGCCTAGCGTCTGATCGGCCACTGACGGGCACTTTTGCGCAACTCTTTTCAAATCTTCTGGGTAAATTCCTGCCTGCTATGTTTTGTGCCTGGGTTTTCTACGATAAAATGGGTGTTAGACGCACTCTCAAGGGTCTGACTGCACAAGTCGAGAAGACGGTTTTATGGCTCGGCGGATGTTGGGTCGGGGCGCTGACAAATTATACATTCGACTTCATTCCGATTCAGAGATTAACTGGGCATGATCTGGATCAACAGCCCGGCGCAAAAGCCGCCCTATCAATTATTGTGATAGTCTTAACCGCCGTTGTTGTCGGTCAAATCTGGTGTTTCCAACAGGAGGCTCGACTCGTGCGCTATCTTAAGCTTTATGCATTATTTATAGTGGCCATCCTTGTTGCATTGGCTCTTCCTAACCTTAACTTGCGCATACACCACTATATTCTAGCTCTGCTCCTGCTCCCGGGTACGAGTATCCAAACACGGTTATCCTTGCTATATCAAGGTATCCTGGTTGGATTCTTCGTCAATGGGATCGCTCGTTGGGGGTTTGATCCTTTTCTTCAGACCTCAATGGCCTTGCAAGGCGATGCACAGCTAGGCAGCGCTTTACCCGTTCTCCTGCCGCCGGTCATCGACATCAACGTGTCGAGTATCACTTTCCAATGGGACTCTCCCCCGAGCATACGGTACGATGGCGTCAGCATTCTCGTCAATGATGTGGAGAGGTTCAGGGGCTTCTTTGATGAAGCGGATAGTAAGAAATTTGTTTGGGCACGGAGTAACGCGTCTGCGATCAACGAGTACTTCCGCTTTGCCTACACGCAAGGGTCTGATACTGGCGATTATACGCGAGCAGGCACTTGGAATCCCAAGCTGGAGTGGCTTGAAATGCCCCCTGGGCCTTCGAAGCTCAGGACTCGTCAGCTCAGTCGAGAGGAGAACGAGCAGGTTGTACGCAGTTTATGGACGTGGAGATAACGCACAAGTTCTCTTTTAAGGATAGATGGGAGGTGTATTCACTTCAAATACAAGGCGTTTTATGTTCCATCCTATTGGTCATCTACCAAACTGCTCGCTTGCGCTGGTGTTGAAGGTTTTTAGGATTTCTTACGAAAGTAGTTCCAGCGATGCTGAGCTACCTCATCTCTTAAAAGGTGTAGTCGTAATTCTAAAGCCCCCATATTAGAACAGCCGTGATATCACAAAATACTTGAAGCCAATAGTAGTTGACGAGGTCGGCAAAGTGCTTTCCTTTTGTTTTTCCTCCTTGATATGAAGTTTGAGCTCACTGAGAGTTTCTATTATATGGTTTTATCCCGTAAGGCGACTGAAGAAAAACAGGGGCCCTTATGCGTATTTCGGACACTTACTTTAGATAAGGAAAGTCAATGTCTCGCCGACTCCCCTATTCAATTTCCCTGACTTATGGGCGACGTCCGAGTCACTCCGATTCCCATACACCTCATACCAGCTACCAACACAGTATCCTTAAAAGCGTCCATCATAGCCTAACCCAGCAACAGCGTCGCCAGGATTGACTTCACTCTACTCACAAGTAGTAACCTTGTACACGACGGTAGAGTTTCCCGTGGCAGGGATCTTTGGCTTGAAATCTAGGTAGACCAACTCCCCTTTCTCTGGAGTCCAGTCGCCATCGGTGTCGCGGTAGTAGACGAGCTCGTCGGACCCGGCGTCGCGCACCTCGGCCGTGGTATGTGTTAGTGCGCCGTCGGTCTTCCACTCCATCTTGTAGCAGGTCGATTTAGTCACGATGAAGGGTCGCGTGCACCGCGTGTTGCCGTCATCGTCTTTGCATTTCTCTACCGCGTAGTCAAGCACTTTGCCGGATATCACCTCGGAGGCTAGTCGTTTAGATACATGTTAGTATGTGTGTTTGGTATCAGAAGGAGAGGGAAGGGGAGAGAGAAGTCCGAATACGAACGTGAGTGAAATGTCCCCGTTAGAGCTAGTCCTGCGGCCAGGACGCTTTGTGCTGATGGGATATACATGTTTTCTTTTCGATTCTCTGTCGTTGGCTTCGAGTACTCAATGCTGGTGTTCAAGCTGTTAAGGGAGGAATCTCTAGTCTTCTCAAATATGTCCACAGGATAAATGTCGATACAGTTGTCTTAATAACATATGCCGTTCTGCTGCATATTGCTGACTGACCATGCGGTTTGCCCCTGTTAACTGTGCAACGCGCGCACTACGTCATATACTGGTCACCATTTTTTAATTCCTTGCCAGTACATAGCCGCGGCAGAACTCTAAAACCCGTGCACGGTGCCTATCCTTCGGCTCGCGACCTTCTTCAAGTCGCTCATCGTCCAACAGTAAAACTGTTTGCATCTAAATCCGCATATGATTTGATGACTTTCGCTGTTGTATACCGTGGTGTTCAAACTTGAGGGGCCTCGCAAACCGTGGAGATTTACCAATCTGAAACAGCTCTCGCAAATAATTTTGAAAGAGACCCCAGATTATAGCTAACAGATGAAGTTGAAGAGGCTCGACATGATTGTAATGCGTATCTGTCCAGAATCTGATTAAGTGGCATCACGACGGTGGTAATCTGGGGTTGAGCATCTAGGGCTGAGAACCTGATCGTCAGAATGCTAGAATAAATAACAAACTCAACGACTGCCCGAATAGTTTCGCGCACGTAGGGGCCTCGCCTAGTATAAAGGGTCGCTTTCGTATAGATATCCCTTAATAGAATACAGGCGCAAAATCTAATAATCTAGAGATCGTGTGAAAATACACAAGATCGGGGAAGTAAATGCCAAGACTCCAGCTTGCGACCCTGCAGATGGGTTCTTGGCATATCGGGGAAGCTCCAACCTCGATGGAACCAGGCATTGACCAATTATCATGCCACTATCATCCACGTTGTCGACTTCGACTAGCACAACACCTGCCAAGCCAATACAATATCTCTTGCATATTCGCGTGGAAAAGGAGAGATCCTTTAACTTATCACAGCGCACGTGTGCAGCGACCATAACAGGCCTCGTCGGATCTAGTCCCTCTCATGACGTGACCGCTTAAAGAGTGGTCGAGTTCGATGGAGTCCAATGCAATTCGACGGCCAGGGAGTTGGAATTCGACGTACGACACTCGCAGGAAATGATCGGCAAGACAATGAATGGACCATATGGCAATGGATATTACCATGTACTTCCCAAACCGAGGTCCAAGTACCAATCTCCATCCTCTGGCGCGCTGACTCTTCTGAGGTAGCTTTCATGTTCAGATATTGGGAGAATATCTCCCAGCGTCGTTAGTAATTACTCTCGCTCAGTTGATGCCACAAATCGTGACGGGTCCCTAATAAAGGTAATTGGGGTCTAATCAAACTGAATCATCGTGGGCCTTAATTGGAATAGGAACACGTGCTGTTCTTCATCATCATGATTGTACCTTAGGCTGTCGCCGAACCGTTCTCCGAGCCTGTGGGACTCGCCAAGACACCATGCTCCCGTCGAAGGACCTCCATGAGCTTGACCAGACAGGCCTGCGCTGCATAGAAGCTGTTATGCTTCGAAGCATCGTTGCATTGCAGGTTGCAGAGGCTGAAGCTTGGCAAGGCCCAGAGCAACCCTCTTATAGCTCACTCATATATAATGAGCTCGTGCTCCCCTCCGAGCCTTCCTCGGCGCTCTACTATCTACTCATCCTGGAGCTTGGTAGTCGCCGCACAGCTCGCAATTGAGATCTGGGATACCGCTAATTGGAAAGAGGCGCTATGGGTAAACTAGCTTTTCTTGCTGTTTTGGCAGCATCGCTTGCCACCGTCTCTGGTCAAACATACCAGCGTCTTGGAGGCTGCCCAACACTCGGCTGCGTGCTCCCGCCAGACCAGTCCGACTTCCTTCCCGGGCAATACTTCGACCTTCGCGTCGAGATTCACGCCCCTGTGAATGGTTCCGAGGCCTATAACAACGGCAAGCCCGACGAGAACTTCTCTGTTACTATCACCAAAGAAGGTGGCAGGCCGAGAAGCATCGCCAAGTTCTTTGACATCAAGGAGCCGAAACTTGAGACATGGAAGTTCTCGTGGTACGAAGACCTCTTTGCTGAGGACGCCGGCACGCCGTCTCTCGTCAATGTTACTTCCAAGGCCTACCGACGACTTGCTATCTACGAGCCGGGCACGTATCGTGTCGAGCTGAGCTATTACGGAAACAAGAAAACTACGGCGGAGTGGGTAGTTCGACCTTTAGCGACTAAGAAGCGGGCGAAGAATGTCATTCTTTTCATTGGTATGCTGCCCGTCAGTGTTAGCTAGCTAGATCTACATCATTGACAAATGCTCTCAAGGTGATGGCATGACCACGAATATGATCACAGCCGCCCGTCTCCTAGGTCATAAGAGCATAAATGGGAAATATCAGTCGCTTATGCAACTTGATCAGTTCCCCGTGCTGGGCCACCAGATGACACACTCCTTGGACAGCTACATCACTGACAGCGCCAACTCCGCCTCTGCTTTGTACTCTGGGCACAAGAGCACTGTGAACGCTATGGGGTGAGCCGCTTCTTCGGAGCTCTAGAGGCAGTATCTGACTTGCAACTAGTGTATACGCTGACTCCTCGCCTGATCTATTCGATGATCCCAAGGTCGAGACCATTGTAGAGATTCTAAGACGTGTCTGGGTAAGACGCAACTCCAATAACAAGGTACTTAAGCTCTGCTTACATCTGTGCGCATTTAGGACTCTGCCTGGGGTGCAGTATCCACGGCAGCAATCGCCGACGCCACCCCAATCGCGCTCTCGGGCCACAGCCGCTCGCGGTATGCCTACGGCTCACTCGTCGACCAAGCACTGCGCTCTGTCACGAACTATACCTGGACAGACCACAAGGGGCCGGACGTGTGGTTCGGCGGTGGCGCAGAGCAGTTCTACCCCGGGAAAGACAGCTACCAAGGCAAAGACTACTATGCCGAGTTCGCCAAGGCAGGGTATGATGTCAGTCTGAATAAGACGTCTCTGCTGAAGCTCGGTAATAATAAAAAGGCGCTGGGTATTTTCTGCCGCTCGCATATGCCCGTCTGGCTGGATCGCAACGTGTACAAGAAAAATCTGGGCGCTTTCACAAATGATCCGCTCGGTTCCAAAAGCCCAGCGCTCGATCTGCCCGGTCTAAAGGAGATGACCCTCAAGGCTATCGATATTCTGCACCGCCGTGGCGGCGATAAGGGATTTTTCTTGATGTCGGAGGGTGCGTCGATCGATAAGCAGATGCATACGCTCGACTACGACCGAGCGCTTGGTGTAAGTACTTTCAACAAAACTACGCAAATCTCTCCTTTACCTGTTGCCAGTCTTCTGTATTCGAGGAACCTCTCCATAATCCTCAATCAACAACTCCCAAGCGCAATGGCCGGCCGAACGCCACGCTAATGTTATATTTTCCCAGGACCTCCTAGAACTAGACGACACCGTGCGCGCAACCATCGAACACCTACGCGCCATCGGCGAGCTGCAAAACACGCTCGTCCTCGTAACCGCCGACCACGGGCACGGCTTCGACGTCTTCGGCGGCGTCGACACGAAATACCTGTCCTCGGCGCCCTCGGCGCGCGAGAAGCGCCGCGCCGTAGGCGTGTACCAAAACTCAGGGCAATCGCAATACACCGCCCCTTCCGAGGGCGTCTCGTACGGGACGGGCGCCAACTTTCCCGTGAACTGGGACCCGCGCTACACGCTAGCGCAGGGTTTCGGCGCCTCGCCCGACCATCGCGAGAACTTCCGCGTGCACAAGGACGGCCCCCGCACCCCCGCTACGACTATATCGGGTTTCGATGCCGAGGACTTGTTCGCGAACCCGGCTGATAATGTCGATGGCTTCGTGGTCAACGGCACGTTGCCTACGAATGAGGCACAGGGCGTGCACTCGTTGACGGATGTGCCGGTTTTCGCCATGGGTCCTTGTCAGGAGACGTTTGGGGGCGTTTACGGGAATGTGGATATCTTTTATAAGATCGCGAGTTGTCTTGGTCTGGCCCGGCCGGATCGTAGGTCCCCGGGGCGTCCGCGGTCGGGATCGGGAGAGGATGATTAGAGCATAGTTGAGGATGACGACGGGGACATGGGAAATTTTAAAGTCACGTTTCGTGTGTATCATACGTAGTGAATGGCACATATAGGATTCACTGCATATAAAATACTCATGTTAAAAGTCTTGAAGTTCGACTAAGATGTGAAAACTATATACAGAGAAAAGAGCAACTGAACCCACCAAATCTTGTTGCGCGCAACATGAAGCGCACACGGTCATTTTTCAACTCCTCGATTTTACATCGCAAATTCAGAGAACCGCAACATTGTGTACGTTGTCGCTCTAGTTCAGCCCAGTCCACTCTAGCATAGTCTAAGCCGGGAAAGCGCTCAACTCGCCACCACTGACACTAGCCTTGCCGCTCCACTGGAGCTCGGCGGGGATGAGGGGCTGGAAGACGGGCAGCCAGACGGTGTCGTACAAGCCCGGGCTTCCATCCGCGGCCGTGCTGCCGGGCTCAAGGCTTCCCAGCTGCTTCGAGTCAGTGCAGCAGGGGCTGTTGGGGCCCCAGAAGGGACCCGCCGCCCAGGCGGTCCAGCCGATGTACTCCTCGTTGTCGGACATGTAGTTGAGCATGTCTGCGAGCATCGTCGCGCACCCCGTGTTGTTGGACCCGCCGAATTCGGTGATGAAGGCCTTGAGGTTGTTGGTCTGTAGATTGGGAAGTGGGATATTAGTAAAAGACATTCAGCTTCGCTGGGACAAGTTGGTATGGTGTATGGGGAAGTGATCCAGTAACCTGGAGGCATTTCCACCTTGTGACTTCTGAGTATACAATCTAAATGAGGCCCGGGTGGAGAAATGAAATGGTCAACAATCGTATGCAGATATTACTCACCTTCAGCCACGCAGTCAGATCCTTAAGGTGGGTGGCCGGGTCGCTAACACAGTCTTGATGACCACCGCTGAAGTCGACATCGAGGTACTCATGGATATCAATGGCCGTGTTGTTCGCCGGGTCCTTAAACTTGTTCATGAGCGCACTGCTCGGGTCGGAGCCCTCTGTCCATGCATGGCCGCCTGTCCAGCTATTGCCGGGCATGATGATGAGGTTCTCGGCGCCCGCGGTGCGGATGGCGTCGATGGCGGCCTGGTTGTTCTGCAGGACGAGCTCGGTCGTCATGTCGTGGGGCTCGTTCATGAGGCCGAAGATGACCTTCTCGTTATCCTTGAAGCGTGACGCCAGCTCGCCCCAGAACTCGCCGAACTGCGCTGTCGTCGCAGCCTTGTCGTCCGACGTGTTCCCGATCACGCTGCCGCTGTAGGGCTGCGCGCTGGGGTCGTTGTACCGCATGTAGTTGTGCGGGTCCAGAATGGCGTACGCGCCCTTGGTCACCGTCACGTAGTCGACGGCATCCTTAAAATGCCCGAAGTGCGTCTCGTCGAAGGTCTTGCCGAGCCCCGTGGAAGGCGGGGACATGCGCTCAAGGAGGAACGCGATGCGAAAGAGATTGACATGGTTCTGGTCTACGTACGTGTCTACGCCCGCCTCGTCGATGAACTTATACTCCTTCCCAAACGTGCCCGGTATGCCAGTGCCCGGCGTGCCGTAGGCGCCGAACTCGCCTCCCGACTCGGCAACGCCGGCGTAGTAGATGGTCGCCGACGCGCTAGCGATAAGCGCCGCAAAGAGGGATATGGTGGTTCTCATCTTAGAGGCTGTGTGGAAACCTGCGAGGACTAGAGTTGGGATTGGAAACAAAGACACGATGTGTAGCTGGGAAGCGCATTACTTATACAATGTGGTTTTCAATTTGCCCCCTCGCAATGTCATCCTCCGGAGAACGAGGATGGTCTCCGTCCGACATCGATCTCGATAACCACGTGGAGAAGGAGATGCGACACGTTGAGCCGTCCGTTCAAATCACACTGGGACCAATCGGCTCTGGAGCTCAAGTACATCAGTTTACAAGCCGGCGCAGGAATACGGCACGCACACCTGGTTTCAGATAATTGTGGTTTCGACTTATATCCTCCATTTCTATTAAGGGGTATCTTGGATGCGAGATTGTACACGGAGCGACATAGTCCGCTCACAAATACAGAAAGGGGTGGAGACATCCTTCGGCGCTTGTTTCGGCATCCGCCCATGAAATGCCGTCCTGTGGAGTCTCCGAATGCACGGATTTGACAGAGGCTATGCATGTCCTCGGAGCCTCAATAACCACTTTTTGACCTAAAACGGCTGAGATCTTCAACGTGTTCCAATTCCTCCGTTAAAGCGCGCCTCCAACAAGGCTAACAATCCACATGGCAATGCGGACATCTAGTCCCACTCTCCTCTCGTTCGTAGCGAAATCGTCCAGAGACACCGGCTTCGCAAAGTCCTGAAGCCATCTTTGTTCCGCTCCTAGCCTTTTCTTCAAGTCCTCATTTTTTGTTACCACCAAAGCGCCTGCTTCGAGATCGTGTGAATAGCTTCGCTTGGTGTAGTTGGAGCTTCCGATAATGCTCATTGAAGGGTCCTTTTCATTGGGAAGGGTCACCCACAATCCCTTTGCGTGATAAGTCCAACCTTCGGGTTCGCCTACAGTGCCTTTCCGCCATTCTTTTAAAACAACCGCGTCATCACGCTTTCGCTGGTGTATTTCCCTAAGAAACCTTCTGGCGAGGTACGTGTATGCACCAGGTAAAAGGCCTGAGACACCCTTGGACCCATAAAACCCATTGGCGTACGGTGATGCCGTAATGACTGTATTCCTTTGAGAGGCTGTGGAAAGCAGTAAATTTCTTAGTGTCGGGGCAGGGTTAAAGTATCCTGCGGTAAAAGTCCATGATGAGCCAGAATATTCTGGGTTTGCCAGGGTTTTAAGGATATGGGTGATCACAGGGAGCTCGGTCGATGTATCTGGTCGCATGAGCTGCGACAGTTGCCCAAGCATATAGACGGTCGTATCCTTCGAAGTAGACGAATTGTCCTCCTCCATTCGTGGCTCGTTCTTCGAATTCTTTAGTGATATCAATTCTTTTATGATCTCGGTTGATTGTGATATGTACTGCTCTGGCTGGTCGAGAGGCGATGGGGCTGGATTCGTCGATGGCCATTGTAGACGAAAGCCTGCGGCTTCTTTCGTCGGCTCAACCATGAAGCTCAGTGAACTGACGCCCTGATAAAGATTCCAGAAGTATTCAGTGACATCCCTGGATGCGAAAAGGTGGTATCGATCCTGACGGTTCGTAAAGTAGTCGCTAGACAGATTAGCCCTAATTATGCACTATTAGCTAGCGCCCCGGACCAAGTTCAGCGACGAGGTATGTTACCCGGAGATAATAATCTCATCGTCTATTCCGTATAACTTCATATGTTGCAAGCCCCAGCCTTCGTTGATACGCTTTGGTATGTACTTCTTCCGTAGGCCAGTCAGGTTTGGGGTATGGTACATGCGGATCTCCACACGGTCGGAGCCAAACTCGGTGATGAGGGGGGCTAATAACGATGCGCAGGAGGGGTCTGGAGCTTCGCGTGTTCCGCGAAGGACATCGGTTAGGATGCTCAACTTCAGCTCGGGGTTATTGCGCAGCGCCTCTTGTATAGTCGCGATCTTGTGATTTCGGTTAACCTCAGTTCATATTGGTCCGAGTCGATGGGAGGCTTGCCAGCTCTTTCTCAGATTTGCCGACATACAACGTTGACAGGAACACGCGGTTCTTCGCATCGCGTATCTTGGACTATCAACCTCAAGCTTAGCATGTGCATGCTTCCAGAGCGCAACGTAGCTAGATCAAAGGATATGAAGAATACCTTGAGTGTCTCGTAAAAATCGGTTGGCGACCTAATAATTTGGATTTGGGACCCGTGTATCTTGAAAGATGGTGCAAAACGGTCGAGCTCGTTTGTAAAGGGGGCTAGCATTCCACTCGAGCTTGTAGAAGCTCCCGCGGGCGTGGCGCTGGCGGGTATTGAATATCTTCTACGACTTGGTTGAGCATATCGTGCATATTGTGGTGTTTGACGGGAGATAACAGGTCGCACGCTTCGACAACATGTTGTCGCGCCCCGGAGGATCATCTCAGTAAAGGTCCTAGAGTATATCTAGAAACTAGCTAATAACAATATCTGGCCGTGGTATTGGCGATTGTGTATGTGTTTGAAGATGAAGCTATCGCGCCAAGCCTTTAAAAGTTATACACATTGAATTGGGTGTATGCTGTAAGTACGTTCCTAGGTTAGTACTGGGTCAATTACCATCCACCATCGTCATACAGCATATAGAAGGGTACCAAGGTACATTATGTACCAATGCAGCCTGCAAGCACGTACCTTGGTCTTGCAGTATCCATTCCCCGAGGCTTACCCGATAAGTAGGCCCGTGGGTCGTGCAGCTCCCAGTGGTCAATTGCCATAGTGGGTCCGGGAAGCTCTTGGCCTTGACGACTGCATTTCAATGCTTTGGCAGTCAATCAGACCAACCCGCCGAACCTCATTTCGCATATCCCCTACTATAGAGGTAGACCGAGTCAGGACTCTCGTACTCAGCCGCCATGTCTACCATCACCAGGACTCTGAGCAACCTATGGAAGGTCGGAATTAGGGTTAGTTAACCGCTCATGCCCAGCAAGGCAAATACAGCGCTGGATCATATCTAACTTAACAACTCATAGGATGCCTGGCACCAAATGAACGTACGTCGTATCCCTCGAACAATACGCTCTTGACGAAAACTAACCATCGGTGCGCATGCGATAGTACATAGGTATGGATATACTCGGTGCAGTATAGCAAAAGTGCTGGGATGCTGATTGGGATCAGGCGACACGAAGGCTGGTACCCTTATCGGTACGGATCGATTCGGCAACAAATACTTCGAGAATAACGAAGAGCTTCCCCGTACGTCGCACCATCCATATCATAATGAAGGTCCGAGTAAGAGAGGCACTGACCATAAGTAGTTCGGACAAGATGGATCGACTACAAGAATAAAGACTTCGACGCGTAGGTCTCGATGATGATAATACCGTCCATCCCGAGTCCGCCAACTGACATCATTTCGGGACAGTTCTCAAATCGAACCCGGCTGGCACGCTTGGATGTCATACCTCGTCGATAAGCCCCCTACGGAAGATGCTCTCCTACAATATAAGCGACGTGCTTGGGAGGATACCGATCCTAAGACCATTCCCAACTACACAATGACACGAGGAGCGTACAAACCGTATAACACGTGAGTCATATCGAACACCGCCTGGGCCGGACCGCTGGGAATTAGCTGACGATATAACAGGGTCAAGTCGAAGATTACCATGTGGGAGCCCACGACTGTTGCGAGAAAGTAGATCAATCGATGTCTACCCACTTCTGTATATAACTAGATGTGCTAGCTTACGAGCTAAAGGCACTATCAGTATTACCCTAAATTTATTCTTGTTCAAAAATCGGCGCGATTGAATCTAAACAGCGATGCTATGCTTCATTTTTCAAGACATTGCAGACTGGAAACTCGAGGCTACGGTGAAGTCGCATGGAAATCTCCACGAAGTCCCTCTCTTTTTCCTCGTCAATAACCCCATGACGAAGGAGAAAATCAATAACGACAAGGGTGAAAAATGGCTTAACCTTGCCCCCCACGATTTGTTCCAATATTTCCTTGCATCCCAGCTGGTGAAAGCTCTCTACTTCTTTCCCGTCCGGAATTGGGTTGAAATTCTCAGGGGCGACCATCTCATAGATATATTGAACGCCCGGGTGTAGCAGGCCCGGATCAGGACCCTGCTCCGGCTTGCGAATGTGGAAGTATGACAGAGTGCCGCATGATTTGACGTTGGCTAAATCTCTTTTGGACAGTTTCGCTTCCTCATCTGCCTCGCGGATCAAAGCTTCACGGGGAGTTTCGCCAGTAGGAATCCCCCCGGAAACGGTATTGTCGAAGAAGCCTTTATAACCCCTGACGTCATTTCCACGCTTCGATACCCAAAGCTTGTCCACGTCTCCCTTTGCGTCGCGAGTATAAGCGATCATGTGAACGCCGTAGGCCACAATACCCAGGAGAGGGAAAGCAGCTCGGTCAATAGAGAAAAGGAGCTCTCCACCGGGCCCGTAGATAGGCTTGAGCTCTTCTTTCAACTTTCCCAGGATACCAAAGGTTTTCTTCTCGAGCATGGCACTAATAGTCTCCCCGACAACGCGGGAACGAGAGGTCTCATCATGTCCCCCAACCAATGTCAGCGTCTTCGGGGTGGTTTCGTCGTCCAGTTTCCACCATTTGGGAAACTTTTTAAATTCCTTGGCCACATAGGGTAGGACGTAGCCGAGAGCAGCCGAGACCGAATCAACCCTGAAGTGATAGTAGCTGTTCACCTTCTCCTGATAGCCTTCTATGCCGGTTTCAGGACGTGGAAAACTACAAAGGAACACATATGTCAGTACTAGAGAGCGCATGGGGGCAGAATAGGATGCATAGGAAAGACGAACTCATCGCATTCGTTGATTACCTCAAGCACCGTCTTAGTCATGATTGACTCTCAACACCAGTTGTTAGGGCACAATAAAACCAGATAACGCAATGAGTTACTCAAGTTCCTTTAATAACGGCAGCAAGGGTTGATCGTTGATATCGCATGAAATTGAACGAGATCCTCCTGAAATAAAGACCGAGAGCATTTTATATAGACCTTTCGTCTCCGCAGACGAGGCTATCTTGTCACTACATCCTATAATCAAGGGGAAGAATGTTGGATCATTCCTGGCAACCCTTACATGCGCCCAAAAGATGAGATATGACAAGCAAACAATAATGAGGCTCAAAGTCATACGACAGCACAGACGACTCCCTGAGAAGCAAGTTCCACAAATGTGACACGTCCGTGCTAATCATAGTTGCATTTTCCCATGCTAAAGGCACTGCTCGAGTCTGTAGGGCCGGTCTACGAGCACAGGGCGAGAGAAGGCGCCATAAGCAAGCCATTACCGCCATCCAAGACTACACGTTCAAGGATACAAAGGGATGAGAAAGGGTCAATTCTCTTGAAACTATATAAATATATTAAATGCGTGTATTCTTGACACTTGTAATATACAGAAAGATAGTCAGCTAGTATGCGTATGACCTACAAAGGTTTCTGGGTTACAAACTCTCCTTGCCCCAGCGTCGTCAGCGCAAGCAAATGTATTATTCAGTCTTACCAGCGCACGAATCGCCTCATATCCCAGATTCCAAAGCGATCGACACCGCAATGTAGCTGAAGCATGTTGCTTAACCTCGGAACTAGGTAGTGCACTTGTCTGAAAAATGACGAATCCGACTCATTGGTCGAGTAACACAGTTAGTCGCAAATTCTCCGCTGTGGATGTCAAACCGAACGGCCAGAAACAGCCTTAACATTCTCGTTTTTGACCCTTCACTCTTGTGATTGGGAGTTGTTGTATGTTGCGAAAAGGTGCACCATGCAACATCTAATATTCACCATTTGGTTGGTGTGGTAAGCAAGGGGCACCGAGTAGGATATATCACCCTCTGCGTCACAAGCAGCCCTCTCGATAGGACCAACGGGTGGCTCACTCTGTAATAGCGTTTCTAATGCCCATTGTGTGTGGATGGGCAAATCGTTATCTGGATACCACAATCGCTCGTGCATGCTGCGGTATCCCCCCATGCTGTAAGATTCTAGACCAGGCCGAACCATTGAATGAGCTCCTTGCTGCAATTACATTGGCTGGGGAGTGAAGTGTGAGGGTATTCCCGTGCTAAGAGCGCTAATCATGCAAGAACATGTGAAATTCCTTTTTGGGTAGCACGCGTCTTCCATAATATGCATGGGAATGTGTTGCAGATGTATCCAATACCACGGTTCACATCTCATAAGTCAAAATGAAGTGCAGTTACCGTAGTCCTCTGGTATACTACGTAGGACAACTCTTGTGAAACAAATGAGCAAGGGGCTTCCTATCACCATCATATCAGTTTCTTTCCTTACTGCGAAATTATTCTGCTATTACGCAAACTTTCTCCCTGTCGGCATCTCCTACTCTACTAGAAACTTTATTGAAATATAGTCATACCTTAAGGGATCCAGTCGTCCAGCTATGATCATGCAGGCATTCTATCGTACGTCAACCAGTGGTCAAAAATTAATGATTCGAGAGTGTAGCTCCACATCCCAACGCCCCGGCAATAGTAAATCAACACGATGCGTGACGAAGGCAAGAACCTCCCTGAAAACGATCCCTTTGGCATCAGTCCCTAGTTTGCTATGAGCTTATAGCATTTCCTAACCTTTTACCTCCCTTTCCAATTCACATGTATCAATGCTATCCACACCCTTGTGGGCCTCTCCTGTATGCTGTGACGGCGTTGATTCTTGAGACTTACACTCCCGAGAATGCCGCGGCCGTAGCTACTAGGTACTTTGAGCTGTATAGTTTTGTGAAGACGTTTGCGAGTCGGTATGCATACCTAGGTAAACTTACAAGTATCAAGCGCCTTGCTGTTCAGAAGATACAATACGATATTAAAGCAGCGACGAGATATTTCTTTGTCGGGAAAACAACAAAAAATTTTACATTGGTCCGCAAGGATGACGACAAAGCGGGAGCCACTTACACCCTATACTATCTCTCTCTACTGGAGCTCTGGACTTCTCGGGTTTCTTCTGACGATTGGTTGCACTCATGTCAGATATGCCACCTAGTGATCGTAGAGCACGGTGGATCTTAATAGCAGCTCAAATACTTCATTGTTCATCATACAATTTCCGACGGTTAAGATATCACGCTTGCATTTCCAGTATATAAATACCTAGAAAAGGATGTGCAGTCGTAACACGCCCCCTAATGTTTGTCTCTTATCTCATTGCCTATGTATCTCTAGAACTGTTCGGTGAATGAAGAACTGACAAACGAGAAGTATCTGTCACTGGGCGTTTCAGTCGATCGACAGAAAGAACTACCAAACCTCAGGCCAGCCGAGCAAGAGTGGTAGCCTCCTTATTCTCCATGCTACGCATATTTTGCTGAAACTTCAATGAAAGCGCTGATGCCTTGACTTTAAAACGTACAAAGAAGCAACATGGCTTGAAACTTTAGCCGATTCTAGGGACGGGAATCTCTTAAGGTGTTGGATCCGCAGGTACAAGCTGTGGTATTACCTTTGAAAGCGTGTAAACTCATTACCATTCCAGTTGAGAAGTAGGGAATAGACTAAAATGAGGGTAATACACATTCCCAAATCCACCGGAGGAGGATGTGGAAAGGATAAAAGGCGTGTCAGACCAGGGTAGTAAGGAACCTAAGGATGAAATCACGTGTGCGGCAGGGAGCTAGCTATCTCCATCTCAAGTCGAGCTGCTTGACTTCTAGGGTAAAGACATTCATAAAAACAATGAACATTCTGTCAGGATAAAACATGCGGAGAATGCAATTGTTCCTTTGTACAGTTCTGGGTACTAGCAACATTGAGAAGGACCCCAGAGAATATAGATCCGGTTTAAGGAGATGCGGTCTAAATGTACACGTGACTTCTGGAACTTGATTCAGAAGACGTAGGAAAAGCCCCGTAGCATCTAGCTTCCCCAACTACCTAGGTAGGCCTAAGTTTGGCTGAATGTTTGGCTTTGATTGTAAAGTAGCTAGAGAATTTGTTGTCTGTCTTCCCCGGCTAAGCTAGTAATTATTGATCTTGCCATGATCTGCGAGCTGGCAGACTTTCAGTAGGACCATTCAGTTTCAACGTGGAGCAAGACTCCACTCATAAGGGAAACCAAAGCATGATGTGACAAGCATCCGGACTACACAACTCACTGTTATTGTTCCATGTTGGCTATCATATTATTTTGTGGTATAGAAATATCACAACCCCTGGTTAGGTGTATCTGCATCCTAATTCCCTGTGTTACTGTTGTGTTCTTAGCAAGCTAGTATCATGCGGCCGGCAACAGTATTATTCACTGCGTCTAATGATTAGCATATTCCGACTAACTTCTACAAGTTATAATGGCCTATGTCACTGACATAGAAGCGTGTTCGTTAAGACCAGCTTATGGACTTGCCAACACAATGCTTCACCGTGGAGGACAAGAGATCATTCAATGTTATTGATCATAGATGCTGGATAGGGGGCGGATACTATAGCTTTGATACAAACGTATGGTCTTTCTAAACCTCCTACTTGAGGGGGTAACCAGTACAATACTGCTAGAACTAGCTGTAGTGAATGCACACTAGAACATCCCGGAATAGTGTAGAGCTCACTTAGTATAGTGAAGTCTATTCAATAGCCATCTATACGGGACCAAAAAGAGCTGGGAACCAATAGCAAGGAGTACATTCTTGACACGAATAAGCTCATTCACATTGTAGGTGTAGTTTTTCAGCTCCGCAATAGAGAGGTGGCAGAATCAAGAAAGTTTACTTAAGGGTCCAGACTTTCCAGCAATTTTCCTCCTCCTCTCCCTCTTCCTCTTTTTTCTCTCAAGGCAACTTTCAGGTTCATCCACTTCCAGGCCAACCCACACAAGAGAACCCAGCCGATATTTTGTTGTTCCAACCATAAGCCAGCCACTATTCCTATAAAGATTGGAAACCCCAAAGTTCAAGATGCGTACAACTCGGTCTTCAGCTCGGAAAGCAGCCGATGCTGCTTCTGGCTCTGGTTCTGCCTCGGGCTCGGGCTCTGCTCCCGGCGGTGCTGCCCCTGCCCCAGCTGGTAAGCCATTTTCCTTTGAATGCTTTGCCTCCTTTCATTCTACCTAATTCACCTGTCTGTGAGCCATATTATCTACTCGACAACAATGCGAACGCATTCTGATAACGTTCAAATGCGTTTCCGTATAACGTTTGGAATTCGCCCTGTCTGCTGCTGCACCATGCCATTTCTTTCAGCCGGATAACATTGCAAATTCGTTATTCTATTGTCCGATAATTAGCGCGGTTCAGTGTCATTGAGTATTGTTAGCATCTATTTCCGAATAACGGCCGATTTTCGCCATATCAGAATTCGCAATAACGGATACACATTTCCGTCACTCCATTGGTGCCTCATCACACCACAACACACCCTGAAACGCACTTATATATCTGAACGTGGATTTTACCTATGTATTGAGACTAACTCTTGGGCACATTTAGTCCCCGCTGAGCCCAACCCCAACGTCTTCTATTGCGACGAGCCGGGCTGCAACTTTTCCACCGCAAATGGCCCTCAAGGCTCCAAAGGTCTTGACCAGCACAAGAAACACAGTCATATCGGGCGAATATGCTTTTGGAAAACAGGTGACCGAACGGTCTGCAACTTCCTAGCAGACACTGACGAAGCTTTTCGCGAGCACTTTAACGGCGTCCATCTATCCCATGAGGTTCCACCAGGTGGCCAGAATCCCGCCACCTGGGCTTGTCGTTGGCCTGGATTCCCTGGCTGGATTAACAAGGACGATCCTACCGGCCCTTTGATAAACGAAAAAGTGGTCTGCGCCAAACCCTTTAAGACCGAGCAGAGCTCGCAGCGCCATGCGCGTGAGCATCAGCGGGAACTCTGGCTCGAGTACACAAGCCAGAACCGCCAGCTCCCTTGAGCCTGTACTACAGAGCTTGATCCATGGTAGTAAAACTAAGATGGAGGAATATGGTTCGGTGTGCCTATTCTTACAGGCTTTCGGAAACATCTGGAGGACAGAATCTCACTCTACCAATAGTCAACGAGGCATTGTCACCCGCAATGGGTCGAACAATTCTCATAGAATCGCAATAGATGGATTTTCAGCAAATATTCCTAGCATGCCTAAATAATTAAGCCTTATGAAGATGAACTGATTACCTATGAACTTCCTCTTCAACACTTTTTTCATTCTAGGTTATCCTAGAACTATCTGACTATCGTTCACCAACAGTTGAGCAGCAGTATTGATGCCACCCAGTCTGCTACCATGTTCACTTCTTTTGCTCAGGGATCGCCTTGTCTCCAGTTCCAAATGCTTGATACCAACTCGGTCACGGATCCATTGCTAATGTGCAAAGCTATTGCTTGGGTACTGAAGCCGCCATAGTCAAGATCGCTATCTAGTTTCTCATGGTTTCTCGCATTATTGTGAATTACCCAATATATCCCACATCATATCTGTGGTGTTAGCAATGCTACTCAGTACGGATGTCTACAGCTTGTTGCGTCACAAAGTAGGTAATAGCAGCTACTAGGCACTTGTTCGCGAACTTTAATTTTATGCGTGATAACTAGACGGGTGTCTTTATAATTATATTTATAGCGGCTAACTCCTAGGCCAAACCTGGTTTGAGCAGCCAGGTTTGAGCAAAGGAGAAGCGACCACCCGATATATGCTAATACAGCCACCATTAACAACTCAAATGCTGCCCGGAAGACCTTCACGATGAGGAAAATCGAGAATACCACCCAACTGCAACAAAAACGCTAACGCTCAATCTAGAGATATATCGCATAAATTCCATTCGAGTAGCGATTTCTCAAAACAGCCTAGGCGAGGCGTTTCTGGGCGCTGGCCTACCTGAAGATGCGGAGGAGCTTTTTCACCGGGGCTTGCGGTGTGTGCGGCGGCTGTCCAGGTCCCGGATGATACCCTTACCCGAGAGAATATTGGTTAGCTTCAGGAAGCGCAGGACCGGCTCAAGGACGGGGGAGATACGGTTAGTTAGGAGTTTCGTCTCCTGCATGTAACTGGTTAGTCAGCATAGTGTGATCGATACCACAGTACCTAGGTACACATCTGTAGGTAGTACAAGCATATCTATACCTTTTTAATGCATATATCTCTTTAGTGATTTAGTATAGTTAAATACATAGAAATTAAAACTTGATACGCATATTATGGATATTGACTTAAACGCACTGTATTTCCTGTTACCTACCTGCCCGCTGTTGTCGGGACCATCCTGAACCTTAGCATTTGACCTTGCAACTTGAGCCTCCCAATCGGAAATCTTGGTTTATTCCCACGACGATGGTGTTTCCGTTTGAATATCTCCCAGCTTCATTGTTGGTTACCTACCAAGATCCCTCCTCTAGCGATAGCATACTGCTCATGGTTGTCCTACCTGGCCTTTAAATGACTCGGTGGTATTTAGTGCTGTGTCAGGACCCTTGGCTTTTGTTTGCTCCCTCAACTCCTAACCTAAGCTATCCTACACTTGATCGATGCTAGTAACCTGCATTTCTCGACAAGTACGATTCCCACCGGGGCTGAAAATGCGCTCACAGATGACACGATGTCCCATCCCCTGGGCGTATGCATGCGAAAGCTGATATTACTCGAAGCCAGCAACTTTCAAGCCATTTCACCACCTCTTGCCCCGCCAACCCGAAACGAAACCAATACCGCTGTACATTTAACAAGGCGGATTGCTGTTCATCTTTCTCCACCAGAACATTGACCGATGCACTGATCCTTGAGATCCACTGAAGAATTATTCTCTTTCCCATCACCTGCGCGGTCTTGATCACGGTATTCAACTTCCTACCTTCCAAGTTGTTTGCGGCTCCTTCCCGATGCCTTGCAGTGGTCCCTCCTTGCCGATTATAGCTGCCAAACATTGGTTCTTCAGCCACTCTTCCGTTTCTGAAAATTTCCGTCAGAATCTCAACGTCCACCTAGTCCCTTCCCGGTCTTTGAATACTGGTAATAGGTATGAAAACGATTTCTGTTGGAGGTGTGGCTGCGTGGCCCTTAACGGCCCGAGAATAGCATTTAGCTTTTCCTGTGCTATTTGCGGAATATATCATTAAATGCCAGCATCTCTGGCTGCTAGTGGAAAACATTTGGAAAAATGTAATTCCTCATCTGGAATCGGACGAATTCGCTCCTGCTCTCGACATCGACAACAGTCATGGAGTTAAGCAACTCATTCATGCTTATTTCACTCCAGCCAATCCATCGTCAATTAATGGTACACGCAACTTATCCAGGGGATAGCTAAACTGTATCCACGGACAAGCAAGAGCTTCCTATGGACCCATGCCCGATCTTGGGGGTCTGATAGCGACGGGGTTAATGCCGTATGCTAAGGTAATGGACTCTGACCAATTCGGGCTGTGAAAGACAATTCATGTCGTGCAAGCGATTAAGAAGCATGGGTTGGATAGTGAACTAGGAACGCTTGCGTAATAGCTAGTCTTAGCTGACAAGGAGGTGAGGGGGCGGATGGCAGATGAGTCTGGTCGGACTTTTATTATTATTTGAAACTGGGTTCGTAGATAGTGATTTGGTGGTGGTGCAATCTGCGCTGCTCGACTGTATCCTGGCCATCCTTATCTGGTCGGGATCACCCGAGGCGATAAAACGCCATTGAGATTGAGTCGGGGGTGGCCAAAACGCCTTGTGGATCTCCTTGACTGCTTCCTCCCCGACAGCATTTGAGCAGTGTTTTCCAGAGCATTCTCGGGAGAGAGAAGAGAGAATGCGTACTTTGGCTTTGATGGCTGGATTCTGCTCGGACAACGCCACCCTCTGACCAAGCGTCACTTCTGTTCGCATTTTCGTTTTGCTATCGTCTACCTATCTAGATCAACCTTTCGGGGCGAGCGCAGCTGGATTTCATAACGTTTCATCTTGCATGCGTCGACCGCACGGGTTTGCACCTCTTGTTAGGTAGCTCACCAAGGCCTTCAGACTTGGCTCCGCTTGGTCAGAACCAATGAGCCAGGCCCAGAGTCCGGATCAGAGGAATTTGCGGTCGCAGCAAAGTTCTGTCCCCGAAAGGGTGCAGGAGAAGCGAAAGGCTGCACAGTACGAACATACAGTGCAACACACGGATGGATGTTGGGCCTACAACCCAAACTAAGCCCCAAGTAGCATACAGCCGCCTCTCGAAAGTCTGACCCGCGTTCCGTTTCTCAACGGCACCTGCTAGACCACCATCTAACAACCAGCACGTACTCCCTACAGCGAAGGTATAACGCACCACAATCAACAACAGTGGCCACCTCGAGACAACGGCATTACAGCCTCTGCCGGCCCCGGACTTGGACAATTGGACTCTACGTTTCACAGGAAAACCTTCAACGACACCCGTAAACTTCATTTCTTTACTATTGTTTTCTGTGTATCTCTTCTCATCCATTTTCGCATTGGAACGGCAGGAGAATTAGCAGTGGGTTTTGTTCGGATCTGGGGATTGCCTGCTGCTGTACTGCTGTACCTACATTGACGGTTTACTGCGTGAGGCTGCCGCCGTCCACTTTGAGAGTTGGCCCAACCCATGTCTCGGCGACATAATTTTACTGCGTCGTTCGCTCTGCCTGCCACTCACGCATCGTCAAAATGAGCGATGTCGATACCGACGCAATAAGGCATCAAAGCCCCACTTCTGGTTTTGATGTCGTGTCTTCCTCCTTTGCTGATTCAATCCATCCTTCCCGACCAAAGGCTTTTTCTCGAGATGCTGCAATGGAGCGCGACCGAAGCGGAGAAAGCCCTCATGACTCTCGGGATCGAGGTCGGGCCCAGCAAGGCGATCGAGGGTCTCCTGCTAGTGCACACCCTCGATTAGGATCATCATCGCCTCCGCGCAGGTCTCGTCCATCTCAAGGCCGCCGTAACAGGGATAGAAAGTATCATGGGGCGGAAAAGTACGGTGATGATAACGAGCGTCGAGTGGACGAGAGACATCGCAGCCGATCGTCTGACCGCCGCGATCGTCACTTTGACGATCCGCGTCGACCAAGGAACTCCCCTGTTCAAGATTCTCGCCTCGGCCCTGGGAAACAGGACGACAGACTTTCACCGTCGCGTCACCACCCTAAGGACAACGATCATTCGGAACGTACTCGAGACCGGTCATTTTCGCCTACGTCTAGAAAGCGACCCAGGAGTCGGAGCCCGTTGCCGTTTCCTTCTTCTCGTTCCAAACGATCCAAGCGGGAACGTGAACGCGAACGCGAACGACGCCGCCGCGCGGAGAGGGAAGAGCGATTCGAACGAGACCATCAGAAAGGCCGTGGGCCATCGAGACCCAATCGTCCACACTCACCCTCTCGTAGACGTTCTATCTCACCGCGCTATGATGCTCCCCACCGTCGACATGCTGGCAGAGATGACCCTCCGGAAGGTCCCCGCCGAAGAAGCAGGTCTCCTCCGCATGAAGCCTTTTCTGAGGACCGCTATGAAAAGCCACCGTCCCGCCCCCGCGTCGACTCCAAGATTCGAGATCAAAGCCGTTCCCCACGACCTAACTCCCGCCGCTCGTCGTTCTCACATACTCATTCTCCTACTCGCCCTATCGGAAGACCACCACCCCGCCGCCCTTCTGAAATGGGAGCGCATTCTCGCAGAACGTCACCCCACGAGCCACCGAGGTACGAACATCCCCCCCGCTCACCTCGAGAGCGCAGTTCTCGTCGTTCCCGTAAAAAGGCCAAATATCGGGAGGATTTGCGATTTGCCCCACGTGGGCCACTCGCTTCTGGGGCAAACAGCATTGAGGTGAACACTTTCAGGAGGACGGAACGTCTGAATAGTCACGAGGTGTCCGAACAATCAAGGGATACCAACCCAAACCCGCCTGAGGACTTGCCTGTAGGACAGCCTCCTTCGGAAGCCAACCATAGTTCCCCACGTCGTGGCTCTATGAACTCGCCTCAACATGACGCACCACCTCGAACTAGTGGATTTGGTGACCCTCGATATTCTCCTAGAAGGTATAGTCGCCGATACATTCTAACCTGCTGTTTCAATCTAACCTGCTACTAGTCAGCATCCCGGGGATCGTAAGTCTCATGTTCCCACTGGTCCTGCGGCACATCAAACATCTATCCAGTCTCCACCACGGCCTCCTACAGGCCCTATGGCTCAAAGCAACTCCCGGGGTCGTGGATTTTCCCGCGGCAGCTTCAGAGGTGGAATGGCTTCAGACCAGGGTGGCCATAATGACCATTCACGACACAACCAGCGGGGAGGGTTAACTAGTTCTAATGAAGAGTCAGCAAACCCTGCCAGACACGAGCCGATACCCCTTCGTTCCGGTACACCTACTGTCAAGGATGAGAGCGCGAGGACCGAAAATGAATCACAGCAGCAAGATGATCACCGCGAAGGTGCGTTAAAAGACGGAAGAGCTTCGATTGAACAGATGCCTCCTCCGAGACCACCCGCATCAGCACCCACCGGTCCCGCAAGCTCCAAATTCAGTTTTGCATTTAAGACATCAAACAAGAACCCAGTTGCCGCTCCAAAGCCAGAAATCTCACAGAAATTTAGTGCTGCACCGAAGAAGGAGCCTCAGCTTCCACTGGACGATCAAGATCGGGACTTGCCGAAAGATACGCCTAGAGAACCTGCGTCAGCACGAGCCCGGGCAGATCACCACCACAGCAGAGCACCGCCACCAGAACAACCAAGAACCCGCAAAGTGATCAAGGTCCGAAGGAAATTGAAGCCGAAGCCCCAACTAGAACCCGAGCTTGCTAAATCTACTTCGGTCTACTTCCGAAAGCCTGGGAACGCATCCGTCATAGGATCTGGCACCTACGGCAAAGTTTTCAAGGGACAACATGTCTACACCAAGAAGCTGGTCGCTTTGAAGCGAATCCGTATGGAGGGGGAGAGAGATGGTTTCCCTGTAACTGCCATGCGAGAGATTAAGCTCCTTCAATCGCTGAGGCACACCAACATCGTGCAGTTGCACGAAGTAATGATCGAGAAGAACGAATGTTACATGGTGTTCGAGTATCTCTCTCATGATCTTACCGGCTTACTCAACCACCCATCTTACAAACTCGACGCAGCCCAAAAGAAGCATTTGAGTAAACAACTTTTTGAAGGTTTAGATTATTTGCACAAGCGTGGGGTGTTGCACCGTGACATTAAAGCAGCTAACATCTTGGTCAGCAATGAAGGTATCCTGAAGCTTGCTGACTTTGGATTGGCCCGGTTCTACGCCAAACGGCACCAATTAGACTATACCAATCGCGTCATTACAATTTGGTATAGATCTCCAGAGCTCCTTCTGGGCGAGACACAGTACGGCGCCGCAGTTGATATTTGGAGTGCCGCTTGCGTCATGGTGGAGATATTCACACGTCACGCCATATTCCCAGGCGACGGTGGTGAGATAAGCCAGCTCGACAAGATCTACAGCATACTCGGTACTCCTAACAGGAAGGAGTGGCCGGGGCTTGTGGACACACCCTGGTTTGAACTGTTGAGACCTAGTTATCGGAAGCCAAACGTGTTTGCTAAAAAGTATAGAGATCGTGTCCCGGCTGCTGCTTTCGAGCTCTTGTCAGAGATGTTTCAGTACGATCCCGTCAAGCGGCCTTCTGCTGCGGATGTTCTTGAGCACGCCTACTTCACCAAAGAGCAACCGCCCCCGCGCCAGGCGGTTGAGTAAGCAACAACGCGACCTCTATTGTGAAGATATTGTACTAATTATTTCCTAGGCTGAAAGAAATCAAGGGCGATTGGCATGAGTTTGAATCTAAAGCACTTCGTCGTGAAAAGGAAAAGCAGCAGAAAGAGGCGCGCCGAGCAGCAGCGGCCAAGGATACCAGCCAGGATAATGAAAAGAAACGTCCCCTGTCCCCTCGCGATGCCCAGCCAGAGCCAAAACGGCCGCATCTTGAAGTACAAGCTTCCGTGGTCGCCCAAGAACCTGGCTCCGCAATATCAATATTACCTGAAGAACCAGCAACCGAGGCCACGGGGAACTAGCTTGCCCTTTGCTCAGGCTTCAAGTCCAGGATTGAATTAGTTGCTAGATATTAATACCACAGGTAGTACAACCAGCCGTATTAATAAATAGCTTTTATAATGGTGAAAGCGTGCTATGTGCAATATGGCAAATCCATCATGTGCTAAGACATCGAAATAATTGACGACATATAACACGTCCTATCTAAGTACTCAATGCTACCGTTGGTCATAAGGGAGATTGAGGATCAACTGTTGATCAGCAATAATTAGTAGATCCAAGAGTCCTGTGTACTCGCTACTTGGTTCTATGGATCTACGATATCAAACTGTAAAGGGGGGTTCAGTACTGACTCATTCGCCTCCTCATTGACTGGCATACTGAGAAATAGCCTGGTCAATGGATGTGTTTTTATCGGGATTTGCGTCTATATTATGGGAATATCTCAGCTGATCAGAACGAGGGAGATATGGCATGAAAAATACACTTGCTTCATTGTTCTCCTTTCCGAGGGATGCGATGTTAACGTTATAAAAATAGAAAATGTGCAAAAGAAATGTTAAAGTACAAAACACGTCACGAGCCTATTCTTCACTTCAGCCCAATTATTGCTTTCCATTTCATTTTATCGCTCTTCCTCTTCAATAATTATTCGGCCAAGGCCTCCCCAGCCCAACCTTGCCTCTGGCATAGGCCGCCGCCTGATCGGTACCGAGATGTCGCGACTTGAGGTACCAGACGAGGTAGCCCCAAATCTGCCAGGAGCCGGCCTGGCCGGTGCCGTAGTCGCGGCTCAGGCTAAGCGCCATCTGCAACCTGTTGGCATCGAAGACGTATGGCTTCATCGGACGGCCGGCGAAATACGCGGTAAACTGCTTGATGAGGTGGCGCACCTGCGCATCAGCGTGGGCGGCCCGCGCGGGCTGCAGATCGCCAACGTCGCCCAAGACGAAGACGTTATCGTAACCTGGGGTGCGCAGGTCGGGTAACTGGCGCATGTGTCCGCCCGTCGTGTCGTTGCGTAGTCGGTCCGGGACGAAGAAGGTGTTGGGGATCACGCCGTAGGCCGGGACGACGAGGTCGGCTGTCATGGTGCGCGTCTCGCCGTTTGATTTTGTGAGCGTCACCGTCTGTGCTTGTGCTACTGCCATCTTTTTGTCGCCGCCGTTCATACTATTATCTCCTCCCGCTGCTGCTGCTACTGGTGGAGCAGGCCTAGTGGTAGCTTTGACTCCCCCAACATAGGAGACTCCCAACTTCGCCAGCTGTCGCCTGGCCGTCTCTCGAACGCTGGTCTTCACCTGTGGTGTCAGGGGCAGGTCTTCCTCCGTGCCCACGAGGGTGATCTTTTTCCTTCCCGATTTCCCGTACGCAAGCCCTAGCTCCGCGGCGAACTCAACGCCCGTGAGACCCGCGCCCGCCACGACGATGGATCGTGCTTTTTCGATCTCCCCGCGGAGCTTGGCGACGTTGGCAAGCGTCTGCGCCGTCGTCTCCGCCTCTTTCCACGGCATGTTGTTCCGGTAGCGCGACCCCGTCGCTACGACGAGGGTGTGATACACGATGCTCCGCATCTCGGTCATGTTGCTCTAGTCCGTGCGAATGCGCAGGTGAACGGTATTCCGCTCCGGCTCCAGCTTGTGAGCGGCCCCGATGACGAGCTCGAACTTGCTCGGCGGATACTGCCTGAACTGCTCCTCCAGCAGGTACAGGTACTTGTCCTCGGACATCTGGCCCGGCAGCGCGAAGCGAGGGGCCGCGATCTTCCAGTAGAAATGGCCGTGAGGACTCACGAGGATTATGAAGAGGTCCGGGTCATACTGCTTCGTCGCCCGCTTTCCTAGGTGGTGGGCTATGGGCAGACCGGCCATGCCGGCGCCTAGGACGACCACTATGCGTGACCCTTCTTCCATTCTTCAAAGAGTTATAGAAGGCTAATTACTGAGTCCCGCAGCTTAGGTTGACGGGACTGGATAGGGGTACTTCGACAACGGCTATTAAGTACAACGAGCCATTATTGCGAAAGGGGACAACTTTAAATGTCCGAAACGAGCCGTGAAATCCCCGAAACGTTTCGTAATGTACCTTTATGTATCTAGGCACGTGTTATTTTTCTATTCCACTGTCCGTCTGCTCTGTACGATAATTCAGCATGTCTTTAGACTCTGGAAGTGCGTTGGGGTACTGCTTATGCAATTATAGCTACGAAGACCTGAGGACTATAGATCAAACGTAGTGTCAAGGTAGCTAGCTTCTTATTCATGACTTAGACATCCAAGAGAGACGCTATCTAGAAAGGACCGCGCTACGAGTTTTGACTAACAGAGCGAATAAATCCTCGATTATATATTCCGCCCGTTTTGCTGAACATTCGGGTTCATCTTCAGTGCGCAAACAAGCCATCTTGGCTGCCTCCCTATAGTCTGTATATGTAGCTCCCTTATGCTTGCTGATCGACAGGCGATTACCGAGATATCGGGAGTGAACACGATGATAATAAGGTTCGGGTATGCTTAATTATTAACTGTAAAGTTCTTGGCCGTAGCAGGGCAAGCACTACCCTACCTCTTCCAAGTGACTTGACGGATACTTCGTATTATAGGCGTAGGTAGAGTTAGGTAGTAGCTCCTATAACCGAGTGTATTAATCGATCTAATTACTCTGAAAATACTCGAAAAAAACAAGTCTTTTCCTTGCAGAAATATCGTGATAGAACAAAACTCACGGCAAGAACGATGAGGGAGGAGGTGGGTTTAGATTGGTCAGCATCGAAGATCATCTTGCCATCCAATCAGGCAGCTTAATGCGTACCTTATATTGCCGTAAAGGGCAAGTCTAGGATTCTTTTCTCTGTTCATTCTATACTAACATACAAGTAAAACATGCATGGATTCATGAATTCCCGAATGATGAAAGCCCATCATCAAGCTGGGGGGGTTGTTCTTGTATCCAGAAACTTCTTCATATTTAGGAATGAACTATCTTCCAGCTCTCTAAAAGTTGAGCCCCTTACTGGCTGATGGATTAGATAGGAAAAAGACAAAAAACCCTCTCCGTCCATCTTTTCTATACCTTGCCTCTGCCTCTGTTTTTTCCCGGCCCTGCCCTGAATCCGTAGTCGTCCCTTCGTGAGCTGTGGTATAAGTATAAAAACCAAATAATGAAAGCAAGAAGCGCACAAAAAGGTTGACCACCAGCGAGAGGCTACGATACGTTTGTAGGTAGTAGTGAGTCACTCCCCTTCTCCATTCTGGACATATCCAGGGGAGCGCATAAACGCCGGTCAGTCGTGTTGATTAAACAAGAAAGATAATCTCAAGGCCTCCAACGCCGATCCATGAAATCCATACTTCCATAGCCTCAAGGTCTGATAAAAAAGGACCCCAGGATTATGAATCAGTCATATATACACATAGTGTACGAGAAGCAGCGGAAGTTGGTAAATATTCATCTGCTAAAGAGACCGGCATATGGGTCAGCAGAGAACAATGAACAAAGACAACGCCGGCGCCTCCAATACCCAGTTTTCCAGTCCGTTGATAAGGCCCGTCTCAGCTATCCGATGCGGTTATGATGTGAGACATGTTTCGGTAATTAGGTCACCACGACACCCTCCGTGGCAACATCAGTCGACCCAATGCTGAAGTTTGCATTCGATCCTTCGATCTGGCTCAATGCGACAAGGCCGTTATCCCCGACATTAAGACCCATACCGGGGCCTACGGCCGCACCCTCGCCGGGCGGGAACTGCAGCCACTGGTCGAAGTCGATGTTAGGCCCGCTCAGGGAATTCCAGTCAAATTCCTCGGGCTGGCCGTCGGCGAGCCCGTCTAGGTCCATGCAATTAGAGTCGACGAAGTTTCTGTTCGCGGACCATGGCGATTCGTTCGACGTCACGCTCGACTCTGGCGTCATGATATCGGTCGACGGTGGTGAATGGGCGTCGATGGCGTTGTCGGGGGCTAAGGCCGACGTATTGATAGTCATATTGTTCATGTTGACAGTGAAGGTAGCCGACATGGCATCTGACGATGGTGCAAACGCCCGTGTCACGTCGGAACTGAGCGTTGGGTCGGACAGCAAGACGGGAGTGTCTTCCACGGTTGTGGGGAATAATATAGGTTCGGGAGGCGGCGTTGCCACGGTCGGCATAATCATACTACCCGGAGCAGCATAAGAAGGCATCATCGAGGATTTCAAATCGTCCATGGTCGGGTGTACACTATTATTTCCAATGTCGAACGCCGGGGATTGCTGCACTGTCGTAACTTGGGCTCCTTTGCGCATGGCGGCGTTGACAAACGCGACGGCATAGTCAGCCGCAGCATAGATGTCGCGAAGACGTTCCATCACTCGCATGCACTGCTGGAAGCCCTTGTGAGCAGCGGTTCGGACAACCGACGACGGGTTTTTCATCTCGATCATATGAATGATTAAAGCTGGCAGTAGGACGGTCACGCCGGTGGTCGGGAGGAGTTTATCCAGTCGCATGGCATATAGCTCGGCAACCATCTGAGTGATCTGAATGGCAGCCGTACATACACGCACCCGTGACGTCTGTTGGACCTGGGTCGAGGCCTGCTGAAACTCGTTGGGCGACGAGGGGAGGAATAATGGACGATGCAATGCCGACACGGTAGTGAAGTAGACCATGTGGAGGAGATTACGCTGGACGGCAATGACACTGCGGCCGTTTTGGACGTCGAGCGACGATAGCGGCCGATACTGGCAGGATTCTGGTAGCGATTCGGCCCATTTCGTGAGCTCGACATCGCAACGGGCAATGCTCTCCATGTTGCCGAGTTGCTTATTCGGTAGGAGCATCATGGTGCTGTTTGTCGTGTTCTCGTGGGTTTTGGTGCAGACCAACACCGAGTATTGTGCTTTCAACATGTGGCTAATACAAAGGCTGAGCTTCGCCTTTGCAATGCACATTTGTGCCAGTTCGCGCTGCATCCCCACATCGCGCAGCAGTGTGCATTGCGAGTCGACGACTTGGACTTCTTCCGGTAGTACGGCGAAATCAAAGTCACCCTCTTCTAGCATGGGCACGTCGAAATCCTCGTCTTTTATGCGCGTCGGTCTTCGCATACCCAACGCGACCAGTCGGTCACGCATAAAGCACGACCACCATATTCGCTTCCACAACTTCTGTCTAGGCGGCGACATGTTGGTGTTGGCAGGGTTCCGATGGAGACCGATTGTATGGCCTAGCGAAATTGCCACGCCCATCCAATGCCACGTATCCTTTTGATCGTCCGGCGTCTCGTACCAGTAGGTCATCAGGAGAAGGCCCTGGACGAGCAGAAGGCGGTCATTTTCATAGTCGAAATCATACAAGAGCTAATCGGGTGTAAGTATTCAGAAAAAGCGGCTCGGAAAGAATCATGTTCTGTTCTTACCCTAGCTTTAGTGAAGAATGCTCTCCGAGCTGCCTTTCTGGAGGCGTAGCCGGCCTCTTTCACTATCTTGTTACTCACAAACGCAGTAGCGCAGAACATAACAGCTTGATACAAAAATAGACTGGTCTGTCCGCGAGAACCGTCGCGGGCGTCCACGATGCTTAGGAATTCATGGAGATCTAAAAGGGGCATGTACGGATGTACATATTCTACGTAGGCACGTAGCAACGCACCCTGAACTGTGAGACTGGGCACCGAGAGGGCGCCCTTGGCACGAAGATAGGCTACATCTTCAGGGGCGATTTTGGGAGGTAGTGGGCGAAGGAAACCGGGTTGCTGAGAAGATACGTCGGTCTCATCTACTGGCTTAAGCAGCTGCGTCGTCCTCAGAGCCTCAACACCGGCGGGGACGCCCGAGCTGGCGGTCAGGTTTTGATTACCCTGTCCATTCGGATTCGGCCATATGCTGGGGTACCTTGATCCGTAGTTACTGGCTTGCAGAGCGGACAGTAAGACTGAATCCGGTCTTAGATTGGAATGCCGAGCTGAATTCTACGTGTCAGCACTCGCATTTTCTTTCTTTTCTTTTCCCCTTGACCAGCACAACCTCTGACATGTGAAAAGGCGCGATGGGGTTTTTGATGGGGTTGTTGCGAAACCCCACCCGGGAGATGGATCGACTCACAATGAAGATGCGTCGGCACATGACCCTCAACACTGACACGCCCACTTGCCCCTGAATCGTTTGCGTCATTGTCGATGGACGACGCTTGAGACAGGTCGCCCGAGCGGTGCAAGGGGGCAATAGCGATAGGACTCGGCGTGGTTCTCGCTCTCAAATGTGCCTCGGCATGTGGTGGATGTGGGGCACACACATTGTTCATGTGTGCTGATGAGTTGAGGTCGAAGGGACCTTTCCTGTTGCGAGGGGGACAAGGGTGTTAGTACTGTACTGTATTGTACTGTATTGTACTGTAAATCCCGGTCTTAACCATTGTAGTAATCGGGGCTGCACTAGACCGACATGAGGAAGGGGGCTAAACTCAGGAGTCCATAGGTGGGTAGGTACAGTGGATGTGGCGGGTGTTGGTGGGAAGGAATTGGAGATTTGGAGAATCGAAAGAGGAAGCTCTGTGCGTGACGCAATATGCAGCACCGGAATCTCATAATTTTTTTTCAATGTACTGCATGTAGGTACGGAAATCAAAGCATGAGGCTCATAGGGACAGACAGGGAGGAAAAAGGAAAAAGGAAAAAGGCACAAAAAAAATTCGGTTAAGAGTTTGTCAGCAAGGATGAGGTAAGAAACGTACCTGCGACGACGGCTTTCTTGCACAACGCATTCAACACCGTCCCATCGACAATTACCACAAGGGTTCTTCTCGACTACATCACACCGGACTTTCCGAGCTCGACATGACACACATGCACGAGCAGCCCGTCTTTTGGTCACCTTAGTCGGCCCATTGGGCTCCCCTGCTGCAGCTCGCTTTTTGGTCGACGTAGGCCCTTGGTCTGTTGCCGTTACCGTTGCCGTTGCTGCTGAAGGTGTCATCGTAGTTGTTGTAGTTGTTGTTGTCGATGTTGGTGTTGTATCTGGTGTCGTGGATTCTTCGTTGGCCGAGTCGGGCGAGCGGATCGAACTTGACTCTTCCGAACTCATCTTGCCTCCGGTCTATAAGTGACTCTTCCTCAAATACTGGCAACTCCCAGACACCCAAGGCAGAAATCCAGTGACCAATGCCTATGGTGGTACGAAAGAAAATGTGGAATCTCGAGCAGATAAGCAGTGGGTAGTGCCTTTTTGTTTTCTTTTAAGGTGTATGAAGCCCCTATGCAGCGAAGAGCTCGGTTGTGCAAATCGAAGTGGGTTTATATAAGGTAGGTTCAGCGGCAATAAGCACGCACGAAAGGAACTCCTCTCATTGGTATACACATGCGGCACTCTGTGTATAAAGGATCTCGAGACCTGGCGGCATGTGAAAAGATAAAGATAAATCCCAAGGAGAGTTGCAATGCTTGAAGATGGCTAAAGTAGACGAATGTCTCTCACGCGGCATGCTCGGGGTCTAGGAGGTAATATATTTATTCCAACGCCATATCTTTAGATCCGCCAACGGGGAATACTCCATACTAATATTTAATACTTTGTACACGGATTCACGCAGACTAGTAACAAAGCCCTGTCTGTGCTCTTTTTAATATGGAAATCACAAGGACTCCACCGATACCGTCGTGGAGTCGCCAGGAATTGCCTACCTACTCATTTCCGTATGGCATTCCCGAGGCCACTTTTTTGTACATAGTAATAGCATTACCTGAGATATACAAGACGATGTACTACTAGACCTGGATGACTCCATAAAAGTTCGCGCAGTACATATGCACGTCTGCTCTTGGCGGCTAAAAACGGTCCTTGACAGGGGTCTCATTAAGTAATGATGGAAAATCGACACATAGTACAAGGAAAAGCGTCACATGTTAGTAAGGGTCGTGTCGATTTACTTATAAAATTTTTACTTTTTTGAAACCACTTGTGACCATCGAGTATTGGCGCTGACGCGCTGATTCCCAACAACTACGCTTTTTCTAAACGTCAGCCATCATCTCTACGAGAACGTGGTGGCGGGTGACCCTGAAGACTACAGGATCTCCCTTTCACTGGATCTTTCGTTGGAGCAGCCCCGATACTGATAGCCTTTTTTTCGTTTTACTCCAGATTGACTGATTGTGGGTGAATCCAATTGATTATTCCCACATAAATCCGGGGCCTTCTTACAAGTTTATCCTGTCCTCGCGACTCCGTGTCATTATCGTGGAACCCGCCAAGCGGCCCCAGACTTAGCCCCGACGACGCCAGTCATTCAGCGTGGAGAGGCTCTAGCTCCAAGTCCAAGTTCATAGCGCCATACTGTAGTTAGTGCATAGCTTCTAGCATACCGTCGAACTGCTTAACCGCCAAGGTGAATCTCCAGCTGGGGACACTGCGGAGGAGCCAATCAGACGTGATGGGGAGTGAGTATTCACCTTGTTTCTATTTGGGAGAGAGGCTTATATGAAGGAGGCGTAGCTCGGTCACGATAGCGAGTCAGCTGTGTGGGGCATGGCTGCCCTTGCCCTATTAGCGTCAACTCAGTGGAAAATCACATGTTCTCGAGACTCGAGTTTGAGTCGTCAGCTAAAAGCGCCATCAGTTACCTACATCAGGTTGTAGCCCTTTTCCACGATGAAGAGGAGTATGAAGAAAGTCGGTATATACTAAGACTATTTACTCATAACTCTTATCTTATGACTAGGACAGCGAAAAGGATGGTATTGGTGGACATGTGCCTGTTCGTAGGAATGCATGACCCCTAGTTGTAAGTATGCACTTAATAAGCATCGCTTCCAATCCGACAAAACGCCGCTGCCCTAGGAATTACTACGTGTTCTTTCCGTCGTCGTTTGAAAGCCCAGATAAACCCAAACTGTTGGGAGAAAAAAAGGGCGAACAGGATATTGTCGATTATTTAGAGCCCGGGTTTCAGTCGTGGTGCATGCATATCTTTATTAATTAGAGTGGGATGTTCCTGATTGTTACGATCCAGGAAAGCAACTCATCCGCAATAAGAAGGGGAGGGTCGCGGCGCCGGTGTGTCGGAGCGACTCCGAAAACGCGAAAGTCCGAAGTACGGACTACCTCCGAAGGAGTTTCGCAGATGATAGGGTAACAACTGTAATCTCGATCTGTTGCATCAGATGCCTAATCAAGCTTATCAAGCGCGATTCGCGACCACGAAGCAGCCCACTTTTTGGTCTGTTTGGTCAGTTCCAAGCATCGAAACTCTGCCTAGATAGGCGCTAACCGCCAAACCAACGTGTAGTGAATTGCGGAGAGGAAACAAGTTTAGGAACATCTTTAGTTTTTGTCGGAGAGTAAGGGCGGAGGCGGGGAAACATGGGTCAGTTGTGAACTGGGAAGGTATTTTTTGTAACTTCTGCCTTGAAATGACGACTCCGACATCATGAGGTTGATTGATCTGGTACCTAGCTTGGGTTGACGTTGTTGCTGTTAGTAAATATAGCAGCAGTTAGTTAATAGCTTCAACATCGCAGTGCCCTCTTCTGAAAGCAACTGACCGCTTATGATGTCGAAATAACCTTGATGCAAGAAAACATAACAATTTTTCCTCCTTGGATTTGCGCGTTCTATATAAGACGTACGTCTGAAGTGGAAGACCATACTATTGAATGTCATCGTAGCTGAATCGCCTCAGACATCTTGGTACTTGCTGCTCCATCGGAATAATTCCGCCTTATGTACATAAATATGGATTGAGTCTTAGTCAATAGTTTTGACTATCAGAAAGCAACAATTCCCTTAATTTTGGGGTTGAAGACGCTCAGTCGTTAGGAACCTCTACTACTTCTGCACCTGATGAAGTGGCAACAAAGTCCTACTGACTCGCATTGTCGTAGGTCTACGCTTCCAGACTGGAAGCGGATCTAGGAGGCAACATACAATTCGCCTTGAACAGGTAATACGGAATTAAAGTATAACGAGTCTTGTCAGATAACGCAACAATGTTCTCTCGGGCCTGGTCTGATCGAGCGCTAGTTAATGGTCCAAGTAATTATGACATTATTGTTGTTAAGGCCTCATGAATCTAAAAGGCATTGGAGGGTATATAGTTGGTATTAGTATTCATAAAATCCCTTTCCACTCTTCTTTCCAAGCCACCCAGCGTCTACCATCTTCGTCAGTAAGACACTTGGGCGGTACTTCGAGTCACCTGTCTCCTGGTGCAAGACTCTCATGATAGATAGGCAAGTATCCAATCCAATGAAGTCGGCTAACTGCAAGGGACCCATTGGGACATTGGTGCCATTCTTCATAATGGCATCAATTGAATCCCGATCGCCAACTCCGGTCTCCAGACAGATAACGGCCTCGTTAATGTAAGGCATCAGGATCCGATTGGCGAGGAATCCGGGCGAGTCAGCTGATACCGAGGTGATTTTACCCATAGCCTTACAAAAGGCAACGGCGGTGTTAAGGGTCTCGGCGCTCGTTTGTAGACCGCTAATGATTTCCACGCCCTTCTGAACGGGGACGGGGTTCATGAAGTGGGTCGATACGACACGAGAGCTGGCGGATGTGTCTTTAGGGTCCTTTGTCGTCGCGGCGGCAATCTTGGTGATGGAGATTGAAGACGTGTTGGTGGCTAGAATGGCGTGTTTCGGGCAGATTTCAGCAAGTTTGGCAAATATATCAAACTTGAGCTGGGGGATTTCGGGGACTGCCTCGATGACAAAGTCGACATCTGATAGTTTCTCAATAGATGTTGCACTTGATAGCTTGGATCGGGCTTCGTCGGCTTGGTCCTGGGTGATGCGTGATTTGGACACATCTTTAGCCAGCAGCTTGTCTGCAAATGCTAATCCCTTATCCAGTGAGGCTTGTGAGTTATCCACCAACGTTACCGGTACACCGGCTCTCTGAGCAGCAACCAGCGCGATACCCAAGCCCTACAGGAAAGTGGTGAGGAGCCGTCCAGAAATCAACAAGGTGAGGATCACATGTCGACTCACCATCTGGCCAGCGCCAATGACGCCTAATCGCTTCACCTCTGCCGCATTTCGAGCAGGGCTGGAGCTAAATTGCCTGAATTGGCTGGAAAGTTGGAAGGCTCTCCTCTTTACAAAAACACCCGCCATATTTTCAAAGCCTCCAAAAACAATTGATGAGTATGTTCTCGCAAAAAGTGACGAAACACTACGATAGAATGTGAAGTATTGATGTCCTAGCGGATAGCCTCGGTGACCGGCTATATGTGGGGCGGATTACATCAATTCTTAATCGGTCGAGTGGTGACAGTTCTCCCCGACTGTTTACTCTGCAGCCAGTACTTCAGCACAGACCACATAGAATCTAATTTGTTTCGCGTCGCGCCCCGCCAAAGCTCAATGAAAAGTGTCGCGTTAAACGCGTCTAAAACACTTACACAGATTTTAATTAGACGTAGGCACTGTTGTTGTACCTACCCAATGCCAGGATCAGCTCCCGTTCGAGAACTTTACCGGCGTGAGGGCTGCAGACTATACGAAATTTCCGGACAATCACTATCGCAGTTTTGGCCGGAAAACCAACTGTAATCATCTCAAATGAGTTTTCACAGCTTTGTCTAAGCATAAGTGGGCGAAGAGGTACTGATTCCTCCCTTGCTAATCGTCGAAATGGAGATAGCGGATGTATCTACGGACATTGTCCACCCCGAAGTTCGGGCACACATAAACAGTCTCGTCTCTGCGGTAAGTTTCCTTGCCAAAAGCTATACCTCTTCTCCTTCGTGTTTCCCCGTGCTAACTTTTGACCCCTGTGCGTAGCTTGGTGGTTTCAGTGCCGAAGACGACGGGAGATACGTACTTGGAGATTCGGCGATCGAAGTCCTACGAGATATCAAGAAATGGATTCGTTACTACGACGAGAAGACGAACCGCATGGATGTTGCGCGGTGCTTGGCTGAAGCAAACGTTGTCGAAGGCGATCTACTACACATCCTCGCTGCCTGGCCCGAAAATGCGACCGAGAACAAGTTCAAGGCTCGAGCCGCACTCGCCTGTTTCGAGATCTTGGTGCCCCTGACTTGGCCGCTAGAGCGAGATATCGAACAAATGACCGTCAACCACCACAGGCACCTACCCGTGCTCCAACTCGCACAACTCGGTTACAAGCGAGCCATAATAAATTACGATGCTGCTCAGATCCTGCACACAGCTGTTCGGGTGGCTTTGCCGTCCATGGCCCTCTCCCGAGGCGACCGAACTGCCCGTGACGAGGGTATTATTAAACTTGTCCTCCTCTTCCTACGAAATGTCGCAATGATTTCTCCTCCGCCCGGAGTGCAATATGACGGCGACGAATCACAAATCTCGCGCTCCGCCTTAATTGACGCATTCTCTTTCCAAGACATCCTCATCACAATTCTCACCATCGCGTCTAACATAGGGGAGGACTTCAATCAAGAAGGCGTGATCATAATGGAGATCATATTTCACCTCGTGAAGCGGGTTGACGTGACGAAGTTATTCATGGATGAGAAACAGTTGAGCAAGACGAAAGCGGACGAACTCACGGCCATGATGAGCAAAGAGGCAGCTATGCATAGACCTTATAACCGCAAGGCTCCGTCTCGACACAATCGATGGGGAACGATGATTTGGGTGGACCGTGGCGACGGCAAGATGTCTACTGTCACAGGCCAAGATGCACTACTAGACGCCGCAACGAGGCAACAAAAGATGGACAAGAGCAAGGTCTTTCGTCCACCCCGGAGATCAACAAAGGAGGAAATGGAACCGAAGGATCTTGGTCCTCCCGTAACACTAAATACGCGAGCCCGTGATCAACTGAAAAATTTCGTGGAGGAATTCTTGGATTCCGGATTCAATCCCCTTTTCCAAGATATACGCAAGAAGTTAGACGATCAGAAAGACTACATCTTCGAATACCACTCACGACAATTTTTCTACCTGGTGGCATGGTTCTTGGAGGCCGAGAGAGCCAGGAAAAAGGCCGACAAAAACAAGCAACCGCAAGCTTCTACTGCAGATGTTGGGAGCTTCAATCTAGTAGCCGGCGTGCTAAATCAGCAAATGTTCATCACATTGAACCGGGCAATGGCTGATTCAATGGAGAACAAGCGCTGGCAGGAGTTGTGTTCGACTATGAGATGCTTTACGCAGATCCTGTTGACTGTGCAGGAGATGTTTGAATCCAGCAACGACGAAGACGAGGAAATCGCTGAGAATATCCTGAGCCGCATCTTTTACGAAGAAGAAACACATGATCGAGTAGCCAACATTGTTAAGAATTATAAAGAGCAGGGATTTGAATATCTCGACGCTTGCACGGACTTGACACACACCTATCTCCGGGTCCTAGAGGGATACTCGAAGCAAAATGTGGACATGCAAGTCCGGTCACGCCGCCGTGTCCGAAGGAAGAAAAAGGCAGCAAATTCCGCTGCAGGGGATGAGGAGAATCCTATCGACGAACAAGACGAATCGGAAAATGACGAGGCGAATGCAGAGCGGACATCGCGAGAGCGGAAGTTCGACTTTAGCCGGTTCACGAATCGTTTTATTCCTCAAACCGTCGTTGACACGTTCGTCTCGTTCACGAAGTACTACCAGGATCTTAATGATGCGCAATTGAAGCGGGCACACCGTTACTTTTATCGGATTGCCTTCAAGCAAGAGATGAGTGTGATGCTATTCCGGGTTGATATTATCCAGCTGTTCTACAGCATGATCAAGGGCGAGGAGCCATTGGACAGTAATAGCAGCAATTTTAAAGAATGGGAAGAGTTGGTGAAGCAGATATTGAGGAAGTGCATCCGCAAGATTGAGGAGCGGCCGCAGCTGATAGTCGAGATGCTCTTCTCTAAGATCAACGCAACTGCTCATTATTTAGAGTTCGGTTACGAGAAACAAACCCTCTCGACAACCCAAGCCAGACCTGGCGCGGAGCTCGAATTCCGCCACATCATAGAGAGAGACCAACAGATCGCCATTGCCGTCGGTGTATTACTGGACAAGAATTTGGCTCATCACATCAAGTGGGTTAAAGATCAATTATTGAAAGGTATCGATGAGAGGAAAGCGTGGGAGAACACTGAGAAAGCAATTGCACCCATCGAGCCATTGGGAACTACAGAACCGTCCGGAGAAGATGCGGCAGCAGCGAAAGAAACACCACTGGTTTGTAAGTTTCCGCATCGTGTCCTGTTGCATGTACTATACTAACCGTCCACTCAGCCATTCGGCCAGATGATGATGCCCGCCGCACAGCCATGTTCAAGAACTCCCACCTTCGTCTCCTTATGAAACTATCCGGGTTTGAGCGTCTTGCTCCTTCCCTAGACGAAACACCTGAATCATCCTGGGTTATTCCTTCAAGATTATCATCTGATGATTTACAAGACACACTTGATCTAATTGGCAAGGCGGAATTTGACCCACCTACCTTTGAAGATGGCGCATCAGCTCAAGATCAACTTAGAAGGAAAACGGCCCCACGGAAGAAGGCCGTTTTTGATGACGAAGACGGCATCGACGACGACGACAATGACGATGATATTCTATTCCCAGCTGGCGGCCCAACTACTAGAAAAGTAGCCGACGAGTTCCTCGATAAGCCCAAGAAGACAAGGCGTCGCCGTCGTCGCAGCGATACTGAGCCCCTGGATGAGGAGCAACTTGAGGAGAAAGAGCGTAGCCGCCGAGAGCGAGAGAGAGCAAAAGCAAGGCGTTTCAAGAGTGAACTTTTTGTGCATGCAAGCGACGACGAGTCAGGTGATGAAGAGCGGTGGGCCGAATTCTACGCTAACGAGGAGCGGATACGGGAACGGCAGAAAGCAGCTGCACTGGGTCTTTCAGAACCTGCGGCTGCTAAAATGTCTAAGACAGCTGAAAAGCGAAAGGCCGAGAAACTCGGCTCGGACGAGAGCGACAACGATGATGACTTGCTCGCTATGACACAAGACTCTGGATCGAGCAGACCTGCCGGCAGAGGCGGTGTAGAAGATGATGATGAAGACGATGCTTCTGGAACGGAGAACACGCCGCTCTCGTCAAGCCCCCATGGTAGCTCGACATCTAGCGCCAAGCGGAGACGGGTTTCTAAGGAGCCGAGTACTTCAGCACCGGCCGCCACCAACCCGGACGGAGACGAAGTTATGGAGGATGCCGATGATGAGGATATACCGGCATCAAAGCCAATTCAACGACGGCGACCGAGAGCCAGAGCAGGGTTTCTGGTGGAAAGCAGTGATGAAGAATAATGAACAGTCCCGGAATGAGTGCTGCATAATAGCATGGCGTTTTGGGTGTATTTAATGGCATTGGGTGGGAGATATTATATTGTGTATGAGTTTGGGTCCGGGCTTTATTAACATTATCATATCATATCCCATCAGTTCTAAGGAATACCAGAACTGATTATTCATATGGAACGTTACCAACATGAGCAGCTCAGAGTATACGCTTACAGACTCACAAAATAGCCTTCCTTCTCATGGTGATTTGTAAAAGAAATATGGGAAGTCCATAGGCGCATGTGAGGCATATTTTTATATTCCCTATCTCGTTCCTCACCCCTGTATTGTGTTTCAGTAACATAAATGGCAGTGAGAGTATCGTAGGGAATAAAACCAGAACATAGGATGCTAATCTGTCGAAGGGAGTGTCTTGGGGGGTATATTCTTTCGCAGCTGCGTCTCTGGAGTGATATATCGTGGACCTGACCCTCGCCGACATACGAGGTAGTTAGTTATCTTTATTACATCTACAATATTTTGCTGAAAAAGCAAAAATCCATTCATACTAAAATAAAGTAGCTGCTAATTGGGTATATAATGGTAGTTCAATGATAGGTAGAACGGAGGGAGACATAACGCAGCCCTGGCTTATCCCGTTAAGAATGATCCTGGCCAGCCGCACTCCCGCCACCTCTTCTTTTTGACGAAGGAGGTCTCGCTGCTGACTCTGACAGCTCTTGAAGCTCGTTTGCTTACGGAACGGCCGATTCAGGCATCAAGCATCGTACACCACAATGTCAAAGACAGTATCGCAAGAAGAACTTGATAACGCACAATGCTTTTGGGAGTTTGTCCCAGTCTACAAGATCGATTCAAAGACCATCGTGAAGTCTAGCCAAATTACCCGCCTCGCAGGAGCCGAAACGATGAGGCTTGTTCGCAACAATACTGGCGTCCCGGTGCCAGAGGTTTACAATGTGTACAAAGAGAAAGAATCTGGGCATACTTGGGTAATAATGGAGTTTGTCGAAAGGGGAGAGCTAGAGGAAGCGTGGGATACATATTCCGCAGCTGAGAAAGAGTCGGCCACCGCACAGCTACGGGGCCACATGGAGGAGCTTCGTCAATTCAAAGGCACATTCATCGGTGCCATTGACGAATCACCGTGTGACGACCATGTCTTCGATGGCAACTGCGGAGGCTACGGTCTATTCAAGGATGAAGAGGATTTCGTTTCCGGCCCCGTCAGCGCACAAAAGCAAGCCCGGAAATCAAAGGTGTTGATGTTGATCTTACCTATGAAATGCTCGTAGAGGTTATGAAGGGCCGTGAGATCGTCTTTACACAAAAACTTTGCTCCCTGAGAGCTTGTGGGGTACTGCCCCGAATGTTGGGATCTCCCAAGGGAGGTCGTTTAAGTTGTGTAACTGCATGTTTCATTGAGCAGCTCAACATCCTGGACTCATTTGACCCGCTGATCGAAAAGCAAGGGAGAGACCACAACCACGTGAGTACCAAACGTGGCAGCAGATCCGGCAGTCCTCTCTTAACTCGGGTTATCGCTACAAATAAGAGTGAGGCTTTACGTACGACAGTGGGGGCAGCCTTCCACTGCGAAATCAAGCTCACTTTTACAGTGTAAATGATCATAGTTCTGACGTTGACAAGAAAAATAGGGACAACGCTAATACATTTTGCTTTCCTGTTTGCATTGAAGCTATAATTACAATGATACTTACACACGACCTAGCTGTGTACTAAGTGCCATGGCTGAGGAATTAAGCTTATATAATTACATCTCCTCTGCTGTGATTCCAGAGATCAGGCATTGTAGTAACTGATGAAATGAGTGGTGTGGCGAGCAGAGCCGGTATAAAAGACCTCATGAGTTTCAGTTTAGAAAGAATAAGATAGATGCGTAACACGTTTGTACAAGCAATACCGACCAGGTACTTCTCCTATTGATGTCCACGATGCTTCTTCAGGCCACACGGACGCTATTCCCGAGGCACTAAAGACACTAAAAGCTGAGTAAACAGATACCTACTTGTTTCTGAAAATATGACTTGTCGTTTCCTTGACCCGATGTGCCGATAATGGGACCATAGAGACGTGTACGGCCACAAGCCAGGCAGAAGGGCGGGGTAATCCTTGCTTCAATAAGAACGAGAATCACGATGCTGTGAAACGTAACAGGGACTTAGCGCGTTTTGGAACCAGACTGTCGGGTTAATCTGGCCCGTCGGTTTCTTGCTTGGCGCACCTCAGCCGCGTCCGAGGCTGATTTCACTCGTCGTTATACAACATCGGACTTTATCGGTCGATCGTCCATCTTCTACCGATCGATCAAGGCATGCAAAGAAACCCCGCGACAGAAATTTTATACGATATCGGTCTATTGGACTGATATGACTTCGTCTGGTTAGTCTCTGGTGTAACTGTGGCTTTACTAAAGACCAGAAAGCTAGGTAGAGAGGGCACTATGAGCGGACCGCGCCAGCTAACAGACGAGACACAATAGAAGAATGTTCAAGAACTTGAGACTCATGCCTACTTACAGGCAATAAACATGATCTGTGGTATATCAGCGAGAAAGTCGTCACGTCTGCATTTGCAAAGCTGGTGGCAAGTGGCGTGGACGTTTATCCCTGAGCCCGTAAGGGCTCGTGTATCAGACGGAATCAAGAATGCCCGAGGAAGCACTCCCCTACATAAGCTCTCCCTTTCCTACTGCAGACTGCAAGGTGTCAATTCATTCTGGATGTCAAGCTCATACACACCAGCATCGGAGTAGAAATATATTGAAAGTTTTGGTCATCGCCTACACACCATCCAGTCGCAATGCGTCCAATCACGGCTGTCGCCCTGGGTCTGGCGATGCAAGCCACCAGCCTGCCTAACGTCCCGCTCGTATCAACGCTGGACGGCTCGGTCACCTGCAAGGCATTTACCGCCACAGTTAGTTCTTTTCTTTTTGTTCTGCATGCATATGCATGCCCCTTACTTCTCCTAACAGGTTTGAATAGTTCGACGACTTAAAGCCCAACCCCCTCATTCAACTGAATCGCGTGGGTGTATACAACGACCTGACCTGGGAAGCTTGGATCTATTTCGTAGGATTTTCCCTCCTCACCAACCCGAAGTGCCAAAGAGCTGTGTCTAACGAACAATAGGGAAAGGGGCTCGCAGGCACAGTCAACGGCATCGTTCCAGCCTCGGGTGACCAGATAGGCGCGACTGGTCCCTCGTCTGACTTACTCCAACTGGGTGTCGTAACACTCACACCTTTCGGCAACATCGTCGCCTCACCCGCCAAATCATTTGATCTGCACAGTTTCTACTTTGGCTGCGTCTTCAACCCCAGGAGAACTATTTCAGCGTCGCGACCGGCTGTGTGATCGTCATCACGGGTTTCAACACTAACGACGAGCAACTGCCGCCCGTCACTGTGGCCTTTAACCCGACGAATCCGCTCCGGTCTCCTATGACTCAAGTTACGTTTCCGGATACCTATAGAGATAGTAAGTTTCTATGTAATCCGATGAGTTTGTATGGGCATATGGATTGGCCGCGGAGCTAGGCCCGGTAGGTTGGAAAATCCGTCGCTAATTCATGTTGAGCAATAGTCAAGAACATAACGATCGGCCTGCCGCTGTCCCTGCCTACACCACTACTTACAGCGCTGTTGATTGACGACGTGAAACATTGCAACTACTGAAGATGCCTCGCCTTGAAATGGACGGAGCAAACACATACACCACGACGCTGTCCTGGACGTCGTTCGGTCGCCGGGTTGAGACCAACTATAGGCCCAGAATGAAATACAAGCACGACACGGATGTCATAATAGGCGGCATCATGGTGACGATTAGCCGCTTCGCAGAGCGCGAGGTCTTGCACCTGCGGCTTGTCGCCACTATCTTCTACTGCCCGCGCCACTTGCGGCGCAATGAGTATAGACCGGTCAGACTGAAGATGAATCTGCACATGAGGCATACCGACCATGTTAAGCGGCAAAATATTCATTTTGCTTGTTGTGGTTGAGTAAATAATATGCTGTTGTTAATCTTCAACGTTGATATGAATTGATGTGAAAGAAACGCCGTTATGAAACATTCTGCTCTATTCATTTAGCCAGTTATGTGTGACAAAAGATAGATAAGAGATATCTTAAAGCCAGTGTCTTCTTTTAATCTATGCCAAGTCCGCCTCATCCATGTTTCTGATGAACATGGAAAACCACTGCACAAGTCTGGTATGCGAAAGCACGTTAAGCTTTTCATTCACCGTATGCATTCCACCAAGTCCGAGCCCTTGTTCCGGATCATAGCCCGGATTATATCGGAAGATATGCCTCGTCAGGTCCCAGTAGTACCGCGTATCCGTGTTTCCCGTCATGAGCGCCGGGGCCATGATCACGGACTCGCCGTACAGGGCGCGCGTGGTGCCGGAGAGCACTCCGTACGGCGTGACACCGTCAACCGTCGTCGGCGACACGGGCGCGGGCTCCAGGATGTGCGCCGCGCTCAGCTTGATGGATCGTGGGATCTCGGGCTCGTCATTGAAGGCCAGCACGGTGAGGTTGTGCTTCGCGGCGACCTTCTCGGCGAGCCGCGTTAGCTTCGCTTTCACCTCCTCGCTCCGGTCGCCTACGTTGACGCGGTGGTTCACGAGCACGCGCGTGCGCTCGGGAAGCGCGTTGTTCTTAACGCCGCCGCCGATGACGTCGACGGCTAAGGAAGTGGTGAACAGGTATTTGACCTCGTCTCCTTGCTTAGCCGCCTCGAGGGCGAGGCTATCCTTCTTTTTCTTCGCGGGACAGGAGAAGGGAGCCTTCCAGGGGAGGTGCTTTCGCAAGTTTTGGGGGAATTCGGGACTGTACGCGTTCCCACACTCGAGGATGGCGAGGTAAGGGTTTTCGGGGTGGAAGTGCGGCTCGTAAGTGTGCGATTCGATCAGTGTGACCAGCTCCGACGTGACGCCGATACCGCTGTGGGCAGGCGGGATCGACGAATGGCCCCCTGGCATCCGCACGATGATCTCTACGTCGAGGTATCCTTTTTCAGCCACTCCCGGTAACGCGAAGAGCGACCCCCAGCTGCTGGCCAAACCGCCACCTTCGTCGACGATGACGGCTGCACCGTCCTTGCCATACCGGTCGAAGAGGACTTTGGCGAGGCTGCTGGCGCCCTGACGTCCTGAGATCTCCTCGTCAAAGCCGAATGAGAGGATGACGGACCGCTTAGGCTTGAACCCGGCATTGAGGAGAAGCTCGACTGCTTCGAGAATACCGATGAGGTTGTTCTTGCAATCTAAAGCGCCGCGGCCCCAGATAAACTTGCCATCATAGTAGCCGCTGTAAGGCGGGTGTGTCCACTGGCTTACTGTCTCCTTCGCGACGGGCACGACATCCTGGTGTGCCATTAAGACTGTGGGGCCCAGGTCCGCATCGCTGCCTTCCCACGTATACAAGAGGCCGTGCGTGTTCACCTTCTCGAGCTTGAGAGAACCGTGCACGAGAGGGAAAGTCTTCTTCAGATAGTCTGCCAAGTCATACATAGAGTCCCATCTCGGGTCCTCGCCCACGGGACCCAGGTCATCGTAGGACTCGGTGGGGATGCGAATGGCGCCGGTCAGGCGGTCAATGGTCTCATTGCGAAACTTGTCCGAGACGATATACTCGTCCATGTCGGACAGAGCCGGGCTCTGCTGGCCCGGCACAAGAGGCTCGACTTGAACGCATTTCGCCGCCGACTGGCTCGGGTGTTCACCCCCGTGGTATTTGAGGCGCTGATACACCTCGATGGACGTCTTCACGACGACGGCAAATGCGATTGCATGAAGCAGGATAGCGCCAATGTATCTCCACCGCGGCTGCTGAGCAGCAGCACGGGGGAGGGGGAGTAGTGAACCCTTTTTCTCTGACAGCATCTTCACGCCCAATGGTTACTACGCATGAAGAGGAAGAAACGGGATCATGACTCCAGGCAGAGAATGAGGAGGTTGTTGTTGTTCGGCTGAGCTCGGGGTAGATATTCATACCCGCCACCCTTATCTCCGACAAGCTATTATCACTATCGGTCAAGTAACTAACCATGGCGAGCATTAGTGGGGTGGTTGGGGAGGCTCTCAAAGTGGCTAATGCCGGGGACACTTTGCTGTTTTAGGCAGCCCACCCCTGATGTTGTGGCACTGGGGAGGGGTTCAACTAGATTAGATGGTTAGGTTCGATTCCAAAACAGTGCTATTTGGTTTTCGCTTGGTTGGCTCAACTACTATCCATGCATAGCGATTAGGGAGTCGGAAATCGATATGCGGGCACAGCAATGGTTGACTCAGTTTGGGCCTTAGGCAGCTTAAAACCGTCATGATACTTACCGACCTTATTACTATATAACTTAAGATTATAGTTTAAAGATACTTCCTACCTGCTTATTAACTTCTATGGATTCATCGGACCGAGCGAAATCAATCGATATCTGGCCAGGGTCAAACCCCAAAACTTCAGTATGAGCGAGCTATGGGGCTACTTAGCTGAGCTGCTCTATTTCAGGTTCAGCGAGGGGAGTGTTATCGTTAGCCGCGAATGGCGTGCGTGGACTTCGCGTTAACACAGCGACGATAGTGAATTCGCGGAACTCAGCATAACTTATTTGAAGACAGAAAAATCAACTTAGATTTGGTTTGAATAGTACACAATCCCCTAGCGATAAGACCGCTCCAAGCAGTACATTTATATCGTTCTCTGGGTTTGGTTATTACACACCGTGCTCCCGTTAAGAGCTCTAGCTTTTATATCATCACCACGTCGGTTTTAAGGTTTTGCTCAGTTGGTTAGTGCATAATACAAGAAAGATAGGAACAAGCCAATAAGTGGTTAGTGGTTCCGTGGCCTAATGGCTAGGGCGCTAGATTTCGGTTTCTATTCCATTCTCTAGAGATTGTCGGTTCGAGTCCGGCCGGAATCGTGATACTTTCACTATCGACCTTGAAACATCTATTTTTTTGTAGATATTTAATTACCCCCTCGTGACAAGCCCGAGAAGCACTTCTCTAGATGAGTCTATTTCATTCCTCTTTCATAATCATCCCTTAATGATGACGTTTGAGAACTTTTCGATACTCGCAGAACCAACGAGACATTGCTATAAGAGCTAAGCTATAATATTGCGATGTATTTTAACATCTATTCTATTGATACACGAGATAACGCAGGTTTATAGATCGCCAAATGCATCTATTTCATCTTCATCGGTGTTGTAGATATCCTTATACCCGTATTAGCTAGTGAATTAGGGTACTATTTAACTACATACGCCTATAGCATTTTTTACGCCTGGGACTTGAAGCTGTCTCTGAACATTTCCCCGAGAATGGAAAAAGTTTGCTTGGTGTCTATACTCTTTGAGAGCACTTCTTATAGTCCATCTTATTTCCGACCTCTGGCTAAGTTCCTGACAGGTATGCCGAAGGGACGCGTATTTCCCACAGAACCGCCGTGCCGGGCCTCTACTTAATCAATCGTAGCTGAACTGGTACTTCCAAGTGGTCTGCCTAGGAAATCATCCACAACTCATCCCGAGACATGTGTCTCACACATAGTGATGCAGCTTCTCTTCCCCTTTTTATCTTTAGCAGTCTCTAAATGCACGCTGGGATAGCCTAGAGTTTCGATCCTCTGGGTATGAAATTGAATCGCTAAGTGCGAACTTGGCGCAATGCTCAGATCAATAGGTCAGAGGCTGCCTCGGCAGTATCGAGTACCTTCGATAATTTATGGTTCCAGCAAGCATCATCTCTTCATTCAGTCCGCCTTAATTCAATGACAGCTCTCTTGGCACACCGCCCAACATTACTAGGCAGCTGGGCCCAGACGATGGCCTTTTGGATCCAGCCCATGCGGAGGGGTAGTTTTCCAAGTACCCCGCGAAGTCTCCCTGCTGGTAACCCCTCACGTCGGCCTCAAGAGTTATACGTAAACAGAAACTCGGCCTCAGTAATGAGTTTTGTCTAGCCTACTAGTCACATTATTACTTCAGCTTGTTCTTGTGTGGGTGTGCGAAGCTTCAATCGCCGGGACAACATACACCCGCTCTTTTTGTGGTGACATAAGCGTCTTCTTCAACTTAGACATATCGACGATACTATCATTGCGCAACTCCGTCTAGTATGGTTGAAATCATTTATCTGATAGCACAGTTCGGAATATAGTTATTAGTCAAAGTCCGTCTCCTCATCATGAATCATTCACAGACTCTATATACCGGACTTCCATACTAGACTAGACGCTCGCCAAGGACAGTGATATATAACAGGGTGTATGCCAGCCTTTATAGAGACTTATATCAACAACCAGACTCAAAAGCACCAGAGATAAAGACAAGAACAACATGTCTGAATACAAAATTTTCAACTTGGGCGATTTTGTCCTACAGTCGGGCATTACGTTACGCAATGCCTTCATCGCGTACAAGACCGTCGGCAATCCTAGTAACCCCGCCATCGTCTATCCGACATGGTATAGCGGACTGATCTCCCAGAATGAGTGGTTGATAGGCAACGACATGGCATTAAGCCCGAAGAAATACTTTATTATCATTCCCGCCCTCTTTGGCAACGGACAGTCGATGAGTCCCTCGAACACGCCTGAACCACGCCCATTCCCGCGCGTCACCATATTCGACAACGTCACAGCCCAGTATAAGCTTGTAACTGAAGGACTAGGAATCGGACACCTCAAGGCTGTTCTTGGTTGGAGCATGGGTAAGATTTTTCGTCTCCTTTCCCCCTCACCTTTCTCCTCTCCACTTTCCACTTCAAGGCACCTAACAAGCGGGAAACAGGCGCGGCTCAGACATACCAATGGATCACGCAATATCCAGACTTCATGGATCTCGCAGTTCCGTTCTGCGGCGCTGCGCGATGCAGTTTGCACAACAAAGTTTTCCTCGAGGGCGTGAAAAGCGCCTTATTCGCGGCCAAAGGAGTCTCTTCGGGCGGAGTCGGCGAGGGCGAAGCGACGGCTGCATCGGAGTACCACGCCTGGACAGTGGGAGAACGTGAGGTCGGGTTGAAGGCTCTTGGACGCGTCTATGCGGGCTGGGGACTGAGCCAGACATTCTACCGCGAGAAACTCTACAAAAGCGTCCTGGGGTTTAAGGATCTTGAGGATTTCATGGTCGGATTCTGGGAAGCCTGGGCTCTTTCAAAAGGTGAGTTTGGCATTCTCTCGGTTTATGTAGATGTCTCCATTTAAGACTGACTCTTGAGCCTTGACTAACGCTACGCAAAAAAGATCCCGAGAATATGATGACAATGTTGGATACGTGGCAAAATGCTGATTGTTCCCAGCAAGACGCTTACGGCGGCGGTAAGCTATTACTTCACCTGTCTATGTGAAATTACTGGTCTTGTTATCATCTAACACGGTTATGTACCAGACTTTGAACGTGCCATGAGGAGCGTAAAGGCCGAGACTTTGGTGCTGCCGTCTAAAACAGATTTATACTTTCCACCCGAAGATTCTGAGTACGAAGTTGCCTCCATGTCACCGGGCGTCGGCAAGTGCATTGCGTTTCCTTCTATCTGGGGCCACTGGTAAGTCATATCATCCCAAAGTCTTCCACGGAAACGGGCTGAGAATCTATAGGGCTGGTGGACCAGGCGACAGCAAGGAAGACGTGAAATGGTTGGATGACTTGCTGAAGACGTTCCTGGAGAAAGGTACAATAGAAGGCTAATGTCGATGTTAATGATAATATGATCAGAGCCAAGGAGTGAAGACCAAACTTTGCTTGCTCCCCCGTTGAGATAAAAGCTTATGAATGGATATGAGTATACGACTCATGAGTAGCAGAATGCCCCTTTTTGCTTATTTCCATTGGTCCAGTTGTACCGGATAGCAATATTGGTCAATGGTGACCCAATCTTTATGTATCTACTATAGGGTAGCACATGCAGGTATCAACATGATACCACCGAACAGCACTGATTAGCCTATGACGCTCGGCTGTATCACCAATAAGGGCCTCCCAGGGCCCTATGAGGCTACTTACATGGCACATCACATGCATCTGTACCAACATCTCGGTACTTACATCCTCAATGATGCTCTGCCTAGTGCGGGTCAAGAGGCGGGTAATACACCCTTACGCGGCTTCTTTGTCCTTAACTAGCTTTACGCAACCGATTTAAGTTATGAGATCGTTCATCCTGGAAAAGAACTAGAAATATAAGATATAAGGTCAATTCAACGCCATGAATCCTCCGATTATAGTTGTCATCGTTGGCGGGGGGCTGGCAAAGAGTCTTTCCTAATGTACAACATCTTGAACGGTGGTAACTAAGTTTAATTTGCTATTCTATTGCTTCGATCGATAAAGAAGTGGTACTTAGGACCGGACCGATGGGAGAGACTTGTACGTGCTGATGAGACTAAGGAGTCGTACCGAGATTGGCCACCTCAGTTGAAGAAGGCTACTAATGAAGCATAGAAATACCCAAGTATTATTTACAGCATAATCATGGTGTAGCAGCATTACTAACATGACGTATATTTACAGCTTTTTTGCGACAAGCCGGAGCATCGAGCTTTCTATCTCTGGGATCACCCCATTGATTCCACCCACGTTTCCGGCCCCATCTGTATCTCTTCTCATTACCCGGATGAACCAAAAGTCCGGTCGAGGCGCTTGTGGCCTTGCAGGTGTATAACCAAGTCCGTCATCTACGTACGCAGCGTATCGTAGAGTCGAGTCGGAAGATGGGTTCCATATTGAGGGTGCAGCGAGAAGCTGGACCCGGAGACGCTGAGGGCGTTCATGTCGAGGCGGGGCTTCATCATCAGTTATGATATGGAGAAACATCGGGATGAGGCTCTCCAGCTGATGGAAGATAAGCTGAAGGAAGAAATTGTCGTGTGACAAATATTATTAACGCATATTAATGACACATCCACATGCTCTCTCGCTGTCCTAATAGTTGACAATGTTATTCTAAGCTTACAACTTCAACCTTCTAAAATAATAATAATAATAGCAGTTAGGAGTAATTAATTTCGCTGATTGGAGTCTTATCTTTTTGTAGTTATGGGGAGTTGCTGGATGCGGTTGTTTCTGATGACGTGACAGCCCGCGTAGGCATCCGCGAGTCTTTCGAGGGGTGGGCTAGGATATTAGTATTGCAAGGGTTGAGAGCGGAAAGAAGATACAATAACGATAAGAAACTATGTAGTGAAGAATGTCAAATAACCTTCCTAACTCAAGTAATCGAGATGAAGCGGCGGACCAGAGGTGCAATCACACAGGCGGCATATGTCTCTGCAGATAATTTCAGTCCAGCGTAGTCTGTGGGTATCTACAGACTCCCAAGTGGGAGTGATGAATGTTTGAGCTAGTAATGAAAGTGGATTTGTTGTGAAGTCAGTCTCACTGGCCAGGTAGGAACATGAAAAGAGAACTATATGAACTGAATAAGCTCTGCTACATTCTTGGTCGTTAAGGAAAGTCCATCTCTAAGTAACACGCCCGGTATCAGCGTGCTTTCTTTGTTCCACCGCAGAGCGCCCGCGCCCTTGTAGATTCCCTGCTAGTACTTAGAGCCTCATTTGCCTTTGAGCTTTCCCTCAGCTCTCATTTAATGGGTAAGAAAACACCTGTGGCTAATGAGCCGACCGAACCTAGTCATAGCCTTTCACTGCCTTAAGAGGAAGGGAGGCAGGGACAAAGGGAGGGAGTGTTCGTTTTGCGAGCCGGTTGCGGTAGGCGAGAAATCCAGAAGTGTAGTTGGAAGGGCGGATCATCTACTTCTAGTATTGTAGGACTTTGTCGAATGCGGGTGGTCATAATACTCTTCCTCCCCTTCTGCAAATTCACCTTCGTCTTCGGCTGTGTCCCCGATCACTTCCCGGCCCCCGCGCCTTCTGGCAGGGCCTGACGTTGGGGTGACGGCACGATCACCGCCGTGGGAACTGTATCCAGAGCCCTCTCTGGAATATTCCTCGTCTACGTCATGCGACAGGTGTCTCGGTCTGGCTGGACTTGATTCCATGCTTTGCTGAAATTGCGGACCATGTCTGTTTCTCGGCAGCCTCGACATGTGCGCATCGGATAGCGGTTCCGTTTGGGCTCGATTATAATCTTGCCTCGTAGCCGGCGGAACTGACCCTTCTATAGGTTCCCCTTGATATGAGAAATGTCTTTTATGGGAGGGTGAAAGCCGAAATTGAGGAGGTCCTGAGCCTTGTTGTTGTCGTCGCGTGGGAGGGCCTCCGCGAGCTGAGGACCAATCGGGCGTTTGCTGCGTAGCATAAGTACTACTGCTAGGATCATGATCAGACGAAGCCCATCGCTCTTCTCTCTTCCTTGCAAGCTCTGTATCTGTGGCCCCCATCAAGTTCTTTCTATAGCTGTCGTATTCAAGAGTCATTGCTTCCACTTGCTTGAAGTGGCTGGAGTCGAGCTGCGGGCCTCGAACTCTTGGATTTTCAAGGTGCTCGTAGTGGGCTATGGAAGCCGCAATCTGGCAGGCGTTACGTATTTGCCGGCCGTTCCATCGTGCATCCGGATCCGCATTGTTGTAATAGTGTTCTTGTGCGAAATCCAAGATATCCTGCTTTTTTATAATCATCGCAGGTTTTTTAGAGATCACCGTCCGCTCTTTCTCTATCGCCTCAAGGCGCTCTAGATTCATCTCGACAATTTCTATGGTCTCTTTAGGTCCAAGCTGTGGGTAGTGGAGGCTGATATGTACGCGTGACTTTAGGGCTTCGTCTAGGACACCGGCGCGGTTTGTTGTTAGAAATAGAATACCTGAATAGTATTCTAAGGTTCGCAAGAAGACTATGACCATGATAAGTTAGAAACATCCCCACTAAAAGTCCAGCCGGACAATCATACCAGAAACGAGGGCATTCCTCTGCAGGTTGTCGTCCTTTTTTTCTCTCTGCGAGAGGAAAATTTCGGCCTCGTCAAGTAGGAGAATACAATCCCACAAGTTGGCGAAGCGAAATATTATTGACAAATTCCGCTCAACCTCTCTAGCCTCAATTCCGAGATCGCCACAGGTGATCGGGAAAAGGGGTTTCTGGTAAGAATGGGCAAGAGCTTCCGCAGTGGCGGTTTTCCCTACTCCAGGGGCACCGTGAAGGAGTATAACAAGCCCTTTCCCCTTATTACGTATTATATCTTGGTTTGTGGTTGTGCGGTCGCTTGACATGGCTTCGCGTTGGATTTTCTTCATCTCGAGATGCTGGTGGATGACTGCTTTGATCAAGGACTTATAATGCTTGCGGATTTTGAGGTTCTCCAGTGGATTCAATAGCGGTGGTATTTCTTTAGTGTTCCGAATATCTGCCTGGAAGAATTTCCTGTCTTTCAGGGAGTATGCAAACAATCTGGGTGGTAAAAGCATGAGATCTTCCGGAGTTAGAATTTGCCCGTTATCCTCGATGTCATCTGCGCTTTCCTCACTTTCAACTATAAATCGATCCGTCTTCGCTAGCTCTTGGAACTGTAGCTCGTCGACCATGTCATCTTCAACTACGACCTCTTCCTTTTTGCCAACGAACCTGGAGCGATCTTTGTCAGACCATTGGAGTATTGGCAGCTTATCTGGTAAAAGGGTCATAATGTATGGCTCTGGCGCCAGGTATCCAAACTCCTGTTTCCAGGGCGGGTGCCACCGCAGGGCCTCACGGAAATCGATTATGATATCGCTGTCAAAATATTCAGGGTCGGCGATTACACGACCTTCATTGTCTTTCGTCATCGTCCACCCCTCGTAGGCCGAGGTGGTTGTACTTCTCAAAACTAACTGCTGAAATTTCTCGCCTCTACTATGTAGGCTATTCTGGAGGCTTTCGTAGTCTTTGACAAATCGAATCGGATAAATTGGTAGAGCTGTGATGCTTCGCTTCCCTTGGAAATAGTCGATGGGGAACCTTTGAACTTTGGGACCGTACTTGTACCCGTCATAATCAAGATAGTAAGCCAGGATTGTGAACTGCTCTGGAATGTCACGGTCTTGACAGTCTTGCCGGATCTTACCGCCGTTATTGAGATCATCCACGACCCAATCTGGCACATCCTCACTGATAAAGGCCACTCTCAGCAGTCTAGGCTCACGCACTGCGGAACGGAGGTTTACCGAGCCACCCGCGCTTGTCTTGTTCTTCAAATCCTGGGATTCTCCCGGCTCATAAACCAGCTCACCCATACGGAACAGAGACCACAACTCGTGGTAGCATACCTTCCCTTGCTGAGTGTGGTTTGCCTCATCGAACATATGGTACGATGGGAGAAGCCTCTGGTTCACAAAGTCGACATAACACTGCAATTCCTTATAGCCTTTGACGCTATTGAACGCATTTTGAAGTGTTGAATCTTTTAATTCCTGATTTTTATTATCACTCTCTCTCGGAACGCCGTCACCGACTTGCGGTTTTGCAGTGTTCTCAAATTGCGTCTTTATGCCTTCGACAGGGAGAGTCGCGTCGTTGGATGATTGGGAAACAACACGCTCAGCTTCATCACCCAAGCCCCCAGTTTGAGAAGCAGCGGCTGGAATCGCCTCAAAGCGGTCTTTCATTGACTGCAATTGATCTCTGATCTTCTTATGGTGGTATATCAAAGTCTTGAATGGTCGTAGGAACGTGTGAGGCTTGTTCTCCCATGTAAACTCGAAGGCCCCTGATAAAGCGTCAAGAATTACGGCCGAGTTGACGCGAATTCTTTCTATTCGTGCAGCTTCTGGTTGCTGATTCACCCACAGGTATTTTCTCTCAGTGGACTGGTAGATTTGTTCCCTCTTCACAGGAGGCAAGCGCCTAAGCTGATCTTCTGCCATTTCCGCATCTAAGCCATCATTGGATATAAGGACTTCGATAGCAAATTTCTCGTCTTCGGGGGAATAATGATTCTTGAATTGGTCCCAATTGCAGTCTCGTACTTCTGCTCTGGTTTCAAACATGTAGGAATAGGCGTTCTGGGTCGTTTCAACCGATTCCACCTGGACGACTGGGGAGGGGACTACCGTCTCACGCTTGATCTCATCTATTCGAGATATGAGGTCCTTCAACAATTCGTGCGTCAAGTCCTTGTTCCCCCCAATTCTCGGTCTCAGTGGTTGTGCTACTTTAGAGGCTTGCGAACGGGGTGCAGATTCTACGTCGCTGGATGTTGAGGATGTCTCGCTATTGGTAGTCTTCTCATCGTTGTAGATAGCTTGTAGAGTCTGGAATCGTTATCTAACTTGTCTTGCTGAGTGTTAGCTCAAATAATTACCTGACTGCCCTCCCCATCGTTCTCGTTCGGTTTGGGATGTCTGTCCACCAGGTCCGGATCCGCGCTATTGCTCGCCATAGTTGATTATTGACAATCCTAGATACAGTCTACTCTGGAGTGCAAAGTTGAAGTAAGGAGTTTCCCCAGGTAGTCAGAGTATGGGTTCCAGCACACTAAAACTTTGAGATATTATAGAACGTATGGAACATTGTTTCAAAGGTTTAAGTGCTTGCTCTTAACAATCTGGGAAAGCTGTTCGGTTATGAAACCCCATGAGAGCCCCCGACCATATGATGCTGTGTACCAATTCGGGTAGTTTCTGTTCGAATCCTTTTAGCCTCAGCCACAGGCGACTTTGAGAGGTCAGTTTCAGCTCATGTGCAAAGATCTAACCTAGGGAGGTGTTTGCTCATGTGCAGTGTATGCAGATTGGTATCCCATGCTGCATATAAAGAGCCAACCACGATCCTTGTCAACTCATTGGGTGCATTCAAGAAGCGAATGCACAGCCTATTAAAAAATACAGCCCCCAGCGTATATTGGCCTAGACCCACAACAGACACGACCCTCCATCGCATCTGATAACCCAAGTTGTCTTCCGCTCATGCAGAGTACCATCCCAGCATATCTAATCCATGAGAAAAACAGAAGAGAGCAGTTGGCAACTGGTTAACTAACAGATGTTTCCACCATCTCGCATAACATAGCTAGCAGTCTCACTTGAAGCTAATAATTTGAGACTCAACCCTTTTCTCCCTCTGTATACATGATAATGCCAGCATAGAAGAATGAATCTCGAGCCTCGACTCCCGACAAGTCTCCGTGAGAGGTTGAACAACGATAAGGAAATATTTATCTTTGACCAGTGGAGGAACAGCTCGCAAACAAAGGAAGTGAGTGCTATGCTTGCAGTCGATGCAATATACGACAAGCAAAAAGCAACCTTTACAGCCAAGTTAGAAAGCGCGTAAGAAAAGTTACTTTTTATATTCTCAATTGTTTATATCGGTTATATAATTGAACTAATGATATCAGCGAACTACAAACGGTGCTTGACGAGTATAGGAGGCTGAACCCTGATGAGCCGTTGTGGGGGGGCTGCAATCCCGAGGAAATTACCTGGGATCAAGTGTTTGGTGTTTTGGACAACACAAAACGCCACTATGACAACACCAACTTCTTCCGCCGCAAGTTTAGAAACGAGGGGTTGATTTCAAGGATAGCCCAACCATTACTGGAAGCCATTCCAGGCGAGAATGGAATAGGCTTGATAAAAGCAGGCTTGATGGTACTCTTTCATGTACGTGTGGGATTATTAATTAAGCTTCGAATAGTATGTACGGGCACGGTGCTAACCGGTTGAGAATTTTGTAACAGGCTGTGAAAGCACGAACAGAATGCTGTAAACGAATATTTCTCTTTTTCCAAAGTGTCCCGGGACGCATAATCGAGGCGAGGCACAATAGAGAACTATTTCCTCACGAAGAATCACTGTTCACGGCTATCCATGAATTTTACAGAGAAATAGTATATTGTTTACCCCACTTAGTCAAGCTGTTGCTTCGGCAAAACAAACATTGTGAGTTGTCTCGAAAGCATATGTCATTTACACCGTTTTATCTTCCAGTCTGACAATATTTAAAGCGCTCAAGAGCATCAGCAGAGCGATTGATCCTATTCCGGAAGTTGAGAAACTCATGGGGCCTGTAGAAGAAGCCGAAAGAAAGCTTCAGCAGCGTATTAACCACTTGAAATCTACGAGCCAAAGGGAACACCTACGTCTAGATCAGGATACAAATCGTGAAACCAAAGCCATCAGACGGACACAGCACCAGATGCTTCATGAGCTGCGACAGGAGTCCAAGATTGCTGATTTTTGGAAACATAGATACGAGGAAGAACACCACAGGGCACAAGAGCTTGCCGCTTTTATGCTTACTGAATTCTACCGCCTGGTTCAAGACTCAGAGCGCTGTCGTCAACTCCCCAATGGTTAGTAGTTATCTGATAAATAGCAGTGAGGATAAATTACTAACCAGAAATTAGAGAGTCTGATGATAGCAAATCCTAGACTTATTGCATCTAGCAGTATGAGCCCTAAGGTCGATCGTGACGGGCTGCTCGGGGCTTTGATATGCGGTGATGCAGAGTACGAAGTCCAAATCCGGGATCTCGACTCTGTCTTACGAAAATACGATACTTTCAGTACCAAGGCAATGTCGCAGTCAGCTTATGTCATGATGACAGACCATTTTACGAGGTGGTTGTACAGACCAGGTTCTGATATTTTGCTCGTGGACGGCCATTGTGCGGAGGAGGCCGGCAAGATATCGCCAATATCGGTGTTCTGTGCAACTCTGGTTGAGAACATCAGGTCCGGAGACCAGCTCTCGATGCCAGCCAATAACTTGGTGTTATACTTCTTTTGCGGGCAGCACGCGTGGACTGACGGGCTTTTATCTGGCCCGTGTGGCTTGATCCGCAGTCTTATCTCACAGTTGCTCATATACTGGCCGGAGAGGGTGTCCCTGGACCTTCGTTTCCTTGAAGAGGTGGCAGGTCTCTGGGACAGTATAATGAGATGGGACGTTCCGCGACTCTGCGACGTCTTTGCAGAGCTTTTATGGCAACTTCCTCGGGATACCAGCCTATACTGTATTATCGATGGGATTTCCGAATTTGAAACAAGCCTCTGGGGTTGGAGCAAGGAATTGCGCACTATCATGACCTGCTTCCAGACGTGGCTCTCGCAGAACAATACTGAGTACGCCACTACGGCATCAGTTAAAGTATTTCTTGCCGGGGCGCGTAAGAGCACGCTCGCCTGCGACTACGTCTCTCCTAGCTGCAAACTTGACCTCAGGGCTGGAAATTTTCATCCTCGATGATGGCCCCAGGGCTTCTTAACATCGTTTCATATTCAAACCATTGTCAAGGGAAAACGACGTCGCTAATCCCGTGTAGGAATTAAGGATATATATTCCACGCAACAACATTATTAGTTGTCAACATGTCTTGGGTTTTACTCCGAAGCAATAGCAACCCTAGGCCTTCAGGATCACCTTTCAGAGGATACGATATGGCTTCACAGTTTGGGCTTTCATTGACTATTGGCATCAAGTACTAGTTTCTAGTTCACCTGAACAATATACACATCTTATCCATTCTACGACTATCTACAGCTTCATTATGAGTAGCTTATGATGTTTGCAATTACTTACCATCCGGAGTACACATAGCCATCGCAGATCAATTTCAGGTTCGCCGCATTTTGTTGACACTGAGGCTTTTGAAAAGCTAGCGGCATAACCAGCTTTGGCGGATACGCCTACCACACGCTACATTCATGATTTGTTATCCATATTAACAGCTCTCTCATAATAGCATAGCCCTTCGTCTTCATTTCACTCATGTAACACTACAGGTATTTCTAATATTATCCGAATAAGTATATATACTCTGCTTCAACCTACGCCCCGTATGTATGCTGGTCATAAGATAATACTCCGTGATACCAAACTCTACACGGAATATCCCCCATTGTAACCGTGCTGCAGTCGGCGCACGCACAGCTGCACGAGCTAAATGCGAGTGTATTCCTTCTGGAGTTCCAAACCCCCCTGCAGGTCCCACATGGGGTATGAGCAACCTAACAGCAAAGGTGTTACCGCATTCCTTGGCAAGTCACAGTATTGGAGTCTAGGCTCTTCACAAACTATTAGAAAATGAGGGAAAAAATTACAAATCGAAGAGAATAGATACCTACAAGATGCATTCTAACCTTGTGTCGCCTTGCTAAACATTGTTGCCCAGTTCCCTGCTCTTTACCCGTCGCTATTATCCGCCCCCAATGAACTCCAAACGGTGACACGTAACAGTGTTCAGAGCCATCCCACGTTACGTGCATGGTTCTCCAAACTAAGAAGATATATAAAACTAGAACAAGCCTCTGCCTGTAAGTCTTTCAGGACAAGATGCAAAAATTGAGCTCTCGCAGCTATTAGTATCCTAATTTTCTTCATAATTAGATGTGGCCATTACACAAACCGCAGAGATTGTTAAAATGGTATCCTTACGCCAAAGTTGTACCATTCGACTTACAAGCTTGACACTCATCATGCTCGCTAGTATTCCGGGCTCTCCTTTGCAGACATGCAGTGCCGCTGTAGTCAGCCAGAACGACGTGACCTCTACCAGCGAGTCAATTCCCGAGGAGACGACGCCACCTCTCCCTTGGCCAACCGACACCACCTGTGAGTGCTGCAGCCAGCGCGCATGGCGACGTCTTCCCGCCACTAATTATTACAACACGGAAAAATAAAAGGATACTGCTAACACTGAATTTTAATAGATACCTTCGATGCCGAAAAGGAAACTATCATCACAACCCCGAATGCGCCGTCCGGCGACTGCTTGCTCTACGCCGGCATCCAGTACGGGGATCCGGGATACAGCGGGAAGAACTGCGGCTTCACGTACCCGAGCACGGAGACGAGGACGCTGACGGTGAATTGCGAAGGGTGCGATAAAATCACTGTGAGCTCTTTTCTAGGGAACTGTCCAAAGGGAGGCCACCATCCAACATCTACCATCATGACGACACCAAACTATAAATACGCCTATGTCTGCGCAACTCCTACCCCAATGGCACGTGTTGTGTGAACTCGGCCTTTAAGACCTGTAGATAATCTATGACCAGTTTATCTAGCTTCAGAACAAAACAAAATGCAATTATCAAGAAAGTATACGTGAGCCGACTTGCGGGATATCTCAGTTAATCCCAGTTCTGTTCCTCCAAACTCTCCGCTCGGCTCTTGGGAATGTAGGGTGTCTTTAAAGCCGTTGATGTTTACTCCATCCTAAAACCCCGAACTAGAGCAAATTTATAAGTGTTACTTATTCCAGATTTTACTGTAATCGACAAGAGTTGCCTAGAGAAAACACGAAGAATGGTACTCATTGGTGCTCACACACTTTGGGAAGAGCACGCATAATAGGTTTACCTATTACTTCCAACTTGTCCAACTTTCGCTCCGTTTTAATGTATAATATTTGCCTTCTTCCCAGTCATGTTACTCGTGCTAGAATTCCCTTAACCTCATCAGGATTGATACTCTCGCTCCCATCAGCGCAAAGACATGCCGAATGAAGATATACAGAACTAGGCGCTCTATTATCGCGCAACCCAAGTCTCTGCACCAATTCCTTCACGTTAGCCGTCCTCACTCCGCCGCCAACTATGATCTCAATAGTACCGAGAACTCCCACTTTCCGAATAATCTTTTCCAGAGTCGCCACATTGTCAATCGCCTTTCCCAGTCCGCCAGAAGTGAGGATGCCACTGAACCCGCACGTCGCAACGGCTTCAAGACTCGTCTCCCAAGACGGAGTAGTAGAAGCCAATGCTGAGTTAGACGTCGGTGTCGAATCGTCACAGCTGACAATTTCGTCGAATGCGCGGTGGAAGACGCTCTTGAACGGTCGTGTGGCCCGGACGAGGCGGACGCATCTCTCTCTATCGACCCAGCATCTCCGCTGTTTCTGCTTCCTCTTGACATCTCCTCCTTGCGGCACATCGTCCCTCTCCTCGTCCTCGTCCTCCTTCAGGATCCCAAACACGAACCCATCACCCCTATCAACATCCAGCAGACCCGAGTCCTTAAAACCCTGAATATCTCCCAACATCGTCTCAAATTCCCGCTCGCTATAGACAAAATCCCTATTACTCCCCGTATCACTAGATGGCGGCGGGCCTCGCGGCCGGATCATGATGCGTAATGGGACTTTTGAGTTGGCAGTAGCGGTGGTGGTGGTAGTGCAGAATTCCTTAAGATCTTCCACAGAAGGGGTAGTACCACCGTCGGTGTAGGACCCCAGCGCGTTTAACTCGATGCGTGTGGCGCCTAGTGCGACGGCTTGGGCCGCTGCCGCGGCGCCGAAGGCGGGAACTTCGAGGCCGAGACTGAGACCCGCTGTGGTCATCTTGCGGGGCGGCGGGGGTCTATCCTAATTTGTGATATTCAGTTTCATTCACCGAAGAGGTAGGGTCTGCGCAACCTAGGAATGCGAATTTGCATACGCTTTTGTAGAATTAATGAATGCTTTTGCACCGGACCTGATATTTAGTGGACGGGACTAGTACCAAGGAGGGGTAAGGTAGGTACAAAGTGGGTTGGAGGGGTTGACAGCAAATGTGATCAGGTTAAGTTAAGTGAGATGTTGCCGAAAGAAGACACCCAACAAAAAAATGGATAACTATAAGAAGAAAAGGGAGTTGTTTTGCAATGATGATATCTTTATCTTGCTTTAGAGTCTTCTCGTAGAAAGAGAATAACCAGATCACATTGTCACGATAACAGCTGTTAGGTTTGGTGTTCTCCATTTAATAGTATTAACGGGCTATCAGTGGGTCCTCCATCGGACCCTGATTGAACGGGCCTACCCGAAAGTAGAAGCTTGACTTCCAGCGCAAGATCACGTGTAGAATACAGCGTCTTAAGGTCTTAACGTATGATACTTCCTAGAAGAAATGGAATCCCTCTGTATTTTAAAAGCTGGAAATCAAAGTATCATGGCATCAACCTGAGTTGTACCGTTTCTGGCCAGTGCCTCCCCGTTCAACCATAGTATCCTCCTCGCAGACGCCTGATTCCACAAACAGCGACTCCTCTTCAGGGGAGTAGAAACGGGTAGGCAAGGGTCCTCCTCCAGTGTTGACCTTGATCGAGTTTCGTACCATGGGAGTAGGGTAGAAGCAGCGGTTGTTGGGATCGACATATGACGGCTCGCGCGAAGATGAGTCGGTAACAGCCTCTTCGGTGACAGTGGAATTAGACTCTAGAGAATCTGTATTAATATTCTCGTCGCTTCGTCTCTTGAATCTGGTCATAATTTTGTGCTGGTGACGATCGCTAGCAGCGGCCGGGGAAGCTGAATACGGGCTGAGGGGATCAAGGTCCGCCACGCCAGAACGAGGGCGGTCTAGCAAGGGTGGTGTCAGTTCCGTAGTTTTTCTTCGCGAAGCTTGTGTGCAGATATATACCCGAATGGAATACAAGAGGTGGGTTGTCAGGAGTCCTGCTCACTTCTCTTGGCGAGGTACTCGCGCACATAGATACCCGCGTTGGGCGATCGTCTCTGGCTTTCAATGTTCTGGAAGTAGTGCTCGACTTCAAAGACCTCAAATCAGTTTCTTTCTTTCTTATCGGGTAGAACTATGTATGATAGATAGATAGAAAACAGGGCCCGTAGTGGAACTTACATAGCATGGTACCGCTGTACTGGCGACGAGCCAGGCTGCCTATGGCGACCTGCATTTCCTTCGCAAGCTCATCCCACGATTTCTCGGCTTTGGCAAGGTCGATTCCTGCGCGCTTGGGCGACTGGGCTACGGCAACGCGCCAGAAATGGCGCTCTTCCGGCTCCGACCACACTTTACCACCCATGGTGACCGATGTCGTTCCAGATGTTCGGGTAGAATCGGGTAAAGTATGGATGATAATGAGACAGGAAAACAAAAAGTACCTGTGCACTCGTATTTATGTGGAGTGGGAGTTTTTTGCTTTGTAAGGTGGTATAGGTAGATCGAAATGCACTCCTGAGGAAAGCATCAAGAGACGAAGAACGTGTGGATGGATGGGTTGGCGTATTAGGGAGAGAGCTTATGGGAGCTTGTAACTTATTTTGTACCCAATCAGCCCATTACAAAGAATCGTGTCCAGGTATATGGCATGTGAACAGTACACGATGGTGTTTGCCACTCATTGGTGGCCTGTTGGTCAGAACCTGTAGGGATAACTATCAGACGATAGTGACTCATTAGAGAACCTGAGGGCAAATGACCAATTATGACATTACTTACAGCTCCCAGAGTCAATACAATAAGTCACACTAAAATAGATAGGTCATTACCTGAAGTTTGAAACCTCCTTAGCTTCAAACATCGATTTTAATATAGATGGGGAATGAATCGCGACTGAGATTAATGGCATAATCCGCATCTCTAGTACGGACCTCACATTCACAAATACACATTAATCTATTCTAAATAACAGTATGATAATGTATATACGTTACTAAGTCACGGAAGAATGAAACCCGTACAAGTTGGGTGTACTGTCCGGCCTAGAAGTACTTTGTACTCTACAGACTATTGAAGCCCCTTTTATTCTAACCGTAAATATGGATTAAGAAACAAGCCATAGGCATGGACGTAATATACCAGATCGAATAGATTATAGATGAGGAGAGATGTTGAACGTGGCATGGAATAATAGCAGCTTGGGAGATAGAATCTGTGGGATGTAGCTGGGTCTGTGCATCATCCTTAGCCTCACCGCAGGCATTGATATATAACAAGAAACGGAGTGACTACGAATATGTGGGGTGAGAGTCAAAGAATAAGAGGGAAGAAGCAGTGGCAAGGAATCAGATGATTGAAGGGTTTTTGATAGGGCTAGTAAGGTAAACTAAAGTTCAAATATAGGTCTATCGACGATATTTATCAGCAGTCTACTCTTCCAGTATTATGTCACCTAGCCTTGTCTATCGTTCCACTACAAAGTCCAATCCTTTGGAGTGAAAGCTTTATAACCAATGCCTTTGGTAAACGTGTATTGCCAAGGGCCCTGCTTTGGATCCTGAGCCAGTTTCAGAAACTCCTCGGCATGCGCATCACCGTTGGCTCCCTCGACCATCGGCCTGCCATCCTCATGTCTCTCGTCAACGAAGTAAAAGCTATGCACTGTTAGCATCCATCCTACAACTGAGCTCGCATCATTACACAGCCCAAGATCCGGTGTGCTTTTAGTTGAGGAATAAGCTGACCTGAAATGTTTATCATTGTTGGACGTATTATGTGCCAGGCTGTCGATCACGTGTGCTGTAGCGGCTTTGCCCAGACCGAGGGTGATCAATCTAGAGGCTGCCTTCTCGTTGAGCGCGTTGCCAGTGAACAGGTACGTCGCACCCTCAGGCCCGAGCTTTCCCTCGGCTTCTAGCTTGAGAAAACCCTTGATAGCTTCGTCGGCCGCGACCACAGCGCTGACTGTGTTTACGTTCAGCCTCTTTTGGAAGTTCTCTATACTATCAACGTCGACCATTGAGGCACTCGGGGGTGCACCGGCATAAGCTATCATCTTATAAGCGTACCGAAATTACAAGCGGACCATGTCTCAAAGTTGGGAGCCGAAGGGCCCCCCTTAAGAGATTTCCGCATCACTCCAGAAGACGGGTAAAGAACACGGGGAGGAAAGTGAAGCTTCATACCATTATATAGAACAACACTGGGGATGCCGACCTCTTTATGGACTTTTTCGAATACTTCAGGGAGCTGTGTGGGCCCGGCAGCATCGAACTTAAAGAAAGGATACTTGGAGGAATCGAATCTTTCAGTTCTCGAGGCGACAGCAACTTTGTAGCCCGCAGCCGCAAAAGTAGCGATGGTGGCCCGTCCTACACCACCACCTACACCAATGAGCAAAGCGACCGGCATAGTTATAATAGTATTATAAATGTTCCTTGGAAGAAGTTAAATCGGTCGTGTTCCTATATAAAATATTCGGAATATATAACTCGAATATTGAATAGAGTATAGGCTCGCTTACAGCCTCAACAAAACCGGGTTCCGTGTCGCTTTATACTCACATTTTGCTAGGGGCATATCCCATGATAAAGCTTTGTAATAGCAGAGAAGACTATATAGTAGCGACCATGAATAGATCCCTAGGACTAACGTCGATGTAACATTGTGATTGTCGCAAAGGGAAACTGTGCCACAGCGGTTGTGATTTGAAATCGGGGGCTTAGAAAGCAATCAGTGTCGCGGCACCATTCCCGGCCGTCAGTCGCACGTTGTTTTCTCTCCTACACGGCACCGCGGCAAGTTTTTGCGAGCAGATTGACGAACCAGTCCACTGACGATGCACGTAACCTAGGCGGATGACTAATTGACCTAGGTGCACCCTATCTCGGAATTTCTTAACTCCAAACACCGACGACAGCGGCCACATGTGCCCCGAGGCTTCAGCATACCATCAACGATTTAAACACAAGGAGGCAAAGCTCCGCTGCCACTACCACTTGCCAGGGCGCAAGCACCTAGTAGTACACTGCATCAGGTCGCGAGAGAAAATAGCCAAAGCCAAAAGAGTTAATCACTCTTTATGTGGTTTATTTTGCAATCTATCAATGTTGAGTTTCGTGTTTCAATCAAATAAACTAACTGTTCCCGGTATTGAAGGTCTCTTCTACAACAAGACTTATTGTATTAGGACGTGGGACCCGCAGTGTTGGCCTCCAGGGCTTATATGCGAGAGCCATTTGAGAGGGGACTTGGGAGGGGGGAGTGTAAACATCGATATCTTTGGATTTCAGGTATCCTGTATCTCACAGGGAATGACCAATGCTAGATCACAAAGATATACCGGCCGAAAGTCAACTGAACTCCATGGGTTTCTGCTTAAAAGTGATGACAGAACTGATTAGAGTCCGATTGTGCCAGGTAGCCATCCAGCACTTGTTAGTTCAGCACCGACATTGCGCGCCTGAGCTTACCTTTTAAAAGCGAATCACAATCAAAGAGCTAGCGGGCTGCGGTCGAGAGGACTCATAGCTGTTCATCCCATTAAGTTATATCGCGCCACATAATAAGTATCAAAGAGGCCCTATCCAAGATAGAACTTCGTTGTGTAATACAATCACCTATGAGTATATATCGCAAGCCGCATGGCATCCGGCTAACATGGGTATCTCAAACTCGAACAAACACCACTATTACTCAAATGGGCTTATAGGGTCGGGAGCGTGAAATCCTCGAGCCATCAACATAGGGCCTAGCCGTTGTTCGAACCTGGAGAACTTCAGGTCGGTGAGCTGGGACCGCAGATGATAATCATGATCCCGTGGGAACTTACAATGCTTTTTTGGTTCAGAGGTTTGACTCCATCTTTAATCCAGATCCCCCAACTGCCCATCATGTTGGCTAGCATCATGTCGGTCATGAGGCGATCTCCAATGACGACTATATCACTCGGATGTGTCACGCCAGTCTCGGGGTGTTTCTTGAAATGGGCCATGATTTCATCTTTGCAGCCAGGCTTTTTGACCCGATGAGAAAGCACGGATACTCCCGTAGCCGCCTCGAGCTCCTTGGCTAACCGTCCGTCACGGTCATAGGCTGTTGCGCCTGCCGTGTTCGACACAATCAACAGGCGATGGCCTGGAAATTCCTTACGGAGCTGTTGAAACCGTTCCTATATGCAATTAGCTTACAAAGTCTCTACAAGCAGTTCGAGTAGGCATTCACTTTCTGAGGAAGACAGTATCACATACAACATATGGCGGGTAGATCTCATTAGTATCCGGATAGGCAAAGCAATCGTCTTTGTCTAGTACAACTGCTCTTATGTTGGATTCTTTCCCTTGAGATCCGAAGGCTTTATCTAGAGGGCTTGGCAGGTCGCTGAAGGTCGATACAGTAGCGTGTGGAAGACACAATGAAGGCTTAGCTATAAGCTTGAAGACATTCAAGGAACCTGAGAGATTGAGGTTCATCGCACCGGTTTGTTAGGATTATGTCTTACTTGTTTCCCGAATTAAGCATCCGGACTAAAGATCAAAGAGTGAGCGAGTGAAGTGATATCAGGGCTCTGAGAAGATTCGACAACTTGATAGGCAGAAATTGGTTCTCTGTTCTGTTGTACCGGGGTTTTGGAAGCTTGGTCCGCTAAAGGTAGCGTTGGGCTGGCACATATTTTAGTGGGCCATGTGAATGTTTCAGGGAGCTTTATCCCTGAACCAAGACCCGTTGCGCGCTATTGAACGCGTCAAGCGATAAAAGTTGCGATGTCAATTAAATTGGACTTTGTTTGGCAAACCTGCTTGGGTTGTCTCCCACCAGATCCCTTTCGTCCTCTGGGCTTATGTTATTATGTCATATATAGAGGCAGCTCGGTAGCACAGGATGGTTCGCACAAAGCGACAACAGCAAGAAATTGCTGAAGCTGCATCGAGAAGCAGCCCTCGGAAAAGGGCCATAGACGAAACCGATGAGCCAGAAAACGACACCCCCTCGAAGCGACGGCGCGGTCGACCTAGCCTTCAAATGCGCCTAAATAACTCGCGCTCAGAATACGACTTTCCTTCAGATGACGAGGCGGAGGCAACACCGAAGAAGAGAGGACGGCCTCCCTCAGTAAGCACTCCAAAACAGAATGGCGTTCCGTCTACCCCCGGGAGCCGCAAGGGCAAGGGTGGCGGATACAGCGTTGCAACACCCTCCAGAACTAAGGGTTTCATCAATGGTGAGACTCCGCGGCGGCAGCGGAATGATCGCTCTGCAAGGAAGAAGAGTGCTAGGGCTTTGATCGAGAAGGTCGTGGCTGGTGTATCCAGCGACGAAGAGGAAGACGAAGATATCGCTCGAGAGATCTATGACTCTAGCGAGGATAGCGATGCGGAAGAAGGAGCGGAAGCTGCAAGCGAGAGGGCTGGTGAAGATGCGGGCGAGGGAATAGTAGACGGGGCGACAACACCGTCCAGGAAGCCTCGTGGCCGACCAAAAGCAAAGAAAGGGACAAGGACACGCAAAAAATCACCTACGCCCCCTCGAGATCTCCCTCCTCACGAATTATATTTCGCGCAGAACCGGCCCGGCGCAGCGAAAACATCCAACAATACTCTCGCATCACTTAAGCTCCTTACACATGAAGAATACTTCTCGGTATTACGCGATTATAAAGACCCCCACGACGAAGACGTTGAGTTCCTGGATTCTATCCACGTCAAGTCCTTTCCTCAGTGGGCTTTCGAGCTTTCACAAGGCTTCAGTGTCTGCCTGTACGGATACGGTTCTAAGCGTATCCTACTACATAAGTTTGCGAAACACATGTACAATACGATTTCGGACCATAGCACGCATCGCATCGTTATCATCAACGGCTATGTACGTGCCAACATGAGCTCTCTCCGCGACATTCTGTCCGTGGTGGCCGGGGCCATCGATCCAAAGCACAAGCTTGCTGCTGGTGGGCCATCTGTAATGATGGAGAACCTCAGAAGCCTCCTATCTAGCCACGACATCATAATCACCATCATCTTGAATTCTATTGACGCCGCTCCCCTTCGACGGCCAGGTTTTCAGTCCATATTGGCCCAACTGGCCGCACATCCCCAGATTCAGTTCGCATGCTCTGCCGACACGCCAGATTTTACTCTGTTATGGGACAGCAGTCTGCGGTCTTCATTTAGCTTCGTCTTTCACGATTGTACCACATTTGCTCCCTTCACAGCTGAATTGGAGGTCGTAGACGACGTCCATGAACTCGTTGGTAGGAAGGCCAGGCGCGTGGGTGGCAAAGAGGGTGTGACATATGTCCTACGCAGTTTGACCGAAAACGCCAGAAATCTATACCGTCTGCTTGTCGGTGAAGTGCTTGTTGCTATGGATGACGAGACCGACTTTTCAGGTGAAAACCCCGGCGTCGAATATAGGATGATGTACAACAAGGCGGTCGAAGAGTTCATATGCAGTTCTGAAATGGCTTTTCGGACATTGCTAAAAGAGTAAGCCTTTCCCTTTTTTCCTCGGCGTCTATGACATTATCTGACTATTATTTTAGATTCCATGACCACCAAATGATAACCAGCCGCAAAGATGTGCTGGGCACTGAGTTACTTAGTGTACCCTTCGGTAAGGAGGAACTGGAAGGGATCCTGGAGGATCTTGTATAGCAAACAGTATGCAAACTTCACTTTACTACCTGCGAGCACCAGTGGTTTTGATCTGTCCCAACATAAGCGAGCGAACACATCAATATATACGACTTTTATGTCATTACCACAGGTATCTAGTCGGCGGTGTCCACCTTGCGCACGCCCACGACCGTCTCGGCTTCATGCGGTTCAACGTCCTTCATGAGTTCGCTTTGATTGTCCAACCCTACCCACTTCGGTTTGCCATCCGGTAGATCAACCACACGTTGGCTGTAGAAAATGTGGCACCTAAACCACAGTTAGTCCACGGGGCTCCCTATGTCTTCTCGTTGGAGAGTATTTGAACTTTGAACGGCATATCATCTTGGAGGGTTGACTTACTGAGGGTCGAACAACTTCTTATCTTCGGCGTTCTCAAACTTAATGATACCCGGGAACATGAGCACCATGTTTCTGCCCTCGTCCAGAATTGGTGAATGGCAATACGCGCACCGTACTTTTACAGGCAGCTCGTAGTGGGTGCCTTTTGAGGGCGCGTGATAAAATGCGAGACCTTCGGCACCATGCTCAAAGTGCAAATCTTCCTTATGGAAAACAGCAGCCCATTGGAATGGTGCACCTATAGATATTCGTATCTGTTAGCGCTCGAGTGTTGCACTATACTCGTAATTGCCGGGGGGATAGAGAGCAAAAAAGTACGTACCGTGTTGGGATTGGCAGTCGATGCAATGGCAGAATTTGGTTGCTAAGGGCTTCTCCCGGCTCAGCCAATACTTTATACGGGCACAATGACAGTGCGCTGTGTACCTCTTCTCGAATTGCTCGTCTTTGTCCGTTGTCCGGTATGGTGGTCGATTCTTATAGTCGTCATCCTTCTTCGAAGGCGTGTTCTGCATGTGTCCACCGCTGCCTTGACCAACCTCGGGTCTCTTATCTTGCACGTTTGACATTGTGTGAAATAGCCTGGAACCAGGGGATATTGGAGATGCTGTTTTGCCAACTTCGGACGGGTGGCTGCACGCGTGGGGATTATGTTCTTTACAGAGCTGCGCGCGTGAAGTCGAGAACGGACGTGATGCGACGAGCTTGGATTTGGTGTTGCTTATAGTGTTAGTTGTGTTGCAGACGTTGGTCTTGTTTAAGAATGCAGATGCTGCCGAGTATGATGCGTGTATCGGGCGATGACGTCGAAGACTTGTAGCAGTACTAGAACACAGTCGCGAAAGAGCCTGCTGCGTTGTAAATATTCGCGACTCGAGCATATCACAGGAAGCTATCGGACTAATAATAAGAAACAGATATAATGATAGCTTTTCGAAAATATATGAAACATTTAAACATTTACAGACTTCTACTCTACTGTAGTCTATAAGCACGACAGCCTAGTTGGAGTGGAAGCTGAGCTCTATCCTACTGTATTAGCCAAATGATCATCTATGACGTCGCTGGACACTACTTGCGACAAGAAAGACTATGATAAACCCTTAGGATTCAATGTTCCCCATTCTGGTTGATCAAGAAGCGCACCTTTTGATAGCTTTGCCGCGGATTAAAGCCCCGATCAGTGACGTAAGTAAATAATGGGAATTTGAAAGGAGTACAGACTTGCTTACCTAATGTAGAGCGTTATCTAATCTTTAAAGGAAGGGATCTTCATTAGGTGACTTACAGTTTATTATTGGCGCTCTAGGCGCGACCGTTTGTGCGGCTGAAACTTTCTATCGATGATCGGAAAGCGGTTTGTAATATTGATTCATATCAAAATTGTTCCAGACTACAAATACTCGCTTCGCTCCAGACGGTCCAGACTCTAATATATTATTTCCTTTTAATGACACACCGTTCTTATGCTTGGCCTCAGAACTGCCCCGAACAATCAACTTAACCTAGCCTAGTCGACTCTATCGTACCAGTCTCGTTCGCTAGAACAATGCTCACCGGACATTGGATTATTCCTCACAAGGCGACGTACAACTCAGCAGGGTTCTGTTCATTATCTCATGTGTTATAGACCCATTCCTCTGACATATCTATCTGTGTCATTATCTAGTTCTACAGCTCAGAGGTCTCACCAGCGATTCCCTGATACAACGCGATGTTACCACTCACAGTAAATTCCAGCTACAACACCCTTTACCTCACATCAAATATTTACTTATCATGCATGCCTTCAATAATGGATCTCGGGCCGCCGTAGATTTTTCATGTAGTCCTTGCAGTAGCGACACGTGTAGCGAGCCAGTCCTTAGCTTCGAAGGCGTGGGCCTTGCATAAGCCACGTCCTGAATAGGTTGTGACACGAGAATCTGTGGAATCTGACAGGTAGATCTCTCGGTGCGATAACGAGAATCTGCCTCGCCTAGCATGCAGTCTAGTGTGAACAGAATCTTCTTGCTTCTCGTATTTTTTGGTAGAACAATGGTCTGGACTGTATGCGATAGCTCGGACCAACTGCCAATTCAGTCTACTATTATGGACCGGCATGGGAAGGTCTCGATACCGCTCTTTGAACCCTTTGAAGTCCTATCGGAAGTAAACAGAGAGAAGCTCTATTTCTTATAAATAGATGCTTTGCAGCTTTGGTGAGCTACATCATTAACCCTCATACAAGCCCGACAAGACCTTTCTTGCAGCCATCAGTTATCCATTGCCATTCACCTCTTCACAAACAAGCCTAGTTCGCATTCCAACTCGTACTACACACAACAAAGCTATCAGAAGACAACACCATGAGAGCCTCAGCCGTACTTGCACTCCTGTCGACTACCGCCGTCGCCTTTGCGGCCGTAGCACCACGACAAGACTCCGGCGACGCCCCTACCAGCACAGCATCAGGCGACATACCCTGCCCCACGACGCCTGCCAACTGTGCCGCGAGGCTGAACGGGCAACTGATCTGCCTGAACTATCGCACGTGGTGTTATTACACCGATCCCATGTGGCACACACCGGCATACTTCCCCGTAGACCTCGTCAACCCTTGTGCCTCCTGCCTTCCGATCAACTGAGACTGGCGAGGCGAGGTCGGGTTTAAAGGAAGGTTGAGATAGTTACAAAGCTATATTAGGCTTCGTGGGAGGCTTTCATGTTGCCGGTTGCGAGAACGCTATATGAATGGATTCTTTATGAGAAAACAAAATCGGCTATTTATGTTATGGGAAGGGAGTCTGAATACAGCGTTCGGCTAAGTTTGGGTTGCCTAGGTTAGGTTAACAAGATTTGGTAATACACCTCCCTCACTCTTCAAATCGATGAAAGACATATTGAAAACGAAAATAAAACGGGTTGGGTGTAAATTATATACTTCATGGAAGAATGACATTAAGACTGTGTTTTTAAAAGAAAAGAGTTGAACACTGTTTATTAGTAAACAAGATAATATTCATCATCGGCGCTTTAAACCCCAAAATTCCGACACCCCAATTCCCAAAGCTCCACCAAACAAGCTCAAAACGGTCCCGCAGACAGCTCTCCAGCATGTTCCCCCCACCATCTCCAAAGTCATCGACGTATCTATTAAACAATTTCGAAACTTGCATATCTAACTTGCCTACAGTACCCCAGGTTTCCCCTACCTGTTTCAGTTTATACAGTTATACTATACGCTATACATACCTACCTACCTAATTACCCCATCTGATTTCTCGACGTCACTTTTTCACCTACTTCGGAAGAGCTCGGTTTAATAAAACACGTAGAAAGTCCCGGTGCACCCACCTACCCAACTCTTAAAGCTCTACAGTCAGCAAGACTGCAATTCAATTCACCACCAGCTCTCGTCACGCATAAGTCTGATTTAGGGTTGGGCCCACCAATGCCCGGTGAGTCGTCTTCGCGATGCCGCGCAGCGCCCTAGAGACCGAGGAAGCCTCGCACGCGCAGATGGAAGCGGTGCGAGGAGCCGGCGTCGGCGCCCTGAAATGGGGTGCTGCATCCGCCCTTCTGGGCGGCCTGGGTCAAATCATGTCGCCCATATACCGTGGGTTGACTATTCAGTTCAAGTTGTGCGTATCTATGTCCATATTCAACTCGTTTATCTATCTCTGTTGGATGAGTCATGTTGGCTTACGGTGGGATACAGATATCTCCAAATGTCTGGCATGATCCTAGGCGGCATGATCGAGGCAGACGCGCGGATGCGTCGCTACGAGCAACAGATACGCGTGCAGCGCATGATTGCTCGGGACAGGGCATATCGGGAGAGCATTGAGAGGGAACTCATGGAGGACGACGATGAGCCACCACCACCTACGGCTACATCGGCCTCAAAAAAGTGAAGCAGAAAGGAGTAAAGGAGTCTTTCTTTTTGAATGGCACTTCATTGTATATCATGCATGTTGTACAAAAAAGCAAGTCATTCATTGCCTGTAAATATTCAGCTACCATGTGAAATTCTCACAAGAAAAAAGCCTTGCAGGAATTCCGTGTAAAATCTCGTAAACGCCGTGCTATGCAGATCATCATCTCTCCATCTTTTATTTTCCACGCCGACTCCCTCGTAAGTATATGACGACTTCAAGTTATTTTGACTTGGTCTCAAACTTCTTCGGGTCCATATTGATCTTGCACAGGCGTGCCACACATCCGCTGAGCTGTAGTAATGTCTGCACACCCTCCAGGATCTTCATGTGTGTGAAGCCAATCTCGCGAATGAACTCGAGCTTGGCATGTTCGCTAAGAGTGGGAATCGTCTTAGTAACCTTAAACATAGTGCTGATGATGTCGTGACATGAGTATCCCAAGTCCCAAAGATCCTTAAGGGTGTCTAGGGCGCTTTCGATGTTGCACTCGTGGCAGGCCTTCAACATCGCCTGCACCTTGATGGGATGAGGTGAGTCAACGACCTTGAAGACATTGTCGCCGCTCACGAAGCCGAAACCGGCATGCGTACTCTGGAGATTGTTGATAGCCTGTCGCATGTCACCCTCGGCGCTGAAGACGAGCGCGGCCAGTCCCTCGTCATTGTACTCGACTTTTTCAGCTTCGATGATTTGTAGGAGACGCTTGACTACCTGAGCATCGGTCAATCGTCCGTAGCGCAGGATGGCGCACCGTGACTGCAAGGGTTCGATGATCTTGTTGGACTGGTTGCAGGCGAAAGCGAAGCGTGTTGTATTCGAGTATATTTCCATCGTACGACGTAATGCTTGTTGCGCGCCCGAGGTCATACTATCGGCTTCGTCGAGGATAACCAACTTGTGGCGGCCAGGTGGGAGGGTAACTTTCTTTTGAGCGAAGCCCTTGATTCGGTTGCGCACAACATCGATACCTGCAGTAGTGAGCAAAAAAGATTAGCAAAAGCTATGTATTTCATAAGAGCATGTGTCTCTTACCTCGTTCATCACTTGCGTTTAACTCTAACACGGCCTCCTTGTAAGCATCCCCCAGTAACTGTCTTGCTAAGCACAATACACTTGTAGTTTTGCCAATACCTGGCATGCCCGATATGATGACATGGGGCATATTGCCATCTTTGGCTATAATCTTCAATCGCTCAATCGTCTCTGTATTACCGACGACATCGTCGAGGAAGACTGGTCGGTACTTCTCGACCCTATTATCCCAGGCTTAGTGTCACTCATCTTGGAAGAATAACGGTGTTGTAAAACTAACCATGGTAGTTCATAGGTAGGAGAACTACTTGTCGCACCAGTCAGTGCCATTTTGGCAGCAGACGTGGAGGACTCTCCCTTTTCATCAACAGCTTTTGATGGAGGCATCACGATATAGGAACTATGTTGTTTGCGGCTATCGTAGGTCTAAAGGTAGATTCGCAATTTTCGTCGTTTGAAGCTGCCTTGATGTAAGGAAATCACTTTACGCGTCTTGGCTGGACAGAGCGCGTCGTTATCGAGTTAAAGACTTTGCGCTAGTCCTAAAGTAGATTAAACCGATCTAACCTAGCTACCCTAGCAGCCATTACTCCCTATAGCTTTGGAGCTCCTTGAGCAGTAACGAGCAGTAACAAAAATCTTGCTTGCAGCTGTGCTGCTGCAGTAAGAATGCATCGACTAGGTAGGTTAATACCAACAGCCAGATGGTGATGGTTTAAGGCTACTGCAATAAGGAACAATATGGTACCAAGCTCTATCTACCTCTTTGGTGCTTCTTTCAAGCTTTCACTTACTTAAGACTTGCTTTTAAGACGGTGTGTAGTAAAGAAACCGTCCAAATCGAACATAGTGCAGCATGGGAGGTAAAAAAAGCCATTTTGAGCCTCCGATGTCGCTACCAAGCTCTGACTATTTTGAAGTCATAGCTACTTCAAATCAACCCAGGGGAAAGTACAAAAGATATATATAGGGCGACTCAACTCTGAAAAAAAAAGCGCAGTAACAGGGTATTTCTTACTGCGTATTATGTATAATTGTAAAGACGGTTTAGAAATTTGTTGAGAGAACCTCAAGTTGCCAGTCCCTTATCAAAAACATGCAGGGCTTGTGATAAATTTCTATGTTTTCTTAAGACCCCAAACACACCTCAACAATTATGTCAAGCTTGGAGAAATTACAGCTTCGTCTCCAATAAAACAATAACACGAACTTCCTCAACCGGATACCCATTAGCCGCTTTATCTTCTCATTCTGTTCTCAATACTCTGTTTCAATTGCAACAGTACTATCAACAGCTCCAACTGGTCTGTGCGCCGTACGCCCTTAAACCGGCGGTTTTCACTCGTCGTTAGCGAATTGAACCGCTGTTGGGCAGCAGCTTGGAAAAACAACAGTCGCCTTTATCCGGTTGCTGTTCCGCACCCTTTTCCCTTTGGACATCGGTCTGGTCGAGTGAGGGCCGTGTCAATTGCTCAATCATGGCGTCGAAACTGTTCAAAGCTTCTTGGCAAGACTTGGCCAAAGCAACAAAGCGAATAAGCAAAACCTATGCTGTCCCAAAGGGATTCAAAGTATCCGGCACAATAGTCGGTGTCAAGCCCAGCAACAGCACTAAGGCGGATCTTGCTTTCATTGCATCCGAGACGCCATGCTCTGCCGCCGCTGTCTACACCAAGACCAAATTCCGCGCGGCGCCCATTACTTTTACGCGCAAACTCCTCGAGTCGCATAGCACCAACATCCGAGGTGTTATCATCAATTCGGGCAATGCAAATGCGGTGACTGGACCAGGCGGTCTGGCCGACGCCGCTGCCATGTCCCAGGCCGCGGATCAGGTCCTAGGCGCAGCAAATTCCACTTTGGTTATGAGCACTGGCGTTATCGGACAGAGGTTACCCATCAAGAAGATCCTAGACGGTGTACCAGCAGCGCATGAAGCTCTGGGAGACACTACATCACACTGGCTAGAATGTGCGACCGCTATCTGCACTACCGATACTTTCCCCAAGTTGGAAGCCAAGACTTTCACCCTTCCCTCTTCGCCGTCCATCGAGTACCGAATTGCTGGTATGACCAAGGGCGCCGGTATGATTTGCCCCAACATGGCCACGTTACTCAGCATGATCGCCACAGATGCCCCGATCGCCGCCCCGGCTCTACAGGCTGCTCTTCGTGCCGCAACCGTTAAATCCTTCAACAGCATCAGCATCGACAATGACATGTCTACAAACGATATCGTCGCCGTCCTCGCCAATGGCGCCGCAGGTGGTTCCGAAGTGACTGAGGTGAAGGGCGCGGACTTCGAGGCTTTCAAGACCGTGCTTACGGAACTGGCCACGGATCTAGCAAAACTCATAGTCCGAGACGGCGAGGGCGCCACCAAGTTCATCACAATCCGCGTCACTAACGCGCTCAGTGAAGCTGGCGCCCGCCAGGTCGCGGCCACCGTCGCGCAGTCCTCGCTCTTCAAGACCGCCATGTACGGCAAGGATGCCAACTGGGGCCGTATCGTGGCATCGGCCGGCTCGGCGTTTGTGCGTCCCGGGCAGGTTCAGGTTGATGATGCCCCCGATCTCAACCCAGACACCACCAACGTGTCGATCATCCCTTCCGATGGCAGCCCAGAGCTGAAGTTGTTGGTTAATGGCGTGCCAGAAGTCGTCGATGAGACACGGGCCGCGGAGATATTGGAGCAGGAGGATATTGAAATCGTCATCAGCTTGGGCACTGGCTCGCATGAGGCCGTACACTGGACATGCGATATGAGCCATGAATATGTGACTATCAACGGTGACTACCGGACATAGAAGAGCATACGGAATGGCCTTGAAGCGATTTCAGTATGTTTACGAAAGAGAATAGAAACAATAATCATGCGTGTTCTCTCTATAACTCAGAAGCACTTGCAAAGCGCTGTGTGTGCCGTAATTTCTACAAGTATTGTTGCTTTCGGAATGAACAGTTCTATAAACACATATTTGCATTGGCCGACAGCACTAGAGACGTGCTACATGTTGGCCGTAACATCTTCTCAGAAACAACCGACGAATAATTCACTATAGCGCCCCCTTGTAATTTAACCCAAATCAGTCGCTCAATCTTGCGGTCCTTTCACAGAGAAGATAACTCTCAAGCATAGCGATAGTTATAACACGTTAGGCTCGGTCCTCCCCGTTCACTTCAGCCTGGTCTATGAGCAACTCATGGCATTCCTTCCATTAGATAGGTGCTTCGCGTGTATAATGCGGGCTCAACACCTTCGATATCCAAGGCTGCTCCTAGTTTTTATAAGTTGTTGCGTCGATATGTACCAAAGCCTCAACCGCGTTGGCGGGCTTTTTGCTTCCGCCGGTGGAAATAAAGGATAACCTGCCCGTATCGAGTTAGCCCGGAGACACCTTGCAACCAACAAACGTTGTGATATTCAACTCTTATGTGTTGGTTTAGTGATAGCTACAAACTGCCAACCGGAGCGCTTCATCCCTGGCTACTTGTCGTAAGGAAATCTTATTGGACAACTGCATTATATATAGTGGATAGGAACCTGACTTCTCTTACCCCTTTTTCTCTTACCACACGCTCACTGCCGCTTCAGCCCAACGTCTTTCAATAAAAGGATAAAAGGGGAGTTCACGCTATCATACTATTTCAAGCCTCGTTTTAAGCCCCGCACAGAAGTAATGGGTGGTTCCAAAACACAACGCCCTGTCTTGACATCTCTTCAAGACCTGACTATAATAACAGCCCTAGATCCGGAGACAAACGAGGCTGAATACGTCACCTTTTATCATATCACCTCCGATGATCATCTCTATTTTGGACAGCTTTATAAGCAGCAGAAGGACATCTCTCTTACTGATTATAACTCAGCGTTGAATCGTGTTGACGACCGGGAAATCTACTCTCTAATCCCTGAAGGCACTGCGCTCAAGATCGCGCCTAGTCACTGGGATGATACCACAGCATTCATCAAGCGGCCCGGATTGAACCGTTATGAAACTATGAAAGGCACTGCCTATATCCCGAAACAAGTCCTGCAAGAGACTCTTATCATGGAGCAGCTCTCCATAGCACCCCACCCCAACATCATCACATACCTTGGCTGCCATGTAAAGCGTGGTCGGATAACAGCGATAGTCTTAGAGCGTCTCGGTCAGACGCTAACACAGTTGTCCCGGACACCAGCCTTCTACCGACTCGACCAAGATTTATTTTCAAAGGTGTTGAATCAGCTGTCCATCATATTCACTCACTAGGGTTGGCCCATAATGATATTAATCCAGATAATATCATGATCAGGGATGGGACGCCTGTGCTGATTGACTTTGGGTCTTGTCAGCCCTTTGGGGCGAACCTCCAATCGCTTGGAACGGACGGCTGGTACGAGGAGGAGTTCTTTACATCCGAGGCGAAGCATGACGAGTACTCCCTTAAGAAGTTGAAGGGGTGGCTTCAAGAGCCGGAAGAACTTGACATGGAAGGATTCTACGACCCTAGTCAACCTTACTACGGCTCCAGTATGATCATCTCAACTGCAATACCCTCCCAAACTGGTCCATTGTCTAGAAAACTCTGTAGGTTAGTCGGCTATAATAGACGTCAGACGATGCCCACGCCTACAGTGCCTCTATATGTTGGGATTTTCAGCATAAGGAGAGACAAGACCACTAGCTCTCCAACAATACAAAGAGAGGAGATAGCCAACTTCAGGAGTGCTCCATTTTGTATGCTGGTAATAGCTCGTACCTGGGAGAGCAACAGGGACCGAAGTGCTTTTACCTCTGATCACCCACAAACGCGAGACCCCTTCACAGCCAAGTTAGCGGGAGTGAATGTCAGACTTTGCCAAAGTCTGTCAGATCGGGTGTTGAGCAAGCACAAGGACGACAGTAGGGGATAGAAAAAGGCTGGCGAGTAAGACGGAAGGAGCCAGTCCAGCCAGATAAAGAAAACTTGAGAGGGCAACTCGTATAATGCTGCTTTGCTCATGTGGCTCTTTCACCCTGGACGAACATAATCTACAAGGAACGGACACAACGATACTCACTGGCAGCCTCGCTGGACGCGTCACTTGTGTTGATGCCAGCAAGACCGGCCTGCCCCAAAAAATTGACCACGACTCTTATAGAAACTGGCAGAGACTGGACTATCGAAAAATCCACATTTCAGCATAGAGGGCATAATCACGTGTAAACAAGTATCTGGTATCCCTGCATTACCTTTATAGGCAAACTGTAATTCAAGTGTCTGAACTGCTGTAGTGAAGTGCTTTTCACAACAGCAGATACTTTATATACCACCTTCCTAGACAGTGGATACGTAAGGTAGGCAGGTAAGCAAGCCACATAAGCTAAGGTAGGTTAGGGCATGTATGTGGCTGACAGAGGCCTAGAATGGCCCAAGCTCCTACGCTAAGGTAGGTACATAAATTGGCACAGTCAAATTCTCTCTCTGTTTCTTCTCGCTTCTGTTTCATAATGACACCTAACAGTTTTCACCTGTTGCTAGGGTCTTCTAATTGGCCAAACAATATGCGAACAGCGGCGCGGGTAGCTGCTTCTTTGCCTATTGCGCTAACGTCATCCTTGATACCACCTTGAGGCTCCCTTCAACACCGTGTTCTATGTTTTCAACTTAATCAATCGAGCCTCGACTCTGCAAAGGTTGCTGTAAGAAGGCCTTTCAGTGCACAGAGAGCTATCTGCACTCAATATCGTCGCTTCCAAAGACAGACTAGAATTCAGCTGGCAAAACATTCATCATGTCGGACATAACGTCCATCTATTTCTCGACGCCGCCGGTCGCGAGGTAAGGATTTTTGTTTGTCTCCAATAACCTCCATCGACGCTAATCGTGTCTGGTTTGCAGGACGGTCGCTACAGCCGTATTCGTGTCTTCGGTTGCTGTCTACACGGGCATGTTATCGATGTATGGCTTTTTCTTCCACTACTCGATGCTCCTGAAATTCCCACCGGCGATCCATCGATTCGTAACGAGTTTCCTCATCACGTCGAAAGACCTGGGTGTGCTCATGGACACGTATTTCGGTACGCGGCATAGCTTCCTCAAAAAGCCTTCGGCGCTAATCAAAGCTCTCAATAGTGTATACGTATCTTAGCCAACTGGAAAGGACCAATGCCAAGTTCTCAAAAAAGGCGGACCTTATATGGTATCTGACATTTGTTGGTGGCGTCATAATAGTAGGTCTATCCATTTTGTTCTCGTGAGCTCTTGAAGAATCCGCTTCCTGTTCAGACATCATCCCCCCTACCTTCACGTCCCTCATATATCTGCCCGTATAGCGCTCTGCCTCTACTGCTATCACGGTTCCTGGAAATGAGGAAGATTACCCCTGCACTCCAGCTGGTCCGTCATTCGTATACCTCAATAGGCCCAGTTTGGGGTGTGGGCATGGTGGGATGTCTTATGGATGACTCGAGTAATGTCTTTGACCGTTTACTCGGGTGGTTTCTAGCGCCCTACATATCTTGTTTGTTATTACTTGTTGCTTCACTTTTATGCATTTTCATGCGCGAGAGATGTCGCTAACTGTGTCATTAGCTCGTCAACCAAATATTCACGGGGGCTGTCATGTACTTGCATGCTTTGCTCATTGCAATTTGCTACACCGCCACCCAAGACCAACGGGGAATGCAGGCACACTTCTACGTGGTGACTGTTCCCGCCCAACTCATGCCTTGGTGCATGCTACTGGCCCAGCTTCTTTTCGCTGGTTGGGGCTCATTCTTACTGGGCCTTACCGGGATCTTCGCGGCTCATCTGCATGATTTCTTGACGCGGATTTATCCACAATTCGGCAATGGTCCAAATTTGATTCCGACTCCCGGTCTCTTCTCTTGGATCATTAGTACGCCTCGGATAAGGAATACCGGTTACGGAACATCATACGCACCTCCAGTTGATTCAAGCGGCCGGGGCGGTCCTTTGCCGGACTCGTGGAGGAGCAAAGGACCAGGCAGACGCCTGGGGTGAGGCTAATGCAGTACTAGTTCTATAGTGAATGGATTATGATGAATGTTCCGTGTATATGAACTGAGACTTCGAATTGCTCAGTGCGTTTGTCGCTTCGTACATGGCATTTCAATATCAAAGCTACGTTACTGTTGATGACGCTGTGCTCGGTGTTGTTTTGAAACGAGTGATCCCTCGTGCATGTTTGCATTCGTCACATCATTGAAGTCTTACCAACAAGCGGAAAGAGTAAGTCACACCCTGGTTGAACACCTCCACAGACAAAACAATATTCTTATCATGCAGATCCTATAGCACCAATGTTTTCTCAACAGTGTAGTTCATACTATTATTGTGTCTTAAGTCATTATTCTCTTCTTACCCAGTCTCTTACCCTTGTATACCATCATCATCCTACACTTGGTAAAGTTTGCCAGAGCATCGTAGCTAATCCCAACAATCCCTATCTTCGCTTTCACATCACTTCGCCTCACATAAATCTTTCGTGTTCTAGTTGGCTGGCTTAAAGCCACAGTTACAAGGCCAGACAGGACTTGGTCCCGACTGCCCTAGCATATTAGACTTGCTAATGTTGGTAAAGCCGAAGAAAGCTTCGGTATCGCGAGTTGGACTACAAATTATTTTTAGGTTAGAAAAGCTTGAACATAACAACCCGTGGAGTTGACTAGGTGAGTAGCAAACAAGCAGTAAAGAAATAAACAAAAATAACATACCTCACGAGCGTCATGATACCGGCGTCACTGTCTGCCATGTAACCCCACGACACCCAGTACTCGCTCCCTGTGCACTGCCTGTCGTACCATTGCCATGTCTCCAGGTTGGTGCCTTGGTATGCTTCAACCACGACATTGCAGGGGATGTCATCGTCATCGTCATCGTCATCGCCCGTCGTCTTGTTAGCTGCTTTGTGGATTTTGAAACTCAGGTTTACGGTGTTAAAGACGAGGTCGATGCCTAGCAGTCTCACGCTTATTAGCTCATTTGTGCTCATTCTTTCTATCTTTTTCTGCATAATATAACACGATTTCTCATAACTCGTATATCAAAGACAGGAATAGGATGTAAAGAGGGGGGAGGGGGAATCACTTACGACGCGACATATCCCGCACTGTAATCATATCATGATCATCAGCAGGCGCAGGCACAGGTGCAGGCACAGGCGCAGGCGCACTATCAGAAACATCCCTCTTCTTAGCGGCGGTCATCAGGACATGGTCATCTGATCTGGCAGCAGCAACTTCGGAGCCAGAACTAGAACTGGAACTCATGACGCTAGAAGTCTGCGGCGGGATCTCGAAGCCGTCGTCGAGCGCCCAGTCATCGAACCCGAAATACGCCCTCAGATCCTCGTCCTCGTCCTGCACGACCATGACGACGAAGCCCAGCTCGCTGTGTCCGCCGTTGACGGTGAACGAACTGGGTTTTTTGTTCCCGCTGCTCCCGCTGCTGTTCCCGCTGCAGATTGGAGCGCTGAACTCGAGCATACCGCAGTCCTGACCCTCTGGCACACTGATCTCGAAGTCGCACGTGAAAGCGGCAAACGTGGGGGTTATTAATGGTGTTGGTGAGGGTAAGGACGAGAGTGAGAGTGAGGGTGAGGGTGAGGGTGTGGGCGTGGTGGTGTCGCTGAGGTGTATGTGCCATTTGCACAGGGTGTTGTTATCGCTGCGCTGACGAGATACCTCGGAGATTGTCCATTGTCTTTCTACTGTGTCGTCGCGGACTTGTAGGGCTTCGACTTCCTTGCTGCCCCTGGTAAGGGTTAGAGGGCTTGCGAAGCCGAGGCTTGCAAGGAGGATGGTTAGGATGAGTGAGGTTCGATACATCTTTGGATAAGATTAAGAGTTATAGTAGTGGTGGTGGCGGAATTTGAAGATGGGTCGGGAGGATGCAGTGAGTGGGAAGTGATGATAGACAATGGCTATTTTGTAGTTCCTCGTGGCGTATTTATAACAATTATGTGCCTAACGTACTGACTACCTCTAATGAGCATCTACTACTACTTGAGTACGTTTATGTATTCTCCTTCAACTTGTTATTCGTCGAGTACGTAAGTACCAATGTATCCCATGTACCGGTATGGTACCTCTTCCATGTTGTGGTCCGCCTCCTAGTTGCTTTTACGCAAAAGCAAACATCGCGAACTGCAGATATCCTTCAAATGCTTGATGAAGAATAATATCACGATAAGAGGCTCCGGGACGGGATTACTAGTGCCTGCTTTACGCTATCTAGACTCGTGAAGCTTCGTTTCTGGGTTGCTTGCTCTGTTGTCGTGTGCCACTACATGGTAGTAAAGTATTTTTATTAGTAACTCCTCTCCAATCCTCAGAGGAAAGAAAAATTAAATGAGGCTGGCAACTCGGGGCCATGTTGTATCATGTATATGAATGATCATACGGAAATAGAAAATGAGGCGGAGACGGACGGCTCTCCACCCGTATGGATCTTACGCACACTCCTGATAAAAACATCATAATGTACGCGGGCACTTGCCTTAGGCGCACAGTCAGCCCCTGATTCTCTTAAAAAAGCAGTCTTGTATGTTATACCTATCCAGGCAGAGAGAAATGCCGTGAAACATGTTTCTCCTTTGGTCAACTTAGTGTTCGCGAAACACCTCTCGTGGCTATTATGCCTAGCCATCGATGTTTGGCTTTGAGGAACCAACTCTTTCGTCGTTATCTGTGCTGTTCCGACTGAGTCTTCGTGGCACGTCGCGCGATTTCTTGCAGGATCGATTCATTGTACATAATCACCCGTCCCGAAGCAAACTTCACGCGGAGTATGAGGCATTAAGATGGAGATGGTGGTCGTTCCGGTCTGGTATCTAGCCTAGGTGCTTAGTGTAACCGTTTTCTTCTATTGTTGGCCACCATACTGACGTGGCTTGCCACTATCACCCTTTTGTCAGATACTAGATAAGCCGTAGTGCTGCTTCCTATGCCGAGTGAGGTTTCCAACATGTTTACAGCATACAGTACCTGCCTAAGTCCCAAGAGGGACCTTGAAAAGACAAACACGGAAGAAGATAGTTTTGTAGTTCGAACTATTCTTTGAATGTGCTGACTTATATACGCTGCGCACATCTCGGGTTGCTAGAGTTCGCTAACTTAATATTTTGCCGCCTCTCTTCCTTCATAATGGTTGATTCTCATGTCCATAGCATCGTCTCGAGCCATAATAAACATATGTAGTACCTAAATAATATCGATTCCCATGCTAGCCCATAAATCCTAAAGCATAAGAGGTATATATATCCTAACACTGATGCCTGATGCCTGATGCGCCGATGCCTATGCAAAAATAAATACCCGATAATACACACAATAACGCTATTTTTTCTGCTTCAACCGAAAACGGCGCTCTTTCCCGTCTTCAGCTCGACCTCCTGCATCACCCACTGCGGCCGGCGCTCGGTGCTGCCTGACCTTGACACGGATAGAGGCGGCGGCGGCTCTTTTCTCCGCTTGTCGAACCCGTCATGCTGGAAGCGAGGCGGGTGTTCTACGAGCGGGTCGCTGATTTTGATGTTGATTGGCACTTCACCTTCGCCGTGACCCTGGGTCAGGCCCTGGTTCGTAGACGACGGCGCGCCCTCAACGGGTGTTGCGTCTTGTACTATTATCACTGGCGGGGCATACTTCTTGGGGACGCGCAGTTTTGGCAAGGAGGGCATGCTCAAAGCCGGGACCTTGGGGGCTCGTGGTGGAGGCGGTGGAGGGATCGAGAACTGGGGCTGCTGCGTTTGTTGTTGTTCTTGTAGGGGTGGCGGTGGCGGTAAAAATGATTGAGTAGTCTGATGGTGATATTCCTGGCTGAGTAGCGGTCGGCGGTCTGGTGACGGGCCACGGCTTCCTATCGAGGAATCTCGACTGTGTGAGCCAAGTGGGTTGTACGAGTCGTGGGCCAAGCTTGACGACCGAACATGTAGTGAAGAGCCTCGAACAGCCGCCGGAGGTGGCGGGCCTGGGGGTGGCGGTGGCATATTTCTGGCATTGGCCTCCTCGCTGGCATTGAGGTAAGCCTGTATAGCATAAGAGTCTGGTTTGTTGCTTTTCACCGGTCTGGGCTGGCGTTCAGTATCGGACTCGTAGGAAGCTTGGCGGCTATGGCTTCGTGGAACGTAGGCTGGGTGCGAAGGCAGCGTAGCGTGTACCCCTGGCCCAGAGTTATTGGAATTGAATCCGTAGAAATGTTGTCTTGATTGCATATCCTTCTCGAACTCGTCGTAATAATCGGCAGTCTTGTTATATGACTTATGAGCACGAAGCTCATAGTTGGTCACCGGTGGCATCCCTCCCATTGAAGTAAGCACCCCTTGGAGAGGTGGTGAGACTGAGCCACGTCCAGATCGTGGGTCATACTTCGAGTCCAAGGGGTCAGAATACAGCCGTTTCTGCTTGCGATGATAGACCCAAAATAATGCCGAACCCCCTAGGAGCAGTAGACCGGCACCGACAGCTATACCGACAATAGCGCCTGTGGTGAATGCAGAGGAGCCACCGTCATGGTCGTTGGAACTCGGTAGTGCTGGTGGGGCTGTAATGTTGACAAGATCGGAAACGAATAGGGAACCACTGAGTCCAAGGAGCCTTCCCGGTGCGGGTTTCTGTTCGCAACCTGCCTTCAAAGCCGTGATGACTATGATAGGGTTAGCTTAGACATTGGATGAGCTGCAGACAATCGACATACAATTGGGAAGATACTGTTGGCTAGGGCTCAGTTCGAGGCACTCAATGCAGGCATCTGCGGCAGCTGCCGTGAAGGCGTTCCCATCTGCGGAACAATACTCGTACGGATCTCCAGCTGAGTTCGTGATACCAGCTTCCAGGGCCGTTTTCACTGGCTGGCAGGCGAAACGGGTGTCACATGGAGACGAAACGCCTTTGGAGGTTGTCGAGTCGTTTGGGAAACTATAGAGACAAACATCCAGGGAATAACGAACATTATCTGAGAGTTGTTAGCCAGACATTTTCGGTTCCGGTGGCCGATGCATACAAAGAAACCAGGAGGTGTCGTTTTCTGTCTCGCTAGTTGCGTTGCTGCTCTGAAGACAATCCAGACAGTTCTGGAACTTTATGCCGTACGGTGAAGTGTTATAGTCGTCATCAGAGCATACAATGTCATTAGGGGTTGTTGTCGAGGATCTAGGATCATTAGGATCCGACTCGGGGTTGTCAAGACATAATGCAGCGCATGCTGAACCCGGCGTCACTTCCAAAGCTACGGCGAGTTGAAAAAGGGAGACGAAGGCGAGGAAAGAGGTAACCGCAGACCTCATGATGCTCTCGTGAAGCTTGGTATCGGCCGCAGGGAGAGATTCAGGGGAGATGGGAGGTGAAGAACGTAGTCTTCAACTTCACTACCATGGCATATGTTCACGTTTGGTAGTATAGGAGATACTACACATGTTATAACGCAAACCCAAAACCAACAGGTAGAAAATAGAAAGCAGAAAGGTCCGATAACCTGACCACTCGGCCTATCTTGAGGACACCCAATCCCTATATGTCAAAGCATGTTATCCACACATGCAACTAGGCTGCCCTCGCGTCAGCTGCAAAAGAGCCAAACGCCCTGCCAATTGCCTAACCAGAAAGCCTAGAATTTCATGTTGGAACAAAACTGCCTCCCATCGCGCCGGACAAGGATAGGATGGGTACGCGTGGAGCTGATTCTGTTAATAGCCATAGAGATTGCTATCCAGGTGAATGATCGCGTCTAACCAATGGAACTCGCTAGGCAGGGGCGTCTGTCAACAGTCTTAACGGCACCAGGTCTCGATGCAGCACGACAAATCTTTAGCGGGCCAATAGACGTCGACGAACGAGGAGGGAAAGTTGGTCAAAGTGGTACTGGGACATTTCACCAAACGCCGAATCATTGGTCAAAGGGCGCTTACTAGTGGAAACCATCAAATGGAGAAGATGTGGTGAAGTGGAGATGCCCAAGCCAAGCTTGAGAAGGGCTCTCTAACAGGGGTTGTGAGTGGCCTTCCAGACGCCGGGCAGCCCAGGCGACGACAACCTATGGAGGTCTCCACTAATCCCCACAATCAAAGTGCAAGGTTGCCTGTGGAGAGGTGAACTACAGCTGAAATCCGGAGAAATCTCTAACCTACGGATTCTAAAAAGACGACTAACACACGAGAGAGAGTACCGATGCTATCTCGTATCCTGTACCCTGTTCAAATTTCCAAGTACCAACAGTTTTATCAGAGGCATCTCTGGTCTTTCCACGGCGTGCAAAACCCATTTTCAACCTCTTCTTAAACATCAGGCCATTTGTCTGTAGGCTTTCGTCAACATCCCGGACGAGATGTCCACCTTGGCGCTTGACGCGCCCGACTGGTCGTAGCGGAGGTATAGCTGACCAATTAAGTTGATGTGACGGTGGTGATGGGCGGCATGCTGCATGCATGAGCTGCCGCGTTGGCAGAACCGCAACCGGGCCTCCCTATTCTGCACCGGCTAAGCACAGATCGCACACTGGCATGTACCAGGTAGATAGGTCCTACCATCCCGAGTCGGAATCCCACCTTGACCCATGCCGCTTTTATTAGCCCGGCTCTACGCTGAACCTGGGCCGAGCCGGGGTTCGCCAGATGAACAAACCGACATGACTCCCAATGCACGACGAACCGTAACCGTAACAGCAGGCAGTAAACAGAGACCGACGGTTTCATTCAAGAATCTATTCTAATTACTTGATGCCCTCAGCTATTATGGCATGGATATAGAAAAGGACATCTTATTCAAATTTCTTTGAACAGGAAGGTGCGATCGCCTTAATTTCTTTTCAAATTTTCAGGATACGTTTAGTGTTTACGATGGTCGATTTCAATATGTACATAGAGAGATTGAAGATCTAACCTAACCTAGGTATGCTGTAGTTGGCTATGAATCCAAGACCGAAGAACGGATCGGAACCATTGAATTAAGTATTCAGGCCAAGTACCGTGCTAACATGCAAATGCGCAGTTATAAACAAAACAAATGGTACACTTCCATGATAACCTTTCCTCAACCCTATCTTTGAATGGATCGTGTGATTAAGGGGTTTGACGAAGAGGCTGTTCCGCTACGGAACGCTTGTTATTGCTGTATGTCATTTCCCATTTATAGCGGGTTTCATCATCCCCAGACGACCCATTGGTGCTATGATCTTCAAGATCTTCGGCGTCATTACACTTGGTCAGGCTCATATTTACAGTGGCCATCTCAAATTAGCGCACTGCATGAGGGTTCTGCTGCGCATAATGTTCTGGTGTTAGGTGGCTACGAGTATCCGGGCCACTGTAGTTTGCAAATCTTCTACACACGAAAAGAAGAGGGAAGTGTAAGAGAAGCTCAATGTCTGGACCGTCACATCCCGCTACAAATCATCGAGGAATAGCCGCAGTACGAAGGACCCACCCATAACACCCCTACTTAACTATTCGACTCGGTGGCCTAGTCAAGGTCCCGAAAGATGGGCTCGTATTATTTTCCTCTCGTAGGCACTTCATTTACACTCTCCAATGGCCCCAGTCTAGCAGTACAATTACATAAAAGGTTATAGAGTGAACTCAAAGACGCCACTTTTCTTTTATGTTTTTCATCCTAGCGCCTCAAGCCTCCTTTTCGACAGCAATACTGCGCTGTATCCAATACCCGCTGAGCGCTCAGATCCGGCATCGTCCGAACCTCTTCTCCCTGTCTGCCAGAATCGTGTTGCCAGGTAACTACCATGCTGCTGCCTAGCCGCGCTTCTTAGACGCAACCTTGCTTGCTGCCGAAGCTCTGATTACGCAGAGTTGCTTAAGCGAGGGAAAGGGTGCAAGCACGCTGCAACTAACGTCGGCTTCTCTGGGAGTTCGATATTTTTCATGCTTGGCGACGTTGCTTCTCTGTCGTGGGGCTGCGGATCGTGTTGGTGTCCGGCTCGCAGATGCTTGTGCCATCATTGCCCGTGCCTGAGATAATAACACTACCTACAATTCTCAGTCTGCTGCCTTGAGACGCCGTAGTCGTTATCCGCAAACAAGAGCGTTTTGCTAGGACTTCTAGGCCTTAAAGGCAATGAAGGCTCATCTTCTACGTGTTGTGGGCGTGCATGTGCGTTCTATGAACGTTTCACTGTCCGCTCATGTGTGTGGCACTTCTATCGGATAGCCGTACTCTCTACGAGTTGGCTTCTATCCCGTGCGGACATATTCTCCATGATGTGTCATAAAAAGCTGTCCTGAAGCTCATGCAAAGATTAGAGTAAGAGACGTCGGGCTGTGTGTGGAAGATTTGACCTTCCACCACGATCCCTCAAATACAGGTTTCGCAGCTTCGCCCATGTCATTGAGTACCGTTTTTACCTCTCTCAGCATCTCATCCAGCTCGTGCTCGCTTCGTATCGTCCGTGGCGCAACTTCTCTGTGCAATCTCTCGAAGGTTGTCCTTTTCTTCCCCAGCTCGTGCTTGACACATGCATGCATACGCTTTGAAAGCACGTCTAAGAGCCCTTAGTGCTCCGTCTGAAACTCTGGGAAGCCGACCCTCAACTAGTGTCGTCATATCCACTACATCGAGCTTTGTTATTCCATACTGCTCCCGGCTCTGAGCGTGCAGCTCCGATCGTAGTCGTGGCAATTTGAAGTGCAAAACTATTTTATTCATAGGAGACTGGCTGAGTCATTACTAGCTTGCAGTTAAGGCTCATGAGCTGTTGCTCAGTGCGCTCGTGCTGCTGGTGGACGAAAGTCTCTTCCTCGAGAATGCGTCCCGTACGCGCTATTATCGCTGTTGTATTTTCCAGCAACGGCTTTTGTATTGTCGAGAACACTCTTGGTAGCTTTATTGTCTCCCAAAATGTCAAAGCTCCTTGTAAGTTCAAGCAAGTTCCGTCCTTTGGAGGCAAGTTCGTACTCAACTGACCATATCTTCTCTCGCCGCTTCTAACTGAAATCCATCTAACTCATATTTGTTTACAAGTCTTTCGTATGCTTAATATATAACATACCGCCATTATGCTGTCGCGTAGCGATAGGCTCTGACATCAGTCTCTCAAGCTCGACAGTGAATTCTTTGAGAAGTGCGACAGTATAGAGACAACAAGGCAAACTCGAACAAAAGCACAGTAGGTGATTGAAGAGCCACAAGTTCTACTCATAAAATATGAACTATGAGTACCAGCAATAATTACTGAACGCCTAATCTTTTACTTGTTCTCTTTTGCTGTTATATAGGTACCTATCACGTTTACGAAAAGGCAGCACATCGGTGGTCTTTCAAGGCGATGTTCTGACTTTAAAGGATGAGAAAGGCTATAGTTTGCTCTCTATTTTCCAACTTGCTAGGGCAGTGAGATGAGATGAGATGACGGACTCCAGTAGGAGATAGATAAGACGTGAGCACAAGGCCACCAGGAACAACTTCTTGTGGTGTATGTAGATGCTAAATGCCCAAGATAGTCCTGATTCGTCAATTATTACCCTTTGGGCGCCACTATCCAGAGCGCTAAGCTTGCTGCTCCTAGTGGGTATATGTGGAGTGTGACGAGCAACATCTGGGCAGAATCTGGGGTCTTGGCTGACCTCTAATACTACCTTCTTACTGCTGTATGCTGTACAGCATACAGCATACAGCATACAGCATACAGCATACAGCATACATTAGCAAAGCCATTCGAACGAAGGTGGATATCTGCGAACTCATCAATCTGTTCTACATATGTGTGGTTTGAATCTACACAAGTAGGAGACCTACTTAGTGTAGGTGCTGGATCCGAATGCTGCCATCTAGAGGATGAGGCTGTCTTCTACGTTCTCTAGTTATTAGGGTTTAGCTTCAGTAGGTAGCCCCTAATCTAGCGTTGTGATTAGGCTTCTTCTTAGTACTATCTTTATACCCGTCACAGTACCGCAAACGGTAAGACAGGTGGTGATTGGACCATCCAAGTAGTCCGTGGCAGGTACTGTATATAGATAATCTAGGCACTTATTTGACAGCTGCATAGTACTGCCTGAGGGCCAGCTGACGTGGGGTTCCGTCAAAAGTCGCCCACTTCAACGGCGTGTCTACGATGCTTTCGTGGCGCATGATTCTCCCTGATTACCCAAGAAATGATTATGTACTGCAAGATGCTCAGAACTTTCTGTTGACACCCCTAGCTGTGGCGCCATCTAGTAGCGCGAAGAAGAGGGTAGTAGAACTCGCACACGAAATTATAACTTGTAAGAGAACTGCTGCGACAGGTTGAGACCGAAGCTTCCTGCCCCTCCCTCGTTGTCGCAACACCCAGCCCATACCAGCCCATACCAGTATCTTCGTCAGGCTGCCCAACCATTCCGGCAAAATGAGGATAGGTTGTCTTCAGTTCGCGCCTCATGTCGGCGATGTGGATAATAACCTGAATCGAGCCGATGCGATTCTTAATAAGTCGAACCCCGAGAATCTCGACTTGCTGGTTCTGCCCGAGATGGCCTTCAGCGGTATGTGGCGGCCGTCTTCGCGTACTCCCCTTCTCCCTGGCTGCGAAGCAACGCCACCACCCGATAACTGATGTACGGTGGTGGATACCGACTAACTTAGGCAGGATATAACTTCTCGTCCCTGCAGCATATTTATCCGTTTCTCGAACCGACTGGCGCCGGCATCACGTCCGTGTGGGCCCGGACGACGGCTTTAAAGCACAATTGCAAGGTCGTTGTCGGATACCCAGAAACGTCCGATGTTTCCCGTAAATATTATAACTCGGTTATCATGGTGAACGAAGACGGCGAAACTTGCGGTCATTATAGAAAATCCCACTTGTACTACACGGACAAGACTTGGGCCCAAGAAGGGAACGGCTTCTTTGAAGGGACTATTCCGGGATTAGGCAAAGTGGCCGTAGGAATATGTAAGTATTTCAAAGGCGCATACTGCCCGAAGTCTTGCTGATCCGAACATTCTTAGGTATGGACATCAAGTACGTCGCCGAAACAGCTTTCTCGCCGTTACCACATACTAATAGTTCGTAGCCCGTATGATTTCGTCGCTGATGAGACCTTGTGCGAGTTCGCAACTCATGCTTTGAAAGTTGGCGCCAATGTAGTAATTGTGTCGATGGCTTGGCTTACCCAGGAAGACCCTTCGTTCTACTGCCTGCCCAAGGAGCCGGACATGAAAACTGTAGCATACTGGATTGGGCGACTGGAGCCCCTAATCAGAGCCGAAACCGAAGAAGAAATCATTGTTGTTTTGGGCAATCGTACAGGCATAGAGGGGGATGCTGTGTACGCCGGGACCAGCGCCGTGCTTGGAATCCAGCATGGAGTAGTGACTGTGTATGGTTGGCTTGGGCGAGCAGACAAGGAACTCCTCATCGTCGACACCGAGAAGCCAGGGATAGGAAAGCTAGTGTACCGCCCAGAAGGAGAAACGAAGAAAGCCGCCAATGCCCCAGGAAGTGAGCCTCATAAACCAACGGAGCGTGATTATACTGGTGCCATGGCTTCAAGCTCATCAGGCTTACCAGCCGGGCCGTCCCAAGACCCGCCACAAGGAATCGGTACCCCAGGACCAAGCCGCACTCCAGGGGTGACTGAAAATCTATCTGAGATTTATCAGCCGGCTTCGGCCAGATCACGTACTGCACGTACTGTCGGCGTTGCTAACCAGGATACTATAAGAAGTGAAAGCCGGAGAGGCCGGCAGGGCGGAGAAGCGCTAGATGGGAGAAGTCGACATCAATCAGAACCCGGAGATTTCCAACGCCGTCAGGAACGCACTCCTATGGCTCCTCCAGCTGAAAATGATGACGGTGATGGTCGAAACACGGTGTATACCAACTTATTGCCCTATTCAAGGGCTGGTAGCTTTACCCCGGATCTTGAGAAACTGGGTGCCGATCTCATGGTCTTCGAAGAGGAGTGGGCTAGCCGACGGAAACGTGATAGCCTGGTCTGTCATGTGGATGAAGACGACTACGTATTTCTGCGAAAGGACACCATACCGGTAAAAAAGCAGACAGCAACTCATGAAAACGATCCTCGCGCCTCACCTCGTCGCTCAACACCGCAACAGGAAACGCAGCAGCGCAGTAAAGTGAGATCCAGATCGGCAAGCAGAAATGCCGTCACACCAGCAGTTCCGGGAAGCAGTATACATGAAAATAACTATGCCTTGCATTTGTCTCGACGTCCGGGGCGGAGCGACAGTGCCCCGGCACTGAAACCGGAGACAAGAAAGGGGGATCATGGCCAAATGGATTTTCGGGACCAATCACCCGGCGTAAGGAACTCCCGCAAACGCCAAACTAGAACCGGCTCCTCAGCTGTGGACCGTGAAGTCCAATATCCTAATGAGACATCACCATCGTGGCGGCGCCAACGCCAAGCCGAGATGTCGCTTAACACCGAGCGCACCGCGAAGCAAAGCCCGAAGCCGGATGTTGTGACTTTGCCTATCCGAAGCAAGAAACTGTTGAATAGAGAAAGCAGTCAAGGTTACAGAGAAGGGTCGATAACGTCAGCTGATCATCCAACCCGGTCTACACCTCGTGTTGTCAATTCGAACGCCAGTAGGTATGACTTGTTCTTTGGCGTTAACAAAACATTAGACCCTGCGTCAACTGCGGAGGAAAAATTATTACCACCTACCCCTAAAGCGATGGTACTACCGTCTGAGTACGATGCAAATGCTGGATACCAGATTACCGCAGCCGCGCCCAGGAACTGAATAAGGCTCTCACAGTAGGACAGTTGACTGTGCTAGAACGTCAAGGGTAGTAGACACAGGGCGATAAGCATGAACTGTTTGGGTCATTTGTTTGACGGTGTTTCTTCAATGTGAAAGCTCATCGGGACCGCGGGACGCAGCAAGGTGATATTGGATGGGTAATCGTTAAGGCGGAGCAAGAAGGCGCCGTCATATATGTGAAGAGAGAAGACCGCAGCCACCGGCATCATGTTGTCATGAAATAACGAACATTATTGACCTTCATGAAATAGATGAATCTCATGAATCCAGGGTCTTGCTAGCCGTGCAACAGGTCCCCGTCCCGGTGACAACTACCCCTATCTATCTGAGTCGGTTTAGATAATGAGCAAGACATCCTCAGTGACGCGTTTTTCTGGGAGAGACACAGCGTAGAGACTCGCATAAATGTATTAACATGTGCGTCCCTTACTTTCTGATAGGAATTGGTCTGGCGGTGTTTTAGCAACCGGGGGCAGGCAGCCTGCTTTTGAGTGAGAAGTGTGTGTGCAACACCCGACTTGGGAGGAAACTGGTTATCCACTCGCCGAGTTCTCCGTCATGTGCCAATCCTACACTTACAGGTTGGTCATCTAGGCGCCTAGAATAACACTCTTCTGGCACAGCACCGAATAGTATCTGTTACCATTCTGTCGGAATGGGGCGCGGGACGCATGCTGCCCAGTGAAATTGCTTTCAAGTATGCACGATGTTAATTGCTCTGCAAAGCACCAACGACAAGAACTGGAGGTGGACCCTGGATTTAGCCCCTTCATCCTCGGATGTATGTCTATAGCTATGGCTCTATAATTGCGGCAGCGACTAGGCTACGATACGATCCTTTTTCTATTTGTCTCCAATTATGTTTCTGGTTGAAGCCAGCCCACCATCTGGCTCAAACCTGGGTGTAAACAACAATCTTCTCGCTAACTAGGATGCTCATAGCACATATGACCATAGCTTCTTCCAAGCAGAGACCTTTTCGAGGCTCGAACGCGGCTCACCGAGCGCCTCTTTTGTCTGACCTATATTACACTGCGTAACGGCGTTACACATGAATTTTCCTTAAACTAGAGGAGTCTCAAGTTTCAAGGCCGGATTGCCATTCCAATAGCTCCATTATCTGCAAATATGAGGATCACGGGCGGTTTACTCAGCCAATAGGCTATACGCAAGACATTGGGTAAAGCAGTTCCTCACCGAAAAAGGGAATGGAAAATGTTACCTTGTACTAACAGCTGACAGTAGTTGCGACAGCGTTACATTTCTAATGTGCAACTGGGGACTATACTTAACCGAGCTAGCTAGATAGGTAACGACTCTACATACTATTATACAGATGTATGCCTACTGTAATAGGACTGTTTACATAGTATTAGGTAGGCCACCTCGGGGCAGGCGGTCGTGTCCTGGCACCAGCTTTCCTGGCACCAGCTTTCCTGGCACCTGGCTGCTGGGAGAAATGAGTTGCGTTCAGCTACAGTAAGTAGAGGGAAGAACCGTTCCTAGGTGCAGACTGATGCTTCCGATTCGGGTCATGGCGACAGTGGAGCGACGACAGGGTTCATTAATTTGGCCAGATCTGCCGGTTGTCATTGGTGGGTGTCTCATGGCAAAATCCAATCAGACGATGCTCGCTAAGGCTGCCAAGTCCCAGTTCCCACCGGGGGCGCAGGTCAGCAAAAGTGATGGACTCGATCGCCACAAGTGCTGAGAGATCTTAGTGGCCAGTCCGCCTGTGGTTGTGCGTGCGACTTGCATGCGGCCCCTGCCAGTCCAACCTCGTCCCTGGAACATACCCGACCCCCATCCAATCATGCTCTTGTACCCCAAGGGACCCCTCCCTTTGGTCCGCTCGCTCGTTGGTTTTGTCCCCTCGATTTCACCGGCAGAGGGACCGCAGAGGGTGCCAGTGTGCTCAACTGGCATTAGGGGCGCAAAACTCACCTTCTTGTCACATCTCGCTAGCCAAAGCGTCACTTACTGGTGTGAGCCACTTGGAATTGGATCTTGTTCGCGCGGGAGAGCATGATATAAACGACGCCGCGCCGTTTCGCCCTTCCCTTGCTGATGCTGGGAGGTTTAGGAGTTTGCAACCCCATTCCACAACCTCACCGAGTGCAGATTGAGTTTCGCCAGCGTTACACTCGCGGTGTTATTCTACGTTCACGGCAGCTGTTTCGTACGACATCAGCGATCGGGCGCCCGAGAGTGCAGAGTAGAAAACCTCCAGCATCCCAGCTTGTTGCGCCGAATTGTCTCGGCCTTGCTTCAGCCGTACAAGCTCCGAGGGAAGGCTAAACGCGATGAGGCGAGCTCTGCTCCTCGCCTCGTTCCTGCGAGTATTGTCGGCGATTCTCGTCGCCAACGGCTCGCCATGCGAAACGGATTGCGGAAATGTGCTCACATCAACTGCGCCAGACCAAATTGTCTGCGACGATGGGGAGTACACTAGCAAGACGGAAGGAAAGGTCCTCCAGTCATGTGTGAGCTGCGAAGCTATGAGTCCATACACGACAAACCAGGGCACTGGACCGACATCAGATTTGCAGGCGATGCTCTGTGAGTCCCCAGTCCATGCCGACTTTGTCCATATAACCAGGGCTAATTGCATTGACCTTGTCTCTTCAGTTAATCTGCGTTTTACCACAGCCCAATGTTTGTTCCGTCTTCGAACAAGCGTTTGTAGCACGTCGTAAGTTCATACTGAAACCTTACCCCGAAAGCGATAGTTTAACTCTAACATTGCCTAGGAAGGCGTGTGGACTGATACAAGGCGCGCTCGAGTATGGCAATCTGTCGTCGGCGGTCACACCTTACGGCTATTGCAGTCTATGGAGCAATTTTGACTTGGATAAGTGTACCGACTGCTTGTCTTATTCTGGCCAAAACGTTCTTCGCAATTGTATGTCCGACAATTAGATCTCGCATGTGCACACGCGCCTTCTTTGTGCCTTGGTTCGCTAACTTGGCGCAGTTGTATCAATACTATCCGGAGCTTGCGACCTCAAAGTTAAAATACAGCCACCACACACTATACCATTGACGGGCGACCCTTTCTCCAACGCTCTGGTCAATGTTACGAACCCAACAGATATACCCGCCACCCACCACAGCGATTCAGTCGGGCCCCTGAGCTATGGCGCTCTTGCTGGCGTTGTTATTGGAGGCGTAGTGGTGATCTTGATCTTGGCCGGATGTGGCGTGGTTCTCAACGGCAAACGTCGGAGGAGGGAGTATCTACGGCGCCGCGATCAGCAGATGAAGAATTGGCCCAGTCCGCAGGGGATGGGCGGTGAGATGTTTGAGACGCCTACGAGTCAGGTGCCCTTGCGGGGCGGCGGATGGTCTGACTCCCCAATTAGTGCCGCCACCGACGGTGTATATCCTGCTTACCCTCGGTACTTTTCTCCCTATAATTCGCAATACAACAGCCCAGTCACCGGTGTTGATGGACAGGGCCACGTGGCCTGGCCCGTGGAAAAGGCCCAGTCTATCGGGGTGGCCATCAGTCCAGATCATGACGGCCCGGATATGCAATGGAATGATAGGAAGGGCAAGGAGAGGGCTGATTTGAGTGGTACGGATAGCTATGAGATGCAGGAGGGTATCAACAGTGCTGGGGGTGCTGGTGGCTCCGTGCCTCCAGCTGCTTCGATATATCCTCAAGCTCCGGTGCTCGGTCACCCAGGGTATGGCAGGAACGGCCGCAACCCACAACGGCCAAGTTCATGGTCGGATCGTGACGAAGCTTAAATTTGAGTTTGCGATGAGGGTGTTTGTGATTCCTGACTTCATTATGCGGGCATTGGTGTGTCAATGGGTTCTGAGCATGGAGTTTAGGTGCCTGAGCGTTTCTTTCTGCTTGCTTTTCCAAGAAGAAAACATTGCAGGCTATATATACAAGTGTAGGATATACCAGAGTACCAAGGAGAATCTAAGTTTCAATTCAGACGCTGATACCAACTTGTCCGCTTCTCAACAACTGGCATTCATTTTCAGGTACTTGGTTGGATATGACCTTTGGGATAATGGCGACAGAGCATTGTAGACAAATTCAATTTGGAAATGAGCCACCAGTTTCCAAGGCTAAGCCACAGTTGACATTGGATCTGTGGCTGGAGCTGCCACCCTCTATGGGCCTGGGCAGGCAGTTTCCCCACAGGGTCCTGATTCTGAATCGAGTAGCAGAAAATTTTGGAGCTTCGGTCTTTTTTTTTCTTAATCAACGCTATCTCGGTCGTGAAATTCTGCACAAGGGAATTTCTAGAACAACGCCACTTCTTACGAAGATCACCGTCACCAATATATCTACTATTCCCCTACGTATAGATACATTGGCGGTTGACAATGGCAACACAAAACGACAAGAAACAGGCCGCGGCCGAGTTCTCTATTAAGCCGACTGCTGTCACGCCTGCGGTTGACACGAGCGAATGGCCTCTGCTACTGAAGAACTACGACAAGCTCCTCGTTCGAAGTTGGTATTCCTGCAAACTATGAAGGAGGGCGCATAGTTGACAAGACGTATAGCCGGACACTTCACACCCATTCCCAATGGCAGCTCTCCCCTGAGCAGAGATCTGAAGAATTACATTTCCTCTGGTGTTATCAGTAAGTGCTATGCAACTTCCCAATGCAGAACAGCATGCTTTTCTCTCAATCGCCTCAACTGTCTTCTTTTGTCAAGCATAAAGCATTGTCGGTATGAAGCTAACTATTGGTTTTTTCTAGACCTCGACAAGTAAGATGTGACGAATAATCTTTGAAAGCAAAACCGCTCTCTAACGCGATGAATAGGCCTTCCAACCCCAGTTCGCACGAAGTAGTAGCCTGGGTCAAGCGCATCCTACGGTATGCATTCTTCAACCGGCTATGACGACGCGTACATCAAGCGGTCACTAACAATCCAAATGCAGAACGGAGAAGACAGGTCACTCGGGTACACTCGATCCTAAAGGTTCGGAAAATCTCTTCATCCTCTCTTTCCTATAGTGCGGCGCTAGCGCCTGGTCTGCGACTACTCTTCCGCGTCAATTGCTGACCATGAGTTGCGAACAGTGACTGGATGCTTGATCGTCTGTATTGATCGCGCGACCCGACTGGTCAAATCCCAACAAGGAGCAGGAAAGGAATACGTTGCAGTGGTACGCATTTACTAATCGCTATTGGGGATGTGGAGGGCATGATGCTAACTTATCCTGCGACTTAGATTCGTCTTCACGACAAGCTTCCTGGTGGCGAGGCACAGTTCGCGCGCGCTCTGGAGACATTGACTGGTGCCCTCTTCCAGCGACCTCCTCTAATCTCCGCCGTTAAGCGTCAACTACGTATCCGTACCATCCACGAAAGCCGCGTTATCGAATTCGATAATGACCGTCATTTGGGCATCTTTTGGGTCAGCTGTGAGGCTGGAACCTACATCCGAACCCTCTGTGTTCACATGGGTCTCCTTCTTGGTGTTGGTGCGCACATGCAGGAACTCCGACGAGTACGGTATGGCACCCAGAAAACTCTTTTGCAGCGTTGGATAGGCATATTCAATACGGAACATGTTCTTGACTAACTTGATTTTTGACAGCTCCGGAGCGATGGACGAAACAAAGGGCTTGGTAACTTTACATGATGTCTTGGATGCGCAATGGACGTATGACAATACCAGAGACGAAACCTACCTACGCACAGTCATCTCACCGCTCGAGACACTTCTTACATCCTACAAGCGCATAGTGGTCAAGGACAGTACCGTAAGCACTTCAGAAACGATAATGAATTGTTGCATGCACGCTAACATTTAAAAAAAGGTTAATGCAATTTGCTACGGTGCCAAGCTAATGATTCCGGGACTGTTACGATACGAGGCTGGCATTGAGGCCCACGAAGAGGTTGTGCTGATGACAACCAAGGGAGAAGCTATCGCTTTGGGTATCGCGATGATGAGCACGGTCGAAATGTCGTCTTGCGATCACGGTGTCGTTGCCAAGGTCAAGCGTTGCATCATGGAGCGAGATCTGTACCCACGACGATGGGGTCTTGGTCCTACCGCCACCGAAAAGAAGAAGCTCAAGGCGTCTGGTAAGCTGGACAAGTTTGGAAGAGCGAACGAGAATACGCCCGCGAAGTGGACCTCGGAATATAAGGACTACAACCCTCAGCCCGCCGATTCCGCCGCAAATGGTGCTTCTACATCCGCTGCTGATGTTACCATGTCGGAGGCGCCTGCAGTCAACGTGACGGCCGCTCCTGCTGCCGAAGCGGCGAAGCCCGAGGAACCAGCAGCGGCAGATGATGACAAGAAGAAGCGCAAGAAGCACGACGGCGAGACGGCCGAAGAGAAGGCTGAGCGCAAGCGGAGGAAAGCAGAAAAGAAGGCCGCCAAAGCGAAACGCGCCTCGACCGGAAAGAAGGATGATTCCGACTCGGAATGATGTTATATTCTGGGCCAGTTCGTTCCTCGGGCATCTTCAGGTGATACCATGTCCCCTAGCGTATGGCTAGTTTTCGTCACATATTCGTGTGCATGGCGTTATTACTGTATTGTACAGTTCACAGGTTCTGGAAAACGGCGTTCCGGGTGTTTGCTTGAAATGGAAGGAATAATGAAATCTGAAAATAAGGGGGTAGATTAAACTGCTCCTGGATCAAGTAAATTAGTGCTATGTGTCACCGGACCGCGGAACGTGATATTGATTGATGCAGTGACTTACCTACTCTGTAGATTCGACTATAAGCCTATATCGTTGTATTAACGTCTCTCAACCATGTCTCAGCTAGAAGGGGGTCCGACAATCGGCCATGGCATGGCTCTGATTGCCTATGTCATTCAGTGTATGTCCAGCTGACGAAATGTGCCAATGTAAACACGAAGCAAAGATGCGCGATAAATCATAATCAAAAGCAACTCGCTTTCGCAAAACGATTGAAGATATGCCTAGACATTTATGTCCGCTGCCTATGCAGAATCCTGAGACAGAAGGTTAGGAGCACGCCTTGATCAATAGTTTAGGAAGCCGTTAGAAACCTTCTAAATTCCACTCTACAGGTTCAAATAATAAGAGACTTATATTCTTGCACTAATAAGTTCTACTGGGTGGAAGGTCATGCAACCTTCGCCCAGAGGATTGGGGGCACATTGATTTTAGCACTCTAGAGTAGGGAGAATAATGAAGTTGCTCTTGTTGGACGACCTGTGACATGACGTCGAAACGCGTAACTCTTAAGTGGCAGCATCAGCTTTTACGTCTTATACATTTCTAGGTCGACGGACAAGGTAGAGGCATATGAGTAATATTGTATATAGGTAGCTAGAGATTGTTTTATTCTCATAGTCTACAGATTACAGCAATACAGAATATTCTATGAGTCGCAAGATCCTGTCGATCTATACTGTCTTTATCGAAATCAAATACAACCCAGCTGGCCTAGAGTCACGCATATCACATGTGACTTCGCGCGAGAACGGTTGTAAACGCGTCCAACCTGTCAGCTACGATAACATCGAGAAGATGGAACTGTATATGCGCCAAGAGAGACAAAACCCTACTGCCTGCACCGACGTCTTCTCCATGTATGTTACCCCCATATTCGGAGAACAGGAGAAGGGGCGTTCACCGCGGCACGAGTTACCTTATCCTCTGTGAATCCTGAGCTGACGTCGTGGTAAACGTTCCTGCAGTGAGCAGGAAGCATGTAATCAACATCTACATGTACAGAAGAAGCATCCCGGCAGGCACATCGCTTAGAGCTTTGTGATTGGTTTTAAAATTACTGGCACTAATATATCTCATGCTTCAAACATGACTACATATAATCAATCCCCTCAAAGAATCAGGCACGGACCACATAGAACCTAAATAAGCGCCAGCTCGGTTGAGCTTATTTCCCACTTGGTCCAAAACAGGTTAGTAGTGGGGACTAGATGGGATCTCATGCAGCTTGTAATCTGCATCATGCAGGTGACCAGCACGGTCACAATCTTTGGGAAAGAATGCCATGTGCTACATACAGTAGGTATGTGCTGTAAACACAAGCAGGACTCGATCGACTCTTGCTCGACCTAGGCACGTTTCGCGGCAAGATTGGTCGCTGTTAAGTTTCAAATCTTGAACACCATATCGAACTTATTCTCTTGTTTACGCGCTGGCACCACACCTTCAAGCCAAATCCTTCGAGGTGCCTGATCTCTTGGTTCCCAACGGCTCCCAAACGTTTCCCAACGTTTCCCGTCTTCACTGCTGGTGCGGCTCCTTGGGTAGATAGACACTCTTTATCACAAATCCACAAAAGACGTACCTATTGGTGTTGAAGGTCTTCACAACGGTTAGAGCCAGTCACAGTGATATTCGTTCACAACCAAATCAGCGGGCCGCAAAACAAGAGGTCGATGAATTAAGCCGTTCCCCGGACAGGCCTGAGCAGGGATCTCCAGCTGTGTTGTCAGTGGCCCTCTTTGCCGCCCACGACCTGCGCACTGGCCCACAGGGTAAGCTATCGGTATCTCACTCGACAAATCAGGTAACTTGGAGGGCGAGATAATTCCCAAAACTGGCCTATCGCCTGTGATGCCTAACCCAGCTTGTTCATGGTGTGTGCTAAGCTATGATCCAGTGTTTATTGCTACCAGAGATTCTCACTGTTGGGTCCAGCATCTTGATAGTATAGGTTTCTGGGTGGTACGAGCCATGAAGCTTCTCCATCGATGTTACCCATCGTACCTAGGGAGGTTTTTTCCTATACTTGCTAGTATGGAAATCGGAAAGCCCAATGAGTATAAGGTAGCCCTCGTCCCTCTGTGATACGCGAAGTACACTTAAACATGTGTTGTCTCTCGCGTCTGTCTTTAATCGTGCAGTTTTATTTCTGGTTTGAGGGAGTCTCTTCATTCATTCAGTGACTCGATTCCACTTCTCAAGCATACCCTGATATCCAGCCGGCTGGATCTCATCGTTTATTACCTATTAACAAATTTCTAATACGTACACGCTCATTCATATCGCGGATTAAGCATCCTGGATTATTGGTGCTGTATCTGATCGTCATCATATACCGGATCACATAGACTCTGGTATCATGGCTTTCTTTAGACTCACATGCATTTTGGGACTTCTTCTCCCATATTCCATTGCATTACAGGTCACTCCTAATTCTCCTTGCGCCTCAATATGTATTGACTCCAACGGTGACGATATCTCTGACCCGAACGCATCATCAACGAGGAACAAAGATATAACGTGTAACGACTCCGAGTACACCTCGTCACCAGCTGGACAGAAGTTCCGGAGATGCATCAGCTGTCTCCAAGATAGCACCTTCTCTCAGGGCAGCGAGAATGATCAGTTATGGTTTTTATGTACGTGAAGTTATCCACCGATATGTCATTCACTCTTCTGACTTGTCTTCAGATAATATCAGATATGCCTTTGACAATTGCATATTCGGGTTTCCCGATGCCAATGGAATCCCTTCCACACCATGCTCCACGTCAACAGCATGCGGGGCCCTAGAGGCTGCACTGACTGGAGACGACCTAAAGCCGAACAACTTAGACTATTCATATTGTGACGTCGACGGCAGCATCATGACCAGCCCTATGGTTGAGAAGTGCATGAGCTGCGTAGGTGCCACTGGAGATAAGGCATATTTAGTCAACTGTAAGTCTGAAATACCTGCCTCGCATATAACTCAAGGTCTAACGTGCTCATTCTGTAGACCTTGTTGCCCTGGAGGCAGGCTGTAATCAGCGACCAGCGGCCGGAACTCTGGTGGGATTGAATGACACGGTCTTCTCTGACTCTGTGATCGGTCCCGATGACTCTTCGAATGCCTCAAACAAGGACGACCAACCTGCACTACCAACGACTTCAATTGTAGGCATTGCCGTCGGCGCTGTAGTAGTTTTATTGGCGATTGCGGGCTTCTTTTTCGTGCGCCATCGAAAGCAGCGAAAGCGGCGCCTCCGCCTTGAAGGCGGTCCATCCTTGGGAAGCAGGTCACGGCGCCGGACTAACCACCATCGCGCATCCTCGCTCTCGTTCCGCTGCCAGACTCACCTAACGCCACGCTCCCCTGCCTTCTTCCCCAATCAGTCTGAAACGACGATCGAGGAGGAGAAAGAGCACAACATCAACCCTCACCTCGCGCTCGGATCCCACCCCGTAACTCCGGAGTCGCCGGCGTCTAATAAGCCGTCGGCAGCCGCCTGGCAAAAACAACTACCGTTATATCCCACCGTACCATCCTTCTCCCGCCCGGCTTCGGGTGCGTTGCCGCTGCGAAATATCAACATCACGACTACCGGTCCTACCGTACCAAACAATGTTTATCATTCGACTTCACCAAAAGCATCGCGTTTCTCTCCTTTGGAAGAGACGCCCATAAGTACGACAAGCACGAAGAGCACAGCGCAACTATTACCCCTGCGCCCCTATAACCCCGCCGAATACGGCGTCGGCGGGTGGCATACAGGGGTCGAGGGGTCATCATCATCATCATCATATATTACCAGTCCCACGTCGGGCTCAACAACTAGTCCCCTATTGAGTCGCGCGTGGGAGCAGAACCAGAACCAGAACCCGACCGGAATGTCACCGATCTGGGAAAGACCACAACAGCAGCAGCAGCGCGAGTCCTCTGCCTCTTCCTCAAGAGTTGTAAAGGTGGCTGGAAGGATAGGAGGAATCCCGCTCAGTCCGGGAAAGAAAAGGAGAAGTACCAGCGAGACCGGGAGTCCGACTGAGTCGAAACAGTTCAATATGAACTTCCCGGCCCCACCGAGCCCGGGTGCTCGGTGGGGTCGTTCTTGACATTGGTGGTTTGCGTACCCAAGTTACTTGTATATAGTGTACAGGGATGTAGCTTAATTGATACCACTGTCTTGAACAATATGTTAATCTCCAACAGCGGGAGATTTGACGAGGTACACCCCGAGTAGAGCATGACACAACCCTGCGACCATCATCTACATAATAGTAGTACTGTAGACTTGTTGTCTTATTATATGCGATTTAACGAAGGGGTTACATTGTCGTTCGGCGCTTGTGCAGGTTTGTCGGGGCTGCTGTCGTGCGAGCATCTTCCCTCCACTTTAAGCACAGGAAGATCAAGTACGAGCATGAATTATACCAGGAAAGGAATTACCCCCAAAAAGTATATTGGCCTCTCCACATGAGGGGATTTTACGTCATTGAAGCATCTCAATAGTAAGTGTTATCTTGCAATTACCAAGCACGGCGGATAAGGGTACATAGTAATGCCTAACTCTTTTGCTCCTTGGGTCGCCATTCCTGGTTCTGTCCGCTACCGAGGGAATAACTATATCCCCAAAGTGGTACATGAAGTGGTACACTGGGTAGTATAGAATAGATAATATGGTGCATTGGTGTGACATTAAATACGGTTCGGTGGTTGCTGTTAGACATCACTCTGCAGCTGCTGTAACATTTTGTTTCAATTTAACAGAAAGACCACGTGAGAGTTTCACATGCGGGATACGTTTTGTCCCGCTTGTGTGTCGCCGTGCCGATTTCTGATTATTAATTATCTGGTTGAGTATCAATTAAAACAGCTTGCTGTTTAAGTAATCTACGGTTAGAAGAATAGGAGTGTTGGAAATACGTAGTGTTGAGGGTTGTATATAAGCATCTTGACACTCTCCGAGTACTCTGCCATCGTGCGTACTGTTTAGACAAGCTAAGGATCTAATAGTCAAGAAATCGACTAAAAAAAACATTTGCACATTACTATTTAAGATTGACGGGGCCTCATAATACAACATGGCCGAAGAGATTAAGAATGCGATAGTGCTAGGAGTATGAATCCCACACCAATATCTCATCTCAAGTCCTTGTGCTTGAGTAATCACCAAGTGCAAAAGAAAAACAATACAACACAAGACTAACACCTCGCTACACAGGCAACGGGGAATCTGGGCCCCTACGTAATCTCCTCGCTGCAAAAGGCTGGCTTTAACATCACCACACTCAGCCGCAGTCCGCCTTCATTCGAGGGCAATAATGACATCAAAGCCCGACAGTCAGACTACACCCTCCCATCGCTCATAAATGTGTTTAAAGACCAAGACGCCGTGGTATCACTCATCTCCACCGCGGACGTCTCGCAGCAGGAGACCATCATCGACGCGGCCGTGGCGGCGGGCGTGAAGCGGTTCCTGCCGAGCGAGTTCGGGAGCGACACCTCTGTTGAGAATCTAGCGGGAATCGCGCCGTTGCTAGCGCCGAAGCAGGAGGTGGTGAGGTATCTCCGGACAAAAGAACCCGCGGGTTTGTCGTGGACTGCACTTTGTTCTGGCAGCTGGATTGATTGGGTGAGTACGACATATTGTAACCTCCTTTTTCGCCGGATAATCAGTTTGGAGATGAATGAGTATATAATTGGGAAAGTTCATCTCTTGCTGACATATTCGTTCTTTTCACTTTTCCAAAACCGCAGCAACTGGAAGAAGGCGGTCTCCTAGGCGTCGATATCAAGCGCCGCACCATGACCATCCTCGACTCGGGCGACGCGCCCTTCACTACCTCAACGATCTCCCTCGTAGCGTGCGCCACGGCAGCCGTCCTCCTGCAACCCGAGAAGACGCGGAATCGCTACGTGCACGTCCATTCTTGGTCTCTGATGCAGAATGATTTACTCTCTGCTTTCGAGAGGGTTTCGGGGGACAACAAGTTCTCTGTCACTAGTGATAATCCCAAGGCGAATGAGCTTTTCGCGCAGGCGAAAAAACATCTGGATGAGGGGGATTTCGATAAGGGGTATTATGAGCACGTTACTGCGATTACCTTTGGGAGGTCTAAGGCCGTACATTTTCCACAAAAGGCAAAGGAAGGGTGCGAGTTGTTGGGTTTGAGGGAAGAGGAGGAGTTTGATGAGATGATTCGGCGTGTTTTAGATAATGTTGAGAAGACTTGATGAGTGTTTAAGCAGTTCGTGGTCGTGTTTTTGGTGTGGGATAGAGTAAAAGAGGATGTATTTAAATAAGGGAGGATGAAGAATTGTGAAGCGAAAATGGCATTCCGTCCCAATAGCCAATGGTGTGATTGATATATATATATATGTATCAAATCCACTCCTATACTTGTGTTATCTACCAAGCTTAGAGTTGGTGAGACTGTCAACAGTCCCCTAGCATCATATCCAACAACAGTCGAGTCCTCAGTGAAACCACAACAGGAATGAAGCAGTTCTGGTTTCTCACTTTCCATTGACCCTATATTTCGCGGCATGCCATAATGAGGATCCTTCTCTTCTCCTATGACAGGTCTATACAAACATACCCAACTGAAAGTTCATCATATCTCCGCACCGTCGACTTTGTTAGTCTCAACCGGCATCTCATGATAGCGAACCTCATTCGGCATCTCGTGTATCTGATCCTGACCCTGGTTCAGGTTCTGGGTCAAGTCCGGCAAGGGAGGAGACGTCGGAACCGGCTGGTAGGAAGCTCGCTCCTGCTGCCACTGTCCAACTGCTTTGCTGTTATTATTATCATTATCATTGCCAGAGTCCACGACCCATTCCCCATCGGCCCACCGTCCACCGGGTACACCAGAGGCATAAGCCGGCGCGGGACTAGGCTGTAAGAAGACGGTACCCGGCTGTGAAGCCAATGCTTCGGTGTTGGCGTCGGCGTCGGCGGATTCCCTCTTCTCTTGTTTCCCCCTCCTGCGCTGGACGCAGATATAAGTCACAAACCCAAGAAGCAGCAACCCGCCTATACCCACACCGACACCGATTCCAATCTTCGCACTCCTAGACAACGATCCCCCGTCATCTCCTCCCAGTTCAGGCGGATGATCAATCGGACTCGTAGGCAGCGCGATAGGCTCCTCCCACTTATTTCTACTGCTCCGGTGCACCTGCGTCAGATTTCCGCCGCTCATGTAGAAGATCCAGATGGCGTTCCTGCTGGCGTCGAACGCCGAGGCGAAGGCCGCGTTCGCACTATCTGCCGCGGGCCAGAGACTGGAGTCCGTGTCTGTGCATACGGACCAGGCAGGGCCGTCGTCCAATGTCTCGGATTCGGATTCGGACTCGAATTGGCAGTACAGCAGCGAGTCGCTGCCGATGTAGAAGATCCTGCGCGTGGCGTCCGAGTCGAGGGTCAAGCCGATGCTCTTGGCTCTGCCGTCCCATGCCCCGAGAACGTCAGGGGATGCGTCGAAGTAGTCTAAAGAGAAGGACGAGGAGTTCGTTCCGTTTGTTGGCGCGAGCCACTGCTTCACCGGGGGGTTGTCGCGGGAGACGGGTTCCAGTGGCGTGGGGAATGTTGCTAAGTATTATTTACCTAGCCTTTAGTCTTTCGTGCTCTGAATTTCGGGGGATTGGGTTGGGCTCGTTGGTGATAAATAGGTACTTACAGATAATCCAAGTCTGATTAGGCAGCAATGTCGACACTTCGATATTTTTATTGTCCCGTGGCGTGATGACGGTGATGTCGTTCCCGTTTATAAAGCCGGCACTAATTGAGAACCCCTTTATGGGGTCTTGCGAGATGTTCCCGCCCATGACCCACCCCGTTTCCTGTGTGTACTCGAGGGTGGAAGTGGTTAAATCCTCCTGCTGGTAATACACCCTGTATCCGTTGCCGCCCGGCAGGTCTACGGCCGCGAGACCGGTGTTAGGGTGAACCGAACCCATGTTGTGGATTATCCACTGCTGACTGCTCGAACCTTCTGCCGAATTGACGAAATGCCCCGTGCTATTGCAGTGCCACAACGCGTGCACGATGACGTCGTCGTCGTTGAGAAACCACATCGCCGCCTGTTCCCGTGTTAGCTTAATGGTTATGATTAGGACGGCTGACAGAGTGCCGGAATGATGAACATCGGCAGTTACCGTGATGTTGCTATTTGGATCAACGAACCCGACTCCGGCGATGCTCGTTCCCTTCTTTGGTTCTAGGCCCTTGTCGAATTCCAACGCCCTGGACCCGTTCCCTGGGAATATCGTAGTTTCGTTGCTGTTGCAGAAGCTGTATAGGATCTTCCCCGTGTCGTCGTCTTGGACCATGACCTGTGGAGCGCCCCATTGGTTTGTCCATGCCGCTACCGTGCCGGCAGAGACAGATAAAGGAAACAATCCCAAACACCAGAACAAAGCAGTGAGAGTAACGACTGAGAACACCATGGCGACGTGGAAGACAGCTATGTATCTTGGTATTCAAGTTTTTCGTCGTGTGTCATGTAGTTAAGTTGTAGCATAGAAATAGTCATCGTTTAGTGATAAGTGACAAACATAAGGGGCATAGCTTTTCTCAGTTCAAGCTTCAAGACAATCTTTCAGGGGAAGAAACGGGCATTTGCAGCAACGATTGCCGTGGTATGTACCGCTCACGGCCATTTCTCATCTTAGTATTACGAAGAGTAACCCAAAAGTGGCCAGATGACCAGCTCAGCAGCAGTATAGAAAGGCAGGCTAGGCTGTGACACCAATAAATGTTTGTCTTGAACAAATATCAACTCGGCGGGTACAGACACTACACAGCCGCATGGCATTCTGAGCCTTTTATTTTGACAGCAGGGAAAGACCGGAATTATAGTCAAGCCGTAGCGGGACACGTCGTAGTGCTTTAATAAATATAAGGAGAACGACCGGGGTTTGAGCTTCATAAATGGTAGATGGCTATTTGAAGCTCCCTCTTTTGCTTTGACCTTAAGCTCTTATATCTCATGAAGAGAGAGGCTTAGCTCAAACCAGTGCAAGAGTATGTCTCGTTTTATGTTCCCCAAAGTATAGCAGAAGCGTAACACGACATGCGGGTGGTACTTTGTATCCCGCCTAAGCCCACCGGGGTACTGCATTTGAGAATAAGCATGTTCGGACGTCGCGGCCAAACTCATCCAATTCTTTAAAGTGCGGTCTTCGTCCTTACTGATGGACAGCTAGTGCGCATCAGAATGCGAGTGTAGGTTCATTCAGGAAGGTGACTCAATAATAAGGAGTATCCCGCCCACGATATCGTTCATATGTGAGGATGAAGAGCGCAAGTATACTCTCAAATAGTAAGACATGGGCTTTGAATAGGGATCCCTGAGTTAGCAGCCAGCCATGAGCTAAGCAGATGCCCCTTTGAAGGCTACCCTCACGCTATGGAAATATTAACTGCAACTTCCGGCTCAGCAACTCTAGGCCTTGCCGTATCTACAGAATTCGCTGGAACATAGAATCAAAATTGCGACAATAGTATTTGGTATGTCTGACACTGATAAAGTGCAGTATATACGTATGCCTATATATACATGCATGAGGGAGTTCCTGACGCTGTATGGAGCATGATGCTCTCCAACCACGCATCGCGCAAGGTTGGGACTCAACATAGCTCAAACTCGTTCCGAGTAGTAAGAATAAATACTGAAGATTGAAATTTCGTTATCATTCAAATTTTCGTTCCGTCCTCATTTTGGTTATACCCGTCTAGGTATGCTTTTCGGTCTCCGACATCAAGCACGATCTACGATGTCCCCGCCCAAGGGCCAGTACTTGGTCATAGCTCCCAAGAATCCGAGATCTAGGCACTTCAGCTTAACCGCAGATACCGTTGGTGCAGACCAAGTCGTCAGAGCAATCATCGAAAGTGGCGCATGCGCAGCCTTAGAGAATAAGTAATTAGTTCACATTCTGCGTTTTTGGTACGTAGTTCTTTGGGCTACCTACCTGCGCAATGACCCTCCCAAGAGCAGCCGGACTGGCAGCCGCCGGGGTTTCCAGGGTTTCCGCTACCACTGCAGGAGCTGGAGGGGTTGTTGTTGGGGTAGACGTGAGCAGTGTTGCACTTGCCGGAGCTAAAGAGCGGCGTGGCTGCAATTGCAAGTTATTAGCGTTCCGCATCAATTAAGAAAGTGAGACAACCGATAGGTATAACTTACTATCGACCTCCAGGTTGGTGGCAGGGTTTCTGATGACGGCCTGCTGCGCATTGGGAGTGAGAGAGTTCTCGCATTGAACCTGGGTATTGCCGCCGTCTTGCGAGTTACCGGTGAAAATGTCCACCCATACGCCGGTGTCTTAGAACGAGAGTGATCTTGTCAGCTATCTCCTTCCTCAACAACCCTTTTGATGAAGGTACTCACTGCATGCGGCGCAAATGTCTTCATTACGGATGTACTTCTTCAGGTAGGGAGCATAGACGATCTCGCACTGGGCGTAGGAGCTACCCTGCTTAGACGCGAAGGTCAAGGGGTCGCTGAAGGTTCCCGTGCCGCCGGCGTGGAAGCCACGAGGGCCGCAGCTGAATGCGATGGCATCTGAGCCGGCCGGGTCATTGTCGGGAACTCCATAGAATGTTGTCTTCACGCCAGTGGTGATAGAGCAGGCAGTTGCTACGCCGCAACCGGCAAGAACCGAGAGATAAGTGGAAGCACGCATCTTGGCGAGGTTACTCTAAAGATATAATTAAGGAAGGGTTCTGTTTAAAGTGGTAATGATCGGTGATGCTCTCAGATCTAAGAAAGCTTGTTCTGAACAAGGCCTATATATACCTGTTCGAGGGGCACAACACCGACGCATACTATGTTGCAATCTGACTACAAGCTTTAAAGCGCTTTAGGAAGGACGATGATGGCTGATTCTTTCGACCATGTCGCGTCTGGAGTAGCATTTACGAAATGGGGCGGCACTATCACCCATGTTGCAAGCCCCTTTGCTGTCTTTGCCAATCGGGCTGGCAACCTCATTCAAAAGAGTTACACGAAGCATCAGCATTCTTAGTCAGAAACGCCTGGAGGAGACTCAAGGAGGTCTGGCTGATTCTTTTTATTATGTTCGCCTCTTTGCTGTCGTCAGCAGTTCCCGACAGTTCTGAGTCCAAAATGGCGGCTACTCGCCTTCCTCTCTTGGCATGGACTGTTTCATACGATACAAGGTAGTAGCGGTGTATCGTCCGAGGGTCCTTGGACTTGATCGTTCATGAGAGGCTACGTTGACGTCATACGTTGTGGACGAAAAGAGCCATCAAACAGCGGCGGTTTCTCATATGCTGGGAGGTAGTCTTACACAGGTTAGGCTGTTTATTACTTTGGTGTATTGCTGTACCCAGGCGGAATCCAAGGGGGAATGCCAGAAGTTGCAGAGATGGCGAGGAACGGAAAAATTGCGGCCTAGCGGCCAAATCCAGTTAGGCGATTGGACCGCCACTATGGATACATGAATTTACCGGCTCTCGTCATGCGATAGTAGGAATTGATGTTGCTCGGGGTTTGGATGGGAATCTGGGGTTTCCGGCAAACGAAACGATCTGAAACACAGTGCGTGGATGACTTTTCCCGGTCCTGTCCTAGATTGTAAATGGCGCCATACACCGTGTGCATATTAACCATTTGCATATTGGTAATGTTACACACAGTGTGGGCTGACTTCCGTTGGGGCGTTTCTGCGCATCTCTGATTATTAGCTGCAAATCGCGACAAAACACGAGGGTCTTCGTTTTGTTGATTAGCTTCAACGCGGCTTTGCTGTATGCTCGGGTATATACCTATATTCCGCTTGAAATAGCCATCTACACCGAAATGAGTTGGCTTTTCTTAGCCACCTCACGACGATGAAGGTAGCGGATAGTGAAAGCGGTAGCTATCAGAGAAGCCGAAATAAAGACCATGGTGATATAGCCCTTGGGGTATCGTGGGGCTTCCACCTGCTGCCATATGACAAGAGGCAGCCAAGCTTGCACGACATATGCCAGCTCGTTCATAGATGCCGTGACGAACGCTCTCTCCTCATTATCATCGCTGCAAATCTCATGAGCCCAAGCGAAAGTCATACCACTGATACCGCTGCTAATATTACCCAGGATGAAAGACCCCCATTTCCAGCCAACAGGGATATCCCAGATCGCGAGGCTTGTATTTGTCGCGATGTTCACGAGGCCGGCGAACACCATCGATGGCCACCTTGCGCCGTTGAATACCGTGTCTGAGCTCCAGGCGTAGATGTACGTGAATAGTATCGCAATGGCCGAGGCGATGGTAGGATAGGTGTTGATCTCCGTAATGCTACGACCCTCCGACTTCAGCCACAACGCAAAAGCTGGTTGGCCGCCATAGCCACTGCCATTGTTGAAGAAGATATAGAGCAGAACGAGGGCATAAATACGCCAAGAGGAGAATATCTTCTTGAACTTGTCCTTGGTGTATTTGCCCCGTTTCGCACGGCCCTCCAGTGCCATACGACTATTCGCCATGGCAATGTCCTCTTTCGTGAGCCACCACGCGCTGGTGATCTCGGGTACGTCGGGAAAGAAGAAGAATCCGCTGATCGCGATCGGGAGCGATATTACTGTGTTGATGATGAACAGCCATTGCCAGCCGTGATAGCCCCCGACGCCTTCGAGCTTGTACGTCGCCGTTATCAAGTAACCCGAGAACATGGTACCGATGGCGCTGCTGGAGTGGAATATGCAGGAGCGCTTTGCCAGCTCATCCTTGCGATACCAGCTACCGATAACGTACTGCATGCCCGGATAGAACGCACTCTCTGCCAGACCGATGAAGAATCTTAGAACATATATCTGCGTGGCTGTTTGACACTTGGCCAGAAGTATCGTAAGGACAGACCATGTAACCTATCCTTTCGTCAGTCTACTGCATTACCCGAGATGTTTCGTCTGAATTTGGCCGACCTCTAGAGCAGGGATCCATATCGACGGCTTGACCTTGGTTAAGATCATATTACTAAGTGTGTAAGTAAAACGACATGGTAACTGCGTAAAGAGGGCATACCTTGGGATCTCGCCGATTACATAGCCTACCGTCCAAGCCGTTGTGATATAGTTCAGCTGATTGCCATACAGCCCCAGGTCTTCTTTCATGCCCGAGACAAAGGCACTGTTGATGTTGACCTGGTCAAGGTACTTGATGAAGTAGCCCAGGGACGCGAGGGTAAGGATGACGGCGTCCAATTTGAATAAGAAGCGTCGCTCTTCTGGTGACTTGTCGAAGGTGTCCCATATGTATGACCGCCATGTCTTCTTTGGCTTGGCAGCTATAGTGGGCGTCTCCTCGAGGATGCTGTGATCGGTCGAACTCGCGCCTTCAGCGGCCGTCGCCGTAACGGCCTTCTTCATATCAGGGTCCATTGGATAACCCCGAAGAAACTCTCTTGATTCGGTAGACGACTGTTGGATGCTCCAAAACCGAGGATTCACTCAGTGCTCGAGCATCAACCCAGAAACAGCGAAACAGGCGAGAGAAATAGAAAATCACCTCGACGTTTAAACATATGTTTCACCACCCATCCTCGCCATTGCGTAAGCCGTCAGACTGCTGCAAGGCATGAGACACCATGCTAATACCAGGATGGTTTACCCAATGGACCCACGAGCCAGATTCTAGACTACAATTTGGAGATCTGCATCTACACTCAATTGACCACATTTCGGTCGTATGTTTAAACAGCAACCGGCTTGAAGACAACTGAAACATTGCAGCCTTTCCTTGATAATCGCAACTTGTACATCTGTAGTGGTGCCTCTAAACCCTGTCTTTGGCGATATTTAGCCCCGAAGCTATTGATAACACCTATCGCCTCTTGATGACACCAATTTCAAGGACATCACGTCATGTTTCCCCTCACCAGGGGCAACCGAATGGGATCCTAGCGATAAGAATCTCACGTGCTTGTACGCCCTCCAAGTGCTGGGATGCGAACTCGCACCATGTCGAAGCTATATCACGAATGATGCGGGGGGCCAATCACGGACACGGAGATGCCAGGTCGTTGGGGAGTCGGCCCCGGTCCGGTTGACTACAAGCAGTCCACCGCGCGATCCTCTTGACGATGGCACGAGACGACGCGCATGCTGCATGGAGCTAGGGCCGGGCATGCAAGTAAATTCAAGGAAGAATGTATCCGGATCGTGTTTTTGATTATTCAGCTGCAACGTCCCGGTATCGTCGGATGGAGATGGCGACGTACACGTGGAGGAATATAAGAAGAGAGTTGTCGCTAGATAGCTTAATGAATACCAATGAATTGACAGACTGGATCTCAATTCAGTTACATTTTACTAGATTTAACAACTTCGAATAAAGACTTGAAAAGTAGTTTCAACCATGGCGCCCGGAGCAATTGAGGAGCGGATAGTCGATGTGGCGGAGCCCATTAAAGATACGCTTGGTCTCCCGGAGCCAGCGGTACTCCGGCTCAAGAAAGGCGGTGTCGATCTGTCGAACGGGTATCCCTACCGACCGGCCAGGCCGCTCTACCTGCAAGACGTGTACGAGATTCGCAACAAAGAGTGGGTACACAACGACGCCGGCGCGCGGGCCGACAAGTCGAAGTCCGCTCTCTTCTCCGCCGCCACGAAGGTCACAGACCTTACGACGCACATCGGCACCGAGATCGAGGGTCTGCAATTGAAGGACTTGACGGATCAGCAGAAAGACGAACTCGCGCTCCTCATTGCCGAGCGCAGTGTTGTCTTCTTCCGGAACCAGGATATTTCACCTCAGCAGCAACTCGATCTGGGGAAGTATTATGGCGTACCTGAGATTCATGTAAGTGACATCACCATTCCCTCCTGCGAGTATCATGCTCTCAAACATTCGTCATTTAAAGAGAAAATTGTCTCATTAAAATGCCCCCTCCGTAGCCCCAAGTCCCACAAGTGCCCGGCGAGCTGGGCGTCACGGTGATCTGGCCCGATCTACAAGCCACAGAGCGCCAAGCCAACTTCCGGAACCCGGGCGGCGCATCGCGCTGGCACAGCGACTTGGTGCACGAGCTGCAACCAGCCGGTATAACACACCTGCACAACGACACGATCCCCCCCGTGGGCGGGGACACATTGTGGGCGAGCGGGTACGCCGCTTACGAGAAGCTTTCGCCAGGTTTCCGCAAGATCATCGACGGCCGTTACGCGGTGTATCGGTCTGCGCACGCGTACCTGGACCGCGACGACCCGGCTGCGGGGCCGAAGCACATCGAGCGCGTGCACCCGCTCGTCCGCGTGCACCCGGCCACGGGCTGGAAGGCGCTCTGGGTGAATCGCGCCATGACGGACCGCATCGTCGGTCTGGACCGCGCCGAGAGCGACGTCATCCTGAATTACTTGTACCATGTGTACGAGACCAATGTCGATATTCAGGTCCGCTTTAAGTGGACGCCGGGCACGAGTGCTTTATGGGATAATAGGTCAGTATAAATATCCATCCACATTGCATGCGAGGGGCAGACAGCGTATGGGAAGGTGGAACTGAACTGCAATGAACTGATTTATTTTAAAAACGATAGAATCACTATACACAACGCTAGTTGGGATTACGGCGGCAGACACCCGAGACACGGAACTCGCGTGACGTCTTTGGCCGAGAAACCCTTCTTCGACCCCGCGGCGCCGACGAGACGCCAGGCCCTTGGTCTCCTGGATGAGAGCGAGAAGCGCGAGCTGGAAAAGCAAACTGACGGGCCAGCCTAGGGGCTCTTGATAGCTACTGAGCTAGGCTAAATAATACTGTCGGTGGTGTAATAAATGTGTTAATTCAGAGGGAACCATATCGCAATAAACAAGTACTCAACAACCTAGAATACGTTGTTAAACATCCCGTGAGTGTCACGTAGTCGTAAAACGTTAGCGACTAGTATATCAAATTCAGGCTCGATAATACGTATCCAAATGTCACCCCAAAGACGCATTGATGTTGAAGGCAAATCGCCTTTCATCTCAATCATATTTATTCATCAGAAGACTCGCTCTTTACACAGCATGGACTATACATTTCGGTGCTTAAACGTCTCTTTATGCATGCGTGCTTGCAAAACTCAAGGCACGATCCAGTTAGGCAAAGTCGATGCTCCAGTCAGCCCCGATTCTGGCACCGACACGCCCGACAATGGCGAAGGGACCTCGCTTGCCATCACCCTTGAAATACTCTAGTTTTACTGTAGATTGTTTGCCTTCGGTCTCCAACTGGGCGTCTTTCTTATTTGCCCAGGATGTAGGAGCACCGACCACGATAACCTTATCCACAGCGACATCATGCATATTCTTCAGCCAGCTACCCTCCTTTACGGCTTTAGTATCGCGGCCCTCGGCATCAACGGACGTAAGTTTGGAGCCCTCCAACTTAAATTTACGTTGGATATACTGGCCTTGCTGATAATCGAAGGAATCGCCATCATCTGCGTATAGCTGGCCTTCAGCGGTACCGTCCTTACCGACCACTACTACTAGGGTATAGTCATCAAATTTCATGAGCTGAGCGGAGCGACGAGGGATGTCCCGACGAGGGAAGATATGGCCTCCTCGCATTAGGACAGGAATACTCTCGAGAGGAGCATCCACAGTAAGGTGCTTGCCCTTTGTCGTCGCTAATTTTTGGTATGTGAAGTAGTCATAGTACGATTCATCATCGGGTATGTATACATCCTCAGTTGTCTTGTCTTTTTCGACGACGGGTTTAACGAGAAGTCCGGTAGAGCCAACAAAGAACTGGTTGTCAATACCAAAACCGCTCTCCACGCTGGGGTGAGTCCAGTACATCGGCCGAATGATGGGGCTGCCATCCTTATGCGCCTGATGAAAGGCTGTATACCAGGCAGGCAGGAGACTGTAGCGAAGTCGAAGAGCTGACGTAACAATGCCGCGGTATGGCTCTGGTAGCATAAAGGGTTCCCTACGCCTGGCATCGATGTGTGCATGACCACGAAAGAATGGATAAAAGGCACCAGCTTGATACCAGCGGCTCTGCAACTCAGCCTCGGGGTTCCCGAAAAAGCCTCCGACATCAGCCCCGGAGAAGGGAAAGCCCGAAACACCTTGGTTCAGAATCATAGGGATTGATGCGCCTAGATGGTCCCAGCTCGCTTGGTTGTCACCGGTCCACATGGCTCCGAGGCGCTGTGAACCTGCATAAAACGAGCGGGTGAGAACAAAAGGCCGACGGAGCTCTCCCTTCTTCCGGGATACAAGAGCTTCATAGGTGGCGTTATGGAACGTCATGCCGTTGATGTTGTGAACGTCACGGTGTTCCCAGGAGCCGTGGTGCAGATTGTCTTTTGGCATCGTCACCTCAGGCCCATTAAACACTGATGGTTCGTTCATATCATTCCAGACCCATGTATTCTCCATAGTTCCTAGAAACTTCTTGTACTTAAATAGTGATTTCCACCATTTGATAGCGGATGGGTTGAAGCAATCGACCCACATGGACGATCCGGGCCAACACCATCCGTCGAAGTCCTTGCCCTCCTTATTCTTGACGGCAAGCCCGTTAGACTTAAGCTCGTCAATGACGGGGTAGCTGCCCGTATTTTTGATGTGCGGGTCAATAATAACCACCAGTTTTCTGCCATGAGCGTCCAGATGCTGTCCCATCGCAATAGGATCCTTGAACATGTCTTTATCCCACGTAAAGTACTTCTTCTCATCAGTGTATTCGATGTCTAGCCAGATGACGTCGTAAGGAATTGAATAGCGGTCCATCTTTCGGTCGACCTCCTTCACATCGTCATCCGACACGTAATTCCAACGACATTGATGATAACCGATGGCGAATTCCTGAGGCATCGCCGTCGTGCCTGTAAGCTCACCGTAGGCTTTGGATATATCTTGAGGGCGCGGGCCTAAGAAGATGAAGAGGTCCATCAGACCAGATTCCGAGATCCAATGAGTTTGTGTGTTGGTTCTGCCCCCCTTTCCAAGAGCCAGCGGGTTCTTCGATTCCTTGGATTTTGTGATATCAACCCAGGTTTCCGCCGCGTTGAGCCAGAAAACGGCAACAGTAGAATCTTTGCGGTGCGCCTGCATCAGAGGGATAGCGCCGTACAGTGTCATAGGGCTGTCCAGGATATACTCGAAAACATCCGCGTTGTACAGCCTGTAGGGGTCGGTGTAAGCGCCGTCGCCGCCTCGGGTTTCCTTTAACGATAGAGGGCCAGCATGCTCCGGAATGCCGTAGACGTGTTCATAGCCAAAAAAGGTGATGTCAAGGGCGACACTTTCGGGTCCACGAGGTTTGGAGTCCTTGTTACCACCGAACTCCTCCTCCCACCAAGTGCTCTCATCCTCACCAACCTGTTCAACGGCAGTATCCTCTTTCTTCTCTTCTTTGTCATCTTCGCCCTCTTTCTTCTCCTCCGGTGCTGGCTGTTCAATCTTAGGTCGCCAATGCTCCAGGTTCATCAGTCCTCGATCGTTGAGCTTGAGTTGAGTAGACCCGTCGCGCTTGAATTTGATAGAGTAGGGTTCATAATTGATATCGGCCTCGAAGGCAAATCCGGGACCATACTGAATCTTCATGCCAGTCTTACCAACGTGAGCGATCTTAGCCTCAGTATCTACATCCAGCCCACCAACAACTGCCCACTTGTCGGCTTCATTGTATCTCTCTTTTCTCGCAGGGCTGTTGTGCCGGAGTTCTATGTCCTTTTCCTGCCGTCGCTTTTCGTCGACTATCACGCGGGCGGTACCGGACTTGTGGAAGGAAACGGTAAGGGGTAGTTCGACAGTGGTTCCCTGTTCGTCAATCGTTTTGAGGATCGTGGCGTGAAACTGGCCGTCCTTGAAGGATGCCTGCGTGGGTACAATCTTGTATGGTGCCTGCCATGATGACCCTTGAGCAATAGCTTTGTCGGCATATGCTCTATTGCGTTTACAGAATCCAGACTGGCTGCATTTCTTGAAATCGTTCTCCTTTACCGCAACTACTATGCGAAGTTGAATTTCAGTAACTACGGGATAAGTCGGGTTATAAGTCGTGCTAACATACCTCCTAGGGAAAGGAAAGAAAAGACAACCCCCAGTATGTAGAACAGCGCTGTCCAGCTTGTGGACAGTTGTCCTGGTGTCTGCATATTGAATCCAAGCGGGATCCCCCAGAAGACTGGGGGGAAACGGAGGACAAAAGAAACGGCTCAGGTTCTGTTAGGTCCAATTCTAATCACGAATGAAAACTACTGGTCATTTGAAGCAATCAGACGAGTTACAGTCTCAAGTGCTTCAGGCGAAAGCAATGGATGAAGAATCAGATGTAGGTATTGCAGAACGGTAGATACTACACGCTGCTTGTCGTGGGATGTTGGCAGGACAGGAGCTATGACAAGCTGTCCAGTACTCCAGCTTAATATGGGTATCTAGCTTGTACTTGGTACTTGCAATTTAGCCTGACTTGGTCTGGTCAAAGGTTCTTGGCGTCGCAAAGCCCTGGATACTTCTAAGTCCTTAGTACATCAAAAGAAACATAATCTTTCAACTCACTGTGAAACACACCTGCCAATTACCTCTGCGGCAGTATCTAACTATATGTAGGTAGTAAATTGGTACTACCATACTGCTGTACAGGGTGATTTAGCCCCTGGATTTTGCCCTGGAGAAAGTGGAGGCTCCCCACTCCCCTAACACAGTAAGCCACAATTCCCGAAGGAGATGAGCCCGGCTCTAGCCACAAGGCTTTTTTCTCAAGTCGAGATGAGTTTCGTAAGCAAGATTGGTATAGTTACATGAAATATTATTGTAATACAGATCTGAAAACAAACTTCAAGGTGGTATGTTTATGTGCTATCTTCTCTCAATCTATGGCTACTTATTCTATCCCCTCATTTATCACATTACTGGCATATGTTTACAACCTTAGGTGAACCCAGACGTTATAAAGAGATAGATCAGTTATTATACCAACAATCAAGCTTCTTGAACTCCCTTAGGGCGCCAAGGGGGGTTTTCATCATTATGTTGGAGGCGTTGGTATAGACAAAAATGGTAGTAGGTCTAGAAACGTAACACTGAAGTGTTCGGACCATATACGTGTTAAATACAACATGTTGTTAGTTATCCAACATAATTGTTTTATAACATAATTATTTTTCAACATCATTTTTAATCTCAACATTGTAGTTATTCAACATAATTGTTTTTTAACATCATTTTTTATTTTAACATTGTAGCCAACAGAGTAGTATAGCTAACATGCTTATATATTTGGCATATAAAGTGCAAAACAATAACTTGCTGTACTAGCAAGCTATTCTATGCATTCTACGCATTCTACGCATTCTACATGTTCTACATGTTCTATATGTTCTACGTGTTATTGTACAAACACTTAATTAGCATGGTCAAGAATTGAACTGGAATCATTAATATAGTTACAGAAGGTGCAGGCCCAGGTCAGGTCAATGGCTCAGAGCTACAATGGCTCAGAGAGCTATGCCATGCGAATAGCTTCAATGAGCTGGAAAGCTCATTGAGCTCATTGAGCTCATTGAACCTAAGTACTCATTGACCTGTAGTCACCTGACCTGCCCTTCTATAATAAGAAAATCCCACAATGTCATGTATTGTAGAGTTTCTTTCCTTTTACTTCCTCATCCGTAGATCTTCGGCAATAGATCAGTCATACATAGGAGCCTTGTTTCCTCTAAAGTGACGCGCTTGCAACTAATATTAACTATATACAGCTATTTAGGTTGACTACGAGGCTAAAAACGTAATTGCCTGCATGTATTTCAATTAACATAGGAAATGAAGCCATCGCAACTGCTTCAGAAGGCAGGGTGGCAGGCAAGGTGGCAGGCAAGGTGGCAGGCAAAGTGGCAGGTAAGGTGGCAGGTAAGGTGGCAGGTAAGGTGGCAGGCAGGATGGCAGGCAGAAGTAGAGTAGCAGAAGCCAACAGAGTGTTCGAAGCCAACAGAGTGTTCAAGCCAACATACAAGCTAACAGAGTAGCAGAGCCAACAGAGTGGCAAAGCTAACATGCTGGTATAAGCCAACATTATAGTACAATAAACAGTATAGGCATTATAAGGTTAGAAGGTCAAAACGATTTTATACCTACACTACAGTGTTGCCTTAAAAAAGCACCCTCAACATAGTGTTGAAAACCCCCCCTGGCGCCCTAAGGTCCTATCACTTGAAAGTACTATTAGTCATATTCTAAAGTTGTCAAGGAGCAGCAGTACCCGTAGGCACTAATAAGCATTTACCTAAAACCACATCCAACGCGTCCTCCCAAAGCAATCATTTCTTATGACAGAAGGACAGAATGGACAGCAAAAAACACGGTCAATCTACCCCTCCATCGGGCGCCAGAAACCGACAAGCATTGCCCAATCAACAGCAGCCAGAGCATCAGGTGCAGCCCCGCCGGAACATTCGACACCCCGCCCTCTGCGTTTTCTTCACAGCTGTTTGGCTTGTATTTTTTCTGTTTGTCCTACTGCCCTGGCAAATCCACCACCGTTCTAGCTGGAGTTTTTCAAAAAGCGTTGGTCACGACTATAATTTCTACAAGGGAGCTCTTGCTAGCCTCTTTATCTCCTCGGACCCCGCACCTGAGCAATTCTTTCCTCCTGAAGAACTATCAGTCACAACCTCCCTACCTAATCCCATCTCAACAAAGGTCTTCACAGAACCAGAACCCCAGCCCAAAATGTCCAACGAGCAGACGTAAGTGTTCATACTTTTTATACAATATGCACAACTCAGAATTAGTTGACTGATTAAATGTAAACCACTAACTCTATTACCCCTTAGTTTCATCGCTATCAAGCCTGACGGCGTCCAGGTACTATTCAATTTCTACGGTAGATTCTGTTGACGCCAATTGCTGATACACATTTCCAGCGCGGCCTTGTTGGTTCCATCATTGCCCGCTTCGAGAACCGAGGGTGAGCCTGCTTGATGCCTCACCACTCACCATCGATTATCGCTAAAATATGATCAGCTACAAGCTTGTTGCCATCAAGCTCGTCACCCCCGGCAAGGCCCACCTCGAGCAGCACTGTATGACCCGACTAACCTCCCGGATTCCGTTGACTATACGGCCCAGCTAACGCCATGTCACGCAGATGCCGACCTTAAGGACAAGCCTTTCTTCGCTGGCCTTGTCGAGTGTATGTAGAGCCCGGTGCATGTCTGGTCATAAGAAGATCGTATTGGCTTATTAGTATCATAGACATGAATAGCGGTCCTATCTGCGCTATGGTCTGGGAGGGCCGTGATGCCGTCAAGACTGGCCGAAGTATGCAACCCACCTTCCCCTTTGACTAAAAATGCCTTCTCCTCTATGCCCTATGCTAACAACCTATTCCAGCTCTCCTCGGTGCTACCAACCCCCTTGCCTCCGCCCCCGGCACCATCCGTGGTGACTTCGCTATCGATGTTGGCCGCAACGTCTGCCACGGCTCTGACAGCGTCGAGAACGCCAAGAAAGAGATTGCTCTCTGGTTCAAGGAGGGCGAGGTTGTCAACTGGAAGAGCGCTCAGGCCAGCTGGATCTACGAGAAGCCATAAATTGTGATCTCATAACGAGATGTGCACGCATGTTGATCAACCTCGAGAATCTGTAGTGGCAGCACGCCATGGATAAACTAGATTTGGCATAAGGCACGAGACAATGAACAAAATCAAAACGACGATCTTGCACATGCCATCTCCCTTTGCGCCTGTTGTGGTATTTGTGTGAAGCATCTGCGAACGAAGAGCATAGAAGCCGACGTATATTTGTAATTTAGGCTTTCTTTTTCCAAACGGCGCGTCGAAATCCCACAAGACCTCTTGCAAACCAAGGCGTTAGCCAGAGGCTAAGTGCTATCCGTGGCACGAGTAGAAATTTGGTGATGGTGTATGCTGCTGCGATTTGTATGCCAATCTTGTAGCCCTTTTCAGTATTCTCCACCGTAGCTGCCTTCTTGACCTTTTGCCAGACGACAGCGGTCTTCTTCTCCTCGCCAGCAGGCCCATCACTCGGGGCTTCGGAAGGAGAATCGGTCGTAGCACCATCTTTTCCTTTCCGCGAGAATCTCGCAAACCACCCTGTCTTTCCCTCCCGGCCTTCACGCTGCTCCCTCTTAACCTCCTCCCTCAGTTCATTCTCGAGCACTTCCTCTCCATCGGCACCGGCATCGTGCGCCCCTTTGCGGTCGAGCCCAAACCAGTTCTTCTTGCGGAAATAAGGCACGTATTTCTTCAGCCCGTCCTCGGCCCATGCGGCCCAGGGCCCCAAGACCCAGCTCGTGGGCACCCAATCGAGCGCGTAGAAGAGGTAGGTCAGCCCGAAGATGGGGACGACGGCCGTTATCTCGTGGAGGATGAGGAAGGCGCCGACGTGGGATAGCGGTGCCGAGCGTAGGTCTTGTAGGGATTTTTGCAGGCGCTTCGGCAGGAAACGCGAGGCGCGGTTCAGGACGCGCGATATGCGATTGGTTTTTGCGTTTGCATTTGCGTTTGCATTTGCGTTTGTGGCGGTCGGGTTGGAAGAGCCTGAGCCTGTTGGGGGCTTGGCGTCGCTTGATTGAAAGCGGCGGTTGTTGCGTAGTCGGGTTTTGTTGCAGTGGGAAAATGCGGATGTCGAAGGAGAAGGGCGCGGCGCATGTGCTGATGTTTGTTGTATTAATTGCGTGACCTGCCGGTACCAGAGATTCCGGATAGATGACATTATGGCCGGGAGTACCTTGGCACTCAACTCTCGAAATCCCGTTGCGCTACGTAGCACGTATCTAGACCCTAGTTACAATGAGTAATAACAATATTGAAGCTAGCTAGTATTCGCGTTCTTAACAAAGACGAATACTAGGTAATGACTATAAAGCGCCGTTGCTCGTTGTGAGCTGAGTTTCTACGGTGCCGGGTATATAATTCTTTTTGATGTGAAGCTATTGGAAAACGTCACTCGCTTGGAAAGGTGAGTCTTGGGAGGCGCGGTAAAATCCATTGGTCTGGCGTCTGTGGGCCTAGCACCTACCCTGTTGATTTTTATGACTACCTACCTACATACCTGTAGTATTTAAGGAGGTTCATGACGGAAACTCAATCATCGACCATACATGTATTATCCTACATAGTTCTCGACTTGACATATGGCCATATATACTCTCGTATCCTATGCGAAGTACCAGATCAACCATACTGAGATATCTTGATATCTAATACCGCGCTTTGATCCCCCTAACACCCCATGGCGTGTTGGAGACAAAACCAAATATGAAACTCAAGCTTCCAAGTTAATCACCGGCGGAGTATAACAAATGAGAACCGCATGACCCTGCGGAATGAGTGCATGTAGTTGAGTCTTGCGACTTTTCTGTCTATGACTACCTATCTACCAGTAGTCCTATATGTGAATATGATTGCCAGTACCCAACCCAATATCGCTTTACACCGTACTCCAATTTACAGCGACAAAAAGGCAACAATTAAACATTACTCAGCATCATGCGAAACCTTCTCTTCCTTTCTCTTTTTCGTTCTCTCCATCTTGCTATGAAGCCACGTCTCGCGGGGTGGGAGCGAAGACGCCCGCCGTCGCGGGGTCGAGCGGCCAATCGTCAGATACAGAAGCGCTGGGCTCTATAATACTTGCCATTGCCGGCTCTTCCTCCTCGGTGGCTCTGATAACCGCCTCTTTCTTGGTCTTCTCCCCTTCTTCTTCTTGTTCTCCTCTTCGTTTCCTCCCTTTTCTGGTCTCGATTTCGTCATGGTCATTGTCATTATCATCGACGCTGCTATCGCCCATACCGACAATGTCGATCCATCTCCACGCCCTTACCAACTCGTCTATGTCGGCAACAGTCTCCTTTTCTTTCTTCTTCTTTGTTTCCTTTTCCTTATTCTTCCGAATAGCATTACCCTCGCGTTCCAGGATCACCACATCATCTGTACACGGCTCTCCCTTCGTACGCACTGACGCTGTCTCTCCTCCTCCCCTTGATCCCGGTGTCGGGGTTGATGTTTTGGAGCCTCGAGATGATACTGCGGCGTCATCTACGAGATCCACTTGCTGCGTACCAGCGACGGGGATGCCGTTGACGCGCAAGATCTGCAGCAGCGCACGGAGATTGAGGCGCAGGGCGCGATGCGGCGACTCGGACTTGAAGACTTTGCGTGTGAGCCAGGGGAAGAGGAGCGCGAAATCCGACTGGCTGAAGTGCACGGAGCGCTTCACGTAGAACAGGTAAGGGGTGCTCATATTGTTCATAGGGGGTGCAACGACCAAAGAAGATGGGTCCGGCGATAGGATCCGCGCTGTTGTGTGTAAGTGGTCGCGCCACTTGTAGAAGTCTTCGGATTCTATGGCTAGTATGGCGCGCCCGCCCGGCGATTCGAGAGCAGAGAATGAGGGATTGGACGGGGCGTAGGCGGGTAGAGGAAGGTTGAAGAGTGGTTTTGTGGTGTTGGATACCAGTGGGAAACACCACATATCCAGCAAGATGGTAACGTTTTGCGGAGTGACCTGCGTGCAGATGGAAGACTCCCAGTTCGGAGTGTAGAGCGACGTCTCCATGACCTCGAGCTCAGGACGTCCCGCATAGAAGACAGACTTGAGAAACTGGACAACAGTCGCGGCGCCGAAGCTGTGTCCCGAGAATATTATGCTACCTGGTTCCTGAACGTGCAGCTGACCGGCAAACTGACCCAGCGGCGCCGCGTTCTTGTCCAAGTTCGTCAGCTTCTGGCCCTCGTCAATGTGGAGGATCGCCTCGTGTACAAGACCCAGCTCCCAGAGGCGGATGCGCAACTGATCGTTCCTCAGCTCATGGACTTCATCGCTGCTATTATGAGGGATCCGGACGAAAGGGACCATACGTCTCGTGTTGCGTGCGAAGAACCGGCCCTGAGCCGATGGTATCCGAACAAAAGAGGCTATCGCGCTGCCGTCGCGGTGTTCAGGGCAGATAACAACAACGCCATGGGATGCCATTGACCCTGCTATCTGTGAGTACGCATTACGACTACCCCCTAGTCCGTGTGAGAATATCATCGTCGGCCACCGCTCATTTGGCGTTTGCGGTTTGAGAATCGGCGCATTGTTGATAACCGGAATCGACGTGAAGTGAAGATGTCTGGGCAGATATCTGCAAATATACCGGCATATTATTAGCGGCTGACTTCAATATTCGACAGATGAATCTTGTACAAAGAGAAGCAACTTACGAGGCTGCCTCCGCAAGCAAAGGCCCAACACCTAGAAACTTGATATAGGCAGAGAGATGGTCACGCTGCGGCGACGGCAGCCACGATATTCGCTTACCCGTAGCATTAGGCTCGCAGGGATAGAATATGCGGAACTGGACCGTCAGAATGCCAGCCGCGTTATCAGGTGCCGGCGCAGGAGACTCCAGTTCGGACACGGGAATCTCAACGTCCACGGTGCCAACCTTGTACGGACCTGTGTACTCCGGGAAGCGAGGAACTGGGTTCAATCGTGAGAAGAATGAACTCCATTTGTCCGAGGACTCAGCGTCTGCTTCTTGTGCCATATTTGTGGCACTTCACAGGCAGTATATGATTTATTCGTCTCGCTGGTAGTCGATAGGCGTATGATTATTTAAATTGGAGGAGGATATTTTCAGTTTGAGACAACCGGCGCAAGAATGGGCTACATAAAAATGCAAGAAGCGATTCGTATAGCGCCCTTTCCAGAATTCTATGTCGTCTCCTTGACCGATCTTCTTCGAATTCGCCGTCGCTAAGAAAAGGATGGCTGATCTCACGAGCTTTACAGCTATCAACTTCTAGCAGAGCGCAGTTTTAAAACAGACGAAAAAATCCAGTAACGGTCTATAAGGGTATCATCTAAGTCGCCGACATAATAACAACATACAACAAGCTGAGACGAAAGCAAGTTCTGCAGAATACGCTTATGTAGAAAGATGAAGAGGTTGCTAAGCAGAAAGAAAATTAGAGGAAATATACTGGAACTAGAGTTGACATATTAATTAGTACACCTCGCTACTGTACTGTATCAAACAGAAAGACATCATTTTTCGAGACAGGGTACTTTAATAAGTCTAGATCCGGACTAGCCAAACGGCGTGCCGACCTGCCAATCGGAAGTCTGCCTATCGCTAGGTCCGGGATCTAATTTTGTTAAAAAGATCCTTCTTTTAG